>Ga0193752_1000819_pt1 | contig 27991 bp, 21 predicted proteins | sample H1c1metaG_FD_144924 | JGI IMG/M metagenome (GOLD analysis project Ga0193752, IMG submission 144924) | Soil microbial communities from a riparian zone of the East river system, Colorado, United States - H1c1 | ecosystem: Environmental > Terrestrial > Soil > Riparian zone | place: USA: East River...
CCTCGCTTCGGCGTCTTTCCGATCCATCCGCGGCTCGAAGCGCCGCTCGGCCTGCCACTGCGCGGCCAGCTCCTCGCGCGATTTCCACAGCCGGGTCGTCAGCCCTGCGAGGTAGGCGGCGCCGAGCGCCGTGGTCTCCAGGATCTTGGGCCGCACGACCGGCACGCCGAGCAGATCCGCCTGGAACTGCATCAGCAGGTCGTTGGCGGCGGCGCCGCCGTCAACGCGCAGCTCGGTGAGCGGGGCGCCGGCGTCCTGCTGCATCGCCTCGAGCACGTCGGCGCTCTGGAAGGCGATCGATTCCAGCGCCGCGCGGGCCAGATGCGCGCGTGAAGTTCCCCTGGTTATCCCGACGATCGTGCCGCGCGCATTCGGGTCCCAGTACGGCGCGCCCAGGCCGGTGAAGGCGGGGACGATGCAGACGTCGCCGCTGTCGAGCACGGATGCCGCCAGCCGTTCCACTTCCTTCGAGCTGTTGAAGAAGCCCATCTCGTCGCGCAGCCACTGCACCACGGCGCCGGCGACGAACACGCTGCCCTCCAGCGCATACTCCTTCGCCGCCTGAGTTTGCGCGCAAGCGGTGGTGAGCAGGCCCGCCGAGGAGTCGATCGCCTGCGTCCCGGTATGCAGCAGCATGAAGCAGCCGGTGCCGTAGGTGTTCTTCGCCATCCCGGCGCGGTGGCAGCCCTGGCCGAAGAGCGCCGCCTGCTGGTCGCCGGCGACCCCGGCGATGATCAGCGGCTCGCCCAGCTCGGCCTTCGGCAGCAGGCCGAAGGCATGGGTGGAAGGATGCACATCGGGCAGCATCGAGCGCGGCACGCGCAAGAGGCGCAGCAGCTCCGCGTCCCAGTCGCCGGTGTGGATGTTGAACAGCATGGTGCGCGAGGCGTTCGACGGATCGGTGGCGTGCGTGCGGTTGCCCGTGAGGTGCCAGATGAGCCAGGTGTCGACGGTGCCGAAGGCGAGCTGGCCCGCTTCCGCCCGGGCGCGCGCGCCGGCGACGTTGTCGAGCAGCCAGGCGATCTTGGTGCCGCTGAAGTAGGGATCGATGACCAGGCCGGTTCGATCGCGGATCAGCGTTTCTGCACCTTGCTGCTTCAGTTCGCTGCAAAGAGAAACCGTGCGCCGGTCCTGCCAGACGATGGCGTTGTGGATCGGCTCGCCGGTCTGCCGGTCCCAGACGATGGTGGTCTCGCGCTGGTTGGTAATGCCGATGCCCTGCACGTCCTTCAGCGCGATGCCGCGGATCGCCTCGCGCGCGGTGGCGCGCTGCGTGGCGAGGATCTCCTTCGGATCGTGCTCGACCCAGCCGGGCTGCGGGTAGATCTGGCGGAACTCGCGCTGCGCGCTCGCCGCCGGCACGCCGCTCTCGTTGAACAGGATCGCGCGCGAGCTGGTGGTGCCCTGGTCGAGCGCAAGGACGTACTTCATGCGGGGATTCTATAGAATGAAAGACTTATTCCACGAATGCCCGGCTGATGCCCTTGCCTGTAACCGAGGTCGAGCGCGAGCTCACCCACACGCGCCGCGTCCGCTACGAAGGCTACAAGCGCGCCGACGGCCTGTGGGACATCGAGGCGCACCTCACCGACGTCAAGAACCACGACTTCCAGCTGAAGACCGGGGTGCGCCGCGCCGGCCAGGCGGTGCACGACATGTGGCTGCGGGTCACCATCGACCGCGCCCTCACCATCGTCGACGCGGCGGCATCCTTCGACGCCGTGCCCTATCCCGGCGCCTGCGAAACCATCGGCCCGGCCTACCGCCAGCTGGTCGGCTTGAGCCTGATCAAGGATTTCCGACGCAAAACGCGCGAACTTCTCGGCGGCGTGCGCGGCTGCACGCACCTCACCGAGATGCTGGGCGGCCTGCCGACGGCGGCGATCCAGACTTTCGCCGGGGAGCAGCGGGAGGAGCGCGAGGACGGCCGGAGGCCTTTCCAGCTCGACCAGTGCCACGCGCTCGAGACGAGCACCGAGACGGTGAAGATGCTGTACCCAAACTGGCATAAGGCAAAATGAAAATCCACGAGTACCAGGGGAAAGAGATCTTCCGCAAGTTCGGCCTGCCGACGCCGCGGGGAATTGCATGCTTCTCCGTCGACGAGGCGGTGGAAGCGGCGAAGAAGCTGGGCGGCAAGGTGTGGGTGGTGAAGGCGCAGATCCACGCCGGCGGCCGCGGCAAGGGCGGTGGAGTGAAAGTTGCCAAGTCGATCGAGGAAGTGAAGAAGCTTTCCTCGCAGATTCTCGGCATGCAGCTGAAGACCCACCAGACCGGCCCGCAGGGCCAGAAGGTGCGCCGCCTGCTGATCGAGGAGGGCGCCGACATCAAGAAGGAGCTCTACGTCGGCATGGTGGTCGACCGCGGCACGCAGCGCGTCGCGCTGATGGCGTCCTCCGAGGGCGGCATGGACATCGAGGAAGTCGCCGCCCACACCCCGGAGAAGATCCACAAGGTATTCATCGACCCGGCCACCGGCCTGACCGACAAGGACGCCACCGACGTGGCCCGCAAGATCGGCCTGCCGGAGTCGGCGGTCGGCGCGGCCGCGGAGATCTTCAAGAAGCTCTACAAGTGCTTCTGGGACACGGATGCGTCGCTTGCCGAGATCAACCCCCTCATCCTGACCGGCGACGGCAAGGTGGTGGTGCTCGACTCGAAGATGAACTTCGACTCCAACGCGCTGTTCCGCCACGAGGACATCGTGGCGATGCGCGACATGGACGAAGAGGACCCGCTCGAGATCGAGGCGTCGAAGTACGACCTCAACTACATCTCGCTCGACGGCAAGATCGGCTGCATGGTGAACGGCGCCGGCCTCGCCATGGCGACCATGGACACCATCAAGCTGTTCGGCGGCTCGCCGGCCAACTTCCTCGACGTCGGCGGCGGCGCCACCGCGGAGAAGGTCACCGCCGCCTTCAAGATCATGCTGTCCAACCCGAAGGTGAAGGCGATCCTGGTCAACATCTTCGGCGGCATCATGAAGTGCGACACCATCGCCGCCGGCGTGGTGCAGGCGGCGCGCGAGACGAAACTCTCCGTGCCGCTGGTGGTGCGCATGAAGGGCACCAACGAGGACCTGGGCAAGAAGATCCTGAAAGACTCCGGCCTGCCGATCATCTCGGCCGACAATATGGCGCAGGCGGCGCAGAAGGTGGTGGCGTCGATCGCGAAGAAGCAGAAGGCGAAGAAGACAGCGAAGAAGGCCGTCAAGAAAGTGGTGAAGGCGGTGGGGAAGATAGCCAAGGCGGCGAAGAAGGTGACGGCGAAGAAGACCAAGCCGATGAAGAAAAAGAAAACCGTGAAGAGGAAAAAGAAATGAGCGCGCTCGCTATGCTGCTTTGCCCCCCTGACAAGGGGGGAAGCGAGCTTCGCGAGCGGGGGGTTGGTTTTGCTTCCGCAAAATCCAACCCGGTTTCAACCCCCCGTTCGCCTTCGGCTCACGCCCCCCTTATCAGGGGGGCGGAACAGAAACACAAGGGACAGAAATGAGCATCCTCATCGACAAGAACACCCGCGTCGTCACGCAGGGCATCACCGGCAAGACCGGCATGTTCCACACGCAGACCAGCCGCGCCTACGCCGGCGGCAAGGACGCGTTCGTCGCCGGCGTCAACCCGAAGAAGGCGGGCGAGAACTTCGAAGGCATCCCGATCTTCGGCACGGTGAAGGAAGCGAAGGAAAAGGCCGGCGTGAATACTTCGGTCATCTACGTCCCGCCGCCGTTCGCGGCCGCGGCGATCTGGGAGGCCGTCGAGGCGAACCTGGACCTTGTCATCTGCATCACCGAAGGCATCCCGGTGCGCGACATGGTCGAGGTGCGCGACCGCATGAGGAAGCAGAAGCGCCGCTCGCTGCTGGTCGGCCCGAACTGCCCGGGCGTGATCACCCCCGGGGTGATCAAGATCGGCATCATGCCGGGCCACATCCACAAGCCGGGCCGCGTCGGCGTGGTGTCGCGCTCGGGCACGCTCACCTATGAAGCGGTCGGCCAGCTCACCGAGCTGGGCATCGGCCAGTCGACCGCGGTCGGCATCGGCGGCGACCCGGTCAACGGAATGAAGCACGTGGACGTTATGAAGCTCTTCAACGACGACCCGGAAACCGACGCCGTCATCATGATCGGCGAGATCGGCGGCTCCGACGAAGAGGAAGCGGCGCAGTGGGTGAAAGCCAACATGAAGAAGCCGGTGGTGGGATTCATCGCCGGGGTGACCGCGCCGCCGGGCAAGCGCATGGGCCACGCCGGCGCCATCATCTCCGGCGGCAAGGGCACGGCGCAGGAGAAGCTGGCGGTGATGGAATCGTGCGGCATCAAGGTGACCAAGAACCCCGCGGAGATGGGCAGGCTGCTGAAGTCGGTCCTGAAGAAATAGCCCGCCGGGCCGCGCCGCGTGCCGAGTAAGAGCCAGCTCGACGACCTGCACGCGCGCGAGGACGCGGCGATCCGCGCCGAGGCCGATGCGCTGGCCGCCGCACAGGCGGGCGACCCGGTGGCTGCCAGCCGGCTGTTCGAGGCCGCCTCCGTAGAGTGGTCGTACGTCGCCCACTGGTGCCACGTGTATGCCGAGGACACCACGCCGGCCGACGAGGCCGACCTGCGCTGCTGGGCGGGCCGCGCCTGGCTCGCGCGGGTCGACTGCCTGACGCAGGCCGCGGACCAGGTGCGCGCCACCAGCCCGGCGAGCGCCGAGCGGATCGGCAAGATGATCGAGTACTGCCTGGCCGAGGCCGCCAAGCACCTCGAGGCCTGCGGCTCGATCCGCAAGGAGCACGGCGACCCCGACGGCGCGCGCGGCCCCCTCGCGCAGGCCGAGAGCTGCCTGCTGCTGCGCCGGCGCCTGATCAGGGAGCGCGACCCCGAGGATCCGGACGTGCGTGAGTCGCGCGTCGACCTGGAGAGGGTGCGCGCGAAGCAGGCCGAGGCGAGGCGCGCCTCGCGCGGCGCGAAGAAGGCGAAGAAGAAGAAAAAGGCATCGCGGCGGAAGAAATCGTCGAGGAAGCGTGCGCATGCCTGACCCGGCCGACCAGGCGAAGCAGGACCGCGAGCGCGAGTACGAGGCGGAGGAGAAGCACGCCATGGCCGTGCTCGGCGAGCGCGGCGGCGAAGGCAATCTCGACCGCCGCTTCGGCGGCGCCGCCCGGGACTGGAAGCAGATCGCCCTCGACTACGCCAAGCGGGCGGGAACCACGGACTTCGAGGATCGGCTTTCCTGGCGCTGCCGCGCCGCGATGGCCTGGCTGAAAGCCGCGCGCGATTTCGCCAACGCGGCCCGCCATGCCAAGGTCGCGGCGCGCGCCAGGGACCTCGCCGACGAATCGCAGGCGGCCTATGCCAACGCGGCGCGGCTGTTCGAGGCCTGCGCGCGGGGGCATATCGAAAGAGGCGAGCTGATCCAGGCGAGCGGCGACCTCGAGCAGGCGCAGCTATGCTACGAGCGCTGCGCCGACGCCGCCGGCGCCGAGCGCGCTGGTAAGCTCGCCGGCCGCGTCGAGGACGCCCTCGACAGCGGCGTGCTGAAGCAAGGAGACTGAAGATCAACACGATGGTCGGCCGCATTCCCCTGCTCGCGACGTTGCCCTACGCGGCGACGATCTTCCTGTCGTCGTTCCTGCTGTTCCTGGTGCAGCCGGTGATCGCCAAGCAGATCCTGCCCTGGTTCGGCGGCTCGGCCGGGGTGTGGACCACCTGCATGGTGTTCTTCCAGAGCCTGCTGCTGGCGGGCTACGGCTATGCCGACCTGACCATGCGCCTGGGCGCGCGCCGCCAGGCGCTGCTGCACGCGGCGCTGCTGGCCGCGTCGCTGCTGTTGCTGCCGATCCTCGCCTCCAGCGGCTGGAAGCCGCAGGGCGACGAGGAGCCGATCGGTCGCATCCTGCTGCTGCTCCTCGCCACCATAGGGCTGCCGTACTTCCTGCTCTCGAGCACCACGCCGCTGCTGCAGGCGTGGTACTGGCGGCGCTGGAACGTGGCGGTGCCTTACCGGCTGTTCGCGCTCTCCAACTTCGCCTCGCTGCTCGCGCTGCTCGGCTTCCCGCTGCTGTTCGAGCCGGCCTTCGACCTGAAGACGCTCGGCTGGGCCTGGTCGTTCCTGTACGCCGGGTTCGTGGTGCTGTGCGGGATCGTGGCGTTCATGTCGGGCAACGGTGGTTCACCCGCTCTTCAACCAGGGGTTATTCCTGAAAAACCAACCCTGAACATTCAGCTGCTGTGGCTCGCTCTGTCGGCCATGGGCTCGGTGATGCTGCTCGCGGTCACCAACCACATCACGCAGAACATCGCGAGCGTGCCTTTCCTCTGGGTGCTGCCGCTCGCGCTGTACCTGGTCACCTTCATCCTCGCCTTCGACCATCCGCGCTGGTATGTCCGGCCGGTGTTCGTCGCGCTGCTGGTAGTGATGCTCCCGCTGATGGCCTGGTACGTGCCGTCGCTTGAGCTGCACGTCGCGGTGCCGCTCTACGTCGTCGGCATGTTCGTCGCCTGCATGGTGTGCCACGGCGAGCTGGCGCGCCTGCGGCCGGACCCGGCGCACCTGACGCGCTTCTACCTGATGCTGTCGGTCGGCGGCGCGGCCGGCGCGGTGCTGGTGGCGATCGTCGCGCCGCTCGCGCTGCCGGGCTACTTCGAGCTCGGCATCGCGCTGGTGATGCTCGCGGTGCTGCTGACTTCCAGAATGAAAAAAGTATTTCTCTGGGTTGGGGTGGGGATGACGGCGCTAACCCTGGTCCTGGTCGTAAGAGGCGCGAAGGACTACACCGACGGCGTGCGCGTGATGGAGCGCGATTTCTACGGCGTGGTGCGCACGGTGGATTTCTTCAACCCGGTCGCCTACCGCTCGATGTACCACGGCGGCATCATGCACGGCGGGCAGCTGCTGGGCGACTCGTTCCGCAACACGCCGGCGGACTACTTCAACCCCGGCTCGGGCTACGGCCGCACTTTCCGCTCGCTGCGCGAGATCGCCCCGAAGAAGCCGCTGCAGGTCGGCGTGATCGGCCTGGGCGCGGGCGTGATCGGCGCCTGGATGCGGCCCGGCGACTCGCTCGTGTTCTACGAGATCAGCCCGCGGGTGGTCGACATCGCGAAGCGCGAGTTTACTTACCTCTCGGACACCGCCGCGCGCACCGAGCTGGTGATGGGCGACGGCCGCCTGTCGCTCGAGCGCGAGCCGCCGCGCGGCTACGACGTCCTGGGCATCGACGCCTTCTCCGGCGACTCGATCCCGATGCACCTGGTGACGCGCGAGGCGATGGCGATCTACGTGAAGCACATCAAGCCCGACGGCGTGATCGTGTTCCAGGCCACCAACCGCTTTATCGACCTGCTTCCGGTGGTGAAGCGCCTGGCCGCCGAGTTCGGCATGCAGGCGGTGAACGTCTCGGATTCGCCCTCGGCGGAGGAGGGGCCGGAATACTGGTACTCCTCGACCGACCAGATCATCGTCACGCGCAACCGGCAGCTGCTCGACTACCCGCTGATCGCCGATGTCGCAGACGTGATCGAGGACCGCGCCGACCTGCCCACCTTCACCGACTCGCACCACAACCTGCTCAGGATCCTCAAGTGAATTCGGGGACGGAGCCCTAACTAGTTAGGGCTCCGTCCCCGAATTCAGACGCTGAGGGTTCCTTCGACGCAGGTCACGGCGCGGCCGCCGATGCGGATGTCCTCGAGCCCGACGTGGACCGAGACGCGGCCGTCGCGCCCCAGCTGCATGCCCTGCCGGGCGACGTAGCGGCTGCCGAAGCGCTCGAGCTGGTTGGTGGCCCTCAGGTAGGCGGCGACGCAGATGTTGCCGCTGCCGCAAACCGGATCCTCGGGGATGCCGTGGCCGGGGGCGAAGGAGCGGACGTGGATCTGCGAGCCGGACTCCTTCGACTCGGCGAACACCGTCACGCCGGTGGCCTCGAAATCGGTGGCGAACTGGGCCAGCGCCGCCATGTCCGGCTTCAGCGCAGCGAGCTCCGCGGCGCTCGCCACCTCGCCGGTGATCCAGGTCGGGCCGACGTCTATGCGCAGCAGCTTCTTCGCGAACGCGAGCTTGCCGCGCACGTCGGCGATCTTCGGCTGCGGCGCCTTGAGGTAGATCTCGCCGTCGTCGACGCTGAGCTCGATGATCCCGGCGCCACATTCCTGGGTTATTGCTTTTTTTCCAGAAGAAACAAAACCGGATTCGATGGCCGCATGCGCGCTGCCGATCGTCGGATGCCCGGCGAAGGGCAGCTCCTGGCTGGGCGTGAAGATCCGCAGCTTGTAGTCGGCGACCGACGAGGGCAGGACGAAGGTCGCCTCTGAAAGATTGGTCCAGCGCGCGATGCGCTGCATCGTCTCGGTGTCCAGCCCCTCGCCGCCGAACACGACCGCGACCGGGTTACCGAACAGGGGCTTGTCGGTAAAGACGTCGACCTGCTTGAAATTCAGCTTCTCCACGACGTAATTCTAAGTCGATCCCAGGTCGGGCTCGCCACAGCGCTTGAGGATCTCGGTGCGCGCCTGGTCGCGCAGCTTCACTACCGCGTTCCAGTCGCTGCCTTCGGGCTGCACCGGCGGGGCGAAGCTCACCGCCACCGCGGCGCGCCGCAGGGACCAGGTGCCCTCGCGCAGCACCGAGCGCACCCCGCGCAGGGCGACGGGCACCACCGGGACGCCGGCCTGCGCCGCGGCCTGGAAGGCGCCGGCGCGGAACGCCATCAGCCCGGGCCGGCGCTGGAAGGTGCCCTCTGGGAAGACGATGAGCGAGACGCCGCGCTTCGCCGCCGCCGCCAGGTCGTCGGCGTGCTCCACGCTCTTCTGCACGTCGAAGCGCTCGACGAACTCGGCGCCGATGCCCTTGAGGAAGATGCGCGTGATGAAGTTGCCCGTCAGCTCGCGCTTGGCGACGAAGGCGAAGGGGCGATCGGCGAGCGCGGCCATCAGCGCCACGCCGTCGAGGTAGCTGGTGTGGTTGGCGGCGATGACGCAGGGCCCGGGCGGCAGGTTGTCGAGGCTGCGCACCACCAGCGGGATGCGCGACAGGCGGAAGAAGAGCCGCGCGCATTTTCCGGTGAAGCGCCAGGCGGGGCTGCCCGGCGCAACTGCCGAAAACAGGATCACCATCGGGGCCAGAAAGGCGATCACCAGCCACGCGCGCAGCGAGAAGAGCATGCCGCGCGCCGTGCGCCAGCCGCGGCGGATCTGCGGCACGATGCCGGCCAGCACCAGGCGCACGAACTGCAGCCACACCGCCTGCGGCCTGACCGCCTCCGGGCCGCGCTCGTAGTACTCGCGCGCCGCGACGCGGCGGATCTTGCCGCTGGAAGTCTTCGGCACGGTGGACGGCGGCGCGAGCACGATGTCGTCGGCCGGCGCCGCGATCAGGTTCATGGCGAGCTGGTTGATCTTCTTCTTCAGCTCCTCGTGCGTCGCGGACTCCTTCTCGCGCGTCTCGGCGAGCACCACCACGCGCTCGGTGCCGCTCGCGCGGTCCATCGAGCCGAACACCGCCACGCAGCCGCGGCGGATGCCGGGCAGGTCGCCCACCGCCTCCTCCAGCTCGTAGGGGCTGATGTTGCGGCCGCCGCGGATGATGATGTCCTTCTCGCGGCCGGTGATGTAGATCATGCCGTCGGAGAGATAGGCGCGGTCGCCCGTGTTCAGCCAGCCGCCGCCGGCGAAGAGCGCCTTGGTCGCTTCGGCGTTCCTGTAGTAGCCGGTGGTCGCCGAGGGGCCGCGGAACTGCAGCGCGCCTTCCTGCCGGTCGGGCTGCTCGAAGCCCGCGCCGTCGACCACGCGGATGTCGTGCGCGGGGATCACCTGGCCGCAGCCGACGATCTTGAGCGGCGCCGGGTCCTGCGGGTCGGCGTCGACCGCCTCGCCGGTGGTGGTGAAGGTCTCGCGATCGAGCGTGTCCATGCGCCAGGGCTCCCCCGGCGTGGTGAAGGCGAGGCCCACCGAGCACTCGGCCAGGCCGTACACCGGCGACATGGAATTTTTCCTGAAGCCGTAGGGCGAAAACTTCTGCGTGAAGGCGTCGATCGTGTCGGGGCTCACCGGCTCGGCGCCGTTGAAGGCGAAGCGCCACGACGAAAGGTCGATGCCTTCCATGTCTTTTTCTTCGGTTCGCCTGATGCACAGCTCATAGGAAAAATTCGGCCCACCCGAGATCGTGCCGCGGTGGCGGTGGATGGCGCGCAGCCACGAGCTCGGCCGCGACAGGAAAGCGAGCGGCGACATGAGCACCACCGGGAAGCCGAGGAACATGGTGGCGAAGCAGCCGCCGATCAGGCCCATGTCGTGGTACAGCGGCAGCCAGCTGACGAAGACATCGGAGGGCGTCGCGCTCACCGCCTTGCCCATCGCCTGCACGTTGGCGAGCAGGTTCTCGTGCGTAAGCACCACGCCCTTCGGGTTGCCGGTGCTGCCCGAGGTGTATTGCAGGAAGCCGATGTGGCCGCTTCTTCCCTTCACCGGATTGAACGAAGAATTTTTCTCGGTGAAGTCGGCCGGAACCATCACCGCACGCAGCGATTCCACCTGCGCCCTCAGCAGGTAGGCGAGCGCCTTCGCCTCCGGGATGGTGATCATGATCGTCGCGCCGGCGCTCTTCAGGATGCCGACGTGGCGCGTCATGTGGTCCTCGATCGTCGTCAGCCGCGCCGGCGGGTAGAGCGGCACCGGCACGCCCCCGGCGAGCAGCGTGCCGTAGAACGAGAACAGGTACTCCTTCGAGGTCGGCAGCATGATCGCCACCATCTGGCCGGGCTGCAGTCCGGCTTCTGCCAGGCGCGCGGCATAGCCCAGGGCGCCCTCATAGAGGGTTTTGTATGTAATTGGCGTTTCGCCGTTTTCACCATACAAAAATACTGAAAGCCGATCCGGCTGCTTCTCGACGTGATACTCGAGCGCCTCGGTCAGCGTCTGCGCATGCACCGGCGGGCGCACGCCCTCGGATTGCACCAGGCTCGCCACCGTCTTGTCGGCGGCCTGCGGCGCCTGGCCGGCGCCGGCGAGGAGAAAACGCAATAGGTCGCGTGGCGTCTCCGCCGTGGCGAGCGCCTGCTCCGGCAGGCTTACGTTGAACTCGCGCTCCAGGCGCAGCACCAGCTCGACGCGCGCCAGGCTGTCCAGCCCGAGGTCGCGCTCGAGCGCGCTGTCGAGCGCGACGTACGCCTCGACGTGCGGCCGCGCTTCGCGTGCGACTTCCTGCACAACCGCCAGCAGGCGGTTCGCGTCCAGGGCGGGGGCATTCATGCGGGGCGAGTGTACACTCGCAACACACAGGGAGATTCGAAATGAGAATAGGCTTCTTTGCTTGTGCGCTGCTCGTCCTTTCGGCGCATGCCGCCGCGCAGACCGGCGAGCTGTGGGAGATCACGACGCAGATGCCGGGCATGCCCGCCGGCATGATGAAGCCGCAGCGCGTCTGCCAGGGCGATGACCCCGAGCGCGCCCGCGCCGCGCAGAAGGACAAGGAGGAGTGCAAGGTCACCGACAAGAAGAACACCGCCACCCGCACCCAGATGACCATGGTGTGCAAGTCCGGCACGATGACCATCGACCAGACGTACAACGCCGGCCGCACCGAGTTCAAGAGCACCATGACGATGAAGTCGAAGGACGGCAACTTCACCATGAACATGGCGGGCAAGAAGGTCGGCGCCTGCGACGCGGTGGCGACGAGGAAAGAGCAGGACGCCAAGATGGCCGCGATACAGAAGCAGGTCGAGGTCGGCCAGGCGCAGGGCGCCGCGGCGATGAAGCAGGCCGAGGACCAGATGATCAAGCAGTGCGCCACGGCGGTCGACAAGATGCAGTACTCGGGACTCGGCATGAACGGCCAGTGCTACAAGAAGCCCGCGACCGACAAGGACTGCAAGAGCGCGATGAGCGCGCAGAGCCAGATGCGCCCGGAAGTGGCCAAGGCCTGCAACGCCAACACCGCGGAGTTCTGCAAGCGCCTGCAGACAGCCAACGGTTTCATGAAGACGGAGAGCCAGGTCGAGAGCGCCGCCGCGATGTGCGGTCTCAACACCAAATCGATCAAGGCCTCGATCTGCCCGCGCGCCGAGAAGGACGGTTCGCTCGGCTTCCTCGGTGCGCACTGCCCGGCGGAGGCGAAGCCCCTGGCGGAAGTGCACTGCACCGGACGCGACTACACCTCCAAGCTGGGCGGCAAGTACAACGCGTTCTGCTCGAACTACCTGGCGAACGCCGACTTCGAGAGCGGCAAGCGGCAGCGCCCGGCCGCCGCGTCGGCCCCGGCCCCGGCGAGCGGCTCCGCCCCGGAGAAGACCCAAGGCGAGAAATCCACCGAGGCGGTTAAAGAGGGTGTGAGCAAGGGCATCGACAAGCTTAGGGGCCTCTTCGGCCGCTAGATGCTAAGGGTCGTCCTCGTTCTCGCCTGCCTCGCCGCCGGCGGGGCGCGCGCTGCCGACGATCCGTACCCCTGGATCGCCGCCGCGTACGTGGTGAAGCGCGACGGCGCGCTGCTCTGGGCCGGCCAGCCCGACGCGAAGCTGCCGCCCGCGAGCCTCGCCAAGATGATGACCGCGCTGCTCGCGCTGGAGCGCGGCGGGCTGGACAAGCCGGTGGTCATCGGCAAGGGTGTCCTGAGGGCGACCGGAACGCGTATCGGACTCAAGCCGGGGGAGAGGGTTCTCGCCGGCGACCTCCTGGCCGCGACGATAATCCGCTCCGCGAACGACGCGTGTCGTTCGCTCGCCGAGCATTTGGGCCCTTCAGTCGAGCAATTCGTCTCCAAGATGAACGCGCGCGCCGCCGCGCTCGACCTCAGGAACACTTATTTCATGGACCCGTGCGGGCATGATCGCGAGCGGCAGTACGCGAGCGCGGCGGATCTCGCCGTGCTCGCCGAGCAGGTCACGCGCCACGCCGAGTACATGCGCCTCGCCCGCCTTGAAAGGATCACTTTCAAGACGCTCGACGGCCGCGCCTTCGCGCTGCGCAACACAAATGCGCTGATCGGCCGCTATCCGGGCGCGATCGGCCTGAAGACCGGCTATACCGAGGGCGCCGGCAACTGCCTGGTGGCGCTCGCCGAGCGCGACGGCGTGCGCGTCCTCGCCGTGCTGCTGAACGCCCCCAACCGCTGGTGGAACGCGGTGGGCCTGCTCGACCGGGCATTCGCCGCCCCGCGATGAGGCCGGCGCTCGCCGTCGCCACGGCGGCCGTCCTCGCCTACATCCCGTCGCTGTGGGGCGTGTTCCACTTCGACGACTACAACGTCATCGTGCACTACGACACGGTGCACTCGTGGCAGGCGCTTTTCGAGCGCTGGGGTGGGGGCGTGCGACCGCTTCTCAAGGCTTCGTACACATTTAGTTGGATTTTTGGCGGCTTTAGTTTGCTAAACATCGCGCTTCACGCGATGAACGCGGCGCTCCTGTTCTTCATAGGAGACGCCCTCTTTAGAGACCGTAGGGCCGCATTGATAGCGGCTCTGTTGTTCGCCTTCCATCCGGCCGCAACCGAAGCCGTGACCTACATCAGCGGCCGCTCCTCGTCGCTGATGGCGCTCTTCTACCTGGGCGCGATGCTCGCCTACCTGCGCGGCGCGCACTGGATATTTTCGACAGCATTGTTCCTGATGGCGGTCGCGACGCGGGAAACCGCCGTCACGCTGCCGGCGGCGCTGCTCCTGTGCGAGCTGTGCCGCAATGAGCAGTTTTCATGGAAGAGGGTTCTGCGGCGGCAGTGGCCCCACTGGGGGATTCTGCTTCTCGGCGGCGTGTTCGTGCTTTTCAACCAGCGCTACTTCGACCTCCTCGCCTACGGCTACGGCGAGCGCAGCCTGGCGGACAACCTCATCACGCAGGTGGGCGGCATTTCCTACCTGGTCCTGCGCCTCATCTCGCTGCAGGACTACAACATCGATCCCGCGCTGCCCACGCTCACCGAATGGACCGAGGCGCTCCGCTTCCAGGCCGTCGGCCTGGCCGTGCTGTTCATGCTCGGCATCGCCAACCTGCGAAGCAGGCCGTGGCTCGCCTTCGGCATCCTGTGGTTCTTCCTGCAGCTCGCGCCCACCAACTCCATCGTGCCGCGGCTCGACGTAGCCAACGATCGCCAGTTGTATCTCGCCTGTTGGGGTCTGTTTCTCGCCCTATGTATTCAGCTACGCAATCTGCCGCGAGCCGTTCCCTTGGTCTTGTCGGTTCTGTTCCTTATTGCGAGTATTTGCCGTCAGCTTGACTATAGGAGCGAGATAGCCTTGTGGGAATCCAGCGTGCGCCTTTCACCCTGGAACGCGCGTGGGCATAACAACCTCGGCTATGCCTACCAGCTCGCCGGACGCACCAAAGAGGCGCGGCGCGAGTACGAAGCGGCGCTCCTCTTCGATCCGAAGCATGGAAAAGCGCGGCTGAATCTGCTATTCCTGAAGCCATGAACGCCGCCGACGAGCTGCTCGCCAAACGCCGCGAGCAGATGTTCCCCAAGCTCAACGAGCGGCAGATCGCGCGCCTCGAGCCGCGGGGCGAGCGCCGCAAGACCCGCGCCGGCGAGGTGCTGGTGGAGCGAGGCGAGGCGCATCGCAAGCTGCTGGTGGTGCTCTCCGGCAAGCTCGAGGTGTTCATTCCCGGCGTGCTCGACGAGCAATTGCTGACCGAGCTCGTGCCGGGCGACTTCACCGGCGAGCTCTCCACGCTGCGCGGCCTGGCGGGCTTCTCGCGCGTGCGCGTGCTCGAGGCGGGCGAAGTGCTCGCGCTCGGCGAGCAGAAGCTGCGCGAGCTGGTGCAGACCGACGCCGAGCTGTCCGAGATCCTGATGCGCGCCTTCATCCTGCGCCGCATGGGGCTCATCGCCACCGGGCACAGCGACGTGACGCTGATCGGCTCGCGCCACGCCGGCAACACGCTCAAGCTGCGCGAGTTCCTGACGCGCAACAACTATCCCTACGTCAGCCTCGACCTCGACGAGGACCCGGGCGCGCAGGCGCTGCTCGACCGCTTCCACGTCAAGCCCGAGGAGGTGCCGGTGGTGCTCTGCTCGGAAGGGGAGGTGCTGCGCAACCCCGACATCCACGCCCTCGCCGAATTCCTCGGCATGAACCCCGAGGTGGACGACACCAGGGTGCACGACCTGGTGGTGGTGGGCGCCGGGCCGGCCGGCCTTGCGGCGGCGGTCTACGCCGCCTCCGAGGGCCTCGACGTGCTGGTGGTCGAGTCCATCGCCTACGGCGGGCAGGCGGGCTCGAGCTCGAAGATCGAGAACTACCTCGGCTTTCCGACCGGCATCTCCGGCGGCGCGCTCGCCGGCCGCGCGTTCGTGCAGGCGCAGAAGTTCGGCGCCAACGTCACTGTCGCCGAGCAGGCCGTGCGCCTGGATTGCTCGCGGCGGCCTTACACCATCGAGCTGGCGGGCTCGCGCAAGGTGCTGGCGAAGACGGTGGTGGTGGCGAGCGGCGCGAGGTACCGCTTGCCCGAGTGCGCCGAGCTGCAGCGCTTCGTCGGCCTGGGGGTCTACTACGCCGCCTCCCACCTCGAGGCGCAGCTGTGCGGCGGCAAGGAAGTGGCGATCGTCGGCGGCGGCAACTCGGCGGGCCAGGCCGCGGTGTTCCTCGCCACGAGCTGCCGCCACGTGCACATCCTGGTGCGCGGCCCGGGCCTCGCCGAGAGCATGTCGCGCTACCTCATCCGGCGCATCGAGGAGAACGCGAACATCACGCTGCACACGTACACCGAGATCGAGGAAGTGCAGGGCGCCGACCACCTCGAGCGCGTGACGTGGCGCAAAAAGGGCGGCGAGCCCCAGACGCGCGACATCGCGCATCTGTTCCTGATGACCGGCGCCGAGCCGAACACCGCCTGGCTCCAGGGCTGCGTCGCGCTCGATGCCAAGGGCTTCGTGCGCACCGGCATCGACCTGGGCGCCGAGGAACTGACGGCCGCCGGGTGGGCGCAACCGCGCGCGCCCTACCTCCTCGAGACCAGCAAGCCCGGTGTCTTCGCCGCCGGCGACGTGCGCTGCGGCAGCGTCAAGCGCGTCGCCTCAGCGGTAGGCGAGGGCTCGAGCTGCGTGCAGTTCGTGCACCGCGTCCTCGCCGCCTAGTCGTCATTCCCGCGCAAGCGGGAATCCAGTCCTTAGAAGCTGACGATCTCCACCCAGTTGGAGCCCTTGCCGCTCGGGTATTTCTGCAGCAGCTTGAGGGCGCCGTCGCCGCCGATCTCGTAGACCGAGATGGTGTCCGACTTCTCGCCCGTCACCACCATGTACTTGCCGGTCGGATCGATGCGGAAGCCGCGCGGCTGCGCCTCGGTCGGCGTGCTCGAGAGGTAGGTGAGCTTGCCGGTGGCGCCGTCGACGCTGAACGCGCCGATCTGGTTGCCGGTGCGCTCGGCGGCGTAGAGGAACTTGCCGTTGGGCGTCAGGTGCAGGTCGGAGGCCCAGATGTCGCTCGACACGTCGCGTCCCGGCGAGGGCCGTCCCGCGCCCGGCTTGAGCTTGGTGTCCGCCGGCAGCGCCGAAGCCTCGCTCACCTGCGTGAGCAACCCGGTCTTCTCGTCGAGCGAAAGCGTCGTCACCACCGCGGTGAGCTCGTTCAGCAGGTAGGCGAACTTGTTGTCGGCGGAGAGGATGATGTGGCGCGGACCCGCGCCCTGCTTGATCTGCACCGTCGGCGGAGTGTTCGCCGCCAGCTTGCCGGACTTCGCGTCGAACTTGAACTGGAAGATCTGGTCGGTGCCCAGGTGCGGCACGAACACGTACTGGTTGGTCTTGTCGGTGATGATGGCGTGCGCGTTGCGCGCGGTCGGAATCACCTGGTGCGGCTCGGCCACCTTGCCGTCCTTGCCGATCGCGTTGACGCTCACCAGGTTCGCGCCGTAGGAGGCGCCGAGCAGCCAGCGGCCGCTCTTGTCGACCTGGATGTACGGCAGGCTCTCGGCCAGCGCACCGCGCCCGACTTCCTTCAGCGCGCCGCTCTTGCGGTCGATCGAGTAGGTGACCACGGTGAACGGCTTGGCCCGCACCGCCGCGAACAGGTGCCGCTTGTCCGGGCTCACGCTCATCGGCATCACCGGCTTGCCGGCGACGAACTTATCGCCCGGCCTGAGCGAGCCGTCGGCGCCGAGCGTGTACAGGCCGATGTTGCCGTCCTCGGCATTGGCGACGTAGACGAAGGTTGCGGCTTGCGCTGCGGATCCCATGGCCATGGTAAGAACGACCCCTCTTAGCAGATTCTTCATTTTTCACCCCTCCTGGTGGAGCGACGATCATACAGGCGGGACAGCGGGATTTGCCAAGGCGTAGACTTTCCGGCGTGCCGCAAGCCGCCGGCCAGACCTTCCTCGAGCGCCTCGACGGCGAAGCGCGCGAGCTCCTGTTGGCCGTCGCGCGGCCCATCTCCCACACCAAAGGCGAGCGCCTCGTGCGTCACGGCGACCCCTCGCGCGGCGCCTACGTCCTTCGCGAAGGCGCGGCAGAGGCCACCGTCACCCTTCCCGGCGGCGAAAAGCTCACCGTCGCCAGACTCGAAGCCGGCAGCGTCTTCGGCGAAATGGCCCTCATCGAGCGCGGCACCTGCACCGCCACCGTCAGCGCCACCGAAAAACTCGACGGCTGGTTCATCGAACGCGACGACTTCCGCGCCCTCGTCGCCCAGCGCGTCCCCGCAGCCCTGCGCGTCCAGCACGCCCTGACCCTCACCCTCTCCGACAAACTCCGCGCCCTCAACGCCAAAGTCCTCGAAGTCCCCGCCTCCGACGACAAGAAGAAATCCGGGTCAGAGCACGATCTCGACCCGCTCGCAAACACGAAGCGCCTGAAGAAAGCCTCCTTCGACTTCAAGCCCTTCCTCCCGCACCTCCCCATCTTCGAAGGCTTCACTCCCGGCGAAATCGCCGAACTCCTCGACGCCTCCAACATCCTCGAACTCCCCCGCGGCCACGCCGTCTTCACCGCCGGCCAACCCTCCGCCGCCGTCTTCATCATCGTCCGCGGCGCCGTCGAAATCCGCGCCCAACACGCGAAGCGGGAACGCCGCATGGCAGTCCTCGGCCCCGGCCAACTCCTGGGCTACATGAGCGCCCTCGAAAAAGGCTCGCACGGCTCCGACGCCGCCGTCCGCGAGGAAGCTCTGCTGCTGGAGATCCCTCGCGAGGCTTTCGAAAAGCTCTACTTCGGCAACAGTTCGGCTTCGACGAAGCTGCATCGGGTTATTCAGAAGAGTCTTCTATCTTCTCTAGGCCAAACGAACCGCCACCTAACGCGTTTGATAAGCCAGGCGCGGTTGCGTGGTGCTGAGAAAGAGGGCAACGAACTAGAGAAGGCCTACAGCGGGCAGATCATTGCTGCTGCGCTCGGCGGCTAGGCAAACTACGTCAGGTGCGCAGTAGTTGACGCGTGCAGTATCGTTCATGATGAAGCTCTACAAATACCGCGACTTCTCGGCGGCGGATGAGAGCCGGTTCGCTCAACTGGAAGAGATTGTTTTTGACCAGCGTTTTTGGTGCGCACGTCCTGACACGCTAAATGATCCCGAAGAGTTTTCTTGGGGATTAGATCTCGGTGAGACAGCCGAGACGCGCGGCCTCGTTGAAGCGTTGCTCTTGCGCGAGAGAGGGCTTTCGGCCGAGGTTGCGCGCGATCGGGTGGCGGCAGCCTTCGCGTCAGGCCTCTTTGAGCACTATGTCGGCGAGGTAGTTGCGGATATGGTCGGCCGGTGTCGAGACGAATTCGGGCTCATCTGTTTTGGTACCTCCGCAGATAATTTGTGCCTCTGGCAGCGTTATGCTGGTGATGGCGCCGGAGTTTGTGTGGAGCTCGAAGTCCCGTCAGCGTTACTCGGAAAGCAGCTGCACCGGGTTCATTACTTGCCGGCTAAAACGATGCATGTGGACGACTATCTGCGCGTCAAAGATCCGGAGTACATGCGCCGGATGTTCTCACTAGCTCTGCTGTCCAAGCCGGCACCGTGGTTGTCTGAGGCGGAGATTCGGTTTATTTCTAAGAGACATGGGGTGTCGGTTTACATCTACGACTCGAAGGTCACCGGGTTATATTTGGGTCACTCTCTCGCGCCAGCGGCTAGGGCTAGAGTCGTTGAGATGGCTCAACGTGGCGGGGAAAATGGGCCCGTACCGTGCTTTTCGGGCGCGTCATTTGCGGGTTCTTGATTTGGGCGCTGTTGTCGACTTGACCGCTGTTGTTTGTCTGCCGGTTGTTGGTGATTTGGTCGTTGGTGTCGATGGGGGCCGCTTTTGGTCACAGTAGACTCGGAGCTTCTCCGTGAAGGGCTGAGTTCTGAGGACGTCGGAATCGAACTTTCCACCTGACACAGTTTCCACAGCGCCGGCTGCTTCGAGGAAGGCCTTCTCGGTCCGCTCCGCGTCCCAAAGAATTTCCATAAGTGGGGTACAGTATTTTTCCATGTCGCGTGAATTCATCCTCGGGCGGACGGGGCCCGCGTGGAGAAGTCGAAATGCGAGAAGAATTTGGAAGCGCGCTGGTTTGAACTTGGCGTCCAGTGCCTGGCTGCGGAATAGGTATTCAAGACGGTATAGCGCGAAGGCAGCGACGTAGTACGGTTCCAGCCGATCGGATGCTGCGAAGATTGTCGTGCCGACTCGCTCGAGCATCTCTTTGTAGCTACGCGTCGTTCGGTGTGGGTCCTCGAGGAACATGGAGGCGAACGAGCGAATTAGGTTAGATGGCGTTACGACGCGTGTTTTCTCTATTCCTACTGTGCTGTGGTATTGGCGGGAGCGACGTTCGTAATAGAGAAAACAGCGCAAATCGAAGGCGGCGAAAAACGATTCGAGCTTCTTCTGGAAATCTGAAAGCGCCAAGAGCTGTTCTTCTTTAACTTCTGTCTGGCGGTTCGTTGCTTTGATAATTGACGCGATGACGTCTTCGTCTTGTGTAGCAATGAGCCGCAAAGGCACCATGACAGAGTCGTCTAGGAAGGCTCTCTGGTCAAACAGGACATGGCTAGTCTGGCAACCGTTGACGACTTGGTAGTCTTCAATGAAGAAGCGGTTCCCGGTGGTTCGTAGCGTCTTGGCGATTACGGTTACGCCATTGTTCATAAGCGCAAAGCGCGCGCGCTGTTCAGTGGAAGCTATCGTCTCCTTCATTTCCGAATTGACGATGTTGTAGTCCTGCCAGTCGCGTACGTTGTCGTAGAAGATGCCTTTGAGGATGTCGCCCGTTTCTGCGTCTTGTACGAGGCCGATGAACTCCTTGGCGGGGAGTAGGCCGAGGTAAGCTTCGGTGACGCCCGGTACGGCAGGGATGATGGTCCTCTGAGTGAATTCGAAGTTGTGGCTTACGGAGTTCCTGCTGTCTCTGTAGAAGCGCTGTACGGTATTGGCATCGATTGGAGTGACTTCGACTTCACGGAAGAGGCGAAGGTTTGTGAGGTCGTCCATCGCAGCTTTGCGGCGAGCCTCCAAATTCGCGTCGCCAGCCCAAGTTCCAGTGGTCACGTAGTACAGCCGGCACACGGGATTTCCGCGCTTGAAACTGCTGCTGCGGTCAAAAACTGCGGACATTACCTTGGCAACGTCATTGACGGCTTTACTGCGGGGGAGGGTTGGCTTAGTTTTGAAGAAGTCTTGTACGCCGAAGGCGAATTGCCCAATCTTGGCGGAATCAAAATGCGAAGAGGTCTCCGCTTGTACAAATATGAAGGCGACGTCCAAGTAGCCGTTTCGGGCTGCAAACTCTGCTACGAGGTCGGGGTCTGTGACGAGAGCGCCGTTGATGATGATCGCGACGGCGTCGATACCCGTGTCGCCGCCAGAGCCGATTACCGCGTCCGAAGTGTCTAGCGCCTCAGTAAGAAATCGGCCAGCTGTTAGGAAGGTTGCAAAGTGTTCGAACTGTTTGTCTTCGGAGAGACGAGTTAGATCGTTGTCTTTCGCAAACTCATCTAGTAGCGACTTGGTGATTCGGTCCATATGGTCCCCCCCCGGCGTGAATAGTACCGGAGTGAGTTCGGGAAGCGTCGCCGCGTAGGTCAGGATGCGCTCCACCAGTACATTGCGATAAAAACTGCGTGAAACTCCGTCAGTTGCGTCCTGCATATAGATAGCTGAGGGAAGGGGCGGTGTTGTGCGGCTGGTACGGCCGGCAAGTTCGCCCTCCGGGGGGGGCGCCCGGAGGGGCCTCTACTCGCTTCCTTTGTGGAACCGCCGCCGAATCGCCAGCAACGCCAAAGCAAGAAACACAATGGACGCTATCGCTTGCGTCACAGCCACCAGAAACATGGGAAGAGATGTCACCGTCACAAGAGGTTCTCTCGAAAAGAGGGCCAATGGATTTAGGCTGTTTTGCAATGAAAGCACCGATGCCAGTAGCGGCTCTCTTGCCAAGCTTGAATTTATCCATGATGCACTCGAAGCTATTTGATTCGCGTGCCCGAGATAGATGCCAGCAAACGTGAAATATTGCAGTAGCCACCAAAGAAATGGCCGAGCAATGTTCTGTCCGTAGTTCGAGACGTAGTCATAGAAGAATGACACCACCGTATTGAAGGAAGACCGGGCAACCGCGGTGTGGGGATTTAGGGTCGTTAACGCGTCCCACAGTCGGCTGCCGGCTAGTCGGAATCCGTTCCTCGTAAAGTAGTCGGACCATGCAGGATAGTAATGAGGCCTGAATCTCCGGCGTGCTCGCTGCTCTGCGGCAAAGAAGAAACTTTCCTCTTCTTGTGCTCGAACTTCTGACATCTTTTGCTTCAGGGTTCGATAGGCGCGCCAGTCTTGCTCGTGCTCATACGCGTCGAATATCGCTCCGGCGAAGGATGTATCGTGGTGTAGCTGCGCATTGTGAAATTGCGGCGCCCAAGGCCGAAACTGTGCTCCGGAAAATGAAGTTGCCTCTTTGAATAGGGCGTTGTTGAACCAGACGCTAAAGAATCTAGCGAAGGAAAAATCTGCCTGGCTGTGAAACTGCGTGTCGTGAAAGTAGGAATTACGAGAAAACAAGCAGTATGCGAAGCGCGCTTCTTGACGAAACTCGGCCTTGCGCATGTACAAGTTTTCACTGAACTTTGACCTACTAAAATCCACTGAACTGCGGAATTGGACGTCATCAGCATTGACGCGGTCAGAGAAGATGCATCCGGAAAATTCCGTCGAGCGATGGAAATGGGATGCTGAAATCGCTAAGTCATTCGCAAAAGTCACATGGGTGAATGTGACTTTCTTGTGAAACTGACAGGCTTGGAAGCTGATCGATGGAAGGGTGTCGTCGGCGAAGGCTACGTCGACTAGAAAGTGTAGATGGTTGAAGGTCAGTGTCGGAACGGCCTTGATGTCGCCGCCATAAAGAGCCTTGGCCCTTCCGATCAAGCTGCACAGCTCTATGAACTTTGGGGCGTTTACCTCGCGATTGCCAGGGAGGGCCTTCCTGAAGTCATTGATTTCCTGAGTCAGCGCCGCTCGTTCTTCTAAGGCTGGCATGAAGTGATTAGCTCAGGTCCTGGATCGCGATTACAGGACGATCTTTCTTAGTTGTGGCATGCAGCATGGAGTATTCGGGCACTTCAACCCAGGCAGCCGTGTCGCGGGTCAGCGGTTCTGACGCCACCAATATGGAAGTCGCGCTGTCAGATCCACCGGTCATCTGCCATTCGCCGTCGTGAAGGCCGTAGTTGCGGCCGGCGGTGTACCAGAGGCTCAGGTATGAGAGGTTGGCTTCGTGAAGGCGCGCGGCATCGTCGGTGGGGAAGCAGCCGAAGTCGAAGCAGTAGCGGACGGCGGCGAGCTGGGTGCCATCGGCGATGAAGAGGTTGAGCGAGGAGCTGATGGAAATGCCGAGCTTCTTGCGGACGTCGCGGATGATTTCGATGGTGCGCTCGACGGCCTTGGCGAGGTCGTCGGCTTTCGGGGCGCGGTAGGCGTCGGGGAGCTGGGAGACGATCAGGGCGTAGACCCATTCGCTGTCGGTGGTGCCGTGGATCTGGGCGGCGAATTCGGGTTTCAGGTGTGGGGCGAGGAGGGGCTTCATGTCGGCGAAGCGGGCGAGGTCGCCGTTGTGAGCCATTACCAGCGGAATGTTCTTGAAGTGGAACGGGTGGCAGTTCTGGAGCGAGATCTCTACGCGTGTGTTGTAGGCGACGCCTCTGACGTGGGCGAGGAGGCAGCCGGCGCGGATTTTCTCGGCGAGGTTCTTCAGGTTGCGGTCGAAGACCGGCAATGATTGCGAGTAGTAGGAGTAGGGAAGTTCAGGGCTGGGGCTCGCGGGGTCCCAGGCGCGCAGGCCGAAGCCGGCGAGGTTCATCATGTTGAGCATCTTCGGCATGTAGCTCTGCCGCACCAGCGCGGAGTCGGGCTGGTAGAGGAAGTTGTCGAGCAGGACGGGCTCGCCGAGGTAGAGGAGCGCGCGGCACATCTACGTGATCCTCGAGATCAGGAAGGCGACCATGGCGCGCAGCTTGTTCCCGGCGTCTTTCGCCAGGTTGAACAAATCCTTCGCCGAAGGCTCGGCCGCCATGGTGCGTAAAGGTTACCCTACGGCCCCATGAAATTGCTCGTCCTCCCCGGCGACGGCATCGGGCCGGAAATTACCGAAGCCACTCTGAATGTCCTGGAAGCTGCCAGCAAGAAGTTCGCGCTGGGGCTGAAGTTCGATACCCAGCAGGTCGGCCTCGCCACGCTGAAGAGCCACGGCACGACGATGCCGGACGGCTTGCTCGGCAAGGCGAGCGAGGCGGACGGGATCATCCTCGGGCCGCTCGACCAGATGGCGTATCCGGCGCGCGAGAAGGGCGGGATCAACGTCTCCGGCGTGTTTCGGGTGAAGCTCGACCTCTACGCCAACATCCGCCCGGCACGCAGCCGGCCGGGAATCGGCAAGGCGAGGGAGGCGATGGACCTGGTGATCGTGCGCGAGTGCACGGAGGGGTTCTACGCCGACCGCAACATGTACCAGGGCTACGGCGAGTTCATGCCGACGCCGGACGTGGCGATGTCGATGCGCAAGATCACGGCGGGGGCCTGCGAGAGGATTGCGCGCAGGGCGTTCGAGCTGGCGATGAAGCGGAGAAAGTTCGTGATCGCGGTGCACAAGGCGAATGTGTTCCGCGTGACCGACGGCCTGTTCCTCGACAAGGTGCGCGAGGTGGCGCGGGAGTTTCCCGGCGTCAAGCTGGAGGAGATGCTGGTCGACGCGATGGCGGCGCGGCTGGTGCGCGACCCGGGGCGCTACGACGTGGTGCTCTCTACCAATATGTATGCGGACATCCTGTCGGACCTCGCCTCGGAGCTCTCCGGCAGCCTGGGTCTCGCCGGCTCGGTGCTGGCGGGCGATGCGCTGTGCTGCGCGCAGGCGCAGCACGGCTCGGCGCCGGACATCGCGGGTCAGGACAAGGCGAATCCGACCTCGCTGATTCTTTCTGCGGCGATGCTGTTCGAGTGGATGGCCGAGAGGAAAAAAGCGAAGGCCTGCGGCAAGGCGGCCGAGGCGATCACCGCGGCGGTGGACAAGGTGCTGGCTGATCCGAAGAAGCGGACGGCGGATCTTGGCGGGAAGATCGGGACGCGGAAGTTCGGCGAGGCGGTGGCGGCGGCGCTGTAGAAATAATTGGGGTCAGACCCCAAGAGGAAAAGAAAAAACGGGGGTCTGACCCCAATTATTTCTACTTCTTCTGTTCTTCCAGCCGGTCGGTCGCCGGCGGCGGGGTGCGGGAGAGGGCGGTGATCTCGGCGCGCAGCTCCGGGGTCATGTCGATCTTCAGCGAGTCGAGCGAGGCCTGGAGCTGCGCCACGCTGCGCGCGCCGATGATGGGCGCGGTCACAGCCGGGTGGGCGGCGGCCCAGGCGACAGCGACGCTCATCGGGTGCAGGCCGCGCTGCGTGCAGAAGGCGACGAATTTGTCGGCGACCTCGTGCATCCACGGCTCACCGTAGCGGCTGGTGTAGTTCTTGTTGGCGACGAGGCGGCTTTGTCCGGCGCCTTCCTTGCTGGCGTACTTGCCGGAGAGCAGTCCCGCGCCGGCAGGGCTGTAGGGGAACACGGAGACGCCGTTCGCCAGCGCCATCGGCAGGATCTCGACCTCGGCCTGGCGCTTCACCAGGCTGTACATCGGCTGGATCGCCTGCACGCGCGCCCATCCGTTGCGTTCCTGGACGCCGAGCGCGGCTTGCGTCTCCCACGCGGAGTGGTTGCTCAGGGCGGGGTAGAGCACCTTGCCCGATCGCACCAGATCTTCCAGCGCGCGCATGGCCTCGTCGATCGGCGTGCGCGGGTCGCGGATGTGCAGGTACAGGATCTCGACGCGGTCGGTCTGCAGCCGCTTGAGGCTCGCCTCGACGGCGCGGCTGACGTGGCGGCGCGAGCTGCCCCTGGCGTTGATGTCGGGGCCGGTGGGCGGGAAGCACTTGGTGGCGACGACGAGGTCGTCGCGGCTGCCGCGCATCAGCTTGCCGAGGATCTCCTCGGACTTGCCGCTGCTGTACTGGTCGGCGGTATCGAAGAAGTTGACGCCCAGGTCGCGCACCGCCTTGAACATCGCGGCCGAGGCCGCCTCGTCGGCATCGCCGCCGAAGGACATGGTGCCGTAGCAGAGCTGGGAGACCTGAACGCCGGTGCGGCCGAGTGGGTTGTATTTCACATGTGCAGTTTATCAGGGCCTTTGACACCCTTTTGCACCCGGTTCGCTCACGGGCACCTATCATTGCCGGCTAGACCATCCGGGCCAAGCCAAGCCCTGCCGCAACCGGAGGCGACATGCCGAAGGATTTCAATTTAGGGCTGGTTCTCCTTTCCTACTTCGTGGCGGTGACCGCATCGCACGTCACGCTGCTGCTTGCCGCGCGCGTGCGCGATCCGCACTCGGTCAACTGGAAGCTGTGGATAGTGTGCGGCGGCCTGGCGATGGGCCTGGGCGTCTGGTCGATGCATTTCGTCGCCACCCTCGCGCTGCGCCTGCCGATCCAGGTGCTCTACGACCTGCGGCTGACCGCGCTTTCCTTCGTATTCGCCGTCGTCGCCTGCGGCGCGGCGTTCATCATGCTGCGCCGGCTGACCGGCCGCAATCGCGAGTTCCTGCTACCCGGCGCCCTGATCGGCATCGGCATCGCGTCAATGCACTACACCGGCGACGCTTCGATGCGCCTGAGCCCGGGAATCCAGTACGACCCGCTGCTGTTCATCGCCTCGATCCTGGTGGCGATGGGCGCGGCCACCGCCGCCCTGTGGATCGCGTTCCACCTGGCGAAGCACCGCTCGGTGACGGCGAACTTCGGCGCCGCGCTGGTGATGGGCGCGGCGGTGACCGGCATGCACTTCACCGGCGCGGCGGCGGCGAACATCCCGCTCGATGCCATCTGCCTGGCCGACGGACCGCGCCTGGACGACGTCTACATGGCCTACACCGTGGGCGGCACCACGTTCCTGATCCTGGTCGCGACCATGCTGCTCTCGCTGTTCGACGCGCGCATGTCGTCGGCGATCGCGCTCGGCGCCGAGAAGCTGAGGCTGGCGAACGAGCAGCTCGAGGAGCGCGTGCGCGAGCGCACGCAGACGCTGGCGAGGGAAGAGGCGCGCAAGGACGCGATCCTGCGCACCGCGCTCGACTGCATCATCTCGATGGATGCGAAAGGCCGCATCGTCGAGTGGAACCCGGCGGCGGAGCATACCTTCGGCTACCCGCGCGACGAGGCGATGGGGCGCTCGCTCGCCGAGCTCATCATTCCCGAGCGCCTGCGCCAGACGTACAAGGGCGGACTGGCGCTGTACCTCGCCACGGGCGAGGAGCAGATCATCGGCAAGCGCATCGAGCTGGCCGGCTTGCGGCAAAGCGGCGAGGAGTTTCCGGTCGAGGTGGCGATCACGGTGATGCGCACCGAGGAGGGGCCGCTGTTCACCGCGCACCTGCGCGACATCACCGAGCGCAAGCGCGCCGAGCAGGAGCTGCGCGAGTCGCGCGACGCCGCGCGCGCCGGCTCGGACGCGAAAAGCGCCTTCGTCGCCACCATGAGCCACGAGATCCGCACGCCGATGAACGCGGTGATGGGCATGCTCGAGCTGCTGGGCTACAGCAAGCTCAGCCCCGACCAGCGCGAGATGCTGTCGACGGCGCGCGAATCGAGCAGCGCGCTTCTTACCCTGATCAACGACGTGCTGGATTTCTCCAAGATCGAGGTCGGCAAGCTCGAGCTGCACGCCGAGCCCTGCTCGATCACGCGGCTGGTGGACGGCGTGATCTCGACTTTCGAGCACGCCGCGAGCGGCAAGGGGCTCCTGCTCACCCGGCGCATCGACCCGGCTCTCTGGCCGGCGCACCGGGTCGATCCGTCGCGCCTGCGCCAGGTCCTCGCCAATCTGGTCAGCAACGCCATCAAGTTCACCCCGTCGGGCACGGTCAGCATCGAAGTCCAGGTGCTCGCCTCCATGCAGACGCGCCAGACGCTGCGCTTCAACGTGCAGGACACCGGCATCGGCATGAGCGCGGAGACGCAGAAGCGCCTGTTCGAGCCGTTCCAGCAGGGCGAATCCGACACCAGCCGGCGCTTCGGCGGCACCGGCCTGGGGCTCGCCATCTCGCGCCAGCTCGCCGAGCTGATGGGCGGCGAAGTCCACGTCACCAGCGCCAAGGACCTCGGCACGCGGGTCGCGCTGACGCTCAACGCCGAGCAGGCGGACACGGCCGCGATCCGCGCCGATCCGGCGCTCGGCGGGCGTTCGGCGCCGATGGCGGTGCATGCGCCCGCCGGCACCCGGGTGCTGATCGTCGACGATCACCCGCTCAATCTCGCCATGCTGAAGCGGCAGCTGAAGGTGCTCGGCCTGGACGCCGATACCGCCAACAGCGGGCAGGATGCCCTCGCCAAGTGGCGCCGCGACGCGCACCGGCTGGTGATCACCGACCTGCAGATGCCCGAGATGGACGGCTACATGCTCGCGCAAGCGATCCGCGCCGAGCAGCTGGCAGGCGCGGACAGCAGGCCGACGGTGGTCGCCTATACCGCCAATACGCAAACCGAGGCGCTCGATCGCTGCACGGTGGCCGGCATGGACGACTACCTCACCAAGCCCACGGAG
>Ga0193752_1000820_pt1 | contig 27959 bp, 32 predicted proteins | sample H1c1metaG_FD_144924 | JGI IMG/M metagenome (GOLD analysis project Ga0193752, IMG submission 144924) | Soil microbial communities from a riparian zone of the East river system, Colorado, United States - H1c1 | ecosystem: Environmental > Terrestrial > Soil > Riparian zone | place: USA: East River...
CGCTGGAATAGAAAACGGTTGAAACCGTTTGGCAAACTCACTGTGTTCATTGCCGGGGGCTTAAGCCCCCGGCAATGAACAACCCCAGATCGCTCAACCGCTTAAGCGGTTTTTAAATAACTCCTGGCAACCAAAATGAGCCACTACCTAAGATTTCGGTAGACGGAATGTTTCTTCGATCTCGTTGACGCAATCGAGATCGAAGAACATTGTCAGACCGAGCGGAGCCGAGGGATGGCGAGCAGGATTAAGGCTCCCCGAAAGCAAGGACTTTTGCTGGATAACCTGAACAGATTAACTTGCGTCTAGGGGACTATTCGACTTCTTCAAAAAGAAGAACACAACCAATGACGAATCTGAAATCGCGGATTCGCGCAGCGATCAGAATTATGCTCCGGGTACAGAATCAATATGCTAACTGACGAAAGAGAAATTACACTAAAATTACAAGCCGACTTTGATAAACTATGACAGCAATTCACTTCGGACGACAGAGAAAAATTATCGCTAACAGGGGGGTGCGGTAAGTTCAATAACAACAATAGCAAGAAAAAAATGAACGATGAAATAACACATCTCGTAGTCAATGGGATTAACATAGAAGACAATGTTATTCATGTAGGAGCAACTGATAACTTGAGATGGAAATGGGACACGGAGGAAGGAATGTCAGGAACTGATGCAAAGACTATTGTTTATGTAACTTTGACAGATAACGGTAAAGAGTATTCAGTTTCTGAGAGAGCCGGTTTTCATTGCTCTCCAGGAGATCCAACCAGAGTTTTGGCAATGTCAAACCTTTTTGAGTTATTTGAAATAGCCTGGATAATTAAAAATGAAAATCTCGAGTACAAGAATGCAAGGGAAAGATTCTTCGGAAAAATTATCAATAAAAAAAAATGAACGATGTACGTCCTTTGGACGGCTTAGAATGAGAAAAAACTACCGCTAACAGGCGTTTGACAAAAAAGGCGGGTTCTTAGATGAAGCCTTGAGCTTCGTATCAAGTTCAGTGCTGGCAGGTAGTTTAGTGCTTCGAAATCCGCTTCTTCGCCAAGCGGCAAAAACGTTAACTCGTTTCTGACTTCTTCTTACTTTTAGGAAATCAATTCCGTCAGTCATGGCCCACTGATGGATTTTTTTCTTCGCACTTTTTCTAACTGTCAGAACCCATTTCAAACTGCAACCATGAATCCAGAAGAAGAATTAATTCAGTTTGCAAAAGACTGGGACCGTGCCATGGAAAATAACGACGTGGATGAAATTGGAAAGTTCATGTCCGATGACTGGATTATTGTTGGAACCAGCGGCGGGATCACTTCTAAATCTGAATTCCTGGGGTGGATAAAATCCGGCGAGGTGCTTCACACCCGAATGGATTCGGATTTTGTGCGTGTGAAGATTTATGAAAACACCGGTGTGCTGACGAGCCGCGGAACAAGTGCGGGAAAATACAAAGGCCAGGATTTTGAACTCTACGAATGGTCCGCAAGCACGTTCATTCGTGCAAACAGCACGTGGGTCTGCGTACAAACCATGCTGACGCCGGCCGAAAAAACATAGAACGTACGCCCCTGTTTCTGTGCCGCGAGCTCTTAACGGCCTTTTCATCTGGCCAGGGATTGTCGTAACTTTAAGCAACCAAATCCCATCAGTCATGCCTCACAGATGGATTTTCTTCCTTACATTCTTTCTAACCGGCAGCGCGTGCTTCTCGCAGGACACCATCCGCGTGCTGCACTACACCGAAGTCACCGGGTTCAACCACTCCACGCAAACTGTTTCGAAAAATTTCTTTGAGCGCATCTGTGACACGCTAACCGCAACCACGCCGCACGTGTGGCTCCTCACCGACTCCGACTCCTCCGAAACATTCGACAACCTCTCCGCGCTCCAGCAATACAAAGTCGTGATCTGGGCGAATACATCTGGTGCAAGCGGACTCACACCCGCGCAACGCCAGAACTACGAACTGTACGTAAACAGCGGCGGCAGTTACCTCGGTGTGCATGCAGCATCCGACACGTACCGCCACAGCACCGCCAACGGAACCAACACCGGCGCCTGGGATTTTTACGCGGAGAATATGGCGGGATGCTCGGTGCAGGAAAACCCCAACCACACGGCGGCGAACCACAACAACGATATGAATCATGTTGCCGTGCACCCGATCCTGAACGGACTTCCAAATCCGTGGAACAAAACCGAGGAATACTATTACTGGGAGAATGGATTCCTGGATACTTCGTTCACGGAATTGCTGCGCGTAAATGCGACCGGAATAAATCCGTACGATTCCGCACGCATGACCGCACACTGCAAAGAACACGCGTGGGGCTCGCGGTCGTTTTATACGTCGCTGGGGCACGATGTTTCCAACTACACATCGGATGCGGAATTTGAATTGCTGCTGAGGAATGCGTTGTACTGGACCGCCAATCCTGTGCCGTCGGGTGTTGCCGAAACGGAATACGGTGTGATCATGGTTTATCCGAATCCATTTTTTCAAACGCTGACGATCACCAGCACTTCGAATGAACCGTCGCAAATAACGATCTGCAATACGCTGGGACAAATAGTTTATGCGGAAGAATTTCTACAATCCGCAACGATTGATTTATCGTTTCTGAGTTCCGGGATCTATTGCGTTGCGATTATCAACCGAAAGGAAGTCAGAACTCAGCGTGTGATCAAGGAAGAGTCGGTTCATTGATTTTGCGTTGTGCCGGGTTGGCCACAGATGTCTTGTGGTTTTGATTAAAATCAAATTCTTAGCCTGGGCCTTCGGCCCGTTTGCCACAGATTCGCAGATTACGCAGATTGAATGATTGTTACTGATTCAAAAATAAATTTTAAAAATCTGCGTAATCTGCGAATCTGTGGCAGGACGCCGCAAGCGAAAAAAAATGGGCAGTGCAGTTTTTCTGTAACTTTCGCGCAGGAAAAACCGGAAGCACATGATTATCGCAGCAGCACAAACAAAACCGGTAACACATAATACGGATGCCAATATCCAGGATCACCTGCGGCTGATTGAATCTGCAGCGCAACAAAAAGTGCAGCTTATCATTTTTCCGGAAATGTCTTTAACCGGCTACGAGATCGAACGTGTACAGGAATTTTCATTTTCTGAAAATGACGAACGGCTTAATGTATTCAAAGAGAAAGCCGTCCTTCATCACATGCACATTGTGGTTGGCGCGTCGATCAATGTAGGTTCAGAACTTCACATCGGGTCGTTCATCTTTTCTCCGGATGGATCGGTTTCGGTTTACACCAAGCAGTTCCTTCACGATGGTGAGGAAATTGCCTTTTCACCGAACTTCAATTACAACCCGCTTCTGCAAATTGAAAATCAAAAAAATGTCTGTGGTAATTTGCGCAGACATCACCCATCCTGTGCATCCGGCCAATGCTGCTGAAAAAGAAACCACGCTTTACGCTGTCGGTATATTTTACACTCCGAAAGGAATTGCAGAAGCGCATCGCGATTTAAGTCTGTACGCACAGCAACATTCCATGAACGTATGGATGGCCAATTACGGCGGACCTTCTTACGGTTTTGAAGCAGCAGGACAAAGTGCGTTCTGGAATAACAAAGGCGAGATGATTGGAAAATTGAGTGAAGATGAAGAAGGTTTGCTCGTTGTTGAGCAATCGGAAGGAACATGGAAAATAAAATAAAACACCATATTGGATACTGCAAATGATTTGATGCGCTAGTGATCCAATGTGCAGATGGAACTTACAACACAATCTTCTTTACTTTCGGATTGCGCTTTATCCACCCTCTCACCAGGTCATTCACATCCGGATGCCAGGAAGCGGGTTTGATAAACGATTTTAACTCGTCCGGAGAATTTGCGGCATCGGCTTCATCAAAATATCCGTAGCCGGCAAAGCTTCCGTTCTCAATCAGTAAAAGCGATTGTTCCGCAGCGTGTCTTCCCCGGTCCACGAGGATAAAATCTCCCGAAGCGATCAGGAAATTTTTCAGCACCTCTCCTGCCCGATTGTTATACGCTTCCGGTTCTTCCTCGCTGCAGCAAATTCCTACGCACTGTTTCACCTGGTAATTGAAACATTCGCGGCCTTCATTGGTTTCTTTGTCACCATGACCGGCGTACAACCCGCACATGTGCAGGCAGAGACGGTGTTCCTCAATCCATGCGTTAAGAAATTCACGTGCAGCAGTATAGTTCGTGTAAAACTGCAACGGTTGTTTGGCTTCTTCCGACGGAACAATATCGAAATTAATCACACCATTTTTGTCTTTCCACCAATCGACAGCATGCGTAAACGAAGAGTTTTTGCGTGCACGATTAAAAAACGGCTTGTGCTTTTTTATTTCTTCCGACTCCAGCAAAAGAGCAATGAGTTCGCTTCCCGTTTTTACAAAGTCAACGTCATACAATTCGTTCTGCCATCTTCTTGACTTCGGCTCCCTGCTCGCAAAGTGCTGGATGGCGCGTGAACGCATGTTGGTGCTTTTTCCGATGTACAGGATTTCTGCATCCTTGCCCAGGTAATAATACACACCGCATTCTTCCGGCAAGCGTTTGAGGATTTCCATCTTCACCTTGTCCACGCGGGACGTATTCATTTCTTCCAGTCCTTTGCTGCGGAAAACTTTGTGCTCGCTTTTTTTCGAGAGAAGCAGGTCAAACAATTTTGCGGTCGCAACAGCATCGCCTTCCGCCCGGTGACGTGCATCTTCGGCAATGTCGATTCCGATCGATTCACAAAGCCGGCCGAGACTGTACGATTTTTTTCCGGGGATTAATTTCCGGCTGAGCTTAACCGTGCAAAGCTGATCGCGTTTGAAGGTGTAGCCCAGCGAACGGTATTCTTCACGCACAAAACCATAGTCGAAACTTACGTTATGTGCTACGAAAATCCTTCCTTCGGTGAGTTCGATGATCTGTTTGGCCACCTCGTAAAACTTCGGCGCGTTCTCCACCATTTCATTGGTGATGTTCGTGATCTTCGTGATGTATTCGGGAATCCACCGCTCCGGATTGACGAGCGTAGTAAATACGTTCGTCACCGATAAACCATCGTGCTGAACAACACAGATCTCAGTGATTTTATCGCGGCCGGGGGCACCCCCGGTGGTTTCGATATCGATGATGGCGAACAAGAGCCAAAGTTACGGGTTCGGAAGAATAGACGCAAAGGCGCAAAGGTCGCGAAGTAAAACGCAAAGTAATTTCTTTGCGAAAATCTTTGCGATCTCTGCGTCTTTGCGTCTATTTCGCACTATTCTGCCTGCACTTCCTTTCTCAGAATATGCCGGTCAATGTAAAATGTCCCGAAGGGAATAATGCAGGCCAGCAATACCTTCCACGTAGTGGTCCGGAATTTCCAGCTTTGCTCTACTCCTACACTCAAGGTATTGAACACGAACAGCAGGAATAGCGCCCCGTGAACAGGTCCGAGGATCTTTGTGAAGCCCGGTTCTCCGGCAACATATTTCAGTGGAACAGCTACAAAAACCAGTAGCAGGAGAGAAATCCCTTCGAGGAATCCGATAATTCTCAGGCGACCAATTTTTGTTTTCAATACATGTATCATGGCGATTACCGGGTATAAGGTCGTGCTGCCCATGGAGAAAACGGCCACGGAACGGCGATTAAAATAATAACGAGTGCAAGTGAAAACCAGGTGAGCATGGTTCTGTACTTTTCTGCATCGGTAGTTCTTCGTTTGGTCAGCGCTGATCCAATTGTAAGCACAACAACCGCGGTAACCATCAGCAAACTGTGGATGAGTCCGAAGAACAGTGTATCCGGATTTTTCACCGCTTCACTGAAATTTCCCCAGAACCACCGGATCACGGGGCTTTGCGTATACAGCGTAATTCCCACAACCAGTTGAACGTGTGCAATGGTTGCGGTCCAGTGCCTGATGGCATTGTCCGTTTTAGAGAACACACTCTTCTTCACCGACCAGCCCCGGAAAGCACGGTAGATCGCAAGCAGCAGCGCAAAAAGGACAAGCCACCGCAGGAGGGAATGAAAGTAAATGAGCGTTTCGATCATCTTAAGCGTTCCGGTCAAAGATAGTAAAACATACTATTTGGTATGTTTTTAATGAATAAAAATAAATTGCAATAAGGACAGTGAGATTTAGCAACCACGGAGACACGGCGTATTACTTACCTGATTCCCGCGGCCCGGCCCGAAGGACTCCTTCGGACCGGGCAGAGCCAATCGCTTCGCGATTTAACTTACAATCGGAAACCTGTTTGCAAAAAAGATATCACGCAGTGATATTTTTCCAGTCGCTGTGCCGTAGCAATTTCACAAATTGAACGCTGTGTCGCCGTGCCTCCGTGGTTATTTTTTTGTACGTCGAACCAGCCATGATCTGCGATTTTCCTAATGTGATATGCGCAAAAATCACCGGAGATCTTCCAGGTACCGGCGGAGTTCCTTCAGGTATACCGAATAACAATCCTTGCTGTTATTGAGTTTACCGAAATTGCGGATGCCCCAGTACCCCGACATCACGAAATACGCTACCTGCGCCGCCTTCACATCTTTCCGGATCGTACCGTTTTTTCTTCCACGGTTGATGCAGGCACGCAGTGCAAGGTCCCATTGGTGAATCAGGTCGGTGAGCGCTTTACTGAACGCCTTGTTCCAGGGAGTCATTTCCTGTGTGAGGTTACCCACCGGACAACCGTGTTGCACATCCATAAACGGATCTTCCAGGAGCAGGTACTTCATCAGACCATAAATGCTCTTGACCGGATCAGAAGACGTTTCCAGTCCCCCAATGAAAGAATGAGTCATCGCCGGTTTCAGAAGATCGCTGATGATGGCGAGTCCCATTTCGTCTTTGGTCGTGAAATGGTAATAAAAGGCTCCTTTGGTGACTTTCGTGGTTGCGATGATGTCATCAATGCTGGTCGCCTGGTAACCGCGGGTATAAATCAGCTCAAATGCTTTGCGGAGAATAGTCAGACGGGTTGTTTCGGCTTTGGACATAAAATACCGGTGAGTATGTTTTAAGCAAGATACTACAACCTTCGCTGGCCGCGATCGGACCGGGTTACTTATTTGGTTTTCCCGAGAATGAGATGTGGTGAATCTTGTTGCGCATATCTGTGGTATCCAGCGATTGATACGTAATTGCCAGCCCCTTTTCTTCCCAGGCGCAATAGTATGGAATTACACCATCGCCGCCCGTAACATCCGGAGTGCCCAGGATCTTTTCTACTGCCTTCCGGTTGTGGGTAATCTTCAGTTCGTAAGGCAATTCGCCGGAATATTTTTTGTGCTGATCCGCTCCTGCAGCAAAAACGAATACGGTTGTGATTGTATCCCCGTATGACATCCTGAGGTCAAAACCTTTCTTCTGGAAGACGTAGAAATAGCAATCATCAAATTTTTCCTCGGTGTGCACACCCGACTTTGCGATAAAACTCTTTGCACTTTCTGAACCTAGCGGTTGACCGACAAGACCGATCAATTCGTTATCGCCGGATGTGAAAGCGAAACTCACCACGAGGAAAGTCACGAATCCGATTTTTGCTTTTTTCATACTTGCTGTTGTGAGGTTGTGTCACAATGATAGGAAAGTTCATCCACAACATTTTCATGTCCGGTGAAATAAACGCGTTCATTACCGACTATTCGGTATGCGTTTTTTGCTGCCCGATTCATCAACACGCACCGCTTCCTTCAGCAATTGAATAATAGGAGCCGGATCAATTTCTTCGTGACTCTTGAAAATTATGTAAAATATTTGCTTGTTGGTTCCCCGCACTAAGTATTCATCGGTATCCTCCAGCCTGTTTCCATACCAGAAACCGAGCAGTACGCCTTCTTTGATTCCGCCACGGGGAACAGTTGCCGGCCATACGATACAGATTCCTTTGTTGCCCCGGAAGAACGGAACGTTGTACGCGATTTTCTCTTTGCAGTGGGGCGGTAAATTTTCGATGATAATTTGCCGGAGCATGTCCACGATCAACCGTTCGTTTTCAGGAAGTATGCTGTAGAGGTGGGCAACGGATTGGATTTTCACTGGAGAATATTGAACAGTGAAGATGCGAAAAAGTTTGGATGTCATCGCGAGGCACGAAGCGATCTCTCCTTCTAAGATGAGATTGCTTCGTGCCTCAATGACCTTACACCGCTTCAATCATATCTCCTTCATACGCCCTTCTCAGTTTTTCAATATCCAGTTTTTTCATGCGGAGCATAGCGGTCATTACATCAGCTGCCTTTTCCTGGTTGCTGTCTTCCAGCATCTCGCTTAAAGCTGTGGGAACAATCTGCCACGACACGCCAAACTTATCCTTCAGCCATCCACACTGCTGCGATTTCACCGGTCCATCTTCCGTGAGGCGGTCCCAGTAATAATCGATTTCCTCCTGTGTATCGCAATTCACGATAAACGAAATGGCCTCGTTGAATTGAAACACCGGGCCACCGTTGAGGGCCACAAACTGGTGACCTTCGATATGAAACTCAATGGTCAATACAGTGCCTTCCGGCATTTTGTGAACTTCAAAACCGGCCTTTCCGTAATGCGTGATCCGATCAATGCCGGAATCGCGGAACACCGCCAAATAAAAATCGACAGCCTCCTGGGCATTTTTATCGAACCAAAGGTTGGGAGTGAGTTTCTGAATAGTCATCGGCAACAATTTTTTAACGTGGTCATTTTGTGTGCCAGAAAACGTCAAAAATTGTACCCCGAAAAACTTCAGAAGGGAGCTCCATTTTGGATGCAGAAAGAGTGAGGAAATTGTTACACAGTCAGTGCAAAACGCGCACCTGAAAAGAGATCATTTCTGATTTCCTGCAGATCATTCTTCCATGTACTGAGACCTGCGGAAATGCGCTACTTCATAGGAACGCGGATTATGCGGAAAACAGAGATTCAAACAGATCATCGCTTCGCGATCAAAAACAGATTATCACAGATTTCTTGTTCAGTGATGTTTCCACATCCCGTAACTCTGTGTCCACGCTTTCGTCTTGTAGCGGTACCAGAAATGCAGTGCCATTGCGAGAACAAAGAATATGATCAAACTGATCCAGAGCCAATCACTTCCCCAAAAGAAATACAGCGCACTTCCGATCACGGCGTACTTCACGATCCTGAACCAAATGGGCTGTGACTTTTTCGAAAAAGCCACTTCAAATTCGCGTTTGACTGTTTTCGATATCATGCTGTTTGCCGTTGGTCTTTCAAGGCTTCCTCAATGTTCTTATCCGGGATCACCCACCATATCGCAATACCCACGATGACGCAAGCCGAAACAATAGGAAGAAAAAATGCGCAGGAAATTGACACGATGTAACCAACCAATGAGACAATTCCCTTTTTTCTCTGCTTCTGCAACGCAATGATGAGTTTGGTTGTGTGCGTGTAATGTTTCATGATGCACATCTGGAGAAAGTAATATGAAACGGCGCAAAGCAAAAGACTCACTCCGTATATCGCCACAGGAACATTATCGAAATGGTTTTCGCCCATCCACCCGGTACTGAACGGAATGAGGGAAAGACAAAACAGCAACCCCATGTTGGCCCACATGATTCCGCTCGTCACATGATGCACCGTATGCAACAGGTGATGATGATTTCCCCAATAGATTGCAACGAAAATAAAACTGATGAGATAGCTGAGAAAAACCGGTGCAAGTTTACTCAACGCAGCAAACGTTGCTTCATGCGGAATTTTCAATTCAAGAACCATGATGGTGATGATGATTGCAATTACTCCATCACTGAATGCTTCTAAACGGGTTTTGGTCATGAGCCTGTTTTATTTTTTCAATTTGAGAATTTCAGGGTCCGAATGCAAGCACAAAATTTTCACTCCTCCATCAACCAAGGTATAATGAGCAGGAACATCAATATCAACCGCGTGAATCGATTCTCCGGAAAATGATAAAGACTGTGCCTGGTATTCTGTAATAATCACAACCGCACCAGGAAATTGCTCAAAACTGAAAAACTCATCGCACTTTTCACGTCGCACCACCGTCAGACTGCCCAAATCAATCACACCCCAGAAATAACGGGCTCCGAAAAACAGCATGTTGGTTGCAGAAATTGTCAGGGTCTGGACTCCAGGATCAATGGACCGCATGCTGAACCAATCAATACGTATGCTCGTACCGGCCCCTCTCGCATCTGCAACCCTGATCATCGTTGTTCGGTCGCAGGAGCGGCCATCCTGCTCAAAATCTGCAATGCAGAGGTCGGGTAACTCGCCTGAAGCGTCACCGAATTCTCCTTCTTCAACAGTTAATGTGTAACGGGTGTGTGCCATGCGTTCAATTACATTACCATTTTACATGAACCGGTTTCTCCATCCACGGATAACGGATCACAGAAAACGAAAAAGGAGATTCGTTGATCAGAACATCGATTGAACGTTTCTCCACGGTCAGTTCCCACTGATCTTCCTGTTCACCAAGTACACCGGTTCTCTGAAGCCACGTTTCCCTGAGTGCAGTCAGGGAAGGATTGTTGCTTGCCGGCCAATGATTGATCACCGATTTCAACATGCCTTCAATCAGTTTTTTCTGTTCGTCGGAAGTAACAATTCTATGCGGAACCGGTTGCGACGCGGGCAAACCGCAAAGCACATTGTTCAGCGGCAACGACGCTTCTGTAATGGTGTCTGAGCCCGTTACAACAAACTGGAGATAGTGAACGGCCTGCATCTGCGCGGTTGTTGTACGAAACTCATTGTCCTTTAAAAGTTTCAGGCGGTCAAAAAGTGCTGGCAGGTAATTGTTGATCAGTGCGATTCCTGAATTAGTAACTGGATTGGATGTGATTTGCTTCACTGTTTGGTTTTAGTATGTGTGGCCGTTGCACCAGTCGGTATTCCGGGTATTTGCAAAGATGATTCAATAGTCATTTCCGTTGATGAACAGTTTCCGGAAGTAAATGCAGTCGACAGCGTCCTTACCTTTTTTCGCCGGTGTCCAGTCTGCCTCTGTTCCCTGGATTATTTCTGCGATGTTTGTCCAGCTTGCCATGCGTGAATTACCAAGCGTTTTAAAATCCTTGATCTTACCGTCGCAGGTCACGGTAAACTGGTAATTCAGGTTGAACACCTGGCTCTTCGCGCTGTCTGCCAATACGAGTTTACTTTTGATCAGCGCATCCAGTTTTTTATCGCCGTCCTTGTATTCCGGAACGCCTTTGATTTTTGTGTACGCATCAAACCGCGAATCATTTTCGGTTTGGTCTTTATTGGCATAAACGGTTCCATCACCGCATTCGCCTTCGTTTCGAAAACCCAATGTGAGGATAACGGCAAGGCCGGTCAGAAATAATCCCAGGTTTTTCATCATAACATCTGTGTTGGTATTAAGCCGTTCAAGTTAAGAAAAATCGACAAGTCCGTCGGCGTGAACTGCCGCACCAGGAGACAGTACCACCTGGCTCCTGTTTTATTTGTCATCTACAATCAAGGTTCTTGTTACCGGGGTTTTATGCGTTTCGTAGCCGTACTTCGTGAAAAGAGAATGTCCCGTATTTGTAATGTATTCCATTTTCAATACCCTGTTTTCTCCATCGTAAGTATACAACCTCCGGTAAAACAAGTTGCCGGTTTCTTTATCGATGGCCTGTTCATCGACCAGGTTACTACGGGAATCATATTTCTGCGTTCCGAGTGTACCAGAATTTTCCCCGATAGAAAAGAAAGTACTGTTTGTCTTCACACTGTCCCTGAAGTATTCTGTCCTGATCCTGGGTGTATTTTGTCCATTGGTCCAGGTATCCTGAACAATCACCCTTCCCAGGCTGTCATACGTGTAAACTTCACTTACAACTGCTCCGTTTTCACGGGAGGCTTTCTGTTCCCGGAGCCATCCCCGGTCATTATACATGAAAGTTTCCGTTGCTTTTTGTCCCCACGATTTCCGCTCTTCATATTCGCGACTGAAACCGTTGGAAACCTTTATATTCTTGCGGAATGTAAAACCAATCTTCGAAGACAATCTTCCCTCCCGATCATAGATCCAGAAAGTCTTATACAGCACCACCTCTGATTGATTTTCCAACCTGTACTCTTCCTCAATCCGACCATTTCTGAAGACGTAAACAATGTGTTCTTCAATGGCACCTCCTGGTGAATAACGGATGTGTTCGACATGTCGGTTCTCCGCATCGTAACCATCGCGTTCAGCGAGATATTTCGCATTGTCCCTGAGATAATCTTCTTTATATGTATTGCGGTCTTTACTTGTTATATACGTAACCGTAACAACAGTATCTACAGGTAATTCACCAATACTCACGGGAGTATTTTTTTCGGCATGTTTCCCTGTTTTGCAACAGAAAAAAATGATGGTTAGAAGAAAAATAGTTAAAATGTATTTTCTGTTCGTCAAAACTATGTGTTTATCCCGGTGTTCCGGTATTGAATACTTTTTAAAGCAAATTCATTCTCCACGATAATTTCAGATTATTTTCATGCTATTCATTCTGTTTCTTTTCATCGGTTTTCTTTTCATCGGTCCTTCTCCTAAACCATGAACGGACACCATTGAGGCGGATCGACAACGCGATGCAGGCTGAAAAATCATGTCGGCCTGCGGTAAATTGCTTTGCTCCCGCAATGGGAATATCGTACCCGTAGGAAACTTTCAGGCTGACTCCCACAGCTGATCCGTAAAACGGATTGAACCAAAGTCCGATCCCAGGTTTCAGGTTCAGCCCCGGCTTGTTGTTGCATTGAAAAAACTGCGGGGAAATTTCCCAGTACGGAATCAGTTCGTGACTGAAGTAATTTCTGATTGACCTGAAGTAACGTATTCCCAACGCGTAATTATTATTCTGCAAGTAATCGAACCGCAATCCGAAACCCTTGAGTCCCGCAGAAGTACAGCTGCTCCAATAATGCCCATAAGAAATATCAAAGGTGTGATAAAACCGGTCGTTGATGCGGTACGATTGTCCCCAATACAACGCGAGTTTATCCGAACGCATGCCGTACGCTCCTGCTTCGCATAGCGCCGGTGTGAGTATCAGCAATACAATCAGCAATCGTCTTCTCACCTGTTGTACTTTGCGTTGTTGTGTTTCACGAAACCTGTACCGTAAACCCAAACGGTGTGTAAAAATAGAATTCATTTCCACGGTAAAAACCGGGAGGCTTTACATCGAAGCCATCGTTTTTGAGTTGTTCGTAAAGTTTATGCGTACGCTCTTCTCCCTGGTGAAGAAAGCCAATGTGAAATGTCGGCGGATATTTTATTTCTGAATCCGGTTTACCTTGCATCAACGTGAGCACAAAACCATTTTCATCCTGCAACCCTACGTGCGTTGCAGTGTCCGTGGTTCCTTCCATGCTGTTCAACCCAAAATATTTTTCAAAGAAGTGACGCGCGGCCTGTGCATCGGTTACGGTGAGATTGACGTGATTGACTTTCATGATTTCCCGTATTCCTGCTATTGACCGGTAATGATTGAAATGTCGTTATCAGCCACATTGCAAACAACGATCTCTTCTTTTCCATCACCATTCAGGTCCGTAATGGCAATGCCTTTCGGATGATTTCCCACTGTAACTGCAGACTGGGAAGAAACATTTCCATTCTTATTCATCTGAAAAAGATAAATCTCGCGCGTGTCGTTATCTGAAGTAACAATATCATTTACGCCATCGCCGTTTACGTCTCCTGTTGCAATCCGGTTCGGAATTTTCCCGGCTTCAAACGGAGAACCTTTCATCATCGAAAATTTTCCGGTTCCATCGCCGAGTAAAACGGTCATGCCGTTTTTTCCTTTGCCTTCCGCCATACTCCCTGGAGAATTAATTATGGCGAGATCAGTTCTTCCATCAGCATTCACATCATCGATCGAAAGACCAAAGGGAGCGTCACCGGCAGGGAAGGGAGAACCGGACGCTTCGTTGAATCCGCCCTTACCGTCCGACAAGAGAACGCTTACGTTGTTACTCTCGGAATTCGTAGTTATAATGTCCGGGAGACCATCACCGTTAACGTCTCCTGCACGGTGCCGCTGGTACGGACGTTTGCCCACTTTAAAAAACGAACCGGGTGTCTTGAACAGCGTGAGGTTGTCTCCCCAGAGCACTTCCACCTGGTCGTTGCCCCAGCTGTCGGTGACGAGATCCAATTGACCATCAGAATTAAAATCTCCGGTAGCAATGCCGTGCGTATGCGGAATTCCGGTGGTTGGAAAAGGTGAACCTTTCGCAGGAGAAAAATTTCCTTTTCCATCGCCAAGAAGCACGGTCAGGTAGTTTTTTTCATGATTGGCAAATACAAGATCCCGGTTTCCGTCTTTATCAAAATCACCGGTGGCAATATCATTGGGAATAGATCCTGCAAAAAACGGAGAGCGTTCTGCTTCTGTAAAATTTCCTTTTCCATTGCCCAGGAGAATGGTAACTGAACTGTCTGTTTCACTGGTAACGGCCAGGTCAACGAAACGATCGTTGTTAAAGTCTGCTACCTCTACACTGCCCGGCGCATTCCCGACTTTAATTCTCAAAATATCTGATGCGGGAACAGTACCGGTTACAACCGTATCACTTGCATTTTCCGGATTGCTTGTTTGCCCGCAACTGCTGATGAAAATAGTCAGAACAAAAAATACGAAGGTGAATAAACCGGTCATGAGTTTGATTTTTTTCTTTGATGAATCAGCCAATCGACACTGAGTTTGTCGGGCGCGGACAGCAAAATGGTTGCACAACAGATCAGCAGGATAAATGTGGTCATTCCATTCTGCAGCAATTGTCCTTGTCCGAACACAAACGTGGCCACCGACATGTCGATGAGCAGCAGGATGCATGCTGGTCTTCTGAGAAATCCCGTGATGAGGAAAATTCCGCCGAAGAACTCTGACAATTTACACAGCCAGGCGGAAAGTACCGACAGGGGAATATTTTCCTGTTCGAGCATTGCCGCAAAACTGTCCATCTTGTCCGGCGACCAGATGGATAATCCGTAGCGGATAAAAATTACTCCTGTCCAAACACGCAGGAGGAAAATTGCATTTTTCCAGATAGCCTCATGTCCGAACAGGAATTTATTCATAAGGTTAATTTACGCAATTATATTTTTTGTCTTACGTGTTTTCACTCTTCGGGCAATCATACGGTGGAGGCCCGAGTTTTTCCCACATAATCTTTAACTCAATCCGGAACTCTTCCATTTTTTCATTGGCTGTGGCGCGATCAACATCTTTCACTCCAAACCTGTACCACCACCACTCGGTATAACTCACTTTTATTTTGGGATCTGTTTGGCCCAGTTTCCATTCGTCAACACTCACGGGCCGGTCAAACATCGACGGATCAAAAACCATTTTCTCTTCCCGTCCGTCGGGATAAATCACCATCAGCGTCGTTGCCACATGCCATCCCCATCTCACAATGCAGTTTGGAACGTTGGTGGAACGCGTGTGAAGATCTTTTCCTGTGCTCCATATTTTTCCGGGAGTTTCTTTCTCGTCCATAAGCATGAAAGCCATGAGATGCGCCCTGACCCAGCATCCGTTCGCCGGATTCTTAAAAGGAATACAGGTTCCAATCGCATTCGCTGAGAAAACAGGAATGCAACTGATCGCTGCTATCTTTTTAAAAAGTTCGAGTGCTCGTTCCGGTGTAACACGTGAGAGCGCGTCATCCGAATCATCCGGAGTTGTGGGTGATTCTTTGGCCGCGTCCTGTTTAAATAAAGCGGGAAGTTCTCTTACATCAATGATCTCCAGCGGAAGATTCGCGGATGTCACCAGCACCGTTGCATCCTGTTCCAAAGCACGCTTTAACGAGCGAAGTATTTCCGGGAAAGCCGGGTGATTGCGGCGCAGGTATCGAAGTGCAGTGGAGGTGTGAAAAGAAACATAAACTACTTCTTCACCGGTCTCGTCAATTTCCCAAACACGCTCCGGTGATGGTGCGCACAATTGAGTGATGACTCCGGAAGCGGCGTCAGTCTCTACATACACCGGGCGGTTATTGTTCTGGAGGTAGTCGATCATTTCTCCCCACGCTTTCGCACCGGGAACAGTTGGATCGAGAATTGCTTTTTGATTGCCTTCGAAATGTATGGTGATCGGTTTTGTCTGATCGGATGATTTCAGCAGCGAACGGTTAGTAGTTTTGGCGAGAAAAATGTTTGGTTGCGACACAAGGATGGAATTTAATTTTCGTTGGAGAAATCAGCTAAGGAAAATTACGAATTTATTGGGAATCGGGTAGTGATTGTTGACGACCATTCCCGGGATAAAAACGGTTGAAACCGTTTAACAACTGTGTTAATTCCATTGCCGGGGGCTTAAGCCCCCGGCAATGAATAGCCCAAGGCGCACAACCGCTTCAGCGGTTTTTTATTGACAAGAAATTATTGCTGCATCACCCGGGCGGACTGTTTGCTCTTCCACACCGCCAGCACAATCTGCAACACAACGGGCAACAGCAGCAGCAAATGAATTCCGAAAAAGAGATGAAGATTTTCCATATCCAGGATTCCTTCATTCCCGTTGTAATAAGGCCGGTCGCTGTCGTTCATACTCTTGATAATAAACACACACGCACCATAGCCCCACGTGAGCAGGATACTGGCTGTAAAAGCGCAGCAGTAGAAAAATTCATAAAACAAATTTTTCGCCGAACGGGCCAGCACGAAGAGCATGATTTGTGTAATGATCGTGCAAATCAAAACAACCGCTAAAAATCCGGGGAAAACAAAAATGAATGCATAGCCCGTAAACACGCAGACCATCGTACCCAATAAAATAAGGACGATGGTCAGTACGATTGCCGCGATACGAACAAAAGTTTTCATCCCGTTAACTTGAAGGAAAGGTTGGCCATTTTCTGACCGCAACAGAAAATCTGCTGCGCGGGAAATCATATTTCTCTACGGGGTTCAAAATTTCATTTGCCCTGAACCAATTGACGAAGTAAATAAGGTAAAATATCCAGCCGATTAAAGCGAGGAATATCATGCAGGCTGTCCCTTTTTCGAGAAGCGTGAGAAGAGATTTCCAAGACCGTCGATCAGCTTACGGAGCACGTCAAAATACAACGTGATGGCCATGAGCAACGACATGCCCCAGAGTACGCAGAGATTGAAACTGAATGTATTGAAATACATTCCGAAAACTTTTTTGCGCGGAGCAAAGAAGTGTGAGTTGCCCATGTCGGACTGGAACGGTTCGAGGAACACCGGATCTGCACGCTGGATCAAACGTCCGTCCTGCTCGATGATCTTGTTGAACTCATTGGCATTGCGTACCTGGTCGCTGAGCGCCTCGTTCATGTAATCGTTCTTCAGCTTTACGAACGCCGTTTTGTCTGCCTCCGTTTTGTTCTTGTCACGGATCGATTTATCGCGCGCTTCGCTGTTCGAGTTGAATACTTTGATGTACACCGAATTCACAAGATTCAGGTATCCGCGCATTTCATTCGCAGGATCTGTTCCGAACGCATTCGCGTCAATCTTCGTCACTTTCTGCTCCAGCGCTTCTAGTTGTGCCATGAGCGTTTTGGAAATTGTAGCGATCTTCTTGCGCTCCATCGAGAGTTCCTTCAAACGCACGAGGTCCAGCGAAATTTCCGATTTGATCAACTCAATGTCTGCGAGTTGCTCCGGAGTTTTGACGTTGTTGCGCGAATTGTTTTCGCACTTGTCGATCTTCCCGCGAAGATGCGGTATCCAGTAGTTCTTGCGGAAATCCGCAATACTCATCATCTCATCGTACTTGTAGAACTGGCGTTCATATTTATTGTTCATGAACTGGTTCACCGCAAGTGCTTCAAAAGCCCAGCGCGAAGCCATCATTTCACCAGCGAAAGGAACGGTGCTCTGCGAAGTAATATCCGGGTTCAGTTTTTCAAACTTCACGATTACGCCGGAGAGCAAAAGCTGCGGAATGATCAGGAACGGAATGAGAATGTAAATCGTAACTGCTGAATTGAACGCGGATGAAATATTCAACCCGAGCATATTGGCGAAACACGATGTGGTGAACAACACGAGCCAGTAGTCGAGCCACATACCGTTTACTTCGAGCACCAGGTTTCCAACGAGTACAAACGTGAACGTTTGGATCGCGGAAAGCACGAACATGATAAATATTTTGGAAAACAAATAACTCGAACGGCTGAGATTCAGGAACGATTCCCGTTTCAATATTTTCCGGTCGCGGATAATTTCTTCGGCAGAAACCGTGAGACCGATGAAAAGCGCAACCACAACGGACATAAACAAATACGCCGGAATATTTTCATTCGCGCGGAATACGTAACCGTCTTTATTTGAAACGTCGGTATTCCAGAACTTCACGAGATACGCCAGGATGAACGCCAGCACCGGAGCTTCCAGCATGTTGATGAACATGTACTGGGTGTTTGTCAGCTTCGAACGTACATCACGGGTGGTGAATACAACAAACTGTTTGAGCTTGTTCGGAATGTTGAACGTACTCTCCGGGTTATCTGCAGAAGGTGGAACGGGATCCTGTTTCGCTTCAATGTGCTCGCGGTAAAACTTATTCCATTCGGCCGGAGAAACTTTACGGTTCCGTGTAGGGTTTCCGTATTCATCAACCACTTTCCCTTCGATGATGTTGAAGATCTGCTCCGGGTTTACGTTACCGCAGGTCGGACATTCGCTCTCGTCGCTGTTGACGTGGTTGACCATCTTCTTGAAATAGACCACTGCGTCTACCGGGTTTCCGTAATAGATCGGGAAACCGCCGTTGTCAAGAATAAGGAGTTTGTCAAACATCTTGAAGATGTCTGAAGAAGGCTGGTGAATAACCACGAACACGAGTTTGCCTTTCAGCGCCAACTCCTTCAATAAGTCCATGATGTTTTCCGAGTCGCGCGAGGACAAACCGGAAGTTGGTTCATCAACGAAGAGCACGGAAGGTTCGCGGATCAATTCCAATGCGATGTTGAGACGCTTGCGTTGTCCGCCGGAAATTTTCTTGTCGAGCGGGCTACCTACTTTGAGGTTTCTCGCTTCGTAAAGACCGAGATCGGCAAGCAGTTCATCAACGAGACGAACGATTTCGGATTCTGCGTAGTTTCCGAAACACAATTTCGCGTTGTAATATAAGTTCTGGAAAACGGTCAGTTCTTCGATGAGAAGATCATCCTGAGAAACGTGACCGATAACTCCTTCGATTTTATCTTTCTGCCGGTGAATGTCGATTCCATTGATCAGGACTTCACCTTTGGTTGGCGATTCGTTTGTGTTGAGAACGTTGAGCAGGGTTGATTTACCTGCACCCGATCCTCCCATGATGCCGATCAGCTTTCCGGATTCTTCATGGATGTTTACTCCACGAAGACCAAGTTTTCCGCCTTTGAACTGGAACTCGATGCTGTTCGCGTTGAACGTGATGCGCGTGCGTGCGGCACGGCTCATGTACGCGCTGATGACGTCGCTGTAATAAATCGGTTGAACCTTGGAACTTCTGAGCGATGATCCCGGTGTGAGAATGTACACCTTGTTTGGGATCATGGCCTGCCCGTTCAGGTTGAGTTCGGTTCCGCCGAAATAGCGGCACGCGTACATACTCACCGACGGAATGGAAATCGCCACCACGCAGCCCGCGCCCATCGAATCAACGAAGATGTGATGCGCGTGTTCAAATTTCTGTTCAGGTTTGCCGTCGATTACCAGGAACTCGGCGATGTCAGGCATGTCCGCATAACTCTTCTCGACGAATGCGCGCATGCGTGAGAATTCAACCGCGTCAATATTGAACGTTTCGGAAACGGTCTGAACGAATTCAAGTTCCTGTTCCGAAATCTCGTTGCTGGTGTGAATGAACTCGATCAAACGTAGCAGTACAACCACTTTCTGTTTCTGGGTAAGCTCTTCGTTGATCTGCGTACAGATGCGGAGAACTTTTACGGAAGCGAGTGATGTTCTTTTCTGCGAACCGTCTTTGCGTTTGGAAACCTGGTGATGCTGTTCGAGGAAATCGTCGAACACCGTGAGGTATTCTTCAACGAGTTCGATGTTGAGTTGCTGCTTGAGGAACGATTCAACGATACCACGACTGGCCGATGTAACGCCATCAACTTTCGCGATAATTGCGAAAAGCTGCATTAAGGCTTTCAGTATCCGTTCACTCATACACTACTTCTGGGAAGCATGGTAAAAATAGAAAAATTAATCACATTTCCTTTGGTTTTGCCACTAAGTCACAAAGACATAAAGTCACACAAAGAAATAAAAAAAGCCCAAAACTTTGTGAAGCTTCGGGCCTTTGTGCCTTAGTGGCAGTTTTAGTCTTTATTGCTTAAATCCAATCAGCAGAACCGCACATCCTGATTCTTTTCCGGATGCAGGATTGAGCGTAGCTTCAATAGCCACTTCAACGGTAGTATTCACCTTGAAATCCCAGTAAGGAGCGTTATTGTGCTGGCTGTTGGAGAAAATCATTACACGGTCACCCGTGTTTGGATCAACGGAATACAGGGAAAAAATCAGGTTGCCATCGGTTTCACCGGTTGCGCCGGCAAGACGGTACGTTGTTCCTGCGAAGAACGTAGCATGGAACTCTGCGTTTTGTCCTGTTGTGATCAGCGCGCGGTACGTTTGCCCGTCGGAAACAAAAGGAGGAATAATATGCGCCGCACACATTTTCGCGGTGCCTTCACACATCTGGCCATTGGTGTTTGGAGCGATTGCAGTAACCCCTATCATCAAACACACGATTGCAAATATCTTTTTCATAGCTCTGTGGCTGGCAGTTTATTGAATAATATAATTACGAACGGCAATAACTTTTGCAGTCAGGGCCTCCAGGAGTTCGGGCGACATTTTCACGTCTGTCTTACCGTTGATCGTGGTTGTTTTCGATCCTTCGTTGTGCGTAGGTTCAGCAAACGTGTATTTGATTTCCACTTTCTGGTATTCTGCATCGAGCGCTTCCATCAACGTGATGAGTTCAGCATACTCAGGCTTCTCACATTCTTTGAGAAGTTTCACCAGTCCGGCAGAAGTTGTTTTCTGTTCACCGATACGCACCGCGATGGCGTCGTTTGGTTTGCTCTTGTAAGTATTCAAAGCGAAGTACATACTTTCTATCCATCCACCGGCAAGAATCAAAGCTGCGAGGTGATCCTGTTCGCTTTCGCGGAGGAAGTTATCGCTGCGGCGGTACGCTTCACCAACGAGAACAAGCACCGAATCTTTATTGCCGATGTTGTCGCCGAAACGTTTCATCAGGGCAGCATCGAAGCTGGCCGTGATTTTCAACTGGTCAGCAAGCTGGTTTACGGTTTTATAATACTCCAGTGCGTCCTGGTTATTTTCATACATGGTAATGTAACCGAGGTCGGCGCCATACACACCCAGGTTAAGTGCCTGTTTCATGGCTTCGGTGTATTTCGACAGGTTGTCTGTTGAATTCAACATTTGCTTGTCGTACAGCGAACCGCTTTTCTTGATCATGTCCGCGATCTGCAAAGGCGAAGGCATCATGAAATTCTGCCCTTTTACTTTCAGGTTCTGAACATCAATTGTATCGTCTGGCAATGAATCACCTCCGTTTACGGTTGGGTTATCTGTACATCCGGCCAGGAATGTGGCGGTTACGAGGGAAATTGCGACAAATCTGAACTTGAATTTCATCTAAATCAGTAGCGTTAAGTAGGGTATTTGAAAAGACGACGCAAGTAAGGTAAAAAATGGCAATTTTCAAAAAGAGAGCGGGTTTTGTCCCCGGGAAACAAATCCTGATGGGCGGAAATCGGGGGTTCGTGGTTAACGCTGAAAAGGCTATTAGCCATTGCAGGGTTATGACCCTTGCAGGGTGCCCACCCTCAAAAGGCTATTAGCCTTTTCAGCGTTAGGACCTCCACCTTAACCCCAAAGCGTTAATAACTCGCCCGCCCGGAAGCCCATTTTGCCTACTTATCCCCTACTTTTAGCCCAATAAACCTGATTTATGACCATAAACAGACCTCTTTTAACCCTGATTTCGGTTTTTTTCTTTTGGGGATTTGTCGCGGCGAGTAATACGATCCTGATTGGGTTGTTCAAATCAAACTTCGAACTGACTCAAACCCAAAGCCAGTTTGTGGACTCCGCGTTTTACGCGGCCTACTTCCTGGGATCACTCGTTTACTTTGGCATTTCATTTTTTGCCGGCGACCCACTCAATAAAATCGGGTATAAAAAAGGACTCGTTCTTGGTCTTGTTGTATCGGCTGTAGGATCGCTCGGATTCATCCTGGCGGAAATGTGCAACTCTTTTCCGCTCATGTTGCTTTCACTTTTCACCATTGCCATGGGTTTCACCATTCAGCAGATTGTGGCCAATCCATACGTGATTGCATTGGGAGATCCGTCAACCGGAGCGCACCGTGTTAGTCTTGCAGGCGGAATCAATTCATTTGGAACCACGATCGGACCATTGTTACTTGCGCTTGCTGTTTATGGAAGTATTTCCGGAAGTTCCGTGAACTTTAATGAGAATGGTGTAAAGAAGGAAGCGCCAATGACCATTGAAAGAACCGCGCCTCATTCCAAACTGACCAGCTCACCGATTATTTATGACCGGTTAGTTGAGGGTGAACCGGGCGACAAGTATTTTCTCTTTCTCGACCGGCCTGTAGCGTATTATTCTGCTTTTTATGGCGCATTACCTGATAGCATCAATGGAGGAATTATCCTGGCTTATCAGAACGATTCGCTGAGAACAGCCGCCGTTGCTGAACTTAAAAAACAGTTCCCGGATAAGCGTGTTCCTATTCTGAGCATGGAAGGTAGTGATGCTAAAATGCTTCCAGGCGAAGCGAAACTCGAAGTGAAATACTATGGCATCGATGCGGTGGTTCTGCCAAGTCTCATCCTGGGCGGTGCATTTCTGTTGTTCGCATTCATCATGGGAATGTCGAACCTGCCGGCTGTGAGTAATTCGGAAAAACTTGCCGGCGACCTTGGTGCGTTGAAATACCCGCAGATCTGGCTGGGCATGATTGCAATCTTTATTTACGTAGGGACCGAGGTGACCATCCAAAGTAATTTGCCGGAATACATGCGACAATTATTCGGTCGGGCTCCGGGAACAACAGTGCATTATATTTCGTTGTACTGGGGGAGTTTAATGATCGGACGATGGGTCGGCGCTTTGACTGTTTTCAACCTGAAAGGCGCAACCAAAACCCTGATGACTATCATTGTACCACTGCTCGCTTATGGTGTTATTCTCGGGGTGAATTACATCAAAGGAAGTCCGATGATCGAGCTGCTTAAATATCTGCCGTTCATTGGAATTGTCATTCTTGGCTTTTTCATGGCTGCCGAAAAACCGGCGCGCACAATGGTACTTTTTGGTTTGATGGCGGCTGTAATGATCCTGATTGGCATCGTACTGAAAAACGAATGGAGCACGTACTGTTTCGTGAGCGGAGGATTGTTCTGCTCCGTGATGTGGCCGTGCATTTTCAGTTTGTCCATCGCCGGGCTGGGAAAATACACCACACAAGGTTCAAGTTTGCTGATCATGATGATCCTGGGTGGAGCCATTCTTCCACCGTTGCAGGGATATTTATCTGACCACGGTCTTGGAATTCACTGGTCGTATATCGTACCTGTTGCCGGATTCCTGTACCTCGCATATTTCGGTTGGGCGGTAAAAAAAGTACTGCTCAAACAGGGAATCGATTACGACAAACAGGAGACAAGCTCGCACTAATTCAACGACGCCAGGCACGTCTTGATCTTGTCGAAATCAGGAACCTGTCCTGCGTCTTCGAGCACTTCTGCGTAACGGATAATTCCTTCTTTGTCAACAACAAAAGCAGAGCGCTTCGCAACGCCTTTCATGGCCATTGAGCCAAAAACTTCGTACATCGAATCGTAAGCCGCGCAGGCTTCTTTGTTGAAGTCGGAAAGCAGGTCCATGTTCAGGTTCTGCTCCGCTTTGTATTTGCCCAATGTGTAAGGTGTGTCAATGGAAATTCCGAGTACCACCGCATTGGCCTTGTCGTAATACGCGATCTCGTCGCGTACGGAACAAAGTTCTTTGGTGCAGGTGCTCGTGAACGCAAACGGGAAGAAAAGGATCAGTACATTTTTTCCTTTGAGCTCACTTAACGTGATTGCTTTTTTATCGGTGTTGTAGAGTTTGAAATCGGGAGCGGGTTGGCCAGGTGTGAGCATGGTGTATGTGTTTGGTTTTGTGATGGTCAAATAGCTTACAAAGTAAGATGATTATTTATAGAAAGTATTTTTTTGCCACAGATTCGCAGATTGCGCAGATTAAAAAAAAATTACTGTTGAAAGTCGAAATCACGGCGATTGCCTGCGGACTTTGCCTTCCCACCAAAAACCTTTGCGAAACCTTTGCGATCTCTGCGGCTTTGCGGCTATTACGCCATTGCCGTAACATCAACCCTATCAATACTTCATATTATCAAATAGATAATCATGATAATGAAGAACAGCGATCCTGCGTAAATTTGTTCCGGAACAAAACGAAATATTCACACATAAAACAAAATAAAATGCAGGTATTAGTAGGAAAAAAAGCTCCCGTTTTCAAAGCCAAAGCGGTTGTGAACGGAAAAGATATTATTGATGGTTTCTCTCTCGACCAGTTCATCGGTAAGAAGTACGTGGTGTTTTTCTTTTACCCGAAAGATTTCACGTTCGTCTGCCCTTCTGAACTTCATGCATTCCAGGAAGCGCTCGGCGAATTTGAAAGTCGCAATACCGCACTCGTGGCTTGCTCTACCGATACAGAACAGTCGCACTGGGGCTGGCTCCAGGTTTCCAAGAAAAACGGTGGTATCGAAGGCGTGACTTACCCGATCGTTGCGGACACCAACAAAACAATCTCTTACAACTACGGTGTGCTCAACGGAGCGTTCGACGCAACCGAAGAAGGAGAAATGACCGCCACTTCAGAAATGGTCGCGTACCGTGGCTTGTTCCTGATCGACAAAAACGGTTTGGTACGTCACCAACTGATCAACGATCTTCCGTTGGGAAGAAACGTGGAAGAAGCGTTGCGTATGGTTGATGCCCTGCAGTTCAACGAAGAGAACGGCGAAGTTTGTCCGGCGAACTGGACCAAAGGAAAAAGCGGGATGAAGGCGACGCACAGCGGAGTTGCAGAATATCTTTCGCAGAATTAATTTTTTGAGTTAAAACGGTTTCGGGTTTCAAGTTGCGCAACTTGAAACCCGAAACCGTTTAACTTTAACCCGTGCGGTTTTTAAAAGTCCTCTTCACCCGTTTTTGCATCCCGGTCATTGTACTGGTCTGCGTTTGGATTTCCGCCAATCTCAAAGGAGGTGAACACTGGAAGTACACCATTCTCTCCGACGGAAAAGGATATTACGCTTATCTCCCGGCCACGTTCATCTACCACGATCTGAATCTCGGATTCTACGATTCGATCGAAGCCCGGTATTACGACGAACACACGAAGTACGATTTCCGCAGCGGCGCCGATGGAAAAGTAATCGACAAATATTTTGCAGGTGTTGCCGTGATGCAGGCTCCGTTTTTTCTTGCAGGACATGCTGCAACGTTGATGAGCGATGAACCTGCCGACGGTTACAGCAAATACTACGTGATGTTCATCTGTCTTGGCGCCATCTTCTGGCTGGCGATCGGACTCCATTATCTCCGGCAGTTTTTGCGCCTTCACCGGGCATCCGAAGGGCGGAATGCATTTGTGCTCTACGTCATCTTTTTCGGGACCAACCTGTTTTACTACACGCTGGTTGAACCGACGATGTCGCATCTTTATTCGTTCTCGCTCGTGAGCATGTTTCTCTATTTCGGAAAAAGATGGATTGATTTCGGTGAGAAAAAATATGCGCTCAAAACTGCATTCGTCCTCGGAATGATTTTCCTCGTGAGGCCCGTGAACGTTTTGATTGTCTTCTGGCTGGTGTACGAAGCCGGTGGCGTAGTTCAACTGTGGAACCGCCTCAAACCGGTTTTACTTTCGGCCAGAACAGCGATGACCGGCATTTTACTTTTTGCGTTTCCGGTTTGCATCCAACTCGTGATCTGGAAAATTCAAACCGGAAATTGGTTTGTGAATTCCTACGGAGAAGAAGCGTTTCATTTCGGGCAACCACACATGATCGACTTTTTGTTCAGTTACAAAAAAGGATTGTTTGTGTATTTGCCCATCACGTTTGTGGCTTTATTCGGATTGATCCCGCTGTGGAAAAAAGACCGGAAGCGTACGATTATGGCCGGAGTGTTTTTCTTTGGAATTGTATACGTGCTCTCCTGCTGGTGGATGTGGTACTACGGTGGAAGTTTCGGAACGCGCGTGATCATCGAATTTCTTCCGGTGATTGCGTTACTTCTTTATTTTCTCATTGACGGAATAAAGAAAATACCGTTGCGCGTCGCGGTAATTTCATTGGTAGTCGTGCTGACTTTATTCTGCCAGTTCCAGACGATTCAATACCGTTACCTGATGATTCATTGGTCGGAGATGAATGCCGAGAAGTATTGGGAGGTGTTTGGGAAAATGCCTTGATGCTGGTGGGTAAAAATTTACCGCGGAGGCGCAGAGGCGCGGAGCGTAGGTCACTGCGAGAGAAGCGGAACGAAGCAGTCCCCTCTTCGAAGACGGGATTGCTTCGCTCCGCTCGCAATGACTGATACTCCGCGTCTGCGGTGAATTATTTCAGCGCAAAAAAAACATTCACCACATCCGCATCCTGCTCCAATGAACGGCTCCTTGGTGGCAAGCCAACAATGGTAATGTTGTACGATGAAGGTGCCAGCACGGTGCCATTGGTTACCGGAGCAGTCCAGGCGTAATTACTCGCTCCCAAAGCGGTTGGAGCGACCACGACGTTCGTTGCACCGCAACACACAGCAAACGATTGCGTAGCTGTTACCAGCGGCATAACCAACGCCCCTGTATCCACGGGTTGATTAATCGCTAAACGCTGCGTGGTTGTATCTACCGGAACAAACGGAGCAGGAATGTTTGGAGCGGGCGCTGGTGGTGTCACTTGAATACCCTGTTGCGCGTCATTCACCTGCGGAGTTTTATTGACCACCGGCGATTCAACTACACCGGAATCCACATGCACCGGGGCCGGATTCAATTGCGGATCATTTCCATTCTGATCTGAAGGGATTGTTTGCTGGTCCTGTTTCGCCATGGGCTGCACAGCGTTTTCACCGTTCATCAATTTCACAACGGTTACAATTCCAATCAGCACCACCACACCGGCTACTGCGAAACGCACCGCAGGAATATCGAAACGTAACCGATCGCGAAACCAAAAGCCAATACCCGTCAGCCACAATCCACGGCGACGGCGTTGCTCATGATCAAATGCCACGAGCAGGTTTTCGCGGACATGACCAGATGGTATCTCCGAATCATGCACACCTGAAACCGCACGCAAGCGGTGAACCATGCTTTGCATGCGTTCATACTCTTCTTCACCGTCAACCAGGTCCTTCAGCGCGCTCCGTTCAGCTTCGTTGAGCTGGGACCACGATTTTGACCGAAGCAATTGCTCCACGTCAACGTTTACATTTTCAAAGTCATCTTTCATTGGATTCCTTTCTTTTCCTGTGGCGCATAAACACTCAGTTTACCTGAGAGTTTTTTGAGCGTATAAAATATTCTTGACTTTACTGTTCCGTCTGATACATCCATCACGTCGGCAATTTCCCGGATGGAGAGATTTTCTTCAAAGCGCAAAACAAAAACGGTGCGGTGATTCTCATCCAGCTTTTCCAGTTCCTCGCCCAGGCTGTTCAGGAACGCTTTCCGGTCAATGCGTTTCCCGAAATCTGCCCCGTCTTCACCCGTAGCAATGTGCGATACACTTTCAAACTCCACCGGTTTCCGCAACTCCATTTTACGGTATTCGTTCTTGCACATGTTGTGCGCCACGCTATACATCCAGGTGGAAAATTTGCGTTTCAGATCGAACGATTCCGGTTGACGGATAATTTTCATGAAAAAATCCTG
>Ga0193752_1000822_pt1 | contig 27944 bp, 22 predicted proteins | sample H1c1metaG_FD_144924 | JGI IMG/M metagenome (GOLD analysis project Ga0193752, IMG submission 144924) | Soil microbial communities from a riparian zone of the East river system, Colorado, United States - H1c1 | ecosystem: Environmental > Terrestrial > Soil > Riparian zone | place: USA: East River...
GTCGAAGTCGTTGACGTTGACGTTGACGTTGACGTTGACGTTGACGTTGACGGCGACGTGAACGAACCCGCCCCATCGCCTTCGCCGCCGATCACAGCCCCGGCGGGCGCCACCGCGACCTCGGCCGCAGGCTCCCCCTCCGCACCCGCCACGCCCGCAGGCTCGCCCCCAACCCGCGCAACACCGCCGCCAATAGCGTCAGCCGGCAGCACCGGCTCGACCGGCTCCGCTTCGATCGCGAGCACCCCACGAACGCCCACGACGAACAACGCGATGCCCACTGCGATCAGCGCGATGCACCCGCCGGTCGACCACGCGTTTTGAAATACCCACGCCTCGCGCGCAGCAGCGCTCAAGTCCGGCGGCAAGATCCCGCGGACATCTCCGCGCAAACCAGCTGCACCGAGCACGAGCGGCACCGGCGCAAGCAGCGCTGCCGCCGTGGGCAGCAACGACTTCGTCGTGACTTCGCCCTGCGTTCGCGGCAAAAACCGATCGAGCAACAACCCGATCAACACCGCACACGGAGGCACTGCCGGAAAGATGTAGTGGTGGAACTTCGTCGTCATCGCTGAAAACAGCGTGAACGACACCGCGAACCACAACCCCATCGTGTACAGCAAGTCGCGACGCGCGCGCGTCAGCGGATCGCCGGTGCCCCGCGCCGGCGCGACCAGCCACGTTCCGAGCGCGAGCGGAACCAGCCCGACCCACGGAAACAGGCCGTACCCCAACTGCCAGATGAAATACTGAATCGAACCGTTGTCGCCGTGAACGCCGCTCGTCAAACGATTCAAGTGATCGTGCACGATCAGGCGATCGGTAAATCCCGAGCCGTGCCGCACGTACATCGCGACGAACCACGGCATCCCGAGCACGAGGATGACGAGCATCCCTGCCGCGACGCGCAGCTTGCCCTCGAACAACATCGAGAACTTGCCGCTCGCGAGTAAAAACACCATCGCGACGAAGCCCGGCAATGCAAAGCCGGGAATGCCCTTCGCCATGAACGCGAGCGCGCAGAACCCGTAAAACGCAAACATGTACAGCTGCTGGAGGCGCTGTTCGCGCTTGAGCATCCACACGATCGCCGCCAGCCCGAGCGCCCAGTACAGCGCCTGCGCGAGCGGCTGAACGAAGATCCCGTTGAAACGCGGCGCTTCGTCGTGGAGCCCGAAGTTTCCCGGCACGTCGGGATTGCCTGCCGAGCCGAATACGAAGATGTCGCGGTGCCAGGCAAACCCACTCGGCACGAGCGTGATGTTGCGCGAGGCGAGGTAGAGCAGCTGCGGCAGCGCGACCAGCAGGATCAGCGCGATCACCGCGTGCTGCGCCGACAGCCCCCACGGACCAACTTTCAAGCTCTTCGAGCGCCGCTCAGGGTCCTCGGTCAGGCCGAGCACGAGCAGCATCATCGCCGTCGTCATGTTCGCGACGAACGGCAGGTCCGTGATCGCCTGGTGCGTGAGAAACGCGTAGTAGGGCATGCTGGCGAGCGCGAGGGCTGCGAGCAGCCCCGCCCGCTTGTTCCAGATGCGCGCGATCACCGCGTAGACGGCCAACAAGGCTGTGATCGACATCAAGTAGATCGGGAGCCGCAGCACCCACTCGGTGTGCAGCGGGTCGGTATCGGGCCGAAAGTTCAGGCCCGACGCGCTCCAAATCAGCGCCTCGACCCAGAAGATCAAGATCGGTTTCGACCAGAACCAGCGGTCTTGCGCCCACCACAGCGAGATCCAGTCGTCACGCGACAAGATCTCGCGGCTGACCTCGCCGTAGTGCGTCTCCCACGGATCCCACAGGCCGTACCGCCCGAGCAGCGGCAGGTACAGCGCCGACGCGACCACGAACACCATCAGCCCGGGCCGCCGGACCGCGGAAATGAACAGGATCGCGAGCGCGAGGCAGATCCCGAGCGGCAGCGAGTGACCGCCGAGCACGAGCACGATGCTCGACAGCACGATCAGCGCGACCACGACCGTCCGCCGCGGCGCCGCCCAGCCCGGCTCTCCCGGCAGCGGCGCCCACGAGGTATCGCGCAGCGCGACCGCTCCCACCGGCGGTTCGAGCAGGTTCAGCATCGAGAACAGCCCGAATACGAACCCCAGCAGCAGCACACTGCCGTAGACCGTCGCGTGCCGGACGTGCCCCTCGACCGACATCAGCAGGAAGACGCCGATGCCGCAGAGCAAGCCGAGGCCGGAGATCGCGTACCGCCGCTTGCGGGCGCTCGTATTCACAGGACTGTCCGGCATCTCGAAGCGGCGGCAGCATAGAGCGCACCGCGCGATTTCGCTACCGTTCTCAGTCCCCGCGTAAACCGTGCTTCTTCGCGAGCTTATGCAAGTGTTTGCGGTCCATATCCGCCTCCCGCGCCGCGCTCGAGACGTTGCCCGAGTGGCGGCCGAGGAGCCAGCTCACGTACCGGCGCTCGAACTCGGTCTCCCAGATCTCGCGCGTCTCGCGGTAACTCTTTGCAGGATCGAAGTCGTTTGCGGGCGGGCTCTCGTTCTTGTTCGCGGGTTCCTGGTGCCGCGCCGGAAGCCCGAGCAGCCGGACCTCGGTTTCACCGGCAGCGCGCGACATCAGGGCCCCGCGCTCGAGCACGTTTCGCAGCTCGCGCACGTTGCCCGGCCAATCGTGCGCGCGCAGCGCTGCGAGCGCTTCTTTGCCGATCGTCATCGGTGTGGATCCCGGCTCTGCCAATCGGGTCAAAAGTCGTTCGGCGATCATGGGCACGTCGTCGCGGCGCTCGCGGAGCGGTGACAAGTGCAGCGGGACGACGGCTAGTCGAAAGTACAGGTCCTCGCGGAACTTGCCGCGCTCGACTTCGAGACGCAGATTGCGATGCGTCGCCGCGATCACCCGGATGTCGATCGGGATCTCGCGCTCGCTCCCGACGCGGCGGATCCGCCGCGATTCGAGCGCGCGCAGCAACTTCGGCTGCAGGGGCAGCGGAAGCTCGCCGATCTCGTCGAGGAACAGCGTGCCCTTGTTCGCGAGCTCGAACGCGCCCTTGCGGGCATCGACCGCACCCGTGAATGCGCCTTTCTCATGGCCGAACAACTCACTCTCGATCAGCGTGCCCACGACGGCGCCACAGTCGACCACGATGAAAGGATGCCGCGCGCGCGGACTGGCAGCGTGTGCGGCCCGAGCGAGGAGATCTTTGCCGGTTCCGGTCTCACCGCCGACGAGCAGGGTCGCGTCGGTCGGAGCCAACCTTTCGAGCAGGCCGAAGATCTCGCGCATCGATTGATGGCGTCCCACGAGCTCGCCAAAGCTCTCTCGCTCGCTCGGAAGCAGGTCGATCCGCTCGGCGAATGGACGCACTTTCAATTCGATCCGGCCGACCCGAATCACCACGCCGGCGCGCAGGTAGCCTTCGCGGATTTCGGCGCCGTCGAGCAGGGTGCCGTTGGTCGAGCCCAGGTCTCGCAGCAGGTAGCCTTTGTCGTCGCGAACGATCTCGCAGTGCTCGCGAGAAACCGTCTCGTCGAGGAGTACCAGATCGTTTTCGGGGGCCTTGCCGATCCGAAAACACTCGCGCTCGATGATGACTTCTTCGCCCCGCCGCGGGCCATTCAACGACAGCAGCGCACAGCGCGCGATCTCGAGCACGCGCCCGGGGTGCTCGCTACCGCTGTGGGCGAGCGTCACCGAAGCCGTCATCGCGCGGGCGGCTCCAACCGAATCTTCACGAGTCCTTCAACCGGCGCATGCAGCTTGCGAACACTCGCAAGTGTGAAGCCGTGGCTCTGGCGCAGCTCGGTGTGCACTTCGAAATCTCCGGGAGGCAGGGTGACGCTGTGGCGGACCTGGCCGGGCGCACCACCCGGGAAATTGAAGGATACGCCGTGGAGCTCCTCTCCGTCCTGCACGTACGCGACCCGAACTTCCACGATCTCCCGATGCGTGGGGGGAAGGTCGATTTCCACGTCTACCTTGCGCGGAACGTGGGGGAAGAGCCCAAAGGCGACCACAAGGCCTCCGCCGACTGCAACCACGCGGGAGAGGGTGCGGCGGTGGGTTTCGAACCAGGCTCGTGTGGGACCCATGACTCGATCACCATACCAGTTCAGGTCCACGATCGCGCGCGCCGGCTACGGGGTATGCGCTCGACCGCCTCGCACCACAGTTCCATGCCACGTTGTTGAGTGCCTAACCCGGTGTTAGGTTTAGAATTCGCTGGGCGCGCGACCTTTACTCGTTTGTCCAGCAACGTGACCCGACGCGAGTTGTCTCGGCGTCCGTACGTGATCGGAGCTCATGCTGAAGTGACGATGGTCCCGCTTACAACGATACTGGATCAGGTCCGAAGCTACCACGCAGGCGCGAACACCGAGTTGATCAACAAGGCGTACGTGTTCGCCGCCCGCGCGCACGACGGACAAGCGCGCAAATCGGGAGATCCGTACTTCATCCATCCGGTGAGTGTCGCCGACATCATCTCGCAGCTGCGCCTAGATAGCGCCAGCGTCTGCGCCGCTTTGCTTCACGACGTCATCGAAGACACGCCGGTGACGGAAGGGGACATCCAGCGGGAGTTCGGCAAGGAAGTCGCGTTTCTCGTTTCCGGTGTAACGAAGCTCGGCAAGGTCAACTTCGGTTCGAAGGAAGATCGGCAGGCCGAGAGCTTCCGCAAGATGCTTCTCGCGATGAGCGAGGACATCCGTGTGCTCCTCGTGAAGCTGGCGGACCGTCTCGACAACATGCGGACGCTCGAGCACATGAGTGCCGAAGCGCAGGAACGCATTTCGAGCGAGACGATGGAGATCTACGCGCCGCTCGCGGGCCGGCTCGGCATCCAGTGGTTGAAGAGCGAGCTCGAAGACTTGAGCTTCATGTACCTGTATCCGGAAGCGCATCAGCAGGTACAGCTGAAGCTGAAGAAGATGCACCGGGACTCCGACAAGTACATTCAGTCGGTGGTCAAAGAGCTCGAGCGCATTCTCGGTAAAGAGAAGGTCGAAGCCAACGTGTTGGGGCGGTTGAAGCACCCGTACTCGATCTACCGGAAGATGCGTGAGCATCAGACCGAGTTCGAGCGCATTCACGACTTGATGGCATTTCGCGTGCAGGTGCCGCGCATCGGCGATTGTTATGCGGCGCTCGGCATCGTGCATTCGCATTGGACGCCGGTGCCGGGGCGCTTCAAGGACTACATCGCGCTGCCGAAGCCGAACATGTACCAGTCGTTGCATACGACCGTAATCGGTCCGGAGCACCGGCGGGTCGAGGTGCAGATTCGCACTGAAGACATGCATCGCACGGCCGAGATGGGTATCGCCGCGCACTGGATCTACAAGGAGATCGGTGGCGGGCCTGCGCTCGCGGATGCGAAGAAGTTCCAGTGGCTCCGTCAGTTGATGGAGTACCAGAGTGAAGTGAAGGACCCCGAGGAGTTCTTCGATGGTGTGAAGGTCGACCTCTTCAGTGACGAGGTCTACGTGTTCACCCCGAAGGGCGATGTCCGGGTATTTCCGCGTGGTTCGACGCCGGTGGACTTCGCGTACTCGATTCACTCGGAGATCGGCGATCACTGTGCCGGTGCGCGGGTGAACGGTGCGATCGCGCCGCTCGGGTACAAGCTTCGCAACGGCGACACGGTCGAGATTCTGACGAGCCCGAACCAGCAACCGAGCAAGGACTGGTTGAGCTTCGTGCATTCGGCGCGGGCGCGAGCGCGGATTCGCACGCACGTGCGGGACGAAGAGCGGAAGCGAAGTGTGCGGCTCGGCAAGGATTTGTTCGAGCGGCAGATGCAGAAGCGGGACTTGTCGTATCCGCGCTTGATGAAGGGCGGCGGGATCGAGAAGGCTGTGAAGCGGTTCCGCGTTCGCGATGCGGACGAGTTGTTTGCGCAGATCGGTTATGGGCGGCTCGGTGCGGCGCAGGCGCTGGAGGCTTTGGTGCCTTCGGAGGATGCCGAGGCGCATGAGTCGTTGCGGCCGAGCTTGCTCGAGAAGACGGTTCGGAAGGTCACTCGTCGGGACAAGAACGAGGGCATCGAGATCGGCGACATGGACGATGTGCTCGTCCGGTTTGCGAAGTGCTGTAGTCCTTTGCCGGGTGATCCGATCACCGGGTGGATTACTCGAGGGCGCGGGGTGACCGTGCATCGGCGCGGGTGTGATCGGGCGATGGAGCTCGAGCCTGAGCGGCGGATCGAGTGTCGTTGGGCGAAGAGTTCGAAGGTCGACTTGCCGGTGATGTTGAGGATCGTTACGGCGGATCGGCCGGGGATACTCGCTAGTCTTTCGCGGCAGTTCAACGAAGATGGCGTGAACATCACTGAGGCTACTTGTCGCGCTAGTGTGAACGGGCGGGCGTTGAATACGTTTCAGTTCAACATCGACGACGTGAGTAAGCTTCGGAGTTTGATCCGCCATTTGTCGAAGGTTGAGGGCGTGTACGAAGTTGAGCGGTGTTAGAGCGATTTGCTCCGGCTTTTGCCCTGAGAGCGGCTTTCGTCCTCGGCCCGTCGCTGCGCCGTACAGGAAGTACGGCTCGCTAGGTCCTGCGGGCGCGCTCGCTCTCAGGGCAAAATCCGGGGCAAATCTCATTCAATGAGGCGCTGACTCTTCCCCGTCAGGAAGACGAGCGTTTCTAGAACCGCATCGGTCCGGTCGTGACACTTGGCTTGTAATGCGGTTGGCTGGACCTCGACGGGCTTCATTTTGGGTGCTTCTGGTGGTGGGCTTCGGCTGCTCTGATAGCGGCGATGACGCTTCCAGTGCCTTAGCGGCGGGCAGCGGCGGTTCTGGGGCGGGGTTCGGTTCGCTCGCTGGCCTTGCCGGGGCCGGAGCTGCAGCTGTTGGCGGCGGCGGAGCGGGCGCTTCGAGCAGCTCTCCGGTTGGCGCTGCCGGCAGTGGGGCCGGCACTGGCGCTCCCTTCGTGGCTGGCTCCGGGGCCAGGGCGTCGGGCGCTGGTGCTTCCGGGAGCGCCATGCCGATGTCGATGCCCATGGCCGATGCCGGCATGCCCAACTCGATGCCTACCGTCGATCTCAGCGCTGAGCTCTACGATGAAAATGTGGTTCCTCGCTTCGACATCGAGCTTCCTGCTGCTTCCATGACTGCGCTGGGCGCGGACCCTGACACCTATGTTCGCGGCACGCTTCGCTACGGCAACGAGACCGTGAGCGATATTGGCGTTCGCATCAAAGGCGAAGCTAGCCTTCGTACACTTGAACAGAAGGCTGCGTTCAAGATTAAGTTCGATGAGTTTGTTGCCGATCAGAGCTTTCGCGGGCTTCGACGCATGACCCTCAACAATATGGTCGAGGATCCTTCGTTTCTCGCTGAACGACTTGCGTACTACGTTTATCGCGCCGCGAAGCTTCCCGCACCTCGCTGCAACAGCGCACTCGTGTACTTGAATGGGAAAGCGTTCGGCATTTACGCGAACATTGAAACCGAAGACAAAACGTTTTTGCGACGCTGGTTCGCTAGCGACGACGGGAACCTTTACGAAGAAGGTCAACGCGACTTCGAGACTGGCGCCGAGACCATTTTCGACCTCGAGACCAATGAGACCGCCAATGACCGCAGCGACATGCGCAACTTGATCGCTACGATTCAGAACGCAAAGAGCGGCACGCTGCTCGCTGACTGGGACAAAGCACTCGACACGCAGCACTTCCTTCGATTCACCGCTGCGGAAGCCGCAGTGAATCAGTGGGACATGTACTCGTACACGGTGTTCTATCCGAACAACTTTCGCATCTATCACGACCCGACTTCGAACAAGTTCGTCTTCTTGCCGTGGGGCATGGACATGTCGATGAAGCCGTTTCGTGATTCCGGAAAACCGTTCATCTCGATCTATGGGCTTGCGCGACGCGGTGACAATGACCGTTCCCCCGTGACAGCGGGCATAATCTTCCAACGCTGCGTGGCCGATGCCGACTGCAAAGCAAACTACACCGCGGCGGTGCGCGAGACGCTCGGCATCTACGAGGCCCTGAAGCTCGAAGACGTCGCGAAGCGCTACTACGAACAGATCAAAGCGCACGTGCAAGCAGATCCGCGAAAGGAGTACACGGAGCGAGAGTTCGAAGCAGGCTATCAATCCGTGCTCTCAACGATCCGAGGAAGAGCCGCAGCAATCCGAGCAGACATCGGTGGTTGAGCCGGCGTTGACGCGGCACGCGCGCAGCTCGACGGCGCGTTCGACACCCTGCGCGCAACGAGACGAAGGGCCACGCCGGTACTCGAGTTCGAGCATGGGAAGCCGATGCGCTTCAGCAAGGACCGCGAGAAGGACGTGGCGCTCGGGCACACCTAAAGCCGATCGCGGTGGAAACACGTTCAATCGATGGCTACATGCGTGCGTTGCCGCCTGAGGCTCAGTTTCTCTGGCTCATCAAACTCGGGGGAGGCGCTCGTGGACTTCAGGATCGTTGCGCCGCTCTGCAAAGGTTTCGACTCGCACAAGTCGCGGAGCCACGAACGGTGGGTTTCGGCGGTTGTGGGCGTTTCTGCGTGGTTTGGCGGCGCTGGTTGTGACTTGATGCGTCGGTCGACGGCTCCATCGCTTCCCAACAACCCAGTGGCCGCCAATGGCGGCATCGTGACAGCGAGGTTGGTGGGCCGCGGCGCTGCGCGCCTCACTGGGGCTGCGCCTCAGCCCCCATGTTTTGGGGGGTACCTAGGGCTACGCAGTCTCGTACTCGCAGAAATGCTCGCCGCCGATTGCTGCCGGAGCCATCGTGCCGGCCGCTTGCGTTGCGTTGCGTCGCTTGCGTCGCGAGGGGTGGGTCGTCGCGAGGGATGAGTCGTCGCGAGGGGTGGGTCGTCGCGAGGGGTGGGTCGTCGCGAGGGGTGCGGATCACACTTGGACCCGGCCCAGACCGGGTTCGATTGTTCAGCCGCGTACGATTCATGGGATTCGCCGTAGACCGTGCACCGCCGCTGATGGCTGCGGGTATGCGACTTGTCCGAGGGATGATTGAACCCAGTCATCTGCGATCTCGTAAGAGTTTTCGGACAACCTCGAGGTTGGTTGCGGAAAAACTTTCTTGATCTTTTTGTCGACGAAGGCTTGACGTGTTTCTCGACGCCACTCGCAAACATTCGCATCTCGAATTCTCGACATCGATTGCTGCGCCGACGTTGCGCCGTGCGGTCGCGCGATTCGGATTTTGATTTGTAACGCGTACTCGAAGCAGCTCGCTGAACACAGCGCATCCTCAGACGCCGAAAAACACGGTGCTATAGATTGGTTTTGAATGGTGGGGGCTGTCATGAAGGAACTGGAACACGCGAAGCAACTCAGTGATGAGGTGCCGATCTCCAAACTGTCCTGCTGCGTTCAGAAGATCGCGAGCTGAGTGTTCGTCTTCTCGCGCATCTTGGAGAAGTGGATGCTCGTAAGCTTTATCGCGACGAAGGGTTCAGCTCGATGTTCGACTACTGCGTTCGATCACTCCACATGTCGGAGTCAGAAGCAGACCTGCGGATCAAAGCCGCGCGGATCGGCCGCGAGTTTCCGAGCGCACTCGAGATGCTCGCGCGTGGCGAGTTGCACATGACGGCACTGAGAGTGCTCGCACCCGTGCTGACCGCATCCAACACGCACCTACTGAAAGAGGCGTGCTTCAAGTCGAAGCGGGAAGTGAAGGAACTGATCGCGAAGCACTTCCCCTCGCCAGATGTCGCTGACTCGATGCGTCGGTTGCCGCAACCACGCTCAATGCCCACAGCGCAGGAGCCGCAACCGGCGGTGCCTCCGCAGCTCAATCTAATGGGTCCGTTGCCGCTTGCGCGTCAGCTCGCAAGTCCAGAACAACACCAGTCGATCCAAACATCCGGCGTGCTTCAGCTTGCGAGCCCACAGCAACACCAGTCGATCCAAACATCCGGCGTGCTTCAGCTTGCGAGCCCGCACCAACCCCAATCGGTCCAAGCGTACGGCACGCCTTCGCTTGATCAGGTTCCGAACGGCGATCTCGCCTCGATTGTAGAACAAGCTCTCGTGCTTCTGATTGCGCAAAAGAAGAAGCAGCGTTTCGCGCTGACGTCGCAACCGCGAACGCAATGGTCGCCGCGTTCGGGCGCACACTCGTCGTCAAAAAAGCGCGACGACGAGTGCGTATCGAAGGGGCCAGCCAACGGCACTTTGAATCGCTCGCGAGAAGCGGAGCGATCGTCGGAGAGGCGCGAAGAGAGCAAGTCAGCCGATCGTCCGCAAGAAGCGCGATCGCTGGCGCAGCGCGAAGAGAACAGCGCAGACAGTCGTTACATCCCGACTGCGTTGCGGCGCGAGGTCTACACGCTTGATGGTGGGCAGTGCAGCTTCGTGAGTCAAAGCGGCACTCGGTGCTGCACGCGGCGTGATTTGGAATTTCATCACGTCGTGCCGTTTGCGAGGGGTGGTGCAATGACGCTAGATAACCTGCGTCTGATGTGTCGAGCGCACAACGCGTTGTTGGCTGAGCGTGACTACGGTCGTGACTACGTGAAGAGCCGAATCGCGAAGCGACAAGATCAAACCGTAAGCGACAGAACAACCGAGCCCGGTCTGGACCGGAAGCAACCGTGAATCGCAGACGCAAGCACGCTTCCGTTATCAGCCAGGGCTGCATCACGGCCGCCGATTCGCGTGAAGTCTTCTGAAGGAACAACGCCGCGCGGCGAGTCCCAATCACGCGTCGCAAGGTCCGCATCGCACGCAGACGCAAGCACTCCGCTGAACCGATGCGACCGGACAACATCCGCGATCTGCGGACGCCCGTCCCGCGTGCCGATGCCAGGACTCCATCTCCGTCGCCGACCCGCATGAAGTCCCCGCACGGACCAACGCGGCGCGTCCATGTCAATCACACTTCGACACGTCCGCGCCGCGCGCAGCCTCAGGCCCGCAGGTCTCAGCCAACACTTCTTGCTATTCATTGCTCGGATGAGACCCGGAGCGCAGTCGCCGCTCGGGCGACATCTCCGGATTCCTCCGAGCGCGGGGACCTTCACCTCTGGACTACGCCAAACTGTCCCGGACCCTCGTCACGTTTGATCCGCTGCCGCCATCCGCCGCTGGCACGGCAGGAGCCCGCAGCCGCACCACTCACACCACGACATTCAAACCGTGCTTCGCCAAGGTTTGACGCAATGGAGAATCGGCGTCGGATAGGAGCCTTGCCGTGGACGTGTAGCCTTCCTCGAGGATCGCGCGGCGCGCCGCAAAGTTCATCGGGCTGTACATGAACAACGTTGCATCGCTCTGCTTCGGCTCCAACACCACGACGTCAGTCTGCGAATGCGAGGAGCGGAACTCATCGAGCCTGAGCCGCATCCCAGCCTCACTCCTCATCCGCATGGCTTGCTCGTAAACCCAAATCGCACCTTTGTCTCGCACTCGGCGCTGCGGTCCGTGTCCGGTCGGGACATCTCGACCACCACCACCACCCGCATGCACCGGGACCATCGGGTTGACTACGACGATCAAGTTGCAGCCCTTGGCTGCAGCGATGTCGACGTGCGCTACGTCGCCGATTCCGCCATCCACGTAGTCGCGGCCCTCGTAGTTGACCGGCGCATACAAGATCGGAATCGCACTCGACGCTGCGATCGCCCGCGGGACCGAAATGCCGAGCGGCGCATCCTCACCGAACACGACGCGGCGACCCGCATCGAGATCGTACGACGGGATGTAGAGCGACCTCGGCATCTCCGAGAACGCCTGCGGAATGCCGCGGCGGGTCATGAACTCGCTGAGGAAGCGCTCGTAGGGGTCGAGCGTGAACACCCCGGCCGGCAACGAATCGACGAAACGCTCGAGCTCGTTCCAGACGTCGAGATCGAGCGGACTGGTTGCCGCCGATGACACGACCCGCCGCGCCGCAGCGATCGTCGTGCCGAACACGCGGAGTAACTCGGCGACGTCGATCCGCAGCAGGTGGTTACGCTGGAGCGGAAAGAAATCGTCCTGCGGATCGAGCAGCGCCCGATACATGCGCTGGACCGACAAGCCACCCGCGAGCGCGGTCGCGATCGTTGCACCGGACGCAGTTCCGATGAACACATCGAACCGGCCCGTCTGAAAGGACTCGATGCGGTCTTCGAGTGCAGCCAGGCACCCGACTTGATACATTGCCCCGGTTACTCCACCACCGCACAAGCACAAGCCGATTCCCATCGCGCATCTCCATGAACGTGCGTCAACGCCGCCGCTCTGCGAGCATCGTACACGCAGCCGGGGCGCTGCAAAGTGCACACACCCCGCTACACTCGGGCTGTCGTATACTCAATCGCTCACTTTCGTGTCGGTGTTGCGCGCGCGAGACGGCAAAGTAAATCATGCGTCGACCCTGGTTCCCTTTTCTCACGTTCGTGCTGGTCAGCGCATGCGCAGGAGCCAGTCCCAAGCCGGTCGTCCCGGCAGCCCACAGCCTGCCGACGCCCAGCGTCGTGACCGACACGACGTATCCCGAGGTCATGCGCGCGTTCCAGCGCCTCGGCGTGCGGGATCCGGCCCGGGAGCCGCTTCGGCAGCGGCTCGCGGCCTACTGGATTCAGAAGGGCAATGATGCAGCGCTCGCGGACCGCTACACCCAGGTGGTCTCGACGCTGACGCAGATCAGCGACTTGTACACGCCGACGGAGTGGCAAGACGCGAAGATCCCGCCGGAGCTCGAGGGGATCGCGAAGTACCTGGTCGCGAAGGGCGGCCCGCGGGGCGACGAGGCTCGGGTCATGTCGGGTCTGCTCGTCCTGCGGCTCCTGCACGCGGACGATGGCGCGATCGCCGAATATTACGACCGGCTAATGCACTGGGGGTTCGATGCGCGCGCCGACATGAGCGGCCCGCTCGAGCGCTTCGAGGGGCTGGTCGAAGCGTGGGAAGAGCACGCGCGCCTCACGCCGACCCCCGAGGTGCTGGCCACGCTCGTGCAGCTGTACCGCGAGCGGCGCGATGCGCTCGTTCGGCTATTTCAGTCGAGCGAGGAGCAGGTGCCCCTCAGCGCTTCGATTTTCCAGGGGGTTCAGCGGACAGCGCTGAACGTGGCCGGAGTGTTTTTGCGCTACGGCGACACGGCTTCGGCGCTCTCGCAGGTGCGCGAGCTCGGCGCCAGTAGCGGCGTCGAGGAGCGGTTGATCGAGATTCTCGAAGCGACGGCCGACGACGGAAACACCGGGGCGGGCGCGCTGCTCGATCTGTCGCGCGCGTACCTCGAAGCGGGGCGTGCCGACGTGGCGCGTGCACTGTGCGTCTCGGGGCTCCGCAGCCGGGGGGACGACGCACGGTTTCCGCAGTGTCTCGCGCGGATCGCCGCAACCGAGAACGATTATGTCGGCGCGCTCGCCTGGTACGCGGATGCGATCGCGATCGTGCCGGAAGAGCGCGCGCTCTACGACGAGATCTTGGAAGTCCTGAACGGCTTGATCGAGCAGGGCAACTTCAGCGCGAACGCCGTCGGCACCCACATCTTGTCGATTCGAGCCACCGAGATTTTGTCGGAGCGGATGCGACGTTGGCCCGATGCACCGCCGCCGGTCACACCACAGGAGCTCTACGCGGCGATCGGTGCGCTCGAGATGAACGCGGGCAACGCCAAGGACGCGGAGCACTACTTCAAAGACAGCTTGCAGGCGCAGCCATCAGCGGCGACGTATCTGCAGCTCGGGATCTTGCTCGAACGAACCGGTCGAGCGCGTGAGGCGGCCGAACAGTACCGGCATGCGCTCGGGCTGGTGAAAGAGAACGGGCCGGACGCCGATCGTCAGCGAGCGGAGCTCTACGAGCGGCTCGGTGATGCGGAGCGCAGCTCGGGGCAGAAGGCGGAGAGCCTCCAGAGCTACGAGAAGTCGCTCGCGCTTTGGGACGCGCTCGTGCCGCTGGCGCGGTCGCGGCGGGCAGGCGGTGCCGAACTGCGGCGTGGTGTGTTGTTGGGTCGGCTCGGCCGGCTCGATGAGGCGAAGATCGCGTTCGAGCGGGCGATGGATGCGGCGCCGAGCGCGCGCGAGACGTACGCGACGATTCTCGCGTTTTTGGTGGTCGGGGCGCCGGATGCTGCGTTTGCGCAGAAGGTGTTTCACATCGCGCAGAATCAGGTGGGTCTCGAACCCGAATGGAAAGTCTACTTCGCGCTGTGGTTGCGGATGATCGCGGGGCGAAGTGGGTTGCCGGTCGAGGGTGACGTGCTGGCCGTGTTCGATTCGTTTTCGGACGGCGACGATTGGTTCGCGAAGCTGGCGAAGTTCGGGTCGGGCAAGTTGAACTACGACACGTTGCTCGAAGAGGCCGAAGCGAACGGTGAGAAGGCCGAGGCCTACTTCTACGAAGGCGGGCGGCGGTTGTCGCAGGGCGACGATCCGGGCGCGCGCGCGATGTTTGCGAAGGTGCTCGCTACGCAGATGGTGAACTTCTACGAGTTCTCGATGGCGCAGGAATTGTTGGCGTCGCCGGCTCCGGTTGGAGGAGCATCGGCAGCACCATTGAGCCCAGCAGTACAGGTGCCGCAGGCAGCGCCCGCGCCACCGCCACCATCAAGCGCCTCCAGCAAACCCCGCTGAGCGCGCGCGCTCAGTTCAGCTCAACGCCGCGATCACATCGGCCGGCGCTTGCACCAGCTCGATCAACACACCGACTCCACCGATGGGTGTCGCTGCATCGCCCTTTGGATGGATGAAGCACACGTCGTGACCGGCCGCACCCTTGCGAATGCCGCCGGGCGTGAAACGCACTCCCTGCTGGCCGAGCCATTCGACTGCGGCTGCGAGGTTGTCGACCCATAGACCGATGTGATTCAGCGCGGGGTCGTGAACCTTCGGGCGCTTGTCCGGATCGACCGGCTCCATCAAATCGATCTCGACGCGCGTTGAGATCTTGCCGAGCACCGCGATGTCTTCGTCGACGTTTTCCTTTTCGCTGCGGTAGGTGTCGACCACGGTGACACCGAGGATGTCGACCCAGAGCTTTCGAAGGTCGTCCTTCTTGGGGGCTCCGACGGCGATTTGCTGCAGACCGAGGATGCGGAACGGGCGCGTCATGCACCTGTCGTAGCAAGGCAGGCCGCCGCTGCGCAACGGGTGGCTTCCCTTCGAGGGACGGCCGCGCTACCACACACGGCGCCCATGTCCGAGGCCAAGACCAAAGTTTCGTTGACCGGCATCAAGCCCACCGGTGCGCGTGCGAGCATCGAGGACGGCGGCTCGGTGCATTTGGGGAACTTTCTCGGTGCGGTGCGGCCGGCGCTGAGTCTCGCTCGGGAGTACGAGTGTTTGTACTTCATCGCGGACTATCACGCGCTCACGACCCAGCGCGACCCCGAGGCGATGCGGGAAAACGTGAGAGACGTGGCCGCGACCTGGCTCGCCTGTGGGCTCGACCCCGACAAGATGTTGATCTACCGGCAATCGGCGATCCCCGAAGTGTTCGAGTTGAGCTGGGTGTTCGCGTGCATCATCGCGACCGGCCAGCTCGAACGGGGTCACGCCTACAAAGACGCGGTCGATCGCGGAGAGGCGCCGAACGCGGGCATCTTCAACTATCCGGTGCTGATGGCTGCGGACGTGATCTTGTACGACGCGAACGTGGTGCCGGTGGGCGCCGATCAGAAGCAGCATATCGAGTTGGCGCGAGACACCGCGGTGCGTCTGAACCATTTGTACGGCGACGGCACGGTCGTCGTGCCGGAAGCGCTGATCACGGAAGCACCGACGGTGCCGGGCTTCGATGGCCGGAAGATGAGCAAGAGTTACGGAAATACGATTCCGTTGTTCTTGCCGTCGAAGGCGCTGCGTTCGGCGATCATGAAGGTGAAGAGTGATTCGACGCCGCTCGAAACGCCGAAAGAGCCGGACGGAGCGTTGGTCTACGAGATCTACAAGCTCGTGGCGACGCCCGAACAAACGGCGCAGCTAGCGGCGAAGCTTCGCGCCGGCAACTACGGTTGGGGTCACGCGAAGCAGGAGCTCTTCGAGGTGTTGGATGCGCAGGTCGCACCGATGCGCGAGCGTTACGTCGAGCTGAGAAGCGATCCGGCCAAGATCGATGCGATCCTGGATGCGGGTGCGGAGAAGGCGAGGGCGATCGCCCGGCGCACGATGGACCGAGTCCGCGCGGCGATCGGGATTCGTTGACGGTCGAATCTCGGGCGGTTGTTCGAGACAGCGTCCGGTTTGTCTGACGACTGACGCGCATTCGCGTTGCCATGACGACTCCAACGAGCTGGCTCGCATCCTGCACGAGCCTGCGTCGTGGCCGGTGTTCATCGCCTAGTAGTGTTGGTGATCGTTCTGCTCGCGTCAGTCGAGACCGCGCACGCCCAAAGCACCCCTGAAAGCGCTCAAACCAAGGGTGCTGAGCAACCCACTGGCGGTCACGACTCGAACTCGCTCAGTCAACAGGCGACCGACCCGACGGCACCGCTGCTGACGATCAACTTGATCACCGACTTCACGCTCTCGATTTGGGGCGAGGACGATCGCCGCACGGTCTTCAAGATCCAACCCGTGGTGCCGTTCAAGTTGTGGAGCCTTCCAAACATTGCGCGCGTCATCCTTCCGTATCAGCTCGGCGGGCCGGGACCGGAAGGGATGGGTGACGTCGCGCTGTTCGACATCGCGGTGATTCCTATTTCAGGAGTGCGCTTGGCACTCGGCCCGGTGTTCAACTTCTCGTCGCGCGAGAGCTCGAACCCGTCGAAGTTTGCGCTCGGTCCCGCAGTCGGCATCATCGTTCCAGCCTCGCCTTCACTCACGGCTGGACTGTTCACGCAGTCACTCTTTAGCCCCGACGTCCAGCTGACCCAACTGCAACCGATCCTCGCCTATCAACTCGGCGGGGGCTGGTCGGTATCTGCCGGCGACCTTCAGTACACGGTCGACTGGTCGACAGGGCGCTGGTCGAACATTCCAATCGGCGCTCAACTCGGCGTCGTCTGCCCGGTCTTCGGGCAACCAATTCGATTCTCCGTCGGCCCGCAGTACAACCTGATCGACAACGGCGGGGCCGATCGATTCAAGGTGCTCGTGGGTGTCGCACTGCTCGCACCCAAGGCTTGAACCGTTCAGTCGGCGCTGTAGATCTCGGCGGCGGCTCGATTGGCCCCGTTCGCCGCGGTCGCGTTCAACAGGCGTGGGTCGCCTTTGATCACAGCCTCTGACGTGAGCGCGTAGCCCCCTGAGTGCGCCGCCCAACGCTGGCGGATCGTCGTTTCGTGCAGCGTCATCGTGTCCATCGCGTACCAGCTGTACGTGACGATCGCGTTTGCGTGCTCCGCGTCGGATGCGATTTGCACGTGGACGATTTCGGTATCCGCGAGTTGGATGTCGCTGCCCCAGCCTTGGTGCGCGGCGACGAACGCGTCGCGGTACCCGGGTTCGACCAACAGCGCAGCGTCACCGATGCGACCCCAGCGAGTGTTTTCATTGAGGTCTTGAACGCTGTCGCTGATCTTCTTCGCCGGCGAGGTGTTCGCCATGAAGCAGCCGGTCATTCCGAACACCAGCAACAGGGCCCACGTGCGCATACGCGAATGGTGGGCGTGCGCGACTCGGCAGGTCAACCGGCTCGCAGCTGAAGGCGGCAACGAGCCTGCGACGTATACGTACCCACACCTTCATCGATGCGGCGGCTGTTCGCGGCTACTGCATTCCGAGGCGGCGTTTTGCTTCGATGTTGTCTGGCTCGAGTTGCAGCGCAACTCGCCATGCGACCTGCGCTCCGGCGGCATCTCCTGCCGACAGCCGTGCATCACCTTCCAACACACGATACCCGGCGCGGCGTGGACGCTTCTTCACGATCAGCTCGGCGTAACCGACAGCATCGTCGCCGCGACCCATCGCGATCCAAGCGCGCACCAAGACCTCCATCGCGTGGTGGTCTTCTGGGTCCGTCGTCACCTGACGCAACATCATGTCAGCTGCGCCCTTGGCGTCGCGCGACTTGAGCTTCTGACGCGCGATCGCGACCATCTTCTGCGCGACGGCCCGATCGCCTTGTGGTGTCGGGTTCGCTTCGTCATCGACCTCGTCGGCCCCCACAGCGGTTCCAGTCGGCTTGATCGCCCCGCCCGGAGCTGCGGCTGATGGCTGCGGCGCGGCAGAAGGCGCAAACGCTGGTGCAGTCGCGCTCGAAGCTGGATGAGCGGCTGCGCTCTTGGGCTGCATCGCGGCGGCAGTCGCTGTCGCTGCTGGCACTGCGGCTGCGGGTTGCGCTGCGCGCGCCGGTGAGGGGAAAGCCGAAGTTTCCGGAGGAGCCAGCGGCGCAGGCGTCTCGTCGCCTGGCAGCATGCTCCACGACCTCGGAGCGCTCGAGTAAGGCGCGACGGCTCCGGGAGGCGGGTTCAATTTGATCGCGCGCGTCGCGAGTGAGGGCGCGGTTGAAGCGGCGCCGAGTGCGCGGGCTGTCGGCGCGCTTGCAGGTGAGCTGGCTTTCGCAGCCGCGGGCGTTGCTGCCGGCGAGTTTGCTGCGACTGTGGCGATCGCTGCTCCCGCCCCGAGCGCAGTAGTCGCGGATGCCGCGACCGCGGGCGCGTTCATCACTGGCGCAGCTGCAGGCGTTGCTGAAGGCTTGCCGAGCGCCACCGTGGTCGCACCGTTTGGTGTAGGCGCGTTCGTCGCTGAAGCGGCCGCGGGCGTTGCCGACGTCGTGGTGGGCGCGGCCGCCGCGGTCGCACCGTTTGCTGCGGGCGCGTTCATCGCTGCCGCAGTGCCCGGACCGGGCGCAGCCGCCGCGGTCGCACCGTTTGGTGCAGGCGTATTCATCGCTGGCGCAGCTGCAGGCGTTGCTGAAGTGTTGCTGAGCGCCGCCGTGGTCGCTCCGTTTGGCGCTGGCGCGGGCGGCATGGTCGTTCCGCTCGGTGTAGGCGCGGTCAGCGCTGAAGCAGCCACGGGCGTTGCTCCATTCGCGCTGAGCGCAGCGGGCGAAGCGCCATTTGATGCAGGCGTATTCATCGCTGAGACAGCAGCCCCGGGCGGCGCAGCTGCCGGCACCGCCCGATCAGCAGCTGGCTGCTCGGCTGCGCTTGGCACTGCCTCTTCGGCCGTTGCTGGTGGCGCTGGATCCGCCGCTGTCGGCTGCGCCTCGACTGCAGCCGACGGCTGCGCCTCCGCTGCGAGCGGCTGCGGGTTCGCTGCGGCTGCCGCCGCCTTCGCTGCCGCGGCCTGCTCCGCCGCTGCTGACTTCGAATCCGCCGGCATCACGAGATGCGGCTGACGACCCCGCTCCGCATTCGACAACGACGCCTGCGCGTTCCCGATGCCCAACATCGCTGCAGCTCTCGGCGGCAGGTTCCAAATCCCAGCCTCCGCGAGCCCCAAACTCAACGCACCGACCAACAACACACCCGCAAATGCGACCAACGTGATCCTCGCCGGATCCCACACGTGCTTGGCAGACGTGGTCGGCGGCGGCGGCAGATGTTTCGCCGCCTTCCGGCGAGCTGCCCGCCGCGCCTCAGCCCTACGCTCCTTGCCGGAACGCGGACGCTGACTCGGCGACTCACCTGTCTCCGGCGGAAACGACGACGCCTCCGCAGCCGCACCCGGCCGCATCGAACTCGACGTTCCCGCACCGTTTGCGCGCAACGAGCTAGGCCCGCCAGCAGCGGCTTGTGTCGCTGCACCACTCGTCCGCAACGGCGGCGGCCCACCTGCACTCTCGGCGGCTTGCGCCGCACCGTTCGTCCGCAACGAGGGCGGCCCACCCGCAGCATTCGCGCGCAACGAGCTCGGCCCACCTGCAGCATTCGCGCGCAGCCACGCGGCGCCCGCGGCATCTTCACCCACCGGACCCGACTGCGGCCGCAGCGAGTTCTTGTCCACGACTGCCGAGATCGAGGCGCGACCCCGCGGAGATCCCGACTGCGGTCGCATCGAGTTCATGTTCGCGGCTGGAATGTCCAAGTCCAAACCACTCGGCGCATTCGTATCGAGCTCGAGCGTTCTGGTTTGCTGCGCTGCAGCTTCCGCCGCCGCAGCTTCAGAATTAATGACTGGCTCCGCAGCCCGCTGCTTCCGACCTTCACGCAGCGCACCCGCCGGCAGCGAGGTGCGGCGTACCGCCGTCCGCTGCACGGGAATTGCAATCCCATCCGGACCGACCGCCGGCCCGCCCAGCGCACCCATCGGCAACTTCCGCTGTGGATCTTTCGCCCACGGCGCTTCCGGCGCAGGCGGCGCCGCACCGAGCATCGTCACCGAGCGCTTCTTCGGCTCCGGCCACGCACCACTCGAACTGGATCCTGTCGCAGCCGTGCGCGGCGCTCCAAAACTAGGCGCACCCCCCGCTGCCCCGGCGAGCGCCGCTTGCGCTGCCGCTGTCGGCTGCTTGCCCTTCGACCCCGCGGCCCCGGCCGACGAATGCTCCTGCAGCGTGTTGCCGGGCTCATGCCAAAACGCCGCCCGCCCAGGTTGCGGCGGCGGACCCATGCTCGGCACCGGCCGCGCATCATTCGAGAAGAGCGACGCAACCGCATCTTCCTCGACCTGAACCTCGGGCAATCGCGCGATCACCGAGTCCGTGAACACGCCCTTGATGTCCGGCGTGGACGCGCGCGATCGTTTGGGAGCTCTGAGCTCACCGTCCCCCCAGTGGAGACCCTCGGGCGGCGGGTTGTTCTTATCGTTTGGCGGTGCGTTATTAGACAGGGCTACAGCTCCTGACGAAGTCGGCAGACAAGCCAAGAGTCCAGTAATAACGCAATATTATACGAATCGGGCCTCAACAGCAAACCCGAATCATTCCGTAGCTTTGGACACCCAGGCCTACGCGCTGGCGCGACCTGCGACCATCAGCGGCGCCGCAACCTGGTTTCGGCCGTTGTTCTTGGCCGCGTAGAGCGCTCGGTCAGCCGCAGCAAATAAAGCCTGCTTGTCCTTGCCGTGCTCGGGGTAGGTCGCGATGCCGAGCGAGGCCGTCACGCGCAAGTTGCCCTGTTCCGTCTCGAACGCGGTGTGCTCGAGCTCGTGCCGCACGCGCTCCGCGAGCTGAAACGCGCCCTCGGCGGTCGTTTCTTCGCAGAGCAGGCAGAACTCCTCGCCACCGAATCGCGCGACGACGTCGGTCTCACGCTTCAACCGGCGCAAGACTTGGCCGAGCTCCTGGATCACGACGTCACCGGTGTGATGGCCGTAGGTGTCGTTCACGGTCTTGAAGTGATCGAGGTCGACGATGATCAACGAGAGCTTGCGACCGAAGCGTTGCGCTGCTTGCAAGCGCTGCTTGAGCTCGTCGTTGAAGTAGCGCTTGTTGAAGCAGCCGGTCAGACCATCGGTCGTCGCGAGTTCCTCGAGCCGCGCTACCGATGCCGCGTTGCTGAGCGCCACTGCGAGCTGGTTCGCGAGCAGCTGCAGCGCGGGCCGCACCTCCGCTCCGAACGCGTCGCGACGGCGCGCTGCGAGTGCGAGCGTGCCGATCGCAGCTTCGCGAACGACGAGCGGCAGAATCAACAACGACTGCATCCCGGACAAGTTGCGATTGCGCGTGTAGACGACCTGGCTCTGCGCATCGAAGTCGCCGCGATACGGCAAGTAGTGGCGATTGTGCACGGCCATCGCGGTGAGCGACGTGTTGTCGCGAAACGAGAAGTGCGAGAGCTCGGCCGCGCCTTCGCCGATCGCGCGCTTGATCGAGTGTTGCCGCGTCTGGCCGTCGTACTGGCTGACCGCCGCAAAGTCGTAGCCGACGATCTGGGCCGCGGCGCCGAGCGCGGCATCGAGCACGGCTTGTTCGTTGACGGCTGCACCGAGCGCCGCCGACGCGTGATACAGCACGTGATGCTCGCGCTGACTGCGCTCGAGCCGGACGAACACGCGCTCGTTCTCGAGCACCCGAAGCAGGTGCGCGCCCGAGTCCGCGAGCGCTTGCTCTTCTGCTGGAACAAACGGCCGGTCCTCGACGCGATCGGCACACAGCACTCCGAGGGTCGTCCCGTTCGACTTGATCGGCACGGCCACGAACGAGCGCACCGGCGCGGGCTCGGCGTAGTAACAAAGGCCCGAGTAGCCCGGCCGCAAGTGCTCGAGGTTCATCGCGAGGCCGCGCTGGTAACAGGCGCCGATCGCGCCTTCGCCGGGCGAAAATGGCCCGGGGCGCAGCTCGGGGTGGTCGGTCACCGCGAGCGCGATGTTCAGCTGACCATTCGACTCGTCGAACAGGAAGAGCACGGCGCTGTGCAGCTGCTGCGTGCGCTTGAGCAGGTCGAGGCTCCAGTGCAGGGCGTGCCGCGCTTCCTCGACGCTGGCGTGAAAGATCTTTTGGTCGCTCGCGGCCTGATTGGCCTCGGGATGCTGGGTCTTCGCGAGTCGCAGGAGCCGCGCGTCTTCTTGGACGCGGCGCTTTTCCTGTACGCGCTCTTGCTGGCCGCGCAGGCGAGCGCGGGTGAGCTCGGTCTGCGTGAAGATCAGGTTCATGCAGCCGAACAGCGCGAGAAACACGGCGTGCAGCACGAATGCCCAGACGTCGGTCTGCGACTCCGTCAAAAAGTAGAGCGGCGCCTCGAAACCGATCGCCGCCAAGACGTACGAGCGCGCGACGTGCCGTTCTGCGAACGAGCCGATGAACGCGGCTAGGAGGTACAGGGCCGGGTATCCGACGGACGTGACGCCACCACAGAGCTGCAGGAGCGCGTGCGCAAATGCGAGGAGCAGGAGCGCGTGGTCGAGCTCGAACGGCTGCGCCTTGCGCGGCGTGCGCGAAGGAAAGATCCACGTGGCGAACGAGAACCCACCGAGGTGGAGGGCGGCTTGCGATCCGAGCACGCACAGTGCGGCGCCGAGGACCACGGCGTGCTCTGTTCCGAGCCGCTCGCGATCACGAAAGATGCCGAACAGGTCGAGGAGAGCGAGCCCGGCTGCGGCGGTGTACGCCAGCGAAGCTCGAGCGCTCTTGCGAACGCGGAACGCTGCCTGCAAAAGCGACGTCATGATCGGTTGCGCGCCACGCGCGTCACCGATAGGCAATACGGGAAGACCCCTTTGGCGGTCAAAAAATCGGGCGAAGCTCGAAGCGAGATTCCACGCGTAAGTTACTGTGGGAACTGAAAGATTAGCTCGTCCGATCGAATCATTCCGAGCTCGTCTCGCGCGATCCGTTCGACTGCTTGGGGATCGTCGCGCAAGCGGCTGACCTGCTTCCGCAGCGCCTCGACTTCGCGCGTCAGTTGCTTCGCGTTGTTGTCCGAGCGCTCGAGCTCCGCCTTGAGTGATTGGTAACGCGGGAAACTCTTTTCATCGAACATCAAGAGCGGCACCGCGACCATCGTGAACACCAGAAGGCCGAACGATACGAACCATGCCGCGGAGCTCTTCTCACGCATGACTGGACTCTGCATCGAGGGGCGCTTGGGGGGCGAATTTCGTACAAAGTAGCGAGCCGCGTTGCGCAGCCCGCAACTCTGCGGACGCAGCTCCTGCTTCCTCCGTGGGGCCTATCCGGATGCATGGGCGCCAGCTGCCCCACCCCCGTGCGACTTCAACGTCCGAAGAAGCCGGCATGGAGTCGAAGCGCACGCGTTCACGGCACAGGCACTGAACATCGGAGCCGCGCACTAATGCTCATGCAGCAGCAACTCCCCCAGCGCGAACAACCCAGCTCCGAGCGCGAGCCCGATCGCACCGCTCTTCCGATCATGCCGCAGCAGATGGGTCGCGATACCGACGCCGACTCCGGCCGTGACCCCTGCCGCGACGCCGAGCGCATACCCGAGCACCGTCCGCACTGCAAAGATGGTCAGGCCTCCGAGGAACGACGCCGCAGCTACGAGCAGCACACCGCTGCGTGCCCGCTTGGCTTCGCCGCCGCTCGCGTAAGTGAGCGCTGCCGCGGCCGCGCCTTCGGGAATCTTGTGCAGCACGACGAAGAACGCGACCACGAGCCCGAGCTCTTGCAAGCTCGCGAGCGCCGCGCTGACTGCAACACCATCGAGCAGTGCGTGAAGCGCGAGGCCTGAAACCGCGAGGCGCGCGTCGTGGAGGGACAGGCCCGCATGTGCGCCTGTGTGGCCGTGGCTCGTGTCCGTGCTCGCGCGGGCGTGCGCGTGAGCGTGATTCGGGTGGCTGCTGGCGTGAGCGTGCGAGTGCTCGCGACTGTCGGCCGCACGTGCGGTGTCGTGCGCGCGATCCTCGTTCTCGCGGGAGTGTCCGTGCGAATGACCCGCTCCCGGCGCACCGTCCGCAGCGTGATCAGCTTCGCGATGACCTGCACCATGCGCGAACAGCACGGTCAAAAACGCCGCGAGTGCGAGCCCGCCGCCGATCCAGATCGACCCCACGCGCTCGCATGCATCGGGCAATGCTCCGAGCACGCCGAGCGCGATCAAAAAGCCCGCGCCGACGCCCGGCCAAACGCCTTTTGCGCTCCTTCGAGCGAGCGTGTCGCGGCCGACGAAAAAGCCTCCGGCGATGATCCCGGCCGCTCCCAAGAGGCCATACAGCGCAGCGGCCCAATATGGGATGGAAACGTCGGCGGGCATTGCGGGCGCGCTCCTTTAGCGCTCCGGGAGCACACACTCAACCCCCCTCGCTCCGGTGCGGGCACACTACGTGCGATGATGCGGGCGGAACCAAGTGAATTGTTCCACGAGCCCATCGCGGTTTATCCTGCCGGACCTACAGCTACTAGACGTGCCTCCGTGGCCCCGAACCGAACTGCTGCATCGTGAATAGCAACAACGACACATCCAAAACTCCCCCCGCCCCCGGGGAAGAGAAGAACAAATCTGAAGCGCCGGCGGCTGCCGGAGAGCCTGGGGAACCCGCCGGCGATTCGAGCGGAAATGGTCCCGTGGGCCCTGTGGTTGCGGCTGTCGTCGATTCGGCCGCAAACGAACGCGACCAGCTGAAAGACCAGCTGCTGCGGACGGCGGCGGATTTCGACAACTTCCGCAAGCGCGCCCGTCGCGAGATGGAGGATGCCAAAGCCCGTGGCAAGGACGAGGCGATCAAAGAGGTCCTACCCGTCTTCGACAACCTCGAGCGCGCGGTCGCAGCGGCGGAAAATGCGCAGGCCATCTCATCGGTAATCGAAGGTGTGAAGATGGTGCTGAAGCTCTTCGAAGACACAGCCGAGCGCATGGGCTTGCAACGGATCAAAGCGTTGGGCGAACGTTTCGATCCGGCGGTGCACGAAGCCATTCAGCAACAGGAGACCGACGCGCACGCGCCTGGTACGATCCTCGCTGAGGTCGTGCCCGGGTACATGTTTGGTCCGCGACTCTTGCGCGCAGCGATGGTCGTCGTTGCACGCAAACCGACGAAGCCCGCGACTGACGTCAACTCCGGTGCGAACGGCGAAGCGAAGGGAGGCGGGGCTAACGCATGAGCAAAATCATAGGGATTGACCTCGGCACGACGAACAGTTGCGTGGCGATCATCGAGAACGGTGAGCCAGTGGTCATTCCCAACACGGAGGGCGCGCGTACAACGCCCTCCGTTGTCGGTTTTACGGAGTCGGGCGAGCGGCGCGTCGGACAAGTCGCAAAACGCCAAGCGGTTACGAACGCAGAGAACACGATCTACGGAATCAAGCGGCTCATGGGCCAGAAGCTGGATTCCGATGTCGCGCAGCGCGTGACTGAACACGTGCCGTATCGATTGGTCGCTTCGCCGAATGGCGATGCGGCGGTCGACGTGCGTGAGTCGGTGTTCAGTCCGCCCGAGATCAGCGCGATGGTGCTCGAGACGATGCGCTCGATCGCGGAGAGTTATCTCGGGACGACGATCAGCGAAGCAGTGATCACGGTGCCGGCGTATTTCGATGACGCGCAGCGCAACGCGACTAAAGCCGCGGGGCAAATCGCTGGGCTCGACGTGAAGCGCATCATCAACGAACCGACTGCGGCCGCGATCGCGTACGGCTTCGACAAGAAGAGCAAGACTACCGAACGCATCGTCGTCTACGACTTGGGTGGTGGCACGTTCGACGTGTCGATCCTCGAGATCGCATCGGGCGTGTTCAACGTGCGTGCGGTTGCAGGTGACACACATCTCGGCGGTGAAGACTTCGACAACGCGGTGATCGATTTTCTCGCGACGAAGTTTCGCAAGGAGACCGGGATCGACTTGCTCGGGGATCGGATCGCGTTGCAGCGGTTGAAGGAGCAAGCGGAGCGGGCGCGTCACGAGTTGTCGTCGTCGCTCGATACCGAGATCAACCTGCCGTTCATCGCGTCGGATGCGACGGGGCCGAAACACTTGGTGACGACGTTCAAGCGCAACGAGCTCGAGTTGCTGACGGAGGACTTGGTGGAGCGGACGCTTGCACCGTGTCAGCAGGCGCTCGATGACGCGCAGTTGAAGGTGACCGATATCCACGAGGTGATTTTGGTCGGCGGTATGACGCGGATGCCGCTCGTGCAAAAGCGGGTGCAGGATTTCTTTCGGAGGGCGCCGCACAAGGGCGTGAATCCGGATGAGGTGGTTGCGATCGGCGCAGCGATTCAGGGCGCAGCGCTGGACGGTGAAGTCGAGGAAGTGTTGTTGTTGGACGTGACGCCGCTGTCGCTCGGTGTCGAGACCGGTGGCGGGGTGTTCTACAAACTGATCGAGCGGAACACGACGATCCCGACGCACAAGAGTGAGACGTTCACGACGAGTGTCGACAATCAGCCGTTTGTGCCGATTCACGTGCTTCAGGGTGAGCGTGAGATGGCGGCGGACAATAAGACGTTGTCGAAGTTCGAGTTGACGGATATTCCGCCGGCGCCGCGTGGGTTGCCGAAGATCGAGGTGAACTTCGATATCGATGCGGAGGGGATCCTTCACGTGTCGGCGAAGGATGTTGGGACGGGGCGCGAGAAGGCTGTGAAGGTGGTGGCTTCGAGTGGTCTCACGCAGGATGAGATCACGCGGATCATCGACAACGCCGACAAGTTCCGACAGTCCGATACGAAGCGGAAAGAGCTCGCGGAGCTTCGGAATAATGCCGAGGCGTTGCTCTATACGAGTGAGCGAGCGGCGGAAGAGTGTGCTGAGTTGGTGAGTAAAGAGATCATCGATCAGGTTCGAACGGATATTGTTTATCTGCGGGATTTGATCGGTGGTGCGGGGGATGCGATCGCGATTCGCGATGCTCTCGGTCAGCTCGAGGCTAGTGCTTACCGGATTGCCGAAGCGATGTACGGGGAAGCTTCGCCGCAGCCAGTGGAAGAGCAGAAGTCGTAGCGATGCTGACTTGAACCTGTTTGGTCAGGTCTCGGGGTAGTCGACGCTCGCCGCACGCTTACGGCCCTCTCGGGGTCCGGATCATCGCGCTCGGGACACGGCGGCTTGCAGATGCACCGGCCCGCGCTGCTTTCTCTACGGTGCAGCAAGCCGCCTCTCGCGCCGTGCCAACGAACAGCCTACGCATCCGGCGTCGGCACGGCGCGACGGTCCCGAGCACGATGATCCGGACCCCGAGAGGACCTCCCGCCCGAGAGAATCGGTCGCGCCGCTCCGAGGAACTTCGTATTGAAGTGGCCGGTCGCGCTGGGGCCGTGCGGGCTGAGCTCGGGATGGCTGCGGCTCATGGGGGGATTTTTGGCCGGGATTCGAGGCTGATTTTTAGGCCTTGCAGGGGTGGAAAATTGTCTTGAATAACAGACGATGTGATGCGAGCTTTGCCTCCGGTGGGTGTTTTCCCATTTGCCTCAGGAGAGACCGCAATGACACTGCGAGTTCCAACCACGACGCTTCTGCTGCTCGCAGCGGCAACAATCGTCTCTAGTTCCGCCCACGCCGAAGACAAACCGGGCGTTATCCGGATTGGGTTTCCTAACGTTGGCGTCGGCAATCGACCCATCTCGACGACCAGCGCACTCGCCACCGCTCACCTTCGCGGATCGCTCGAAGACGAATTCAAAGCCGACGGGATCAAGATCCAGTGGAACTTCCTTCGCGGCGCTGGACCCGCCGTCAACGAGCTCTACGCCAACGGCTTGCTGGACTTCTCCACACTGGGAGATCTGCCTTCCGTCATCGGGCGCTCCAGCGGGCTGAAGTACCGAATGCTCGCTGGAG
>Ga0193752_1000823_pt1 | contig 27939 bp, 14 predicted proteins | sample H1c1metaG_FD_144924 | JGI IMG/M metagenome (GOLD analysis project Ga0193752, IMG submission 144924) | Soil microbial communities from a riparian zone of the East river system, Colorado, United States - H1c1 | ecosystem: Environmental > Terrestrial > Soil > Riparian zone | place: USA: East River...
TATTCGCATGGATTCAGAACTTCCGACGATGCGCTACACGATACGAAATCCGCCATGAGAATTATCTCGCATTTGTGCAGATCGCTTGCGTAATTATACTCTCAAGGCGTTTTTGAGATGACTTCTAGTTTATTTGCGCTATTTCGCAGCACAAATACACTCTCTGCAGGGCTGCATTTGCGTATAAACATTCAAATCAGCTCTTCCAATTTACAACTTTAAAGTGAATCAAATGGCTAACGGATCTTACCGATCGCATGAGTGTAAACGACTATAAACGGATAGTTTCCTCACAAAAACGTGACTCCTTCGTAAACTCTTTGATTCCCTGAACCCGGTACCCGCATCTCCACTCCTCTCACCCGCCTGGTGTCTCGCGTCTTTTACCTCACCAAATTCACATGCCCCATATACTTATGCTCCTCTCCCAGCACATCGATAATCACAAACCGATACACATACGTATCAATCTGACAGAGCGTGCCGCCGCCGCGTGTTCCGTCCCAACCCACGGAAGGATCGTGTGATTCGAAAATCTGGTTGCCCCAGCGGTCGAAGATCAGCATGGTAAAGTCTCGAATGCCCTCGCCGTAACCGTAGAAGATGTCATTGTTGCCGTTTCCGTTTGGCGTGAACGTATTCGGAACGAAGAACGTAAACTCAGCCAGGATTGGAACGATCTGTTCCGACGTGTCTGCGCAACCGTACTGGTTGATGACAATCTGTTGCACGGTGTAGTGACCGGTATCGGCATACGAATGCGTTGGGTTCTGTTGTATGCTTCCGTCGAAGTCGCCGAAGTCGTATTCCCAGAATGTGGCACCGGAGGAAAGGTCAGCGAACACAACTTCCGGTTGAATGATGGTAACGGGTTGCGGCGAATACGTGAAATCAGAAACCGGTTTCGGGTACACGACGATCGGGAAGTTCATGGTGTCGATGAAAATGCAACCGTCGGAAGTGGTGATCACGAGCGAAGGATAGAACGAGCCCGGATCGTTGTACGTGTGCGTAGGATTCTGTGTGTACGTGAAGTTTCCGTCACCGAAATCCCACAACCAGTTCGTAACGGTAGAGCCGTTCAGCGTAGATGTTTCTGTAAACGTAACCGTGAAATCTTCGCAACCACTTGTTGCCGCCGGGGCAAATACCATAGCCGGAACCGGGAACGTCTGCACAAGCTGCACCAGCGTGTCGAGGCAACCGTACTGCGTTTGCACGATCAGTTGCACGTAGAAGCTGTCGTTGTAGATTGTGAACTCATGATCCGGACTCACCGCGGTGCTGAAACCACCGTCGCTGAAATCCCAGTCGTACGAAACGATGTTGCCATCGAGCGACATAGACGCGTTCGTGAATTTCGTTGTATCACCCCAACACACAATGTTCGTGGTGAATGCGGCTGAAGGTTGCGCGTGCACAACAACCGGATTGATGATCGTATCGCTGCAACCACCGGCCGTGGTAACAATCAGTTCTACGTTGTAGTTACCAAACACCGCATACTGGTGCTGCGGATTCTGCTGAGTCGATCCGGTGAGGTCACCAAAATCCCACTGCCACTGCGTGATGTTGCCTGCCGTGTTGTCCGTGAAAACTGTCTGCTGATTTTCGCAGGCCGTTGTTGCAGAGAACACAGCAACCGGCAACGCGTTCACCGTGATCACCTGTGTCTGTATGCTCACACAACCGGTGCTCGCCCAAACAGAAAGTGTAATGGTGTACGTTCCTACGACCGTGTATGTGTGCGAAGTATTCTGGTTGGTATCGAGCGGACTGCCATCACCGAAATCCCACTGCCAGCCGGAGATCGTTGCATTGTTCGTTGTGGATGCGTCAATGAAAGTCAGTGCGCCGTTCACGCAAACAGAATCACTCACATTCATGATCGCCTGCACGGTGTTCACCACAGTCACCACGTTGAATGTTTGATCGGTACATCCGTTGCCCGCAGAAACAATCAGCGAGCTGAGATAATTTCCTGCGTTCGCATACGTGTGCTGCACCACCGGACCGGTTGTACTCGTATTCGCATCACCAAAATCCCAGAACCAGGTGGAAGGGAAACCGGTGGAAATATCTGTGAATGTTGTTGGACTGCCTACACAAACTGTATCGTAGGTAAATGCAGCCACAGGAGGCGCACCAACCGTTACTGTTCCGGTAATTGTGCTGTCGCAACCGCTGGTATTTGTCACAACGAGCGTGATGGTGTACGTGCCGGGATTCTGGTAAATGTAATTCGGGTTCTGCTGGAACGAATTGTTTCCGTCACCGAAATCCCAGTAGTAGCTGCCGATTGGCGTAGGATCTGTTGTGAGATCAGTGAACGCAGTAATGTTTCCTAAACACACCGCTGTTGCGGTGAATGCCGGAAACGGAACTGTTCCAACTGTAACATTTTGCTGAAGCGTATCGGCACAACCCGCAACGTTTCCAACGATGAGTGTGATCTGGTACGTACCGCCGAGTAAATAATTGTGCGGAGGATTTTGCGTGTTGTCGATCGGACTTCCATCACCAAAATCCCACGACCATTGCGACGGCGTTCCGGATGAAGTGTCCGTAAACATAATCGCCTGGTTCGCACAAACTGTCGACGATGCAAATCCTGCCTGTGGTTGCGGAAGAACCGTTACCACTTGCGACAAAGTATCTGTACAACCGAACACGTTGAATGCAACCAGCGTTGCGGTATACGTTCCCGCTGCCAGGTACGTGTACGAAGGAGATTGCGTATTAACGAGCGGACTTCCATCACCGAAATTCCATTCCCAGCCAATGGCAGAAACTGAATTGTCTGTGAAGTTCGTCGGGTACGTGAAGCAGGCCGTTGTTGAAGCGTACGCAGCTACCGGAAGCGGATTCACCACAATCGTGTGCTGAATAGTATCTGCACAACCCGGTACGTTATTTACGATGAGTGTAACCGTGTACGTTCCCTGCGCGATATACACGTGGTTTGGATTTGCAGCAAGGTTCAGCGGTGAAGCATCGCCAAAGTCCCACGTCCACGCAACGGCGGAAGTAGAAATATCAGTGAACGAAGAAGCGTATCCTTCGCAAACTGTATCCGCTGTAAAATCAGCTACCGGCAATGGATACACAGTAACAGTTGTGGTGATGGAATCAATACAACCAAATCCGTTTTGTGTAACGAGCGTCACCGGGTAACTTCCGGGTGCGGCATACGTGTGCGAAGGATTCTGTGTGGCGTTCAACGGACTTCCGTCGCCGAAATCCCATTGCCACTGTGTAGGCGTATTCGTTGTTGCATCGGTGAAATTCGTTGGCAATCCCAAACACGGAACGTTGCTTGCGAATGAAGGAACCGTTCGCGGATTGGCCTGCACCGCAATGGTTGTACTGTGCGTGCAACCTGTTCCGTAACCGGCAGTGAGAATTACATTGTACGTGCCGCTTAATGGATAAACGTGTGACGGGGTTGGATTGTTTGATACATCCAGCGGACTTCCATCACCAAAATCCCAGGTGTATGTGGTTGGACCGCCCAGTGACGTACTCGTGAAATCTGTTGTGTCTGTCGCGCACACCGAAACAAACGTGAACTGCGCAGTTGGAATCGGATTTACAGTAACAATTCCCGTGATGGTGTCGCCGCAACCACTTCCGGCTGCAACAATCAATGTGGTGGTGTACGTTCCAGCAACGGCATACACGTGCGTTGGGTTCTGTGCATTTCCGAAAGGAGAAGCGTCGCCGTAATCCCAGCTCCAGGAAATCGGAGCACCGGATGTCTGATCGGTAAACGTTGTGGATTGTCCGACACAAACCGTTGTGGTCGCAAACTGCGCCACAGGAACAAGATTGACGGTTACAGATTGCGTTACGAAATCGCTGCAGCCTGCTGCGTTCGTTGCAGTAAGCGTTACGTTGTATGTGCCTGATGACGCATACAGGTGATTCGGTGTTTGCGAAGAAGCAGAAGTTGCATCACCGAAATTCCACAGCCATGTGACAACGTTACCGGTTGTGTTGTTGGTGAAGATGGTCGAATCACCCACACATTCAACACTTGCCGCAAACGCCGTGTTCGGAATGGAATCAACCACGACCACTGCTGTGATTGTATCATCGCAACCAAATGCGGTAGTCGTTACAAGTGTTACCGTATACGTTCCTGCGGCTGTGTATGCGTGAACAGGATTCGTTGTTGCGCTTGTTCCGGCATCACCGAAATTCCACGCGTTGATCGTTTGACCAATCGACGTGTTGGTGAAAATAATATTGTCGAGTGCGCAAACGGTGTCATCGCTCATTGTAAATCCGGCGATGGGTTCGGGGTGAACTGTAACAATGTGCGTCACACTGTCGGAACAACCGCTGCTGTTGGTCACGAGCAATTCAATCGTGTAGATCGAATCGTTTTGATTCGCGATGTACGTTTGCGATGGAGGATTTTGATTGCCGGAAGTATTTCCGTTTCCGAAAGTCCAGGTGTAGCTGTTACCCGGCGAAGCTGTTGTGCTGTTTGTAAAGTTTACCGTCAACGGCGTACAACCGGAAGCAGGCACAGCCGTGAACAAAGGAACCGGTCGCGGAAGTACAACTACATTCACTGTATCGCGCGAAATACATCCGAGTACATTCACAACCAATGTAATCGTTTGCGTTCCCGGTGTTGCGAAAACAATCGGTGGCGGAGTGAATGCGGTAGATGTTGTCGGCAAAGCTGTTGGCCCGAAATTCCAGGTGTATGTTCCACCGGCGGTTGAACCGTTTGTGAAATTCACAGTGAGGTCTTCGCAACCTGTATCGGGAACGGGTGTGATTACTGCAACCGGCATTGGGTTCACCACAACCGTTCCCACAACGGTATCGGCGCCGCAGAAACCATTCACGATTAAAGTCACCGGGAAAGTTCCGGCGGTGTTATACGTTTGCGTATGCGGGCCAGCTGTTACAGCTGTATTTCCGTTTCCAAAATCCCATTGCCAGGTCAACTGATCGCCCAGCGAAGCCTGCGTGAACGTAACACTTCCTCCCTGGCAAATGGTGGTGTTCATCGGTGTAAACGCAGCTACAACAGCCGGGTGAACGGTAATATTTACCAATGAATCGCGTGTGCCACAATGATTGGAAACCACCAAACGAATTGTGTGATTGACCGGGTTGTTTCCCGCAGGTGCAGTGAATGTCACGGGCGCAATATTTACCGCACTCGAAACAAATACACCGTCGACGTACCATGCGTATGACAGCGCTCCGCCGGTTGAGGTATTCGTTGCCGTAACCAGGAGCGGTGTACAGCCATTCGTGGGTGTCACCAAAAGATTGACATCCGGAATAGTATCGATCACAATCACACGGGTCATTGTATCTGTTCCGCATGCGCTTCCCGCGATGAGTGAAACAGTGTACGTGCCCACGTAATACGTTTGCGGCGGAGGATTTCCTGTACCGGTAATTATGTTTCCGTTTCCAAAATCCCAGGTGTAATTATTTGCTGGTGAAACTCCGGTTGACAAATTGGTAAACGTCACCAGCTGCGGAGAACATCCGGGATTGGGTGTTGCATTGAAGTTCACAATCGGAGCGCCAACGACAATGATCGGACTTACCGTTGATTGCGACGAGTTACAACTGTTCGATGCTGTAAGCGTGATCGTGTATGTTCCAGCAACCGTGTACACGTGCGTCGGAGGGATCGGACTCGTTGTTGTGATCGGTGGTGTGTTATCACCGAAATTCCAGACATACGTTGTTGCGTTCTGCGATGCCTGGACGGGAGTAACCGTAAGCGGCAAACATCCCGACATCTGCATGATCGGAACACTGAACGAAGCGCCAACGTAACGTTCGAAAATCACAACGAGTGTGGCCGTGGCCGTACAACCGTTTGGTCCGGTTGCAGTCATAGTTACCGTAAATGTTCCGTACGTATTATACGTGTGCGTAAAATTCGCGTTCGAAGCCGTTGTATAATTCGGTGTGGCGTCTCCGAAACTCCAGGTGTAACTGGTTGCACCCGTAGTGAAATTCGAGAACGTAACAATTTCGCTTGTCGTTGGATCTCCCGGCAACAAACAGTTGATCGTGTTTCCATCACCATCATTTCCAGCAATGCTTACCAACGGAATCGCAAGCGCGGTGACGGCCATGGTAAACGTGCTGGTACATCCCACGAAGTTTGTAACTACGAGTGTAACGGTGTACGTTCCTCCTGCTGCATACGTATGCGTTGGGTTTTGCTGCGTGGATGTTCCGGCGTCACCAAAATTCCAGTTGTACGTAGTAGAGGCTGTTGTGCCCGTTGACGTATTCGTGAATGTTACCGGGAGTCCCGCGCACTGGTTGTTCGGATTGAACGTGAATGACGCTACAGGCAAAGGATGAATTCTGACCGTTACGATTCCTGTATCCGTACATGGACCCGATGGATCGGTGGCCACAACCATATATGTATACGTTCCAACAGTTGTAATCGTTGATCCGGTAGGCGCTGTAAGCCCGGACGTGCTCGCAAAAAGAACCGCGTTGCAATACCAGTTATACGTAGCTGTTCCGTTGTTGGCGCCGGTACTCGTGTTTACAAAGTTGACTGTAACGGGACCGGGGCCGCAAATGTTGGTCACAGAAGGCGTGAAAGACGTGTTTACCTGCGGACAGTTCGCGTAAGCCCCGAACGACCAGAGGATAAAAACCGAAAAAATGAAGTGTCGTAATCGTGTATTCAACGTGTATGGATTCGAATGGTGTGCCTTAATTCGAGTCTTTGATAAATGTAGGGAAATTGATCAGAAAACTCATTCTCAATAACCTACGTAATTATGTGGATGTAAGATTATATCCCATTTTACATCTACTTTTGACCACATGAACGAATCTTCAGCGGAATTAAGCGAAAAATCGCGGCAGAAAAGTTCAGGTTGGCTGTGGCGTTATACGCGATTACTCTTCATAGGTTTTATATGTTGGTTAATTGTCCGCAGTTTTATTTTCCAGACCATGTACATCCCTTCCAATTCGATGAGCGGAACGCTGCACGAGGGCGATTACATTTACGTGAACAAGCTGGTGTACGGTACACGAACACCCATGACGTTGCTTTCCAATCCGTTTTCATCTGACTCCTGGCTCGACTGGATCCAGTTCCCTTACTACCGCTTACCCGGTTACGGGGCGGTGCAGGTGAACGATATCATCGTATTCAATTTACCGACCGATACGGCGCTGCCGGTCGATTGCCGCCAGCTCTACATCAAACGATGCGTGGCTTTGCCCGGCGATAGTTTTTCCATCGTACACGGAACCGTTTTTGTGAATGGACATGCGATCCGTGATCCGGAACTGATCACTCAACTGTATACGGTGGCTTTGAAGCGCGAAGAAAATCCGGATTCATTGTTTGGTAAACTCGGAATACCCGGAAAATTTCCTTCGTTAGATCGTATTCATTATGCAGTGCGAATGACTGCAGCACAGGCCGACTCGCTGGAGAAAACCGGGAAAACAAATTCGGTTGTCCTGAGCATTCTCGATGCCGACCGGTACGATTATAAAATGTTTCCGCAGAACACGACTAAAAATTACCGGTGGAACCTCGATAATTTCGGACCGTTAGTGGTGCCCGCAAAAGGAAAGACGATTGCACTTTCCAAAGACAATATTCATGTCTATAAAACGGTGATTGTGGAATACGAGGAAAACAAACTCGAGAACCGCCACGATTCCGTTTTTATCAATGGAAAATTTGCGCCGTCGTACACGTTTCAAATGGATTATTATTTCGTGATGGGCGATAACCGGTATGACTCGTTTGATTCGAGGTATTGGGGGTTTGTGCCGGAGAATCATTTGATCGGCAGAGCGAGCCCGACCAACTGGTGATGGGCGAGGCCATCAAGAAGCGAAGTCACAAAGAAACACTAAGTTGAAATTGCTTCGTGCACCTTAATGGGTAGAACGACAGACACGATGATCATAGCATTTTTCAACCACCAAGTACACCAAGTACACCAAGAAGATGCTTTAAGACGCTTGGTGTACCTGGTGCCCTTGGTGGTAAAACTGGGTTTTGCTCTTAGCTTGGGTCAATGCGCATCAAACCCCAGGAGACATGCAATGCGAATAGCAAACCCAGTCGCTACCCCTTAGTGACTTCGTGTCTTAGTGGCAAAAATCAATTATCTTTCTAAGATGAAAAAACTTCTACTCCTTCTCGCTTCACTCAGCTGTATCCAATCGTTTGCGCAAATGCAACTGATGATTGCCTCGGGAACACAAGGATTCGGCAATAACTGGGACGCTGCGGCATCAGTAACATACGATACCCAGGAAAATATATATGTAACCGGCTATTTTGCGAGCGACTCTATCACCTTCGGAAATATTACGTTGCACAATCAGGGCGGTGCCGACATGTATATTGTGAAATATGACCTTGTTCTTAACGTACAATGGGCTTTAAGCATTGGCGGCAGCGGTGGAGAATATGGACAGGGAATTACTGCAGATAGCAGCAACAATATTATTGTAGTTGGAAATTTCGAGAGTGCTTCGATCGTCATGGGAAATGATACGCTGGTCAATCACGCTGCAGGAACTCCGGATATGTTTATTGCGCGTATAGATGTGAACGGAAATTTTCTCTGGGCGCGCAATGAAGGAGGTACAAACTATGACAACTGTGGAGGAGTTGATATGAATCCAGTGAACGGAGATATTTATGTAGCTGGTGCTTACTACCTCAGTGACATGATCATTGAAAACGATACGTTCGTAAATCGTGGTGGATACGATATGATCCTGATGAAATTCGATCTCGCGGGAAATTACCTGTGGGCGCAGGATGGCGGTGGTAATTTAAATGATCTTGGAAATGGAGTTGCGTGGGATGCGTCATCCAATCACGTAGTTGTGTCGGGAGGATTTGCAGGCGACAGCTTGATTTTCCCCAATGGAGATACACTGGTCAACGCATTTTCAGGTCAACCCGATATTTTTGTGGTGAAGTACGATCCTTCCGGAAATTTTGTGTGGTCGCGAAGAGCGGGTGCAGCCGATAACGATCACTCGGTTTCAGTAGACGTTGATGGTAACGGACAGGTGTATGTTGCCGGTCACTATCATAGTCTTTCGTTCGTTGTTGGAAACGACACGCTCGTGAACCAGGGAATGGGTGATGCATTTCTGATTGCGTACGACATAAACGGAAATCCGTTATGGGCAAAAACTGCCGGAGGAATGGATCATGATTTCGGTTACCACGTTTGGGTAGATAACGGAAACAGAATTTATTTCTCTGGAATGTACATGAGTTCCAGCATCACTTTCGGATCGTTTACACACAACAACATGATGATGGGTATGGAAGATTTATTCCTGACCATGTATGCCCCGTGGGGATTTGAATCGGGTTCACTTACCGGCGGTGGAATGGGAGCAGATTATGTAGCCAGCCTGGTTTCCAACATTGCAGGCATATATATGGTAGGTGGATTCACATCAACAACGTTGTGGGCAGGTTCTGCAACGCTAACCAATACGGATCCTTCCGGCAACACAGGAGATGCAATGGTATTAACGAGCTTTATACCGTTGAACATGACAGAACCGATCGATGAAAATAATTTCAGCGTTTACCCGAATCCGGGAACGGGCGTTTTCAATTTTGTGAATCCGCAAAATGAAAATGTGCGCGTTGAAATTTTCAATGCGATTGGCCAGCAGGTTTATATTTCGGAAAATAATTCTGCCGCAACTTTCGCAGTTGATCTGAGTGGTGAACCGGCGGGGATTTATTTCGCAAAAATGCTCACCGCGGAGGGCTTTCAGACTTTTACATTAATTGTTGAATAGACGCAAAGCCGCAGAGGTCGCTAAGATTTCGCAAAGGCCTTGTGCAGAACTCTTTGCGCTTTCCTTTGCGGACTCTGCGGCTTTGCGTCTATTTGGCTGGTAGTCAGCATCTACCAAAGCCTTCAATTTTAATCCGAATCGCCCAATCCGCGACCAGCGTTATTCCGTATTTCTTCAGACACAAATGGGCAACAGCAATCTGAAGGAATAGTTTATCCCAACAAACTCATGAAAAAAAGTACTAAAACACTTATCAAAGTGTCGGTGGTAGCAGTTGCAGCTGTTGCCCTGGGATTCTGGGATTCGCAGGAAACGCAGGTGGAAGCGTCAAGCCACAGGGAGGCAACAGCTGTTGCCAACGACCCCCTGGCTGACAATACAGATCTGTACGCGTTCCGGAGTCCGGATGACACCAACACAGTAACCATCATCGCCAATTATGTTCCGCTCCAGCTTCCGCAGGGTGGACCAAACTATTCTTCGTTTGGCGAAAACATCCGGTATGAAATTCATATCGAGAACGACGGAACAACGGGTGATGACATCACGTACCGTTTCACGTTCACTAAAGTGAATGAAGACCCGACTACATTCTTCAACATCCGTCTCGGGCAGGAAAACCTGAAGACCTCGTATGTTGCTGAGAAGAGCATCAACAGCGGTCCGTTCTCTACAATCGTAGCGTCCGGTGTTGTTCCTCCTCCGAACATCGGGCCACGTTCGATCAGCGATCCAACAGTTGGACTCGGTGCAGCGAACTATGATGCGCTGATGAACGGAGCAATCGCAGCTGCAACAGGTGGTGGCGGTGAAACCGTTTACTGCGGACCAGCTGATGATCCGTTCTTCGTTGACCTCGGCGGTGTGTTCGATCTCGGACAAACACGTGCCGGTGCCGGTGAAAAAGACGGTGTAGGACACAAGAATGTGCACAGCATCGCAATCAAAGTTCCGATTGCAACACTTCAGAAAAACAACCAGCCTGTAACTGCTGCGGCGAATATTCTCGACAGCGATTACATCATTGGTGTATGGGCTTCTGCAAGCCGTCCTGCAACACGTACATTAAGCATGACCGGTGGCAACCCAGTTGACACAGGTACATGGGTACAGGTGTCGCGTATTGGAATGCCATTGACCAACGAAGCGATAATTCCTGTTGGTAGCAAAGACGCATGGAATTCACGCACTCCTTATACAGAAGATCCTGCAACAGACGATTACTTCTGTAATCCTGAACTCGGTCTTTATATGGACGCATCGTTGTTTGGTAACGCGGTTCCTGCATTGTCAGCACTTCGCATCCAGCGCAACACGTTGCAGTCATTCGACTTTGGAAATACACATGACGGTCTCTGGGTGATCCGCGCTACCAACGGTGGTGCAGGAACTGCTCTCGACACCATGCTGTTTGGTAACTACCTGCTTCGCCAGGGCAAACCACGTTCGGTCGATCTGCTTCCGATTTTCCATACCGGTGTTCCTAACCTCGCGCCTTATCACCTGGCAACCGGTAAAAACGGAAATCCATTAGCGAATGGAAAGCCATTCATCAACAACTTCCTGCCAACGTTTGGTGATATGCTTCGCCTGAACATGGCTGTGCCGGTTACTCCACGCAGTCACCCGCAATTCTCTTCACTCGGAATTGTACAGGCCTGTGTGCTTGGTTTGACAACTGCACCATACAATACTACTGCTAACCTCGAATGGATTCCGAACATGGATGGATTCCCGAACGGTCGTCGTTTGGAAGATGACGTTACGCGTATCGAACTCCAGGCGGTTTCCGGTGTTGCGTTGGCTGCAATCGGTCTGTGGTATGATGATTACACTTCAGGAAATCCTGTAACGCAGGACCTGCTGGATGTACTTACCTACACAACAGGTGTTGAACAAAACGATACTACGTTCCGTACATCGTTCCCTTACGTTCAGGCTCCATGGAGTGGATATGATAACCACAGTGGTCAATAACAGCAACGAACTATCCTAAAAGAAAAATCATGAAAAAGATATCAACCCGAACCATTCTCAAACTCTCAGCAGTTGCCGTTACAGCAATTGCACTGGGGTTCTGGGATTCGCAGAAGACACCCGTTGAGGCTTCGAGCCACCGGGAAGCTCCGTTGATTGCCAATGATCCGTTGTCTGATAACACAGATCTGTACGCATTCAGAAGTCCGGACGACACGAATACAGTAACCATCATCGCAAACTATGTTCCGTTGCAGTTGCCGCAAGGCGGACCGAACTACGCATCGTTTGGCGAAAACATCCGGTATGAAATTCATATCGAGAACGACGGAGTTGCAGGTGATGACCTCACTTACCGTTTCACGTTCACCAAACTGAACGAAGATCCGACTACGTTTTTCAACATCCGTCTCGGACAGGAAAACCTGAAGACTTCTTACACTGCTGAGAAGAGCATCAATGGCGGACCTTTCGCTACGATTGTGACCGGTGGAATCGTTCCTCCTCCGAACATCGGGCCACGTTCGATCAGTGATCCAACTGTTGGATTGGGTGCACCAAACTATGATGCGCTCATCAACGCAGCGATCGTTAGTGCATCAGGCGCTGGCGGTGAAACCGTTTACTGCGGACCTGCTGATGATCCGTTCTTCGTTGACCTCGGTGGTATTTTCGACCTTGGACAAACACGTGCGGGTAATTCACCGGAAGATGGTGTTGCGTGTAAAAACGTACACAGCATCGCGTTGAAAATTCCGATTGCAACGCTGCAGAAAAACGGTAACCCGGTTACTATGGCTACGAACATCCTCGACAGCGATTACATCATCGGTGTTTGGGCTTCTGCAAGCCGTCAGCAGATCCGTACGCTGAATGCAAACGGTACCGAATCATATTCCGGTGGCTGGGTGCAAGTGTCACGCGTAGGTATGCCGCTGACCAACGAAGCCGTTATTCCTATTGGTGACAAAGACCGTTGGAATTCATTGACTCCGTACACAGAAGATCCTGCAATGGACGATTACTTCTGTAACCCGGAACTTGGTCTGTATATGGATGCATCGTTGTTTGGTAACGCAGTTCCTGCACTTGCAGCACTTCGTATCCAGCGCAACGCATTGCAGTCATTCGACTTTGGAAACACACACGATGGTCTCTGGCCGATCCGCGCTACCAATGGTGGTGCAGGAACTGCTCTTGACACAATGTTGTTCGGTAACTACCTGCTTCGCCAGGGCAAACCACGTTCTGTCGATCTGCTTCCGATTTTTTACACCGGAGTTCCGAATCTTGCGCCGTACCATCTTGCAACAGGTAAAAACGGAAATCCATTGGCGAACGGAAAACCATTCATCAACAACTTCCTTCCAACGTTTGGTGATATGCTTCGTTTGAACATGGCTGTGCCGGTTACCGACCGCAACGATCCAAACTTCTCATCGCTTGGTCTCATTCAGGCGTGTGTACTTGGATTGACGCAGGCTCCGTGGAATACCAACGCTAACCTGGAATTTATTCCGAACATGGATGGATTCCCGAACGGTCGTCGTTTGGAAGATGATGTTACACGCATCGAACTCCAGGCAGTTTCCGGTGTTGCGTTGGCTGCAATCGGCCTCTGGTATGATGATTACACTTCAGGAAATCCTGTAACCCAGGACCTGCTGGATGTACTCACGTACACAACAGGAATTGAAGAGAACGACACCACGTTCAAATCGGCATTCCCTTATGTTCAGGCTCCATGGAGTGGTTTCGGCCGCTGCGGTGGTACAGATGTAATGACATCGAGCTCTACGTTTGGAATAGGTGTAGGTGCACCCGGTCTCGTGATGGCACAGAACTATCCGAATCCTGCAAACACGTTCACTACATTCAAGTACAACGTAAGCGCACCTTCGCGCGTAACGCTTGAGATTTTTGATCTTGCCGGTAAAAAAGTTGCAACGCTCGTGAACAACGAGATGAAGCAACAGGGCACTTTCGAAACGATGTGGAATGTGGAGACTGTTGCGAATGGCACTTATGTAGCTGCGCTGAGTTCAGACGGCTATGTGATGCAATCGATGAAAGTTACTGTTTCTAAATAGTTCATTGTTATTTAGTTTATAGTTCACAGTTACGTCTGCCGCTTGCCGTTCGCGATTACAATCTTTGTAAACACGAATAGCAGGCGGCAACTGTGAACGACCAACGCCAAACTAAATAAAGGTGAACCATCAAACGGTGAACGATTTAACCATGAACTTTTTAACTTGCGAAGCATGAACAAAACCCGAAAAATAGTTTACGGCGTATTCATTGCGGTGACCGTTGGATTTTTTGCGATGATCCTTCTCTTTTCAAAAGACAAGGAAGCATCATCGGAACAAGTGCAACTCAAAGAACGCCGCGGTACGTTTGCGATGTCGGCCGAGTGGCTGAACACCAAAACAGCCATTGAAGGTTTATTGATTTCGCTGGAAAATAATCCGGAAAACACGAAGATCATGGTGCAGCTCGCGCAGGCGTACATCCAGGAATCGCGCGTGACCGGTGATCATGCATTTTACGATAAGGCGGCACTGGACATGACCGATAAAGTGCTTGCCGTGGAGCCCAACAATTTCGAAGCGTTGTGTTGCCAGGGAACGGTGCTGTTGTCGCAACATCATTTTGCAGACGCATTGGTCGTTGCACAAAAAGCGCAACAGGTAAATCCTGCGAGCGCATTTGTTTACGGCATGCTTTGCGATGCGAATGTAGAATTGGGTAACTACGAAGAAGCAGTAAAGATGTGCGACAAGATGGTGAGCCTTCGTCCCGACACACGTTCGTATTCGCGCGTTTCATACCTGCGCGAAATTCACGGTGATATTCCGGGCGCTATTGAAGCCATGAAACTGGCTGTTGCTGCGGGTTACGCCGGTCTTGAACAAACAGAATGGTGCCGCATTATCCTTGGGCAATTGTATGAGCAAACGTCGAGCATGGACAGTGCAAAATACTGTTATGAACTCGCGCAGTACAACCGGACCGATTATCCGTTCGCACTCGCGGGCCTTGCGCGTATTGAAAAAGCCAAAGGAAATAATGCTGCTGCAATTGCGTGGCTCGAAAAAGCCAATCTCCAGATCAGCGAATATTCTTTCTACGAAGAACTCGCCGAACTCTACGCGGCTAACGGAGAAAAAGTAAAAGCCGATAGCGCCATGGCTACTGCCATTGCCATGCTTGGTCCCGGCGAAACCGACAATGAAGCTGTGATTGGTCATGGACATTATGCGGACCGTGAACTTGCGCTGGCGTATGCGCGGACCGGTGAATACGATAAGGCAATCATGCACGCGATTACGGAATACAACCGTCGCCCCAACAACATCGACATCTGCGAAACACTCGCGTGGGTGTATTACAAAGCGGGGAAATATTATCTCGCAGAAGACATGATGCGGAAAGCGTTGCGCACAGGAAAGAAAAATCCTGAAACGCTGTGCCGTGCAGGCCTGATCCAGATTCACAGCGGGTTCGGTTATTCCGGTAAGCGCCTGCTGAACGATCGCGCGATAGCGTCAAATCCTTTTATCGATCACAGCCTGAAAGAAGAATCTGCGCCGTATATTGCAGCGACGCATAACTGATTGCTGTGAAAAATCTCCTGAAGGCAAATCCATCGCAACTGCGGGCCTGTTTGACAGTCGCAGCACTTTTACTTTTTGCGTTGTCGGCTTTCGCACACCGTCCAGATCTCAGCGGCATTCCACGCTCGGAGATCGGTAAGATGTATCTCGAGCTCGGTTTCACACACATCATTCCGTTAGGCATCGATCACATCCTGTTTGTGGTGTGTTTGTACCTGCTCAACCCGAAATTGAAATCCGTCATCTGGCAGGCTACGGCGTTTACCATTGCACATTCGATCACGCTTGGCCTTGCGATGTACGGATACATTTCTCCGCCCTCGCACATCGTTGAACCGCTGATCGCCCTGTCGATTTTCTTTGTGGCCGTCGAAAACATTCTCACCGACAAACTCAAGCCCACGCGCTTGTTGGTCGTATTCGTTTTCGGTCTGCTTCACGGCATGGGTTTCGCCGGAGTGCTTACAGAACTGGGGCTGCCCGACAAGGAATTTGTCACCGCCCTGGTCACGTTTAACGTGGGCGTGGAATTGGGTCAGATTACCGTCATCCTCGCCTGCTGGGCGCTGGTGGGAGCCTGGTTCTCGAAAAAATCGTGGTATAAAAACCGCATTGTTATTCCCATTTCGGCCATTATCGGGCTGATTGCGATTTATTGGACGATTGAGCGGACGTTTTTGGGGTAGCAAGGGTCCTAACCCTCAAAAGGCTAATAGCCTTTGCAGCGTTACAACCCTCCGCGGCTAAAAAGTATGCAAGGGTCCCAACCCTCAAAAGGTTAATAGCCTTTGCAGCGTTACAACCCTCCGCGGCTAAAAAGTATGCAAGGGTCCCAACCCTCAAAAGGTTTATAGCCTTTGCAGCGTTATAACCCTCCGCGGCTAAAAAGTATGCAAGGGTCCCCACCCTCAAAAGGCTTATAGCCTTTGCAGCGTTATAACCCTCATTACCCAATCCAACCCTCCCCCAACTACGTATTTCTTCCTGAACCACCCATGAAAAAGCAACTCGCCATACTCCTGCTCGTTTGTTACGCTTTTGCGTTGTTCAAACCAGTTGCACCGGTCATCGCGGACATGCTTGCACATACGTTCTGGGAATCCAATCACGTGGCAACCGTGCACTATGAAAACGGCGGGTACCACATGCACATTGAAGTGAAAGATGCGAATGCAGATGCGGAAAAAACAAATTCCAAAGATTCAAAACTGCAGAACAACAAAGTAAGCGTACATCTTCTTTCAGATTCTTCCTTTTTCGGCGAAGAACTGAATCACAATTTTAGGTTGGTTGACCATAATCACTGCGCGGTTTCGTGCGGTGGTTATGGTCTTATTCCTTTCTCTCCTCCCCGCTCATTGATGTGCTGATTCCTGATTTGCTGATATGCTGATGGACTTCGGCCAATACGGCACATAGCAAATGCGTAACGCGGTTTCGCGAAATCATCATCATCAATTCAGTTTGCATCATGAAACATTCATTTACAAAAATGATCGTTCGTACGATCGTCGTTTGTCTTGCGTTTTTCGCTTCCGTATCTGCACACGCCTCGCAGGTTACAGGAACGGTACGCGATTCGGCAACCAAAGAAATACTCAGCGATGTCATCATCACCGTCCAGGGAACAAACACCGTAGTTTTCACGGATGCGTTGGGACAATTCCGTTTGAACGGCCTGCAAGCCGGATCAACACTATTGCGGTTTACCCGGTTGGGATATGTATCGCAGGATGTTTCGGTGAACGTTTCAGCAACTGAAAATACAACACTGAATGTTGATCTCGTGAAAGGCGCAGTTCAGCTCAAAGAAATATCAGTAACCAGTACAAAAGATATCGGCCAGTCCTTGTCTGCCATTAACCAGGTAGACAAGGTGCTGCGCCCGACCAATTCTGCGCAGGATTTGCTTAGACTTGTTCCTGGATTGTTCATTGCACAACATGCTGGCGGTGGAAAAGCAGAACAGATTTTTCTGCGCGGGTTCGACGTCGATCATGGAACGGATTTCGCAGTTTCCATTGACGGAATTCCGGTAAACATGGTTTCGCACGCTCACGGACAAGGTTACGCCGACTTTCACTTCGTGATCCCGGAAACCGTTGACAAACTCAATGTCAATAAAGGATTGTATTCTGCACGGCAGGGCGATTTCGCTACGTCAGGTTCCGGAGAATTTTTTACGAAGAGCGCCATTGACAAAAACATGGTGAAAATGGAATACGGACGGTTCGATACGTACCGCGCTGTGGGCATGTTCCGATTGCCTGGCAAAAAAATATTCACGGGCAACAATGAAAATGCATACATCGCCGGAGAATACAATTATTCGAATTCGTATTTCGAAAGTGCACAGCATTTCAACCGGTACAATGTGTTTGGAAAATATACCACCGGAATCGGTGCACGGAATACATTGTCGATGAGTTTCTCTACGTTTAAATCGTCGTGGGATGCATCTGGACAAATTCCTGACCGTGCTGTCCTGGCGGAAACAATCACCCGTTTCGGAAGCATCGACAATACCGAAGGTGGAGAAACATCGCGCACAAATGCCAACGTGATCCTCGTTTCAGGGACAGAAAAAGGTGGTGTATTCAAAAACCAGTTTTTCTATTCGCATTACACATTCAATCTCTATTCGAATTTCACATTCTTCCTGAACGACAGTATCAACGGCGACCAGATCCGCCAGACTGAAAACGGAAGAAACATTTACGGCTACACCGGTTCGTATGACAAAACGGTTTACTGCGGCAAAACGGAATTCCGGACGGTCGTTGGTGCGGGCACACGCATCGACAACGGCGAAATTTCTTTAATGCGTTCCATCAAACGTGTTGTGCGCGACACTATCGCATCAGGCAAATTGTACGAGCAGAACATCAATGCGTTCATTGACGAAACAGTTGCGCTGAGCGATAAGTTTTCCATCAACGCCGGAGTTCGTTTGGATTATTTCGTTTTCGGTTACGATGATTACCTCGATCCGGAGCAGGCCGGTATGCAAACCAAATCACAAGCGCGTGTAAGTCCGAAACTGAGCGTGTACTACACTCCCACTTCATCGCTGCAGTTCTACGCAAAAAGCGGAATTGGTTTTCATTCCAACGATGCACGGTCTGTTGTTTCGGGTGAAGCCGGAAACAGCGTGCCACGCGCATACGGATACGAAGCCGGAAGTACATTCAAACTATTCTCCCGTTTGCTCATGAACGTTTCGCTTTGGGGACTTGATCTCGAAAACGAACTCGTGTACGTGGGCGATGAGGGCGTTGTAGAAATCAGTGGTGCAACCCGCCGCCTGGGTGTTGATGTCGCATTTCGCTGGGAGATCACGAAAACTATTTTCGCCGACATGGATGTAAACTACAATCACGGCCGTTACCTCGATCTTCCGGAAGGAGAAAACTTTATTCCGCTTGCTCCTGCCCTCACCAGCACAGGCGGACTTTCCATGAAAAATGAAAAAGGGTTAAGCGCTTCATTGCGTTACCGTTTTATTGATTCGCGTCCTGCGAATGAAAACAACACCGTGCAGGCCAAAGGATATTTCCTGCTGGATGCAGTTGTCAATTACCAGCTGAAAAATATCCTGTTTGGTGTTACTGCAGAAAACCTGCTGAACGCTCAATGGAACGAAGCACAGTTTGATACCGAGAGCCGTTTGTTCAATGAAGCCACGCCGGTGAGTGAACTGCACTATACGCCGGGGTCGCCGTTTTTTATAAAAGGGAGCGTGAGTGTTTTCTTTTAACCACGGCGACACGGCGCTCAATATTTGATACCCATTGCCCGCGCGGCACTGCGTCGAATAATATTACTGCGTGATATTATTTCACAAATATGTTTCAGGTTAGTCGTTAAATCGCGGAGCGATTTACTCCGCCGCCGCGTCGTGCAGGAAACACATTTCAAAAAATCAGCAAATTCCGTGTCGCCGTGCCGCCGTGGTTATTTTTTAATGTAGTTTAGTATATATGGTCAGAATTGGCTTCGGCGTATTGCTTCTTTTGCTTTCCATGCTCACCTTGTTCCGCGCACCCACCAATTTCTTCTGGCGCGTTGCCGTTGCGGTCACCGAATTTCCCTGGGTATTTATTCTTGCCGCATTACTCCTTTTCGCTTCCAATTTTTTGCTGGAGAAATATAAAATCGCGACACTTTTGGTCAGCGGAGTGGCGTTGGTTATTTTTTGCATGCCCGTTGTTCGTGCGTATACGCGCGGCGCGAATCTGAAAAATGATCTCGCAGCAGTGTTTCCCGGAGCAGAAAAAGAAAATCAATTGCAACAACCGTTTTCCTTCTGGAAAATGTTTTCGGGAATCCAGGGTGAAACCGTTACGCCACAGGTTCTGCCGTACAAGCAACTGGAGAAACGGGCACTGATGCTCGATTATTTTTCATCTTCGGCGCAAGTGAAATCTCCCTGCGTGGTAGTCGTGCATGGCGGCTCATGGTCCTCGGGCGACAGCAAACAACTTCCTGAACTGAACAGTTATCTCGCGAATCACGGATACAACGTAGCAGCGATCAACTACCGCCTCGCACCGGAATATAAAAGTCCAGCGCCGGTGGAAGATGTACGTGATGCGATCCGTTACCTGAAAGACAACGCGGAAAAACTGAACATCGACACGAACAATTTTATCCTGCTGGGGCGTTCTGCCGGCGGACAAATTGCATTGTGCGCTGCGTACACGATGAATGATCCGACCGTCAAAGGAGTGATTTCCTACTACGCCCCTGCCGATATGGTGTGGGGAGCGAAGATCAAAGGCAATCCGCTTGTGCTGAATACGGATGCTGTGTTCGCGCAATATCTTGGCGGCCCTTACGATCAGTTCGCCGAAAAATACCACGAGAGCTCGGCCTGCGAACACGTGAAAAACGGATCAACGCCCACGCTCATCATTCACGGCGAGATTGATGCGATGGTTGCGTTTGAACACAGCAACCGCCTGAAGAAAAAGCTGGATGCGTTCAACGTACCGCATTATTTCCTGGACCTTCCGGGATCAACGCATGGGTGCGATTATAATCTGAGCGGCCCGAGCGGACAGGTGATTACGTTTGCGGTGGAAAAGTTTATTGCAAGCGTTACTTCACCAGCGAAATAGCCGCAGAGGCGCAAAGGAAACGCAAAGGTGTTTTTTAAAATCATGGACCCATTTTCGCGATTATCAGCATGACTCAAGGCAAAATCTCTGCGTTTTTACTGCGCGTTCTCTGCGGCTTTGCGGCTATTACGACGGTGTTTCACGATAAAGTCTTATCTTTATTTTATCCCCGGTAATTTAATTTTTCACCATGCTCTTTCGACGGATCGTACATACCGGGATAGTTGTTGTGTCTGCGGCCTGTACGCTGCATGCGCAGTTCACCGTTTCAACCGGAATTGATACCGCGCGGATCATTGCATTGCTTTCCCAACCCGAATTAGAGATCACCAACGTCCAGGTCAGCGGAGATTCGCTGGCATACGGTGAATTCGAAGGACAATCGGAACTTCCGCTGACGCATGGCCTCGTACTCGGGACCGGTCACGTAGCTGAAAGTGCCGCGCCAAATCTCGTGGAGAATACCGGGCATTGTTACGGAACACTCGACACGCTTCCCGGATTTTTCTTTGCGCCCGATGCAACGAAAGATATCTGCACAATTACATTCAAGGCGCGAACGACCGGTTCAACGATCCAGTTCAAATATTCATTTGCTTCGGAAGAATACCCGGAATATGTCGACTCACCGTACAACGATGTGTTTGCTGTTTTCGTCACCGGCCCCAATCCTGCCGGTGGAAATTATCTCAACCGCAACTTCGCAAAAACACCCATCAACCAGAATGTCTGCGTGAGTTCCATTAACCAGGACGACAGCCGCGAATTGTATTACAGCAATAACATCTCGGGTGCAACGAGCATCATCTACGATGGAATCACGGAATGCATGACAGCAAACATCAGCGTGATACCCGGTCAGCTCTACACCATCACCTTTGCCATTGCCGATGCGGCCGACTGTTATTTCGATTCCGGAGTTTTTATCGCCTCATCCGACAGTGAGATCCATGACCTGCCCAACGTTCCTAATACCGACATCATTTGTTTTCCAAACCCGGTTACATCCGAAGTGCGATGGCTTGCCGGTACCGGAGTAATCATTGATGAAGTAGTCTTGTACGATGAACGCGGAAGATTAATCGTGAATGTGCAGGATCCGGAAAACACCCGTTCACTCGACATGACAGAGTTTGGGCACGGCGTTTACATGTTGCGTATCAGAACGAGATCCCAAAATTTCACTTTCAAGCTGGTGAAAATCGATTGATTGTGTTGGGTGATCAGGCTGCATTTGCCACTAAGACACGAAGACTCAAAGACTCACTAAGAAAAGTACACGTATCAAGAAAATTTCGCGCTACTTTGTGTCTTGGAGCCTTAGTGGCTAAAACATTAAGACCCCAAGGCCCACTAAAAATGGACACTTAGGGTCAAGAAAACTTCGCGCTACTTTGTGTCTTGGAGCCTTCGTGGCTAATCAATGATCAGCCACGAAGACGCAAATTTCATCAGGCCATCTTTACATTCTGCAGTGTAAACTGGAAAGGCACAGAACCCGTCCCTGCTCCACCACCAGTCATTATGATGTCGGCACTGGCAATACCCAACAACGAAATTTCCGTGTTGATCTGGGATATGATGGCCGAGTTCATCACCTCGCCTTCTTCCACCTGCGATGCCACACCGATGAAGATGGTTGGCTTGAAATTGAACGCGGCCATTTGCCCGGGAACAATATTGGTTTTCACGGCAAGCGGTTTACCCGCTTTATAGATCCATGCGCTAATTGATCCCTGTGCCAGATTGTTCTTTACATCAATCTCCTGTGCGCTGTTTGCGGAACCTGCAGCTTCGAGCCGATCACCGGAATTATTCAGCACCATCTGAAAGGCGTCTCCCGGGTTCGCGAGCAACAGCGGTTCGTAATTTCCGTAACTGTCGGCAGCCGTAACATAACTCTGAAACGGGTAATCAAATGGGTGGTTGTCTCCCTGGCCGCAGTTCTGAATAACGGTCCAGGCTACCGCAATCTCCTCGTATCCCGGCACTACATTCTTTTGAAAAATAACAACCTCAGAATTATTGACATCGTTCGACTGATTGATGAAATTGAGTTTCACACCTTGTGACATGTGTTTTTTTTTTGTGATCCCCGTCATTGACATAGGCTGGCGGGTTATGCCCGTAGAAATATAACGGGATAAAGATGAAAAAACAAGTCGTGCGATAACAGGGTGTTTTTACCTGTTTTCATTACCGGATTGCGGTGCGATACGCCACCATTTTCTTTTCGTATCCATCGTGCAACCACCCGTATATTTCCTGCTGCCAGGATGTTTTGTAAGACACCGTCATGCCACAAGATATTTCTATCATTAACACCACATCAGCAATTTGGGGAGGTGTGTCTGCATCCTGTGAGACCATATCGGCAGTCACTGCAACGGGCAGCATCCCGGTTTGGCCATTCAGTGCAAGAGTCTGTGAAACTTCGGTGTTACTGAATGTTGCTGTGCCAATGATTCCATTCAGCACAAGAACCGGTGGTGCCGCGAATGCTGAAATAATTATTGTCGCCGCGTTTGCCTGGTAACCTTCAGGGATAGTGATAATCTGTGATTGCCCAACGCGCAGGATGCAGGAAACAATTCTGACTGCCGGTGCAGATTGCGCGTCTTCAAGTCCGTAATGGTTACGGGCCTCCGTTACATTCTGGTCTGAAATGTCAGTGTAGCTGTTGATGCGAAAAAACTCCAGCGTTTTTGGTTGTTCAGGAATCATAGTTTGATATTATCGTACAACGGAAAATTTATCGTTGTGCAGCATTCCTGAATTCGATTCAATTCTCCAGATGTAATTTCCGGGTGCGTATCCGCTCACGTCAATGACGAGCGTGCCTTTGTCCGATGCCAGTTGCTCTTTGCTTACGAGTTTACCGTTGGCATCGAAAATAGAAAGTTGTGCATCAACGGCGCCCGATGGAATTTCATACGCAATGTTCATTTGCGTGGTGGCCGGATTCGGATATGCAGAGAAAGCAGAAACCGATTCTTCTGCGCTGCGCGTCGACGGAAACAAAATATTGTTCAGGATCAAACGGTAGCCCGGCGAGTTCGGTGATTTGGAAAGATCGCTTGGCGCGTCGCCGGTACGATGCTGGTAATGTTCCGGATCGTGACCACTGTAATACGTCCACATACCTTTTCCGTAATTGCCGTGAATGTATCGCGCCTCGCGGGCCAGGGCATTCGTTCCCATCACCGTAACATCCTTTTTGATGTACTGCAAATCAAAACCTGCGGTTGCTCCCCAGAATCCTTTGATGTTGGTCACGTGATTTTGAGTAAGCATCGCCAGGACAGGGTCGCTGGCAGCCATGTAACTATTGAGTTGAAAATAGTCGTTGCGTTCGGTCACACCGCGCATCGGCCGCGTGCCGTACGTGTCGATGGTTGAAAATTCATATTCATTTGGGTTAGTCTTCAGCCGGAAATTTTCGAACGCCAGGCAATTCCCGAATTGAAGTTTTGATTGCGCAGTAGAATCTGCCGCATCTCCATCGAACATCGAAGCGCAAATATCTGTTCCTTCTGCAGCCAACGCGATGTCGTACGAATCAGTAGCCGTACACATGGCAAACAGGAAACCACCACCACCGATAAAATTCTTCATTCGTTTTGCAACAGCAAGTTTTAAGTGAGAAACTTTGGTAAAGCCCAGGTCCTTCGCGGCGGCTTCACTTGCAGCCACATCGTCGGTGTACCATTGTGCAGATCTGAATCCTGCATAAAACCGGCCGTATTGTCCTGTAAAATCTTCATGATGCAGGTGGAGCCAATCGTATTTTTCCAATACTCCCTGCATCACTTCTTTATCATAGATAATATCAAACGGAATGTCTGCATATTGCAAAACACTTATTACGGCGTCATCCCAAACTTCTTTTACCGCCGGAGCGTACACCGCGATCTTTGGAACACGCTGCATGTTCACTGCAGACATATTACTTTTTCCCAATGCAATTTCGTCCAGGATTGATTTCGACATCACTTCCGGAAGCACTTCAAAACGTACTCCTTTTTCGAGACAAGCTGCTTCATCTTCCTTGGTGTAATCAAAAAGAAAAGAACCACCGCGGTAATTCAGCAGCCACTGCGCCTGCCCGTTGTGTGCAAGCACACCGTACGCAATTCCATACGCGCGCAGGTGATTCGTTTGCGTTTCATCCATCGGAACGAGGATGGATGCGCTCCTGCCGGATATTGCGCCCAGCAAAAAGATTGATGCGAGAAGAAGTTTTCTCATGGTTTCGTTTTTGGTATTATGCTATGATCTTGCGAAAAATGTCCGGATGTGTTTGTGATGACCACAAAAAGATACGTAATTGCCGGGAACGCCTCGCATGTACTGCGTGGTTTTCAGGACAATTAACATTTTAACGGCTGTGAGTCATTCCAGCAACCTGGAAAACGCATCGAATCCGGAGTTTACTACAAACGACCACGATTTTCTTAAGGTACTTCAGGAGCAACATCCGCCGACGCCGGAACAACCAGCAACGGTATCTGTGTATGCAAACTCATTTTCTTCGTCATGCTCAAGCCGGGAAGAAAAAATTTCTCGAAGAATGACGATTGGGGAATAGACATGGCGAGAATGTCTGTTTTGTTTTCGGCGCAATACGTTTTCAGTCCGTGTTCTACGGAATCGCTTTCCAGTAAGTGCGTGTCCACATCGCGGTATTCGAATCGTGTTTTTATTTCATCACGGAATTTCTGGAACATTTCATTTTCAAATTTTTCGGTAAGCACGAAATTGGTCACGTGCAAAATGGTGAGTTTCGCATTGAACCGTTCCGCAAACCGGGTCAGGAAATTTAAAACCGAAAATTCTTCTTCGCGGTATGATGTTCCGAAAACGATCCGGTTTATGCCCGAGAACACCGTATCACGTGGAATCGCGAACACCGGAATATCTGTTTTCCGGATCACGTCCCAGGCGTGTGTGCCCAGGAATGTTTCGCGAAACCCGCTGGCCCCATGCGTTCCGGCAACGATAAAGTCGGCCTGCAGTTCTTTTGCCGCTTCGCGGATTTGCTTTCCGACATTGATCCCTTCGCGCGTTACACAGGTGCAATTCACCTGTCCCTCGTTTACATTGAACGCGTGCAGCAACCGCTCGCGGTACATTTCCAACTTGCGCATTTCATCGCGCTCACGCACATCCGCTTCAACGGCGAACGACACCGCATCAGCCGGATACATCACCGGCCGCGACCACACATGCAGAAGCACAAGAGCAGAATCCGTGCGGAGCGCAAGCTGTACCGCATAACGTTCGGCGCTCATTGCGGCTTCCGAATAATCTGTAGCCAATAAAATTTTTTGCTGTGCCATCGCGATTGTTTTTATACATTTTCTGAACCGGCTATATATTTTCTGCCGTGTTTAGTGTCGTTTGAAATATTGAATTTCGCGTTCATGTTTCTTTGCAGCATCGAGCGACGGAAACGTACCGAGGTTTCTGCGCTTTCCGGTTGCGGCATTTTTCTTCCTGGAGTACAGGCGGTATTCTCCCGATTTCAGTTTCCGGATCATGTCGGATATTTTAGTCCAAAAAAAACAGAGCCCCTCATCGAAATGAAGGGTTCTGTATGAGGTTTCCTGCTTTCCTTTTTTGCCAGCTTCACCTGGTTAAAGTCCTGAGGATATTTTCGCCGATTTCTCTTTGAAAGATTTCCTAAGCAGAAAGCCATTGTTAGTCCTGATCAAATAACCGTGCCGGAAATTTTGCTGCTAAAATTTTGAAATTTCACTGGTCGACTGTGGAAAACGATTTAACAGGTGTGGAAATTTGACGCACAATCTCAACAACAACATTAAATGCTGCTGTAGTTGCGTCCGCCGCGGCGGACACCCTGCCACAGATTCGCAGATTACACAGATTTAAAAAATTATTATTGCTTTGAATTTGATCAATCTGAAATCAATTTGCGGGAATACTTATCCAATCATTTCAATCTGCGTAATCTGCGAATCTGTGGCCAACCCGGCGAAGCCGGCACAACGTCAGGAAAATGCAACTTTAATTCCCGCGAAATAATTTCTTCCAGGAGCCGGATTATAAAATCGTCCTCCAGCCGCATTCAGGTCGTTGCCGAGACTATATTTCACATCCAGCAAGTTGTCGACACCGAAGAAAGTTTCCATCGTGAACCTGTTTCGCGTCGTGCGCCGGCTGATCTTCATTTGCACGAGGTGATACGGATCAGCCTGGACAGTGTTTTCATCGTTGAGCGAAATGGCCGAAGTAAAATTGTGCTGGACAAACAACGCCAGGTTCAACGGCAACTGCACAAGCACCGAAGTGACAACCACGTGTTCAGGAACCCCGGTGATTGGATTTCCGGAATAATCTGTCGTTCCTACTTCGTAGTTCGTAAAACGAAACGGACTGTATGCGTAACTGGTTGTAAGCTCAAGATCGCGCACAAAGCCCTTCGACTTCCTCGGAAGAGGTCGCACAAACGCCTGGAATTCCAAACCGGGTTGATCTGTACTTCCGCTGTTGATGAAATATTCTTCTCCTGCACTGTTTACGCGACGCACAATTGTTTCTCGCAGCCTGTACAGGAACACCGCAATGTCCATCCACCAGATTTGTTTGCTGTCGCCGAGACGCGTTCCTACTTCATAATTCCATCCGCTCTCCGGTTGCAGGTCCGTATTGATCACGTTGTCTGATGAACGGATCTCTGCCAGCGTAGGCGGAGAATATCCGCGCGACACTGATACGCGAAAAGCAAAACTATCGGCTGAAACGTACGACATGCCAACACGCGGCATCACCTGCGGAGCGAAATTGCGGCGCTGCGGGGTTGTGACCTCCGGAAAAACACTTTCGTATTCGTACCCGTTGTAATTCACACTCACTGCAGCTTCGAATATCCACCGCGACTGAATGTCCGCAGCAAAACGTCCGAATACAAAGTACTGGATCGCACGTAAACGGTCGGAACGTTGCAGTGTATCCTTTGCTCCGAGATTATTTCCGTAATTGGAAATCTCTGAAAATGTTTGCTGCGCTTCAGTCCCCAGTTGCGAAGTCCAGTGCACCGATGCGTCCGTTCTATTACCAGCTTCAAACCACGTGCGGACTCCACCGGAATGTTCATCGCGTGTTTCATAATTGGTGATGAACGGATTTTCAAACGCAGTGAACGATCCGAACACCGCAACAACGTGATTCAGGTACGATGTAATCTTCGACGCGTGTGATATTCCCGCATACAATGTACGGTTGTGCACACCCGCCTTCTGCTCTGTCGCCCCGGGAAATGCAGCTGTAGCGGAACGCGCACCGCGCGGATTGGCATCGAACTGCGTCTTTGTCAATCCACCCGGGGTGCGGTAGCGCAGGTCGGAATAAAAAACCAACGCGCGCAATTGAAAACCTTC
>Ga0193752_1000824_pt1 | contig 27913 bp, 15 predicted proteins | sample H1c1metaG_FD_144924 | JGI IMG/M metagenome (GOLD analysis project Ga0193752, IMG submission 144924) | Soil microbial communities from a riparian zone of the East river system, Colorado, United States - H1c1 | ecosystem: Environmental > Terrestrial > Soil > Riparian zone | place: USA: East River...
CACGGGAAATGATTTCGTCATTGGTAATGCGACGGCCACGCGGCCATTGCGCTTTTTTACTGGCGGCACCGCTAATACCAACGAGCGGATGCGGATCGACGGATCAGGAAGAGTTGGAATTGCGAATCTCGCTCCAACGGAAGCACTGGATGTTACCGGGAATTTCCGACTAAGTGGCGCTCTTATGCCAAACAATAATCCAGGCACATCGGGTTATGTGTTGCAGTCTAACGGAGCGGGTACCGCGCCCACCTGGATCACGCCGGGAAGTCTTACAGCGAGTTCAGCCTGGTCGCTGGATGGAAATACGGTCGCATCGAACAGGAACTTCGGAACGGTATCCAATTTTCCGCTACCGTTCATTACAAACAATACTGAAAAGATGCGCCTGTTTTCGACCGGAGGACTGGCCATTGGAGCAACCTCTTTAGATGCAGGCAATCCGGAAAAACTACTGGTCAACAGCGGGACAACGACGTCGGTGAATGCTATCGTGGGAAGGGGATCGATTAATAATTACCTGCAGCTGAATATCCAAAACAACAGTTCCGGAAACAATGCATCGTCTGATGTAGTGGCGACTGCCGACAACGGAAGCGAAACAACAAACTACGTCGATCTGGGTATTAACAGCAGCACCAATAACAGCGGCGTTATGGGCGACGCCAATGATGCTTATCTCTACAACCTCGGGCAAGACTTTTTGATCGGCGCAGGCTCCACTTCAAAATCGCTCGTATTCATGACCGGCGGAACCTCTCAGGGAACAAACGAAAGAATGCGTATCGATGGCACCGGCAGAGTCGGTATTGGAAATTCTGCACCGTCCGAACGACTCGATATCATCGGTAACCTTGAACTTATCGGCGCATTTATGCCAGGGGGAAGTGCAGGCACGTCGGGGTACGTTCTCACCTCCGCAGGCGCAGGAGCCTCGCCTACCTGGTCGAGTCCAAACGGAGTTTTGGATACGTACTCATGGTCGCTCAATGGTAACAACCTGGCATCTATGCGCAACTTCGGTACGACATCCAATTTTTCCCTGCCATTCGTTACTAACAATACCGAAAAGATGCGGCTACTATCTACGGGTGGGTTGGCGATCGGCGCCACAGCCCTGGACGCCACCAACCCGGAAGAACTGTTAGTAAACGCGGGAGTAACGACTTCTTATAACCTCATCGGGGCAAAGGGAAGCTATAACAGCTATCTGCAAATCAATGCGCAGAATCAATCGTCAGGGAACGCAGCCAGCACAGATCTCGTGGCAACTGCAGACAACGGAACGGAAGCAATCAACTTCGTCGATCTCGGGATCAACTCCAGTGGATACAGCAGCATCGGTGTTCTTGGGGGAGCCAACAACGCGTACCTCTACAGTACCGGGAATGATTTTGTGATCGGCAACGCAACGGCCGGTAAGAACGTCAAATTCTTTACCGGAGGAACAGCAACAACAAATGAAAGAATGACTATCACGGGCACGGGCCACGTGGGCATTGGCATCAGTACGCCGAATTCAACCTTAACGGTTAACGGCTCTTTGACGATGACCTACAAAAGTAATCCGGGTACCTATTCCATACTCGCAACAGACTATGCCATTATCAATACAGGTGGCGCCTTCACATGGACCCTGCCTGCCGCTAGCAGTTGTGCCGGCAGGATCTATCGACTGGTCAATCAAGGTACCGGGAATATTACGTTAACGCAGAGCGTCACAACGGCAAGTGGCGTGACCACTACCACGTTGCCGTTTGGAGTCACCGGCACCTTCGAAATCCTTTCGGATGGCGCCGTCTGGAGGAAAATAAACTGACCTGTCTGATTCAGTCCATGACGAACCAACGAGCAGTTACTACCATGATGCCCATAAAATCAAACTCAGCCTGTATTCGCGCTTTCATAGCCACTTTCTTGCTGTTCGGGTCGTTTGCGGCAACCCGGGCACAAACCAGGATGATCCTCAATGGAGGAATAGTGAATATTACGCAGGGCGCTTATCTGGTCATTGACAATGCGGCAACAAACGCAATCACCCGAAACAGTGGCCACATCATAAGCGAAACTGCTAACAGCAATATCCGATGGAACATCGGAACCAGCACGGGGGCCTACTCAATTCCCTGGGGATATGGTACTAGTGACTATATCCCCGTCACCTTTACAAAAAGCGCGGGGGCGGGCAGTGGACACTTTCTGTTCGCGACGTACCATACTCCCTGGAACAACGTCGCGCAACTTCCGCCCGGCGTTACAAACATCAACGGTGCCAGTGGTGCAGACAATTCAGCTTTTGAGGCAGATCGCTTTTGGAAGATCAACGCCCAGGGCTATACTACAAAACCCGATCTGACCAATCTTGAGTTCACTTACCTCGACGCTGAAAACGCAGCGCCCAACACGATTTTTGAAACCAAACTAAGAGCAAAGCGCTATAACAGCAGTTTAAACAGTTGGACGGATATAGTTCTTTCAAGCGCGGTTAATCCGTCCACGAACAAGGTTACGGTCGGCACGGTTGAGGCGAGTAATCTTGAGCCCTGGTGGACCCTGGGAACCCTGAACTTACAACGTTATTGGGTTGCTGCATCCCATTCAACGTCAACGATCGCTTCGAACTGGTCCGAAACTTCCGGTGGACCTGGAAATGCCGGGACTCCCACAATCGGCGATGCCGTTGTGTTTGACGCAGCAAGCAGCTTTAATTGTACGCTCGACGCCGCGCTATCCACCGCCAGTTTAACCATTAACGCGGGATACCTGGGGACCATAACGCAAGGGTCAAATACCGTGGCCATCAATGGCGATGCGACCTTCTCGGGCGGAGCCTGGATAGGCAGCAGTTCGGATATCGCGGTCAATGGAAACTTCTTACTGTCCGGAACATCCCTTATGGCGCCTTCCGCTGTGCTGGACATTAAAGGAAACTTCAGCCACGTCAGTGGAACATTTACGCACAACAGCGGCACGGTTGCCTTCTCCGGCACAAGCGGCACGACACAAAACATCAGCAGTACATCAGCGACTACATTCAGCAACATCACCGTGACGAATGCTGCAGCAAGCCCGGGCGTCCGTGTGGAGAGTGACCAAAACCTGCATGGCAAGCTGACGCTCGCAAGCAACGTGACCTTCGATGCAGATGGAAGCAGTGGCAATGCTGTGTTTAAGCTGGTGTCGACGGGAGACAGCCCTACCATAGATGCGTCCATAGCCGCCTTGCCGTCAGGCGCCCAGGTTCTGGGAAAAGTCACGGTTCAAAGGTTCATGAGCAAAGAAGGACCCAACGGCGGCAGAATCTACCGGTATATCGCTTCGCCTATTCAAAATGCAACCGTGTCAGACCTCCAGCAGGAGATACCGGTTACCGGAAGTTTTACAGGCAGAAGCATCTGTTCTGGCTGTACAGCCAATGCCTCGTTATTTCTCTATAACGAAGCTGTCATCACCGATACGGATCACGACGGTACGGCCGATCGTCACGATGGCTATATCGAGTTCCCCGATATTTCAAACACGGAAACATTTCAGCCTGGCAAAGGTTACGCGCTATTTGTCCGCGGCAACATACTCGGTTCCACGCTCTGGGATTTGCGCGGTCCGATCAACAGCGGCAACGTCTCTCCTGTTTCTTTGCCTGTCGCCTATACGTCATCAGGTACGTTGGCCAATGATGGCTGGAACCTGGTCGGTAATCCTTTTCCGTCGACCATTGACTGGAATGCGGCAAGCGGATGGTCGAAAACCAATATCGACGCATCGATCTATATAACTGACAACGACGGCCCATCGATCCAGATGGCTACCTGGAACGGCGTGACCGGTACGAATGGCGGCTCACGTTACATTGCCACGGGGCAAGGATTCTGGGTTAAGGCCAGCGGCGCGCCGGTATTGCAAGCAAATGAAAACGTAAAGGCCGCCGGCACACAAACTACATTTTTCAGGGAAGGCAGTCCGGCGAATTTGCTCCGGATCACTATGAAAAAGGGAGCTACTCGCGATGAGGCTGTCATCCATTTCAGAGATGATGCCACGAGCGCGTTCGATTCGAATGCAGATGCTTTAAAGTTATTTAACACTACATTCAATCTCTTTTCCGTTGAGCCCGACGGAAAGAAACTGGCAATCAACTCAATCGCTCCGCTGTATTGCACGACCGCCGTGACGCTCGGTGTCGAAAATTCGTCGGCCGGTTCTTACCAATTGACCTTCTCGGAACTTGAAAGTTTCTCTGAAACCATTGCTATGACTTTAGCAGATGCGTTTACGAAAAGCACTTTTGACATCAGAAGCGGCGCTGGCTATCCTTTCTTTGTATCCACCGATCCCGCAAGCTATAGCCCCAACCGATTTACGGTAACTTTTGATCTCTCACCAGTTGATCCCAACTTAATGGTTAGCGCTCCAGCCGTGTGTGAAGGCGCCGATGCGGTGATCCACATCCAAAATGCGCAGGATGGGATAGCATACGAAGCCTCCAGTCAAGGTCGCATCCTCTCGCCGGTAGTCGTGGGCATCGGAGAAAACATAGCTATTCCACTCTATCGGGATAGCCTGCAGACGGGCCTGAACAGCATCAAAGTGATTATGGGAAGGCAGGGGTGCAACGACCATGTTGAAACAACTGTTGAACTCACTATTGCGCCCGAAGCCGAAGTAACATTAACTATCCCTGGAAAAGGATGTCCCGGCGGAAACATCACCCTGAACGCGACTGGCGCGCCAACAGATGGATCTTACAATTGGTACGAAACGGAATCGGCAATATCGCCCGATGAACAACACGCTTCGTCCTTTACAACACCCCCGCTGACGAAAACCCAAACCTATTACGTCGCTGCCGTTAATTCACTCGGATGTGAAGGTCAGCGAAAGCCGGTCCTGGCAGAAGTTGCGGCCATTGAAGCGATCGAAGTCAGCAACCAGCAAGACTCACTATGGTCTAACCACACATCAGGCAACCAGTGGTACTTGAACAATGACGCAATACCCGGCGCGACAAAACAGTGGTTCACTCCTGAATATTCGGGGCACTATGGCGTCGAGGTATCGTTCGATGGCTGCATCGAACGGGCCGACTACGAATTTGTTATTACCGGAGCGGAAGCTGCGCTACAGCACAACATCCATGTTTTCCCTAACCCCGTCGTAAAAGACGTCACGGTAACTATTCCTGATTCCTTTCTAAGAGTCCGCAATTGTAAGCTCATCAATGGTGCCGGCCAAACGGTAAGAATTGTCGAGCTAAAACAGGGGCAAGAAAACCAAGTTCAATTCGACATGACAAACCTCCCCAGTGGGGTATACATTCTTCGTCTGACAGGGCCTTCAGGCGTGGTGGACGTCAAACTTATACGCCTCTGATACCCTAAAAAACAACTATATGATAAATGGAAAAACATGCATGGGCATATCGCTATTCTTAGTGTCGGGTATCGAGCTATTAAAGATTAAGGACAACTATCACCCGGAGCGGATGACCACACCGTTGATACTCCTTATGATTTGCTTTGCTGTTTCGGTGATTGTTTCTACCTTCCTTATCCTGCAAGGCCTAAGAGGCAATATTAAACGATAGGACTGTTTGATAAATTAAATCCACCCGTTATTCTTCGAAATATGCCGTTATGCAAGGTAAACTGAAAATATTGATGCTGGAGGATGTGGAGGAAGATGCGCTATTGGCCGACCGGGCCATGCAGAGGGAAAAAATGATATTCACACGCATTCGGGTGGACACCCGAAGTGAATTTACCGCCGCGTTAAACGACTTCCACCCTGATGTGATTTTATCAGACCATGCGCTTCCACAGTTTAATTCAATCGATGCGCTTGAGATATGCAAACGCCGGAAACCTCAGATTCCTTTCATTCTTGTCACTGGCGCCGTATCAGAAGAGTTCGCCGTCAATTGCCTGAAGCGTGGCGCAAACGACTACATTTTAAAAACAAATCTCTCCCGCCTGCCGATGGCAATTAAGTATGCTATACGTCAGCACAAATATGAGAGTGAAAGGATCCGCAATGAAGAAATGCTACGGCAACAAAATGATGAACTCAGTAAAATTAACAAGGAGTTAGATTCCTTCGTCTACAGCGTCTCGCACAACCTGCGATCGCCATTGAGTAGTGTTCTTGGCTTGGTAAACATAGCAAGGCTTGACCGCGAAAAAGGGCCCGAAACGACAGATCAGTATTTCCGTATGATCGAGACGAGTGTTCTCAAACTTGACAAGACTCTGCACGAAATACTTGACTACTCCCAAAACGCCCGAACAGAAGTAGAAAGGCGTGAAGTAGACCTTGACGACCTTGTTACCCAATGTTTTGAGCAACAGAAATATATCCCTGGATTTTCAGAAGTTGACAAATCGGTTGAGATCCTTCAAGACGTACCCTTTTACTCGGACGCACACCGTTTGAGTATTATTCTCAATAATTTAATCGCCAACGCCATTCGTTACCGCGATCTCTCAAAAAGCAGTCAATTTTTAAAGATCGTGTTAAAGGTCGAGTCAGAGTCAGCAACGTTCAACCTGCTGGATAACGGTATAGGCATTGACGAGGAGCATTTACCGCAAATCTTTAACATGTTTTTTCGCGCGACCGAAAGAAGCGATGGTGCCGGACTGGGCCTCTATATTGTTAAAGAAATGATTAGCCGGCTCAAGGGAACGATAGCCATATCGTCAACTCCCTTTCTGGAGACGCTTGTCACGTTTACTATCCCAAACACCCAATGCAGGGGCAAAGTTGCCGGGTAACGTGACATAGGCCGGCACCGCCGGTGATCAGCATCGCAAATTTATCCCTTACGTTTCCTGATCGTGGACGGTTATATGATGGAAAAAACGTAGCTTTATTACGCTTCCAATCACGCAAATATACCGTCTCGCCGGCCGTTAAAAGCGGCAAACGTCATGAGCATTGATAAGATAAGAATTGCCGTTGCAGATGATCATGGGATGATGAGACAGGGGCTTATTTCCTTACTCAGAACAGACGAATCCCTGGAAGTGATCGGGGATGTTGATAGTGGCGAAGGCGCTATCAACATGGCTCGCGAGTTATCGCCTGATGTTATTATCATGGACATTCTTATGAAGGGAATTACGGGCATTGAAGCCACTCGCTGGATCAAGGAACATGACCCAAGGATTAAAATCATCTTGATTTCGAGCGAGGTTAACAAAGACTTTATAACAGCCGGAATCAAGTTCGGCATTGACGGCTACTTACCGAAAGATTCCGACAAGGACACCTTGTTAATGGCCATTCGTTCAGCCATGAAGGGCGAAAAGTACTTCAGCAAGGAAATAACGGCCCTCATATTCGAGGACTTTTATCTTAAGGAGAAAGGCGGCAAGGGTGTGCCTACCAAGAAAACAAACGAACTAAGCAGACGCGAGGAACAGGTACTCGTTTTGATCGCCTATGGAAAGAACTTGCGGGAGATCGCGGATGAGCTATTTATCAGCGTAAAAACTGTTGAAAGTCATAAAATGCACATCCAGGATAAACTTGCCCTGACCAATACAGCGCAGCTTGTCAAATTCGCGATTGAGCAAGGAATGATCGAATTGAAAAAACCTAAAGGTAAATCCGTTTAAGACTGGTCAGCTATCCCGATGGGCCGAGTCCCCCGCTGCCTCATCGCCCAGTAGTCTGTAAATGGATTTCAATAGCACTTCTGTAGGACATGGCTTCTTCAGAAAAAGATCAGCACCCAACGCCAGACTTTTACGTTCATTTTCTGGTGTAGCACTGGCCGAAAATACAATAATAGGTATATCGCGCAGCTCATCCGACTTCTTTATTCTCTCTATGAGCGCAAAGCCATCCATTTTTGGCATTCTCAAGTCGGTCATGATGATATCGGGTGTGTATAGGTAGAACTTATACATTGCTTCGCTTCCATTTTCTGCGGTTATTACTTCAAACCCCTCCATCTTCAACAAATCACGTAAATTGACAAGGGCGTCAATGGTATCTTCCACAAGCAGGATCTTTCTACTCATACAGCGAGTGGGAGCCTTACGGTAAATGTTGTGCCCTTTGAAACTTTACTCTGAACCTTAATTTCTCCCTTTAACAGGTCGACCGCTTTCTTGACAATCGATAAACCAAGCCCAGTTCCTTCAATGGACCCCACGTTACTTCCCCGTTGAAATGCGGTGAAAATATTTTCCATATCCCCCTGGGCTATCCCAATACCCTTATCTTCCACATCGACGATCAACCATTCAGGAGTATTATAAACCGATAAATGAACGGTCTTAATCATATCGGAAAACTTGATGGCGTTCGTAAGCAGATTGATCACAATATTTCGAAGAAGCTTCTCGTCAGACCTAAACGTCTTAATAGTACAGTTAATGCGCACCCTGATCTTGTGCGTACCTTTACTTTGCTCCACCTCTTTGGCCGTATTGGCAAAGAACGCCTCGATCGCAACAGAAGAATAGGTCGTAAGAATTTTTCCCGCTTCACCCTTTCCGACAGTCAACACGTCATCGAGCAGATAGGTCATATTGCGGACCTGTGTCTCAATAGTTTCAAGCTTCGCCTGAAACTCCGTTGACGACAATTTATTGTAGTACTTCTTGATCACTCCGGTAGCCAATGAAATGGTCGACAAAGGCGTCCTGAACTCGTGTGAAGCAATCGAGACGAATTTCCCTTTCAATTCCACCAGTTCCTTTTCTTTGAGGAGCGCTTCATTTAATTCGTAAGTGCGTTCCTTTACCAGGTTCTCAAGGCCTTGCCGGTACCGAAACAATTCAGTAATGTCCTGACCAACGCAAATCGCGCCATAAATGTCCCTGTTGCTATTCATCCGCGGCGAAATACTAATTAAAAGAATAAGATCCGTTCCAGCCTTTTCCGTTAACGGAAGTTCAAAGTTCTGTGTAGCAATGCCCGTGAAAGCTTTGGTCAGCACGCCATCCAGTTTTTCCTGGGTTGTTTGATCAAACAATTGATGCCATTTCCGTTCGAGCACTTCATTCCTATCATAACCTGAAAGTTCCGCAGCAATGCGGTTCCATTCGTTCACGTAACCGTTTCGGTCAATCCCGAATATCGGTACGTTAGCGTTCTCGATCAGGCTGCTTAGATCGCGGGCGATGTTCGTAATCTGATTTTCGAATTCCTTTTGCCTGCTGATGTCAGTTTGAATCGCAATAAAATGTTTCAGTACTCCCTCATTATTAAACACCGGACTGATATCAAGCCGCACCCAATACTTTCGCCCGTTCTTCGCGTAGTTAATGATTTCCTCCGTGAATGATTCTTCATCTTCTAGTTTCGCAGCGATTCTTCTGACAGTAGTTTCGTCCGTGTTCTCACCTTGCAAGAAATGTCCGGGCTTTAGTCCCACGATCTCCTGCAGGGTATAGCCCGTTAATTTAATAAAGCCTTCGTTAACCCATTCGATTTTGTCATGCGCATCAGTAATCACAACTGCGTTATTGGTTTTGCTGGCAACTAACGACAGTTTTTCGATCTCCTGGATAAACTCTTTCTGCTTTGTAATGTCCTGCATTACACCGATCATCCTGACCGGCTTCTTTTGCTCAAAAATAATGTACCCGCGGTCATATACATGTTTGTACGTACCATCAGAACACCGGAACTGATATTCCATTGTCACGTTCGATACGCCAGCCGCAATGGCCTTGTTCATCTCGTTGATAACCCGATCATAGTCATCACCGAGAAGTCTCTCCTGCCACCACCTCCGGTTGGTCGTTATTTCACGATCCGAGTAGCCAAAAATGGTTTGTATTCCGTGATTCCAAACAATAACGTCGTTCTCCATTTGCCAGTCCCAGATGGCATCGTTGGTAGCTTTTGAGAGAATCTGGTAGCGATCGTGATACTCCCGTAAAATTTCCTCGAATGACTTCCTGGTTGTGATGTCCTGAACGAGCGACATGATCGTGATCACTCTCCCGTCTTTGTCCTTCTTCACCGAATTGAACCAGTCGCACCAAATGACACGTCCGTCTTTCGTATAGTTTCGATACTGAACGTTGTTTCGTTCGATCTCTCCACACAAAAGCTGTTGCGCCATCTTGACTATCCTCGGCAAATCCTCTTCATAGACAGTACTAAATCCCGTCATCTGAAGGCTCATAAACTCCTGCTCGCTCCAGCCAAAGATCTCTTCTGACCGCTTTGACCACGATTTGACCAAAAAATGATTGTCCCATTCAACATTGCCAAGAGGGGTGTTCTCAAGGTGAAATAGCAGACGCTCATGAACACCCTTCAACTCAAATTCAGCAATCTCCTTTGCTTCCTGGAGCTTTTGAAGAGATGCTTGTGTGCGCCGCTTTTCAACGACCTGCCTAATAGCGGTCGGCAACCGACCCAGATTGCTCTTCAATAAATAATCATCCGCGCCCTGCTTGATAATGGAGACCGCAAACTCCTCCGACACGGCACCCGTAACCAGAATGAACGGGATGTTGGGAAACTTATCCCTGGCAATCTCGAGCGCTTTTGAAGATGTAAACTGTGGGAGCTGATGGTCGCTCAAAACAAGGTCGGGGCAATAGGCATCAAGCGCATCAATGAAATCTTCGCGATTTGATACAACCCTCGCCTCAAAATTGATATTAGCCCGAGTCAATATCCGCCGAATCAGTATCGCGTCATCCTGATTATCCTCCAGCATCAATAGTTTTAAATTGACCTGTTCCATTTTGCCAAGACAATATTGCTTCCCAATACGCAAAAAATATTTCTTCCAAACCAGCCAATACAGGGAAATCTACTGACGAGAACCTTGCATATTCGGGTTTACATTCAAAAGCATCCAGTAGAGTCCCAGTTCGGCGACTGCTTTTGAGAAAGAATCGAAGTTGACAGGCTTTACAATGTAACTGTTAACGCCCAGGCTATAACTGCTAACAATATCCCGCTCCTCCTGCGAAGAGGTGAGTACAATTACGGGAATTGACTTTATGCGGTCATCCGATTTAATCCTTTTCAGAATTTCCAGGCCATCAACCTTAGGAAGTTTCAGGTCGAGCAAAATAAGCTTCGGGTGATCCTCAATCTGGCGGTCTGCATACCCCTTCTCCGCAAATATAAAATTGATAGCTTCAGCCCCATCATCGATGTGAAGCAACTTGTTAGCCAAATGATGTTTGCGAAGACTGCGAATAATGAGTTGCGCTTCATGCGGGTTGTCTTCTATAAGAAGAATTTCAACGGATTGATCCATAGTGTTTCAATAGCAGCTGGTTTTCAATAAAGATCAATCTATTGAAGGTCGCAATTTTGTTTCCAACGGTCGACACGACTGGTCCAAGTCGCGTTAAGATTCAATGTACCCTTAATTTCTAACTTAATCAACAGTAAAAAAGAACGTCGCGCCCTCGTTTACTTTGGCCTCCGCCCATACCTTCCCGCCGTGGCGAACGATGATGCGTTGAACGATCGCCAACCCAACTCCCGTCCCAGAAAAGCTATCGTGGCTATGCAGGCGTTGAAAAACACCGAAAAGCTTGTGGTAATACTCCATGTCAAAACCGGCCCCATTATCTTTCACGTAGTACACCACCTTATTGTCCTGATCCATCGTCCCTATCTCAATTTGCGGGATACTGGTTGTGCTTGAGTATTTGATGGCATTTGACACGAGGTTGATCAATACGTGCTTAATCAGGTTGCGGTCACAACAGGCATGCGCCATGGGCATTATCGTTAAATGCTCCGGAATTTGAGAACCACCTAAACGCAGGTCCAATATTACTTCGTTGACCAGGTCGGTGATGGACACAGGATTTTTCTTAATCTCAATCCGTCCGATGCGCGAGAAATTCAATAGGTCATCGATTAATTGGCCCATCTTCTTAGCATTCGTCATGATGATTCCGAGACTTTTCTGACCTTCATCGTCCAGGGCGGAAACATAGTCCTCGATCAATATCTGTGCAAAGCCATCGATAATACGCAACGGCGAACGGAGGTCGTGCGAGACAGAATAGGTAAACGCTTCCATTTCCTTATTGGCAGCCTGCAGTTCATCTGTACGAAGCCGGACGCGGCGCTCCAACACGTCGTTCAAATTCAACATCTCATGCTCAATCTCCTTCCGTTGTGTTATGTCCTGAACGATTCCCAACAAGCCAGTTGTTTTTCCTTGTTCGTTGAGAGTGGGTTCACCTTGTTCATGAACCCATTTTTCCGTTCCATCCCTCAGGACAACACGGTGATCGATGGAATACGTCTGAGAATTATCAATCGCATATTGTACCGCTTCGTTAACTTTGGCGACATCATCAGGGTGGATAAATCGAAAGAATGTTTCGAGCCTGTTGTCAAATTCATAAGGCAGAAGCCCAAAAATCCGGCACGTCTCTGCCGACCATTGCAACTCACCGGCATCGCCCAATGCTGAAATCCAGTGGCCGATCTTTCCGACCTGCTGTGCCGTTTCCAAAAAATAGTTGCTCGTTCGTAACGCGAGTTCAACCTGTTTTTGCTTTGTGACGTCCCGACTAATACCGACCAACCCAATAATATTATTCATTGAATCTCGGAGGGGGACCTTGTTCGTTAGTAAGAATCTCAGCTCTCCTTTTCGATTTTTTATCGTTTCCTCGTAATCCACGAGGGGCAGTCCAGAGCGAATTACCTGCCTGTCGCCCTCCAGGAAAGGGGCTCCAATTTCGGCACCAAATACATCGACCGCCGTCTTTCCCATCACTTCCTTCTCCGAACTGGCATTCATCAGCGCCAGATCGGCATTGTTATTGACGATGAATCTGCCCTCGGTATCTTTGACGTATATATAATCTGGCAGGATGTCTATTAATGTGCGCAGAAGGGTCCGCTCGCGAATCAATTCCTCTTCCGCTTCCTTCCTGTCCGTAACATCGCGGTAATTCGCCACGATCGCGTTCACCGCCGGTTCTTCCAGTAAATTAGTGACAACTCCCTCCAGCCATACGGTATGGCCATTTTTATGTAAGAATGGAAACTGGAACGGAAAAGGTTGACCTGGGTTCTTATCCAGGGTAGTGTACAGTTCGTCAAACTCATTCCTGTAACCGGGGTGCAAGGTCGTTGATACCGGACGGTCTCTTCGCTCCTCCAGCGTGTACCCCAGTATGCGGGTCACTGAAGGACTTTGATAAATGACGTTTGACTCCCGATCGTTCAAAACTATAGCGTCTGTCATGTGCTCAATCAGTGCTCTAAAACGTTTCTCGCTACTTAACAATTGCTCTTCAGCATTCTTGCGTTCGGTAACATCGGCACGAATAGCCATATATTGATAGGGCTTATTGTCATCATTCATGAAAGGAACGATCGTTGTATCAACCCAGTAGTAAGTTCCATCCTTGGCCTTGTTCCTTATTTCGTTCCGCCATACTTTTCCGCGGGCGATGGTGGTCCAGATGCTCCTTATAAAGTCCTTGGAATGAAAAGAGGAATTGACAATCCGGTGATCCTGGCCGATCAGTTCCTCCCTGCTGTATCGGGAAATCTTACAAAAGTTATCATTCACATGGGTGATAAGCCCCTTTTGATCCGTAATAGCAACGATATTCGCCACGTTCAGGGCGAACTTATAAGCCGTAACCTCCCTTAACGTATCAGCGAGCTGACGCTCTGCCCTCTTTCGCGCGGTTGTATCCCGAACGATAGCCAGGATGCGTCCATCCGGCAACATCTTGGCATTACTTTCCACATCGATCCGTGTTCCATCTTTTCTTTTAAGGGAAACTTCGGTAATCTCAGCCTTGCCCGTTCTTAACAAGGTCAATCGTTCCGGAAGTTGCTTTATCGTGTCCTCAAGAAAGATCACGTCTTTGGAACTCATGGACAAAAGCTCTTGTCTTGTATAGCCCACAAGTTTGCAGGCACTGGTATTTACATCATTGTAATCACCGCGTTCATTTGCAATAAAAATGGCATCCGACGCGTGTTCAATGAGCGAGCGATATTGCAGTTCACTGGCCCTCAACTTGTCGACCGCTTTCCTTTGTTCGGTTATGTCTCTCGCAAATTTAGAAGCCCCGATAACTGTTTTATTCGAATCAATGATAGGCGACATAGTCACTGACACGTTTATGCGGCTACCGTCCATTCTCAACCTTTCTGTGTCATAATGTTCGATGCATTCACTTGCTGCAATTCGTGCGGGAATGCCTGGCTCCTCTGCTAAGCGGTCTGGAGGAATGATCAAGGAAATTGACTGGCCAACCGCATGCTCTGCCGTGTAGCCAAATATCCTCTCCGCTCCGCGATTCCAGCTTGTTATCACACCATCGAGGGAAATGCTGATGATGGCATCATCGGACGAATTTACGATCGACGCCAGGATCGATTCCTGAGCAGCAGCCTTCCTAAGTTCGATTTCAGCCCTCTTTCTATCTGTAATATCTGTATAGAATATGGTCAAACCATCAGTTGAAGGATATACCTTGACCAGAAACCAGGTATTCATCGGGGCATAGAAATCTTCAATTTCTACCACTTGCCCTGACCCCATTGCCTCGTGGTACTTATCCCAGAAAACCGTGCCCTCCATTTGCGGATGCACTTCCCAGATCGATCGGCCCAGGGTCTGCTCCCTTCCGGATGGATGCGTCGACAGCGCGGCATCGTTTATGAAAGTGTATAGCCAGTTACTGTCAACCGACACCACGCTGTCATTAATCCGGTTCAGGGTCGCTTCCTTTTCCTTGAGCACCTGGATAATTTCCAATTCGGCTCTGCGGCGCTCGGTCGCATCCCGCATATTCATCACGATCCCCTGCACGGCCGAATCCTTCAGGAGATTTGTAAAGATGGTCTCCATCCATATGTAGTGACCCTTCCTATGCTTAACCCTAAAAGAAAGCGAATAGGGTATGCCGTTATTAGCTTTTACCTCTTCAAGACTTTTCTGCAGGGATAGGTCGTCCTCCGGATGAACATCGTCCCTGACACTCCTTCCCTTTTGCTCCTCAACGGTATAGCCCAAAAGCCTTTGTGCCGCAGGCGTCCGATAGAAGGGAACAAAGTTCTCGTCCAACACCGCAATAATTGCGTCATAGTTCTCGACCAACGCGCGAAAGCGCTGCTCATTCGTCTTAAGCATTTGCTTTGCGCTCCTTCGCTGCGTTAGCGTGGTGTAGACAAGCAACACACCTGAAAGGCCGACAAAAATACTCATCCAGAAGCGTACGCCGCTTACGGCGTCAGCCACCGCATATTGATGATGTTGCAGTATCTCTTCACTTCTCGCCAGCCCCGCATTAACAAGGGAGTAGATCCCTTGGAGAGCTGCTATGTGAGCGACCGAACGACCTTGAACGATGGAATCAGGCACATTACTTTCCAGTAACCACGATAGCTCCGCCGAAATCTCCGCGTATAGTTTGTTGGCAATGTCGACACTTACAGAATCCCTCACGGTTGCCCTAAGGGTGTCAAGGTCTCTGAACAGTTGCATACTATCTGTATAAAATAGGCCTTTAACGTTGTACTGTGAGGTAGCCTCAGCAAGTTCCGGCGTGAGCACGGCTGCATGAAGTACATGCCTGGAGACGGCCTGAAAACCAACATAAACAACCTTTTCCATTGCAGACAGCTCCGCATACCGGTTCAATTCCCGATATGCCTCTGTGAAAGAGGCAAGTGCAAAGGAGAGCAAAGCGATAGAGACGAGAAGAAACAGATTCTTTCTAATCATAAGCATACATTAACGGATCCAGACATATGGGTGAAAATCACTGACTATAAAGGCAAATTACTATCACAAGACCCGGTTCCGGCGGCCAGTCAAAACAAAATTCAGCACAATCTACCGCAGCAGGATCGCTTGCTACTGCAAGCCGCCAGAAACACTCGCAAAATAACAAGTTGACACTCAGGGAATGCCTGATTTTTGCAATTACGATTCTACCTGATTTCCAGCAGACATTAAAAGTCGAATTTTGATCGTGCTACTTCTTCAAATCAACGACGTCATGAAAACAATAACGCGCTCTGATGAATGACTATCTGTGCTGGAAGCCTTGGTTTCTGATATTGCTATCCACCGGCATCTCTATAATATCAATTGCACAATGCCAAAATTTGAAATTTGAGCACATCGGCGTACGCGACGGGCTGTCGCATAGCAATACCATCTGCATGCTCCAGGACAGCCGGGGATTTATGTGGTTTGGGACCCGCGACGGACTCAACAAGTATGATGGCTACTCCTTCGTCGTGTATAAAAACGATGCAATTGACGAACATAGTTTAAGCAGCAACATGATACTGGACATCAAAGAAGACGCCCAAGGTGCCTTGTGGGTTGCAACCTGGGGCGGCGGCTTAAGTCAGTTCAATCGGGAAACTGAAACATTTACACATTACAAGCACGACCCCAACAACTCCAACAGCATTTCAAGTGATCTCGTAAACAGCATTATTATCGATCATAGCGGCATTCTCTGGCTTGGGACAGACGGTGGCGGACTGGACAGCTATGACGCCGGGAAAAAAGTATTTACCCATTATAAGTTTGATACCACTGATCCAACGAGCCTCAGTCAGGACCTCGTAAAAGACGTTTTCGAAGACAGCCAAAGCAATCTATGGATTGCCACCAACAGCAACGGCTTAAACCGTTTCGACAGGACCACGAAGACGTTTACCCGATTCTTGCACGATCCTAAAGATGAACATACCATTGGTTCCAATGCCATCATGCATATCTTCGAAGGCCGTGACAAACGGCTTTGGATCGGTACGCGAGGAGGAGGACTTAACCTGTATGACGCTGCATCCGGAACATTCAAAAGGTTCAAAGCAAACGCGACTACGAACAGCGTGGCCAATGACGTAATCATTGCCCTTGAGGAAGACGATTTTGGAAACTTGTGGATTGGAACCGAAAACGCCGGTCTCAGTATCCTGGACAAAGCGACATTAACTTTCCACAACTATCAGCAGGATGACGCTGATGACGCGAGCTTGAGCAACAATTCAGTTTGGGGAATCTACAAGGATACCAGGGGTGACATGTGGGTAAGCACTTTCTCCGGCGACATAAACTTCTGGAGCAGCGAACGAAATAAGTTCGCTCATTACAGGCATAAGTCAACTAAGAACAGTCTGAGTAACAACAAGATCCTATGCATCTACGAAGATTCATCTGATAATCTCTGGATCGGAACAGACGGAGGCGGTGTAAATCTGTACGATCCAAAGGCGGCCGGTTTTACACATTTTACGCATGAAGAAAACAACCTGAACAGCCTATGCGGAAATCACGTCCTCAGTATTATGGAAGATACAGCGGGCAATCTATGGATGGGAACCTGGGACGACGGAATCACCGTTATTAATCGACGAACAAATACATTCAGGCACTATAAACATGACCCGTTAGATCCGAATAGCCTTACCAGCAATAATGTCTGGGTCATTTTTCAGGACAGCAAGGAAAATATCTGGATTGGAACATATTTTGGAGGCCTTAACCTGTATGATCCGGAAAAAGATTCTTTTACACATTTCGCTTACACCGACCAAGACGAAGTCGCTTCAAGCAATAATAAGATCAATTCAATTTATGAAGACGCCCGGGGTGGGCTATGGATCGGCACAGACGGCGGCGGACTGAGCCTTATCGATCCGCAACGCAAATCATTCCGGCAATTCACGTATACAAAAGGAATAAATAGCATCAGCAACAACAGTATAGGCAACATCCTTCAGGACCGCGCTGGAAATATGTGGATAGGTACGGCATCAGGCCTCAATCATTTTGACGTCCGGAGTGAAATATTTACCGTTTATCGGGTCGGCGATGGCTTACCCAACGATGCCATATTTGGTATTTTAGAGGACGACCACCAAAACTTGTGGATCAGTACAAACAAGGGCATATCAAAATTTGACCCTGCGAATAAAACATTTAGAAACTACGAGGTGACGGATGGGCTCCAGTCCAATGAATTCAAGCTAAATGCCTTCCGCAAAAGTAGAGCTGGCCTAATGTACTTCGGCGGCAACAATGGGTTCAATGAATTTCATCCAGACAGCATTCGTGATAACTTCTACGACCCACCCATTTCATTTACCAATTTTGAACTATTCAACAAACATGTTCCAATTAAGGATGCCTTACACAGGCAGTCACCCCTAACCAAAAGCATCACCGAAATTGAGGCAATCACACTTTCCTATGAACAATCCGTCATCGCCTTTGATTTTGCCTCATTGAACTTTACCCACCCGGACAAAAGACGCTATCAGTACTTCCTGGAAGGTTTCGACAAGCACTGGAATAACATCGATACGAAGCATACGGCCATATACACAAATCTCGATCCGGGGACTTACGTCCTGAGCATCCGCGGCGTAGATAACCTCGGAAAATGGTCACAGCATGCGAAAACAATACAACTTACAATAACACCTCCATTTTGGATGACCTGGTGGTTCAGGCTTTTCTCATTACTGCTGGTAGTCGGCGGAATAGTAACTTTTTTCAGAACGAGAATTCGGGTAATAGAGGACCGTGAACATTCCGGTCGCCTGATGTATGCCGCCACGGTAGAGCGGATGGCGCGCAGGGAATCGGACAAAGCCCGGCTCGAAGCCGAACAGGCCAACCAGGCAAAAAGCATCTTCCTGGCAACTATGAGCCATGAAATACGCACGCCCATGAACGGCGTCATCGGCATGGCTTCCCTTCTTTCAGAAACGGCGTTGAACAATGAGCAGCGCGAGTACACGGAAACCATTAAAACGTGCGGCGAAAATCTGCTTGGCGTAATCAATGATATCCTTGATTTTTCAAAAATTGAGTCTGGCAAACTCGTCCTGGAGGAAATGGACTTCGACCTGCGAATCTGTATTGAAGAAGTGCTGGATATGTTTGGCCCCAAAGCATCAAAAACAGGCATTGAATTGGTCTACGAACTGGAATTCAACGTGCCCGGTCAAATCGTTGGCGATAGAGGACGTGTCAGACAAGTACTCATAAACCTGGTCGGCAATGCAGTCAAATTTACGCACGGGGGAGAAGTATGCGTAAGCGTTTGCCTGATCACGGGAGATAACAAACAGTGCACACTCGGTTTCAAAGTGCGCGATACGGGTATTGGTATCCCCCAGGAAAAATTGGGGCAATTATTCAAGGCGTTTTCGCAGGTTGATTCGTCGACGACGCGCAAATACGGCGGAACAGGCCTGGGACTTGTGATCAGTGAAAAGTTAATTGCGTTAATGGGAGGCTCCATCTCTGTCGACAGCCTGGAAGGTCAAGGCACGACATTTTCATTTTCGATTGTTATGCAACCTAGCACGAAAGCCATACAGACCTATGTGACTACAAATTCGGCCTCGATCGAAGGGAAAAAAGCGCTTATAGTCGATGACAACGCAACAAACAGGAGCATACTCAGAGGGCAACTGGAATCATGGAAGATGGAAACAATCGCAGCGCGATCAGGCAAGGAGGCCCTGGCGCTTCTTACAAACATCACCGATTTCAATCTAGTAATAGTGGACATGCTGATGCCGGAAATGGATGGTATTCAACTCGCCAGGCTGGTAAAGAAACTCTACCCATCAGTGCCCATCATTTTATTAAGCTCCATGGGTGATGAGCGTGGACGAAACTATTCCGACTTATTTTCTTCGGTTCTCACCAAACCCGTCAAGCAAACGCAACTATGCCAGCAGATCATTAACGATATTCGGCATCAAGGTCAACGCAGCAAACAGTCGCCTCAGGTCAAGCAGGTATTGTCGGACGAATTTGGTAAGAAGTATCCCTTGCGCATACTGGTTGCTGAGGATAATTTAGTTAATCAAAGACTCGTAAACCGCGTTCTGTACAAACTTGGATATAGCATTGAAATGGTCGAGAATGGACGAGAAGCACTTGACGCAGTAATGAAGGATCCGTTTGACCTGGTGTTGATGGATGTTCAGATGCCCGAAATGGACGGGCTTGAAGCCACGCGTATGATACGACAGCAAAATATTCGGCAGCCAATCGTGATTGCCATGACGGCAAATGCTATCCAAGGCGACAGGGAAGAATGTCTCGGGGCCGGAATGGATGATTACATATCCAAGCCGGTTGTATTGGAAGTGTTGCTGAGCGTCCTTCAGAAGTGGGCACTGGCGATCCGTGAGAAAGCTTGACGCAAAAGAGCCGCGCTGGGAAACGCCAACCTCACTACCACAAATCATCTCACCACGCGGTTGCAATCTCTGTTTCCTTTGCGTCCTCTTCTACGGAGTTCAGATCTTAGGTCCCTGATTGACCAGCACCCAGTACATTCCGAGGTCGGCTACAGCTTTTGAAAAATTCTCAAATTCAACGGGCTTTACGACGTAGCTATTCACGCCGAATTTATAGCTATCTACAATATCACTATCTTCTTTGGATGAAGTCATCACGACAACCGGAATGAACTTCGTTTCTTCATGTTTCCTGATTTCGCGCAGCACTTCCAGGCCGCCGATCTTGGGCATATTTAAGTCAAGCAAAATCACCTTCGGAACGTCGCTCACCTGGCGGTGCGCGTACTCACCTCTGGCAAACAGAAAGTCTAATGCCTCGGCACCGTCTGAGACGTGCACGAGGTTGTTGCCCAGATTCTTTTTCATTAAGGCCCTGATGGTGAGTTTTGCATCGAACTCGTTGTCTTCCACCAGCAAAATTTCGACGATCTCCATAGCGTTTATCTTCACAATTTAATTCTTGAAGTTACTCATTACAAGGGAGCGCCACATAAAAAGTAGCGCCTTCTCCAACACTCGATTCCGCCCATATCTTCCCGGCATGTTTCGAAACAATTCGCTGCACAAGGGCAAGCCCAACGCCGGTTCCATCAAATTCGTTGGCCCTGTGCAGGCGCTGGAACACACCGAATAGCTTGTCATAGTATTTCATATCGAATCCGGCCCCATTGTCTTTCACATAATACACCACGTTATTCTCGTCGTGATAGCATCCAATTTCAATAATGGATTCGACTTTCTTCATGGAGTATTTCAGGGCATTTGAAATGAGGTTCATCATGACCTGTCTCATCATCGACCGGTCGGCTCTCACACTTTCCAGTTCTTTCACAGTGAAGTTCGCCTGACGCGCGCTTGTCGGCGCATTCATCTCAAAAAGAACGGATGCAACGAGTTCGTTCATGTCGAGCATGGTCTTTCTAATCGATCGTTTTCCCAGCCTGGAGAATTCAAGCAGATCATCGATAAGCTGACCCATTCGCCTGACGTTTCCGACAATGGAATGCATTGCGTCTACTGCCCCTTCACTCACGTTATCGGCGAAATCTTCAATGAGTATCTGCGTAAATCCGTTGATTGCCCTTAATGGCGTTCTCAAATCATGCGAAACGGAATACGAGAACGCCTCCAGTTCCTTCACGATGCTATTCAACTCTGCGGTTCGCTCAGCAACCTTCTTCTCCAGGTCAACGTTGAGTCGGTTGACTTCGTCTTCCGCCATTTTTTGTTCGCTGATGTCGCGCGCAATAACGACAGCAAGGTCTACCTTTCCTTCTTGCGTAAATATGGGACTGATCGAACTTGCATAGTAGCGTTTTTTTCCGTCAACGATGTGGTCGGCCACCCACGAAGCGGGTATTTTCTTCTCAAATACGCGCCTGATGGAACGGGCCACCATGTCGATGCTTTTTTCTGACTGGAATGCGAGTACCGATGTGCCTACTACGTCTTCCGCACGACCATTGGCAACCTTGTTGATCATTACGATCAGGCTGTTCTTGTCGACCAGAAAAATGTGATCGGAAGAGTTCTCGAAAATAGCACGGAAGCGCTCTTCATTGACTTTGATTTTGTTATTCTTTTCCTGGAAGTATGCCCGTGCGATTATGTGCATGGCAAAGTCGATGAATTTGGTTAATCCGGCCAGGAAAGTAATTGCCTCGTCGGCAGATGACCGAAAATCCCTGCGGATGTGTGGGATCAGCAAATCCTTGTAAAGCCTCAGGATCTCGTACCAGTCCGTATAAGAGACATTCATCCGGGCATAGGCAATGCCCTGGTACATCAGGTGGTTGGCATAGTCGTCCCACTTTCCGTCATAAATGGCAGCGCGTTGCAATTCCAGTGAGCGCTTGCTTTCCTCCAGCAGATGCTCGGGACTCTGCTTGCTCAAAACCGAACCCCACAAGGGGTGATCCGCAAGCTGCCTGGTCAGTTCCTCGTTAACGGTCCAATAATACTTTTCGTTGATGGCAAAATATGCTCTGAGAATGGCAATATCCTCCTCATTAAACACCGGCAAACTATCTATCTTAGACTCGCTTGGTTCCATTGGATAGGTTGCTTAAGAAAAAATGTCCGCGGGGAACGGATGCAACAACACATCATAATAGGAAGGTCATATACAGACTTCATTATTGGGTACCCTGATCGTAATGGTCGTGCCCTCCTGGTGTACTGAGTCGATATCCACATAGCCGCCAAGCCGCTTTGTAGTTTCCTTCACAATATACAATCCAAGGCCCGATCCCTGACTGCGTTCAGTTCCCCGGTAAAACATTTCGAACACACGCGGAAGCACACTGTCCTTGATTCCAATGCCATTGTCTTTTACAGTTAAGAGAAGCTCGCTATATGTGACCACAGCCGAAATCCCTACCATGTGTTGCACGTCCTTGTTCCTGTAGATGATCGAATTTGCCAGAATGTTATTGAGTACCACGGCCAGCCGGGTCTTATCAGACTTCAATGGAAAGTCACCTTGCACGTTGATCGTCCAGGTAATGGACTGTTCAGGATCCAGATAGCGGAGGTTTTTTATCGTTTGCTGGACCAACTCATCAAGGTCAGTTTCCTCGCATTCAACGTCGTTGTGAGCGTTCCTCGAATACTGGATTATTTCCTTGAGGGTGTCATCCAGCCGCATAATGCTTGTCCGCATCATTTCATGCATGGACTCGAACTTGTGGTCGCCGTCTTCCCGCTGCATGAGATTAAGCAAGCCCATAACGGAGGTCAGTGGAGCGCGCAGGTTGTGGGAAACGCTGTAGACAAAACTGTCCAACTCCTTGTTGACCTTTATCAGCTCTGTATTCTGCTTTCTCAGCGCACGCCTTGCCTCTCTTTTTAAATACGTGAGCTTGCGCTCCTTTAAGGCCCGCCTGACTGCTGAAGGCAGACGGGAGAGATTGGATTTCAGGATATAGTCATCGGCCCCAAGCTTCAGGCACGTGGCGGCAAATTCTTCCGAAACAGTGCCAGTGACCAGTATGAACGGTGCAATCGCCCTTTCCTTGAGACTGATCTTCAACGCTTCAATGGAGTTAAACTGCGGAAGACCGTGGTCTGATAATATCACATCGGGCTCGAAATTGATGATGGCCCTATTGAAATCTTCGCGCGAATCCACCCGCTCGGTCTCGAAATTGATGTTGTCCTTTCTGAGAGCGTGTTCGATCAATCCGGCGTCGTCAACACTGTCCTCAAGTATCAGAATCTTTAATCTGTTTTTGTTTGCCATAACCAACAATTACCATAACTCAATAAAAAAATGGAGGCTTGCGCAAAAATTTCCCGTGGAGCAAGCACTGATATCAGGTAATATAGTTTTTTCCGCTTAAAAGAACAAGGTCAATTCGGCGCGTGGCATAATGATTACGATCCTAATCGATAAACCGCCGGAAATAGCGCCCTGCCTACACGCGCAAGGGAGAGCTGATTCACTCCAGCGAAATGATGCCGTTCTTTATAGCGTACTTGGTAAGCTCAACCGCGTTCTTCAGGCCCAGTTTCCCAAGGATATTTGCCTTGTGCGTTTCAACGGTCTTAACGCTGATGAACAAAATATCGGCGGTTTCCTGGTTACTCTTTCCCGAGGCCACCAATCGAAGGATCTCGTTTTCGCGACTGGTCAGGTCCTTGGATATTTTTTGCACGGTTTTTCGTCCCTCGCTTTCTCCCTGGTAGAAATCCTCAAACACGAGATTTGTGATCGCTGCGTTGAAGTACTTCTTGCCCTGCATGACGGAATGAATTGCCTCGACGAGTGTGGCCTTATCCACATCTTTCGGAAGATATCCGTCAATACCGGCTTTTATCCCATTCGAAACGAGTTCTTTCTTGATCTCCGAAGAGATGATCAGAACCTTTATCGAACTGTCCTGTTCTTTGATCCAACGCGTGGCTTCAAGGCCGGTCATCCCGCCCATCATGATGTCCATCAATATCACATCGGGCTTCCGCTCCATAGCGACATTGATGGCTTCTTCGCCACTAGAACAGCCCCCCACGACTTCCATACCGGCAACGGAATTCAGAATCGCCGCAATGCCATCGCGCAGAATGGTGTGATCGTCAACCAACAGAATTCTAACTTTGTTGCTCATGCCCGTCACATAAATGTGTTGAACTTCACGATAATATTTGTCCCTTCATTGATTTCACTTTGAACGTCGACGGAGCCACCAAGGACCTCAACTGCACGCTTGACAATGGAAAGACCCAACCCCGTCCCTTTGATCTGACCGACGTTCCTGCCCCTGCTAAAGGGTTCGAAGATCGTTGCGAGATCGTCGTTGCCGATGCCGATTCCCTTGTCCATGACGCTGACTTCAATATTCTTCCGTGTAGATCCGATGTCCACATAAATTTCGCGGTGAGATGGCGAGAATTTCATTGCGTTCGAAAAAAGATTCAGAAATACATTGCGCAGCAGTTTCTCGTCGCTTTCCATTTCAATGACGGGATGTGAAGTCTTAAATATAACCTCATGCGAACCCTGCGCATTTTCCACCACCTCTCTTGCCAAACGCGTCAGCAATGCCACTATGTCAAGCCGCTGATGTGATGCCTTGATCTTGGTGCCCTCTGTTTTGCCAAGCGTGAGCACGTCGTCAATCAAAGAACGCATGTGAGCAATTTGTTTTTCGATGGTATCCAGTTTTTCAATCACGTCGTCTTCGCGTACCTGGGTTCGTACGTACTGTGCAGCGGACGCGATGGTCGAGAGTGGTATCCTGAGTTCATGAGACGCCATTGACACAAACCGATTCCTGATCTCGACCAGTTCTTTTTCTTTGCCCAGTGCTACCTTCAGCTTCTCGGTACGGTTCACCACTACGCGCTCGAGCGATTTTCTGTATTCTGTCAACTCGGTTACATCATGACCTACAAACAAGACTCCGATAACCCTGCCCTCGTTGTTGATCTTTGGCGTTGCATTTACCAGAACATTCACGACGTCCCCTGACCTGGTCTTGAACAGAAGCTCAAAGTTGCTTCCCATCATTCCCTTAAGGACAAGGTCGAGAAACAGGCGAAATTCACTCAGGCAGGCGGCATCGACAAATGTGTCCAGCTGTTTGGCCAACGCTTCGTTCTTGGCATATGATGTAGTGCGGGCGCATTCAGCATTCCATTCCGTAAGGTACTCCCGGCTATCAATACTGAAGATAACCGCATTGGCGCTTTCGACCATGCTGGCATACTCCTGTAGCAATTGGGTCGCTCTTTTCTGAAAGACTTTCTCGCCGGTAGTCTCCCGGAAGATCACGCACACGAGAGGTGGCCGTGTATCGCTACCGTGGAACGGGCCGAAAACTGTTTCAAAGTGGCTCACCCTCCCCTTTCGGTCCCGGTACTCAAACTCGAGTACGCTTTTTTCTTTCTTCAGCCGTGCCCGGTCCAGCGCTGCCACCACCATCTCCCTGTTGGCCTCCGGAACCAGGTCCGGAAAATGCGCTCCCGCTACAAATGGCCGGTCCGCCACTGCCTCAAAGCGTCTAGCCTCGCCGTTCACAAAAGCGACGTCATTTTGCTGATCTATCACAAAAGCTGGCGCTGGGAGGTTATCAAGGACGGACAAATTCATGTTAGCGGTTACGTTGAGCTTCAGGAAACCCTTGTTATCCGATCCCTTTGATCATCGCTGCGGTTTCAAATAGCGATAAATCACGTTCCGACGACTTCTCATGGAGGCCAGGAGACGCGACCGGGACAAACCAGGCGTTGGCGTGTTTTTATTTACTCAAGTTAACGCAGCATCCAACAAGAGACCACATTTTTTATATGAACACACACGCGCCCTAAGGGAAACCCCTAGACCAATGCCCTTCTGAGCGGCTGTTTCCAGGCCCGGGGCCATTCCGGCTCCTCCTCCCCGGTTCGCCACGCCCTTTCCTGATTTTTGGAATTGAGGAAATCACCGATGTGCAGCGCCCTGTTTTGTACCAACTTTACATCATCAAACACAAACAAAACATTTAATCCTCAGAATTATGTCGTTATCAAGCAGACTCAGACACAAGGCCATCACCTCGTCTATGACGATGATGGTAACGCTCATTGCCTCTGTTTATTCATGCACGGCAGAGGCACAGGACATCAATGACACTCCCCCCGAACACAGGGGTGCAGGGTCACTGAATATAACCTCACCGATACCCCTGGCGGCAGACGTGAACGTTCACGCCAGGCCTCATCACATGAAAGCTCTCAACAGCGGCTTTGATGACGTTAAGCCCAGGATCACGCCTTGTGGAAACCGTCTGTACTTCAGCCGCAATTTTCACCCCGGTAATGTAGAAGGCGCACTGGACTCCGAAGATATCTGGTATTCCGATTTCGATGCCGCTACCAGCAGCTGGTCAGAACCCATCCACCTCCGCGGTGTGCTCAACAATGCAGGACCTAATTATGTCAACAACGTCAGTGCCACAGGTGATACCATTATCCTGGGAAACCAATATCTCAAGAAAGGCAAAATGAGGGCAGGTCTGTCCTACAGTGTCAAAGTTGACGGCGAATGGAGTGCTCCTGTCAACATTGACATCCATGATTACTACAACACCTCTGAACACGAGAACTCATTTGTGGCTCTTAAGAACGGTATTATCATCTCGGCCATCGAGCGCTCCGAAGGATATGGCGGACGCGACCTGTTCGTAAGTTTCTGGGATGGCGTAAAAGCGACCATGCCGATGAATATGGGCGAAGTTATAAACACTGAGTTTGAAGAGTCGTCACCTTTCCTGGCGGCCGACAATAAGACGCTCTATTTCGCCTCAAGAGGTCACAACGGCTACGGCGGATTTGACATCTGGATGACCAAACGTCTTGATGATTCGTGGACGAATTGGAGCACCCCGCAAAACCTCGGCCCGGCGGTAAACGGTAAGATGGACGATGAATTTTTCAGCATAACCAACTGCGGTAAGGTAGCGTTGTTCTCCCGGCAGGTTAATGTCCACAACACTGATCTTTTCAAAATCTCCATGGAAGAACTCTTCAAAGCCCCCGCCGATAAAAATAAGGATACTGACCGCCAGAGCACAAACCTCGCGTCACTATAACAGAACTTGGATAGTAATAATAATAAAGAGCAGTTGATTTGAGAGGTTGATGAAGTGAAGTTGATCAGTGAAGTTGGAGGTGAAGTTGATTAAGTGAAGTTGATGAAGTGAAGTTGATCAGTGTTTGAAAGCACAGCCGGCAGCGACCGGCTGTTTTTTTTTGCACCCCGCTGTTATATGGTTTTTAGTTTGTGCTTTGTATAGCAGGAATAGGATTGGGTGAAGGTTCGCCGTGAGGAAATCCAACACACGCGGAGTCTAAGGAGCATTGGAGTTCAAGGGGGTTCATCTATATTTTTTGTTTTGTTCTCTTAAGATAGTTTAAGGAAGGCTGTGCTTTGTAGGATGCTTAAAGGCCGAGTCACAGGAGCGTGCGACACGACGGGCAATGCTTCGACGCTACGCGTCGAGTTCGCTTCTGCAGTGCCCTTCGATGCGTTGAATATTTTGTCGCGTACGCCCAAGCCTCAAACTTTCTGTCTTGTGTTGAATGGAGTTGAAGAGATTAATGCACACGCGAATTGGCGATACGCTTAAGGCCGTCTTTTAGTTGTGCGGCGTGAAAATTTATAAGAAGT
>Ga0193752_1000826_pt1 | contig 27885 bp, 24 predicted proteins | sample H1c1metaG_FD_144924 | JGI IMG/M metagenome (GOLD analysis project Ga0193752, IMG submission 144924) | Soil microbial communities from a riparian zone of the East river system, Colorado, United States - H1c1 | ecosystem: Environmental > Terrestrial > Soil > Riparian zone | place: USA: East River...
CGGCCCTGTCCCCCATACAATAGTGCAGTTCCAGCGCTACTCCCGAAGAAATAGCCATGTAAACAACCGCTAATATGCCGATATATATCTTTTTCATCTGCACTGCAAAATTACACCAGAAAAATCAAAATACAATAGTTATAAGGCCACGACAGTTTTTTTAACAGTACAGGTACCGCTAATTCACAAATCCCCAGCGAATACCAAAGCGCAGGAGGAATCCCTGGGTAGGATAATGTGGTGCAGCAAAATTGTTGTTGGTAAAACCAAAGCCATTGGCAAAACTTATAGTATTCAGGTTCTCAGCCCTGATGAATGTTGTAAATGATTTGATACGAAAATGGAAGAAGGCTGCAATATCAGGCAGGTTCTTTAGTTTAAAAGTATCCTGTGGCATGAACTGCCCCATTATTGGTGAATAGTTGTATGATTCAAATGGAGTGAAATATCTTGCTTCTATACCGGTACTTAAATTCAGATTTTTAAAGAATACGCCTTCGTATGCAAGCCGGCTCCTGGTAAAGATCAACGGTACTTTTACCGGCGCACTTCCATCAGTTTGCTGAAAAGTGATATCTGCATACAGGTTCCAACGTTTGGTCAGCTTTACTTTTTTAGATGCATAAACCTGGAGCAGGTTAATAACCTTAGCAGTTTGTGCTGTATGATAATGATCTGAAAAGTAAGCCAGGTTGGTGATGATATGATTTTTGAATCCCAGGCTGATAAAACGGTTGGCAGCATCTGCCCCAAATGAAATGATATTTTCTTTTTTTGTACGGGCCGGGTTATTGAAATTAAAACCAGAGGCATTATCAAAAATAAAAGAAGGTGACCGGTTTACATTTTTAAAGAATAAACGGATATCGCCCAGCTTATTATTGATATGACGGGCAATAGTTGCATAGGCACTGTAATCACCGGCATTGTAGCCATTCACATAAAACTCACCCCTGGCAAGTACATCCCATAATTTATTGCGGGTCTTATTGCGGTACTCTCCGTGAACAACAAAGTTGTAAAGATTTCTTGTTCCTTTGATCGACTCTCCTTTTATACGCTCATACTTTACACCGGCTGATATGAACTGGCCCGAATTCTTTGTATCAGGGAACTGCAACAAAGTAATATCATTACTTATCACTTTCCATTTTTCCCTTACATCCAATAAAGTCCCCACTACTGCGGCAACAGTTGTATCATACCTGTTCTTCAGGTAAGTGGAATCTGATTTAGCCGCTGCTATAGCATCAGTATTATTAGCTTCTATAAGATCAATAAAATTATAGCTATAACTGCTATAGGTAAATGAATGTTGAACACGAAGTTTTGGATAAAACAAATACTCGGTTGTAGAGTCATTAATAGCTACTGAATCTTTTTTACCAATGTCGTAGGTTTGGCGCACAAAAAAATTAAAGTCTTTATATACATTCCCGGCAGTAACGTTTATTTTAAAAGGGCTTGCTTCAGAATTATTGCCATTACCCAGGTTCACATCAACAGAGAATCTTTTTTTATGATTGGGATCAGACAACAGGCTGTCGTTGGTTATCCCGCCATTCTCAGAAACCCTGTTCGTATTACCAACCAAAATAAAAAATGCAGCATACCTTTTTCTTTTGCCCTGGTAGTTACTGAAAACGCGGTAACTTTTATGATTGGTAGTTTGATTGGTAAAAAGCCCGGGGGCGCTTATCAACCGGTAATCAAATCCAAAGCCCCAGTTCGGCCTGGGATTTTGTGTGTGGAGCGCCCTGATCATTTGCTCCTTGCCCGATGCCAGCTGGTAATTCAGTTGCGTAAAAGGCTTATTGGTCTTATAGAATTTTGACTCCTCTAAAGTATACCGGTAAATATCATATGCATGAAAACCTGCATCCCATCCGGGTTTGGCGCTTGGCTTGTATATTAATGAATAAGCAGCTGCACCATTATTACCCAGGTATAAATAAGAGGAAGGAACAGAAAAATATTTATCAAAATCATTGATGGTTGAATCGAAAGGAATGCTCCGGATAGAATCGAGGTATTTATACGAAATGGCAATAGAATCTTTTGAATCATCCCGGTGCACAAAACCAATGGTATCTTTTCCGCCGGAGCCGGCACCGCTTAAATTTCTTATCCTGTCGCCGCCCATCTTAATAAAATCCGGTTGCTGCGCCTGTGCAAACTGAAAACAAAAAACCAATATTATGAGGGCAATGATCTGCTTCATCGATCTAACTTATAATTGTGCAATCAGTTCGCAAAATAGTGCCTTGAAATTTGGTTCGGCTTCTTTGGCAGCCTGCAAAACTTCCTCATGGGTTATCACATTCTCTTCTTCCCGTATGCCAACATCGGTTATCACACTCATTGCAAAAACAGGAAGGCCCATGTGTACAGCAGTAATTACTTCCTGCACGGTGCTCATGCCTACTGCATCGCCGCCGAGTGTAAGTATCATTTTATATTCGGCACGGGTTTCAAAAGTTGGACCGGTAACGGCTACATACACACCTTCTCTTAATTTGATATTCTTTTCAGCAGCTATATCCCTTACTTTTTGTATCAAATGTTTTTTATAAGGCTCACTCATATCCGGGAACCTTGGCCCCAATTCTTTATAATTCTTTCCAATTAAAGGATTAGGTGCCAACTGGCTGATATGATCGGTAATGATCATCAGGTCGCCCACTTTAAAAGAAGGGTTAACACCGCCCGCTGCATTGCTTAGTAACAATGTATCAATACCCAGGAATTTTAAAACCCTGATCGGGAAAACCGTTTGCTCCGATGAATAACCTTCATACAAATGAAAGCGGCCGGCCATGCATACTATTTTTTTTCCGCCCAGTGTACCAAAGATCAGTTTACCGCTATGACCTTCTACTGTACTTGTTGGAAAATGGGGAATATCGCCGTAAGGAATTTCTTTTTCTATTTTTATTTCATCGGTAAAGCTTCCAAGACCACTGCCCAATACTACACCTACCGCCGGTTTATCGCTATAAATATTTTTAATGAACTCAACAGCTTCGTTAATTTTAGTCATCATACCCTGAATAATTTTAAGTGCCAAAGGTAAGGGAAGATATTGTTAAAGGAAAGTGTATAGTTTGGGTGTGCCGTTTGTGGTTTGGGGTTTGCCCGCAGGGCCCTTGGGTAGTTTTTTGTTATCGGCATTGTTTTTAATGGCATCATCGTGGAGCCTGGGCTGAGCGAAGCCGAAGTAGAAATGATTGAAGCTTTTTTACTGTTTACTGATGATTAACAAATTGAAGATGACAACTACAACTAAATAGTTTGTTCATTAAACCCGAACTAAAGTACAGAGATGCAAACTACTCACGTTTTAAGGTTGTGCCTCATTGACGGTAATATTTTTATTGATAGAAGCTTTTAGGCATACTTTCTAAAAATCCTATCATGAATATTTTTAGGAACTTCATCTCCATATCCTGACTCGATAATTCTTCCGTAATCTGCCAGATCATAACTGTCACCTTTTTTATGTAATAAAAAAACATTAATCTTATCAGGATCAACTAAAATGTAGTACCAGGCAACTCTGCCTGTAGTATCTTTTCCGATAACTTCATATTCGAAATCTATCATTAATTTAATAACATTATAAACTAATTTTGCTTTCTTATTGTATAATTGAAGTTCTCTTGAATTTTCCATAGCGAGTTCTTTAAGACCGGGGATGATATGCCTGTTATTTTTTACATTTTCAAAAATGCTTTTGCTTACAGCTTCCAAGATTTTTTGAAGTAAATAACCATAGAATATCTTTTTTTTGTTTTTACTTTTTATCCATGAAATCGCATACGTAAGAAGCCCTCTGTCAGAAAATAAGCCAATATAAGGTATAAGGACAGATGAAATGAATTTGTCATCATCTTCCTTTAAATAATACTCCAATAAAATACTCGCTATGGAACTATCCATTACTCCATACTTTGCTAAATACTTTGCTAGAAATGGTTTTATAGAACCAGAACCTGATATATATTTTATATAAATTACTTGAGATAATTTTGAATTAATTTCAGTAAAATTTACTCTAGGACATTCTGTATTAGTATCAATTGAATTTGCACAATCATAAGTAAAATTACCTTTGAAAGCTAATGGGCTGTTAGAAATAAAATCAAGAATGTAAACTAATGATTTTATAGTTGAAATATTTTTTGAGTTAGCCAAAGTATTATATAAAATTTCTTCTTGCTCATAATTTGGAAGCCATTCTAATTTTTTATTTTGATTTTCATTTCGAGCATTTATAACCCAAACTAAACTCCATGCTGCTGCTTCTGATATATATAGGTTATCATGATTAATGTAATCGACAATTTTATCTATTAAAGTTTTATTGAACTTTTTAAATTTTACATTTAGATCAATTCCTTCTCTATCTGAAAACTTCTCATAGTGATACATAAATCCTAAATTCACAAATTGCCACAAAATTCTAACTATGTCTTTTTCATTTTCATCGTTGGCTGGAAATAACAACTGATCAGTTAAGAAATTTGATTCACATTCATTTTCCATCAGATATATCCATAATAGCGCAGCGTTAGAACGAATATGATCATCTATACCTGAATTAAAATAGATATTCATTATTATTTTATCTATTTTCTTTTTAAATGAAAACGTCTCGATAAGATTTTTATAATAAAGATTAGCTGGATCAGTATGGAGTGTAATGATAAAATTGTCGGACTGCAATAAAATGTTATTTATTAGTTCGTCAAGCTTTTTTTCTATACTGATTTTATTACTACTATTTATAATTTCCCTGCTAATTAGATTGACATTTTTTATGGTAAAATCTGTAAAAGTTGATCCAATTGCTTTGATATTATCAAACTCTATTTGTAATAAACTAATTTGTTCTTTTAAGTACTTATTTTGTTCTTGATAATCTCCTATAGCTATAATAAGCGTTTCAGGTATATCTTTTTTCTTTTTATTGCGATAAAATTGATAATAGACAGGGATTATAATTGCTAATATCGCAATCACTGTCGTTATAATGTAACCTATATTGTCTATTAAGAATTTCATTCTTTTTTAAGTTTTTTACCAACTTTTGCATTGATACTATAGAACCATCCATCCTAATTCCTATCCCTCATCACCACATACTTTTATTATAAATATATACACAAACACCAATATTACCACTTAGCAGTATTGCATATTTCCAAAATATTTCAAACATTAGCATATTATAATCCCCAACCATCAAAATTTATTAAAATGAGCATCTACGTATTTAGAAAGCACTCTGCCCGAAACTTCCAGAAAACGATAGGTTTAAATGAAGATTATCCCATTCCCACATCAGCCTTAAAATTTAAGTGTTTTTCCCACCACTCTACCTCAAAAAGTGGATAACTCTACCTGAAATGGTGTCTTAGCCCACCTAAATAGGTATTTTTTCCCACCTTAAAGATTAATTGACCCACCTTGTTATCTTAATTTACCCATCGTTGCAGGTGGGGATCATCACCCCTGCTACGCAAACTAACCCACCCTTAGATCTAATTAACCCACCTTTTGATATAAACTAATTAAGGTTAGAGGAGGGTCAATTAATCTTTAAGGTACCCCTCCCCGCCTTACAGGTTAATTCATTTTAGGTTTGAGGTGGGGTAAGTAGTTTTTTTGGATAACCAGGAAAATATGCTGCCTTTAAACACAACCTGCTGAAACACAAAACTTCTCCCGGTAGCTATCGGGATAAAAGCCGAAACTGTTTCTTATATTCGCAAAAATTTATCCATTATGAATCTTCACGAATACCAGGCAAAAGAAATTCTAAAAAAGTACAATGTTCCTGTGCAGGAAGGCATACCCTGTAGCACGCCCGGCGAGGCAGAACAGGCTTACAAGCAAATTCATACCCAATACGGAAGCAAGTTTGCAGTTATAAAAGCACAGATACATGCCGGTGGACGTGGTAAAGGAAAAATTGCAGGCACCGAACAACGTGGTGTGCAGGTTGCTAAATCGGCTGAAGATGTTTTACAGATAGCAAAGAATATTTTAGGTGGCACATTGGTAACCATACAAACCGGCGAAGCCGGTAAATTAGTTAGCAAGGTGTTGGTGGCGCAGGATGTTTATTATGATGGGCCAACCCCTGTAAAAGAATTTTATCTTTCTATTTTGTTAGACAGGAGCAAAGGACAGAATGTGATCATGTACAGCACCGAAGGTGGAATGAATATTGAAGATGTGGCACATGATACCCCTGAAAAAATATTTAAAGAATGGGTTTACCCGGGCGGTAATTTGGAACCCTTCCAGGCAAGGAAGATCGCTTTTAATCTGGGATTGACCGGCGTGGCTTTTAAGAATTGTGTGAAATTTGTGAGCGACCTGTACAAAGCATATGTGGGATCTGATTGTGGCATGCTTGAAATAAACCCGCTGTTTAAAACCAGCGATGACAAGATCATTGCAGTGGATTGTAAAATGAATATTGATGACAATGCTTTAATGCGCCACCAGGATATTGCAGCATTGAGAGACATTAGTGAAGAAGATCCAACTGAAGTGGAAGCAGGGCAATTCAATTTAAACTTTGTAAAATTAGATGGCAACGTAGGTTGTATGGTAAATGGCGCAGGACTTGCCATGGCCACCATGGATATGATCAAATTAAGTGGTGGTGAGCCTGCCAACTTTTTAGATGTAGGCGGTACAGCCAATGCACAAACTGTTGAAGCAGGGTTCAGAATAATTTTAAAAGATCCAAAAGTAAAAGCGATACTGATCAATATTTTTGGCGGCATTGTACGTTGCGACAGGGTTGCGCAGGGTGTGATCGATGCGTATCAATCCATCGGTAATATCAGCATCCCCATTATAGTAAGATTGCAGGGCACCAATGCCGATGTAGCAAAAAAATTAATTGACGAAAGCGGTTTGAAAGTACAAAGCGCTATCCAGTTAAGCGAAGCTGCCGAGTTGGTGAATAAAGCTGTTGCCTGATCTCCTTAAAACACATTAAAAAAGTATCGAAAAGTATCCGCCAGCCGGCGGATACTTTTTTAGCTATCAACCCGGGATTCCTGAACTTTTGATAAAAAGGCGGTGTTGCCTTTACCCTTTCTTTTATTGACATATTTTTCCAATCTTAAAATAATAAATGTAATAGCGTGATCCCCATGCGCTTGTTTTACTGTACACGCTACTGTTAGTTTGCAATATTACTGCAAGGGGCATGCTGTTTCCAAATTTGTTGTCGCTTTTGTACCCAATTGTCGTAATTGTCGTTCAGGAAATTTAATTATGGCTAAAAGGATTACCCGTGCAGGGTTTGGACTGGCTTTGTTCGACTCTCCTTCGACTCTTGTAGCTAAATTCAGCCTGAAACAGCTACAGATCCCGAACAAAACACGAAGAAATCATAAAGCGATCATCAGGAAAAAAACGACAATAAGGTACAAAAGCGACAATTGCGTACAGAAACGACAACACCTGCTCTTTTCGGCCTTCCGGGGTCGTATGTTTGTTTTTGCAACGTTCAACAGGGACCGTGGGCATAATCATATTTTTTTAAAATTAAAAAGCTAATACAATGGCAACATATGAAATAGAGTATAAAGAATTTAACCCCTGCATAAGTCCTGCATTAGCAATGGTTTTTTATACAAAATTCCCGTTTGGCATCATTATTGACTTTATGGTGATAGAACAGTTGATTTTAAACAAAAAGATCTACATCATGAAAACGAAATTCTTATTTTTATTGTGCCTTATAATGGTAGGATTATCACTTTCTACTACAGCTCAATATAAAAAACATTATTACAAGAAGAATAATAAAAAATATTATTACACCACCCGCTACAGTCCCTCGAAACACCGGTATGTACGCACACATTATTATTATGCGCCGGCTCATCGTAGCTATGTTCGGGTTCCGTTACCACCGGCTCCAAGGGTTGTACGTTTACCGCTCCCCCCACGACCGGTAATATTGGTTCCGCCTCCGCCACCAAGGCCAAGGATACGACATTGATAAATAATCAAGGATACGACATTGATAAATAATTATACAAAACCATTACCTACGAAAACAAGAACATAAAACAAAAAATTCCCCGGCACAATGTACCGGGGAATTTTGTTTTGCAGAATTTAAAATGATTTAAATTACAAACTAAATCATTACTACAATGCTTGAACTCAACTTCTCCCCTTTTCCTGAAATAAAAACAAAAAGGCTTCTGCTAAGAAGAATGACGGATGCGGATGCTCCCGAATTATTGTTCATGAGATCTGACGAAAGGGTAATGAAATATATTGGCCGTGAAAGAATGAGATCGCTTGAAGAAGCAACTGCTTTTATACAGAAAATAAATGGATCTGTTGATACGAATGAAAGCATTATGTGGGCCATCGCATTGCAGGAAGAACCTGGTACCATGATCGGCACCATCTGTTTCTGGAATATATTAAAGGACCATTTCAGGGCTGAAGTTGGCTATATGCTGCACCCCGATCTTTGGGGTAAGGGAATTATGAAAGAAGCAGTGCAGGCTACTATTGATTTTGGGTTCAAAGAAATGAAACTACACGGTATAGAAGGTCATATCAACCCGGAGAATGCAGTATCGGGAATAGTGCTGGAGAAATGCGGATTTGTAAGGGAAGCTTATTTTAAGGAGAATTTTTATTTCAAGGGCAAATTTTCTGATTCGGCGGTTTATTCTTTACTCGCCAGGTAATAACTTGTTGTTTTAAATAAAAGCTCCCTGTAAAAACAGGGAGCTTTTATTTATTAACTACTACTCGTAAACTAACACTTAATTTACATTTTAGGCAGTAATACATGGTCTATCACATGTATCACACCATTGCTTTGATTTACATCTTTGATGGTTACATAAGCCACGCCTCCACTTTCATCTTTAATGGCAATTTTCTTTCCTTCCATCATGATCCATAAATTTTTACCGGCTACCGTTTTCACCTGTGCTGTACCATTACCTTCTTTAATTAATTTGGCGATATCTGAAGCATTCCATCTGCCGGCAACAACATGATATGTCAATACAGTTGTTAATGCGGGCTTGCTTTCTTTCATCAGTAAATTATCAACAGTACCGGCAGGTAACATTTCAAAAGCCTTATTGGTGGGTGCAAATACAGTGAATGGTCCTGCGCTTTGTAAAGTTTCAACCAGGCCGGCTGCTTTAACAGCAGCTACCAGGGTTGTATGGTCTTTACTGTTAACAGCATTCTCTACAATATTCTTAGAAGGATACATGGCGGCTCCGCCTACCATCACTGTTTTTTCGTTTTGAGCAAAAGAAATATTCACAAACATGACGGCTGCTGCTACGAAAAGGAATTTTTTGATCTGTTTCATAATGTTGATTTTTTATTTTTAAAAAATTGATCTCAACATGATGTACGGCAGATGAAAAGGGTTGGATTTATTCTACAGGATTTATTTTTTCTGCATGGCAAAAAATAAAAAGAGGCTGATTGAAGCAGCCTCTTTTAAAATATTTATTAAGATCGAAAGAATTAAATACTTCCTACCGCCATCACTTTATCAGGCTTTGTTTTGGCAGGGCCTGTATCTTCTAAAGATATAGCAAATGCCTTCACGTTACCAAAGCTTTTCATTTTCTGAACATGAACTTTTTTGCCGTTTACTTCTGCAGTAATTACGCCGGCGTTAATTGGCGCAGGTGCACCATCAACGATCGCCCAGAATTCATATTGCTTACCTTCTGGCACTTTTGGTAAATTAGCTGGATCAATATAAACTTCATTGGTATTTTTCACCCAGTAAATTCTGGCATCCATGTCGGCAGTAGAATCAACGCCTGCAAGAGAAACAGGTGTAGCCTGCATATTGTTACCCATTAAATTTATGGCACTATCCATTGATTGAGCCGATGCTATTTGCTCTTGCAACTCAGTCCTGGTTGATGCCAGCTCTTCATTAGCCGATTGATATTTATTGTAGAAGGTATAATTCAAGATCAGGCTTCCTATCAATAAAATAACACTCGCCGCCGCTGCATATTTCCAGGCCGGTGAAATGGAATAAACCTTTGCTGTTATTTTTTCTTCTGTGTTTATACTAACAACCGGGGCATTTGTATTAATAGCTGCAAATAATTTTTCTTTAACTGAAGGGGCCGGTGCAACTGCATGTGCCCGGGCATAGTTTTCCAGGCCTGATCGAATGGCTTCGATCTCGGCTGCTACTTCCGGGTATTGTTCGGCCCATGCTGCTACATCTGCTGTTTCTGCAGCCGAAGTGAGCCCCATGCAATAAAGCTCCAAAATACCTGATGATATGATTTCCTGTGCGTTCAATTTAATTATGTTCTAACATTTTTCTTAACTCAATGATCGCCGCCCTCATCCTGGTTTTAACAGTGCCCAAAGGTATTCCCATTTCTTTGGAAATTTCATCCTGTGTGTAACCGTTAAAATAAGCAAGGTCAATAATACTTCGTTGCCCGGGCTTCAAATTTACCAGTTGTTTCCTGATACCCATCGCATCAAAACGTTCTGCCATGCGTCCATCGTCGGTCAGATTACTTACGGAATTTTCATCGCCCGAGATTTTGCCCTGCTTTTTATAACCTTTACTACGCAATGTATCAATAGTAAGGTTACGGGTAATATTAAGCATCCAGGTAAACAGGCGCCCTTTCCCGGTATCATAACTGGAGAAATTGTTCCAGATCTTCACAAAAGCTTCCTGCAGGATATCTTCGGCCAGTTCACGGTTCTCAACCATCCGGTAAATGATACCGTTCAAAGCAGCCGAATAATTATCATATAGGTATGAGAATGCCTGTTGATCCCTGCTTTGCAGCAGCAGCACCAGCTCTTCTTCATTATATTTTAAAGTATCAGGCAAGTTTTTGTTTGGTTATAAGATTACCGAAAATAATTGATTTTTGCTAAACCCGATTAACTAATAATTTATTTTACTTACCATGATATACACTAAATAACAAAGAATAGATTTTGTTTAGTATTTCAATAATTTGCAAAGGTTTAATTGAACAACCGTTTTAATTATGCACGACTTTTTAATAAGGACAATAGAACCAGGCGATGATAAAGCTTTGGCAAAGATCATTCGTGATACGCTTACAGAATTTAAAGCCAATAAACCCGGCACGGTTTATTATGATGAAACAACCGATCATTTATCCGAAGTATTTAAAGCAAACCGCAGCATTTATTTTGTGGCAGAAATGGATGAAGAAATTGTCGGCGGTAGTGGTATTTACCCAACTGCCAATTTACCCGAAGGCACTTGTGAATTGGTGAAGCTCTATCTATCACCAGGAGGCCGTGGCAAAGGCCTGGGAAAATTATTGATGGAAAAATGCATAACTGCCGCCAAAGAAATGGGCTACAAAAAAATATACTTAGAAACCATGCCCGAACTAACCATTGCCATCCCTATGTATGAAAGACTTGGATTTACTTATTTACCGGCTGCACAGGGTAGCAGCGGGCATACCGGTTGCGATGTGTGGATGATAAAAGAATTATAGATGCTTTTTTATGGAATTTATTTACCACAGTGTCTAATGTGAAATTCCAAAAATGAGATCAGCACTGGCATTTCTTTTTTTAGCTACCCTAACCAACTGTTCACAAAAAGAAAACAGCATTAAACCCCAGGCCCAGGTTCTTAAAAGATCTGAGATCGCAACAATAAACTACGATTCCTGCAAAGCTGTGATCCTTCTTAATAAAAAAAGTCAACAGGGCAGGTGGACAAAGATCTCTAAACAGGAAAAAGAAAAGATCTTTACATCTGCTGTTGCAGAAACAATTATCCCGGCCTGGATAGGAACTGCATGGGATTTTAATGGCACCAGTGAAAAACCACAGCAAGGCAATATTGCGTGCGGTTATTTTGTGACTACCATTTTAAGAGATGCCGGGCTTAGCCTTGCCCGTATTAAACTGGCGCAGTGTGCATCTGAGCAAATGATCACTTCGCTGGTACAATCAAAATACATTCAGCGTTTCAGCCAGGTTAAGATAGAAGATTTTATACAGTCGATCAAGGGCCAGGGCTATGGTCTATATATTGTGGGGCTTGATAACCATACCGGTTTTATTTATAACGATGGTAAAGAAATTCATTTTATCCACTCTACATTTATAGGTACAAGAAATGTACAAAAAGAGAATGCTGCCACAAACTGGATACTTGAAAAAAGCAAATACAAAGTGTTGGGAAAAATAAGTGCAGATGAAAAGGTATTGGACAGGTGGATCAATTAAGCGGTAATTAACTGCACTTCATACATCCCGCTAAACAAATACAATTTGCCCGTCTTTACTTCCATGCATTTAAACCGCTTTCTAATCTTTTCACCTTTCCTGAAAATGCGGCCACCTTTTATTACAAACAATGCACCTTCAGGTAATTGTTCTACCAAATGAATTCCGGCTGGTTTTTCATCGTAATTATGCAACACCCGTAAAAGTTTTTCATCGCCACAACTGCTGGCGGCGGGGTTATGCAAGGTATTCAGCAATGCTTTTTCAATATCAGCCGGAAATATCTTCTTCAATAAAAATTTGGCGAGTATCTTTCCAAACTCATCTTTCCACTCCCTGCCATGGGCCTGCACACGGTGGCCGAATCTCTCGTAGGTGAACAGGTGAGCCAGTTCATGCAACAGGGTAATCAGAAAAGCATATTTGTTCAGGTTGCCATTAACACTGATGCGGTGATTTTTATCGGAATGGGCATGGCGGTAATCGCCCAGGATAGTTTGCCTTTTGCGGCTGATGGTGAGGTGTACTTTATAATGTTGCAGGTAGTAAAGCACTTCGTCAAAACTTCCACCGGGTAAATAATCCTGCAACTGTAAAAGCGGGGCTTCCTGCTTAGGCATTCTTTGTTTTGTTCAGTTTCATGATGGTCCTTACTTCTATCACCAGGTAAACAATATAAATAACCATGGAGATATATACGGCCGGCTTATTAAATGCAGCTTTGCTTATAAAGTAATAACCTACCACTGCAATTACACAGGCAAATACTTTAATGATCATACCTCCCATAACGCTGCGGATAAAGACATTGGGATTGCTGTTGTACATGGCCACATATTGCATACGAAAAACAAAAAGGCTCACTAAAAAGAACAGGCAGTTGCCTCCCATCAGCACCCCGTAATCAATTCCCTTATCAGCATAAAACAGATACCCTGCAAAAATGATCGCTGTTAAAATAAAAAATGTAATGACTAAAGGAAGTACTGTCTTAAAACTGAAATTCATTAAATGTTTTTTATTGATTCATGGCAGTTGCCACTTCCTTTTTAAGTTCTACCACATTGGCGCCCATATGACAGCTGCCGTTAAATACTGCAGTAGGCTCTACCTGTAGTTTCCCGGCATAAATATCGCCATTCACCTCGGTCTTGCCATGCAGGAACAGAAGTTCCTGCACTTTAATAGTGCCGGTTACATGCCCCATGATATCGGCCTGCAACCCTTCTATATTACCTTCCACAACTCCATCTGTGCCTACAATGATCTTAGCCTTCCCTTTCAGGTTGCCTCTTAAAGTGCCGTCGATGCGTATATCGCCATTACTTTCCATATCGCCGGTAATGGTTGTGCCGGCACCGATCATAGTACTGGCGTTGCTGGCACCCGGATCAAAAGATGTTTTGGATTTTGAATTAAACATATAGCATAGGTTTTAATTTTTTAAAAAATCATTCTTTCATATTTTCTACCTTGGGTAGAAAATGTTTATTGGTATCCAGCTTCGGAAGCTCCCCTTTTAATACTTTATGCAGGTCATCATAATATTTTTGCTTATACTTCAGGTCCTTTTCCAGTGAATCAGTTGTGTATGTAAGCGCTTCATACTGCTTTCGCTGTTTGGCATTTCCATAACCTGTACCCGGTAAATAATATTTTAAAGGGGTAAAAACCAGTAAAGCAATGATCAACCCGGCCAAAACCACAAAAACAGTACTCAGGAATATATAAACACTCAAACGGCTAAGTTTAAACTTTACAACCTCCTCATAGGTATCTTCATTCATAACCACCAGCCTGTAACGGTTTCTTAACCTTTTTAGCGTGCTGTTGGCATCAAGTTTTGCCATATTTTTTTGTTGAACCTTAAAATTAAGAAATGCAGGTGAAAAAGCAACCTAAAAAAGGCTAAATATGCCTCTTATACAAACTAATTAAACTGTGTAACTACTTCGTAATAGTTTTTGCCACGGATTGCACAGATTTACACGTATGATTTAAATTGATACCAACATCAGTTCTTTGTGACGTCATCGTTGTGTCGCTCACTTGTGCCACATACCATTAGGCAACATCTTAGACCATATATTTTTACGTTGATTTTTATCTTATCTGTGTCAATCTGTGTAATCTGTGGCAAACCTTCTTAAATATTTATTAAACTAAGTTAAATCCTGTCCATTCTAAGCTGTAATTACCAAAAATAACCGATATTTAGCCCTATTATTCAACCTTTTTGATTCATGCTGCAGAGAACTAAAAACCCGTTATTCATTTTTTTGATACTGTCCGGATTTTCATTGCCGGCAATATGCCAGCCACAATGGACATTTGAACCATTTGGTAAGCAAAAAAAACCAGAAAAATTTGAGGACAGAAAACTGGGCTCGGAAAAAACAGCCGATAAAAAATTTACTGTAGTAAGAAATGCCTACCAGAACAATGTAACCCATTATAATTATTACTTCAATGCCAACAACAGGGTTAATAATGTTGTTGAACGGGCCAAGCTCAGTTTAAAGGATGATTATACAAACATGCTTGCTTTTTATCCTTATACACTGGAGGGCACATCATCACAAAAGATCGAACTTGACTCTGTTATCTATACTTCCACCGCAGGCATTTTATTGCATGATCTGCGTAACGACTGGATCGATAACATGTATATGCTGATAGGCAAAGCCTATTATTTCCGCAAAGATTTTGATTCGGCTTTAATGACCTTTCAATTCATCAACTACAATCTTTTCCCCCGTAAAAGAAAGAATGATGACGATAACCGTATAGTGGGCACCAATTCTGTTTCAATTGCCAATAAAGAAAAACGGAATGTGCTGCAAAAGCTTACAGCGCTGCCGCCAAGCCGCAACGATGCTATTCTCTGGCTGGCACGTACATTAATTGAGCAGAATGAATTTGCAGAGTCGGGTGGCCTGATAAACACTTTACAGGTTGATCCTAACCTGCCAAAGAGATTACGCAATGATCTTGCAGAAGTAAATGCTTACTGGTTTTTTAAACAGGGCATTTACGATAGTACAGCCAAACATCTTGAACGGGCTTTAAGTACCGCTGACAATAAACAGGACCAGTCACGTTGGGAATTCTTGTTGGCACAGCTTTACGAAAAGAATGGCAATTATGAGAAAGCATCATCCTATTATGACAAAGCTTCCAGGCATACGGTTGATCCGTTAATGGATATTCATGCGAGGCTTAATGATGCAAAAATGCTGAGAACAAGTGGCAACCCTAAAGAGCTTGATAAGGCGATCGATAATCTTGCAAAAATGGGAAAGCGTGATAAGTATGATGCTTATCGTGATATCGTTTATTTTTCGGCAGGAGACCTGTCTTTGCAAAAACCTGATACAAATGCTGCGATAGTTTTTTTCAACAAAAGCCTGAAATATAATGAGGGCAACATCAATTATAAGAACAGGGCTTATCTTAAACTGGGCGATATTGCCTACAGCCGCAAGCAGTACAGGCTTGCTGCTGCCATGTACGATAGTTTACAAACAGGACCGGACTCTCTTTTAAATCTCCAGATAGCAGCCATTCAGCAAAGAAAAGAAGCATTACTTAAAATAGCTGCTGCTATCAGCACCATTGAAAAAGAAGACAGTGTGCAACGTATTGCTTTAATGCCCGCTGCCGAAAGAGAAGAGTTCATTAAAAAAATATTACGTAAGCAACGTAAGGATAAAGGCTATAAAGATGATGGTAATTCAGGTGGTGTTGACCTCTCTCCTTTCAACAACAATAACCAGCAACCCATTGATCTTTTTGCCGGAAACAGCAAAGGAGAATGGTATTTCAATAACAACTCACTTAAGTCAAGAGGTTTCAGCGAATTTAAAAGCAAGTGGGGAAACAGGACCAATGTAGATAACTGGAGGCGTAAAGCTGCTACAGAAACGGTTATAAGTAATCCGATCCCGGTAGCAGGCGGTGATAAAGGTGATACAAAGTCTGGAAAAAGTGGAGGTACCCCCAATGGTGGTGGTGCTTCAAAAACTCCGGCAGAAGAAATTACTTACGATGGATTGATGAAAGATCTGCCTTTGACCGAAGAGAGACTTAAAGAAAGTAATGAAACCATTGCAGTAAATATGATCATCCTGGCCCAGGCATATCAAAACGACCTGGAAGAATATCAACTAGCTGCAGATACCTACGAAGATTATTTGAAGCGGTTCCCCAACCGTTTGCTTGAAGGTGATGTGTACCTGAACCTTTATTTCTGTTACACAAAACTGGGCCTGAAAGATAAGGCGGCATATTATAAGAATTTACTGAACGGGAATTTTGCCAATACTGTTGCCGGGAAAAAACTGAATAACCCTGCAGCATTAAATCCAAAAGCGCAAAACCCCGAAGCCACTAAATTGTATGAAGACATTTATAATCTCTTCATTGAAGGTGATTTTGAAAAAGCAATGGCTGAAAAGAAAAAAGCAGATAGCCTGTATGGAGTAAATTACTGGACACCTCAATTATTGTATATCGAGGCCCTGCATCATGTAAAGAACAGGAATGATAGCGCTGCCATACAAGGGCTGCAATTGATCATCAGCAACAACCCAACATCTCCGCTTAAACAAAAAGCAGAGACCATGATCGATGTGTTAAGGAGAAGGGCTGAAATAGAAAAGTATCTTACCAGCCTGGAAATTACAAGGGCTGAAGAAAATCAGTTAAAAACTCCGGATGTTCCAAAGGTTGTTACCAAACCTGTAGTTCCTCCGGTTGTAAAAGATACAGTAGCCAAGGTTGCACCACCTTTAACCAGTGGGCCATTTGTGATGGCTGTTAATGCACCTCACCATGTGATCATGGTATTGAACAAAGTAGACCAGGTGTATATAACCGAAGCCAGGAATGCATTCATCAGGTATAACCGGGAAAATTTTTATGGCCAAACGATCAATATCAATAAAGATGCAGTGGATGCAGATAATAATTTGCTGGTCATTACTTCTTTCCCGGATGCAGCAGCAGCATTGATCTATTACAACAAAATAAAAAAAGATGCACCCAGTGAAATATCCTGGTTGCCGGCCAATAAGTATTCTTTTTTAATTATTACAGAAGAGAACCTGCAGTTGCTCAAGACCAATAAAAACTTATCAGGCTATAAATCCCTGTTAAATACACAGTTTCCAAACAGGTTTTAACAGGCAGCTGAGCACAGGTAATAGGTTCTTTTAATAGTTTTATGGAATGTTTTGGATCAAAGCTACTTTCATAACCTGTCTGCCGGTAGGCAGGCTCATCATTTATAATTCATCTTTTCTATGAAGCGTTCAGTTAAAATTTTATGGCGGGTATTTCTTGGCGGATTTATTTTCGTCCTACTCATGTTTACCCTTGCCAATTTTGGCGTGTTTGGTAAAATGCCTTCTGTAGAGCAGTTGCAAAACCCTGAAGCCGACCTGGCCAGTGAAGTATATTCAAGTGATGGGATATTGATGGGAAAATATTATACAGAGAACAGGAGTGAAGTAAAATATAATGAGATCTCACCCAATGCGATCAATGCATTAATTGCTACAGAAGATGAACGGTTTTACGATCACTCCGGCATTGATGCAAAAGCATTTGCACGTGCCGTATTTACGTTGGGTAAGGACGGGGGCGGCAGTACCATTACGCAACAGGTTGCCAAATTGATGTTGGGCCAGGGACGTGGTAATATTCTTACCAGGGGTGTTCAAAAAATAAAGGAATGGATCGTAGCAGTTAAACTGGAAAGGAATTTTACCAAGGAAGAGATCATTACACTTTACCTGAACAGGGCCCCCTGGGGAAATGTTTACGGCATTCGTAATGCTTCTATCACTTATTTTCAAAAAGAGCCTAAGGATCTGAAAATTGAAGAAGCTGCCGTATTGATCGGCATGCTGAAAGGATTTATATTCAATCCCATTGGTTACCCTAAAGCTTCTGTTGACAGGAGAAATACGGTTATAAACCAGATGGTTGTTTGTAAGCAGCATTTTTTAACCGAAGCCGAAGCTGATAAATTAAAAGCCAAACCACTTATTACAAATTATAAAAAGATAGATGAGAATATAGGGATCGCCCCTTATTTCCGGGCAGTATTAGGCAAAAAATTAGAAGAGTGGTGTAAAAAACATGAGAATCCAAAGACCGGTGAGCCTTATAACCTGTACAGGGATGGCCTGAAAATATATACCACCATTGACTCCCGTATGCAGCGGTATGCCGAAGAAGCTATTGTTCAGCACATGCCGGTAATTCAAAAAAAGCTTGACTGGAACATGAAAGCTTATGGAAAAAGGATGTGGAAGGACCATGAGTCTGTTATTGAAGCGGCATTTAAATTCACCGACAGGTGGAAGAGTATGAAAGAGGCTGGTGTATCGGAAGAAGAAATAAAAAAGACCTTCTACATTCCCGTAAAAATGAAAGTGTTTGCCTGGAATGCAAAAAGAGTAAAGGATACCATACTCACGCCTTTTGATTCGATCAGGTATCATAAGCAGATCTTACAAACCAATTTTGCGGCCATGGATCCCCGTACCGGTGAAGTAAAATGCTGGGTAGGTGGTATAGATTTCAAGTGGTTTAAATTTGACCATGTTACACAAAAGAGGCAGGTAGGTTCTTCTTTTAAACCATTTGTGTATACATTGGCCATTGATGAGGCCGGTTATACACCCGAAACCCAGATACCCGGAGGTTGCCTTACCCTGGGAGGTAAAACCATTTGTGGTGGTGGTGGTACAGTTGCATATTGCCTGGCCCAATCAAAGAATATTGCGGCCTGGCGCCTGATAGGCCAGGTAGGTGCAAAAAGAACAATTGAATTTGTACAGAATTGCGGGATCAAAACCAAGATACCCCCCTATTATTCAATAGCCCTGGGTGCAGCCGAAATACCGATGATGGAAATGTTACAAGGCTACACCATGTTCCCCAATAAAGGTTTAAATACAGAACCTATACTCATGAACCGGATCGAGGACAAAAGCGGCAACATGCTGGAAGAATTTACTTCAACTTCGAAACAGGTAATTGCAGAAGCAGATGCATATACCATGGCAACATTAATGCAGGGTGTGATAAAATCCGGCACTGCCAGGAGATTAAACAGTTATAATATACCGGTTGAAAAAGCCGGCAAGACGGGTACAACCAATAACAATGCCGATGGCTGGTTCATTGGTTATACACCAGAGTTGCTGGCCGGTACCTGGGTGGGTTGCGATGATCCGTTCATACAGATATATTCAGGTACAGCGGGCGGAGCCGAGATGTCTGCACCAGGTTGGGGTATTTTTATGAGTAAAGTTTATGCCGATAAAAAATTAGGTTATGGCGAGATCAAAAAATTTGAAAAACCACTTGAACTGATGAATGACCCCATTTATGCAGATGTAAATATGGAGAGGTTTTTCAAAGAGGGCGATAGTACCACCGTTGATGAAGGAAACGGAAACGCTAATGATTTTTTTGATGCCCCACCGCCGCCTGATAACAAGCCGCCCGAGAATATTAAAATTGAAAGTGAGATACCCGGAACTTTGCCCGATACTGGTAAATCTAAAAAGGCAGATGAAAAGAAACCAATGCAACAACCGGTTCAAAAACCTGCAGAAGATAAAAATAAAAAGCCGGTAAAGCCAAAAACGAACGATTATTGATATTTTCCGTTGTGTTAATTTCAAAAGTAATTAACACAACGGAAATACTATTCTACGATCTTTTCAATCCGTATCATTTTTCCATCATCATTTATTCCTTCTAAAACGATCCGCATTCTTTTTGTAAAATCATTATTGTAAAAAGTTATGGGGATCCTGCGATTTGCTTTATCGGTTAAAACATATGGCATCCAAAGCAAGGTTGTTCTGGCATCTGTACCAGCCGCTGTGTTGGTTTGTGAATAGTCGGGCGAATAAAACTCCTTGATGGGTGAATAACCTGCAATTTTTACCAACCCCAGGTCTTTGTCAGTAGGCCGCCGATCGATCAGGTCATCACCTTTCCTGGTGTAAATTGATAAGGCTGGTTGAAGCCCCGCCCCTCCGGCTTCGGGGCCGCTGCCCAAAAAATAAGGGATCAGTTTTATATAGGCAACTTGTGAAAGGCTCAAATTTTCCAGGTCGCTTGTTGTCATCTCATGTTCATCAATATAAACTAAAACCCGTTTACCGCTATACGTTAAAGCCCTGCCTTCTGTCAGGTTAAAATTGCCGATAAGTAAACTGGGCATGGCCGTTCGCAAATAATTATAAATATCCAGTTTAGTCCAGGACTTTTCATCGTGCAATACATCAACAGCATATCCTGTAGCGCCACCGGAAAACATACCGCTTGCATATTTTCCATCCATTTTTACCAGGGGATCGTTTTGCCAGTTACGACGGCTGTTGGTTTTTATTACTACACTGTTTAAAGTTTTTTCTTCATTGAATTTTTTAATACTATTGGTAGTAAGATAATATTGATACAATGAAGTATTGGTATTAAAGACAATGCCGGTTGTATCTTTTAAAAGATAGTCATGATAATTGCCTATAGCGTTCAATAGAGGATAAGTAAAATTAAACTTACTGAAGGCTATCTGGTTATTGTTTGTTTTATTTTTATTAAAAGAAAAGTAGATCCTTGCGCTATCGTAAAACACCAGCCCGGTTTGCTTCAATAAACCTGTAGGCTCCGGGCGTATAGAATAAAAATAACTGGAACTATCAGCTGTTTTAACAACCAGGTTCACCATTTCACCTTTTTCTGCTTTATCCATTACTGGTTTAGCAATTTGTCCATAAACTCCAAGATATTCATCGGGGGCAAATTTTACAGCGGGCATTTTCTGTGCTACCATGTCTGTCCAGTTGTACCTGCGCCAGCCATGGGTAAGCATTACCAAATCCAGTTTGTTCCTCAATGCGGCATCTGCATTATTTATAAAATAAAAAGCAGGGTTGTGTATATACCCTTTCAGGTCACCCTTTAGTAAAAGATCACTTACAATGGTATTAGAAGAAGCTTCATTGTTCATATCAGCATCCGAAATACTCAAAGACATATTTGCCGGCACCGTATCTGCTACAAAGATCTCAAATACATTCTTTCCTCTTTTTTGTGTATTCTTCTCCAATGTATTTACAGCAGCATTCACGGCAAAATTATCATTGTTTATAAATGCAACACGTTCTGCTACCGGGTTCCAGGCTGCGTCAAAAACAGTTAATTGCATGGTTCCTGATGGGAGGCCTTTAAGAGGCACCACCCCGGTAAATGGTTCGGCCCGAACAGCGAGATGTGTTTTATAAAATACTTTCTGATACATGTACATTAATACATGCAGGGAATCTGCCCCTGTTTTATTGATCAGGTTGAAATACAATTTATCTTTTTGAACAGTGAGCTTTAAAGAAACACCCCGTGGCTTTGCATCGGGCAACATGGTTTGCAGTTTTACCCCATTGTTATCATGCCATTCAGCATAATACCTGTCGCCTGGTTGAAAATCGAGATCAAATTTACCCATTCCATCATGTATTGCTGTTAATGGCATTATTACTTCTCCTGTCTCCTGCTTTTTTATTACGCCATCAATAAAAAATGGCAGCCCATTATTGTAATTGGCTTTAAATGCAATGGTATTTACTGCTCCTGTAATAATATCGCCGCCTTCAGGAAAAAATTGAAGGCTTACCGTTTTATTTGTTGCAATTAAGGCACTGCTTTTATTGCTGATCATCTTTATTGCACGGCTGAAGAGCATGGTAGTATCAAAATTCAGCATCCAACTGGTATAAGCCATGCATATTAATTGCAAAGATCTTAAACTATCGGGTATATCAAAATGCCCGTCGCTGGTACCTCCAAACACAGGACTTATTATTTGGTGTATTAGCTTTCCGTACTCATCATACAGTGTCATATAAAAATTAGTACTGCGTTCTGATGGAAAATTCTCTTCGAACAGGTATGCTTTAAACCAAATGGTTTCGCCTGGCATATAAGATTCCTTGTCGAAATGAATATGAATTTTTTCCTGGGGGAAATTAGCGCCATAAACATTTATCCTGTCTTCAAGTGTCTGCGCTTTAGCTTTAAATGAAATAAAGGCTGTAATCAGTATAAAGCTATAAAGTATAAGTTTAGCTTTTTGCATAGGGGGATAGTTTGGTTGGATGAAATTACATAAAATTTCTTTTAGCTATTATTTTATTATATAATAACAAAATCCTGCAATTTTACTTTATCTCCAAATTAAAACGCCCCCGGCATAATGCCGGGGGCGTTTTAATTATACAATTAACTACTTCTATTAATAGTTGCTTAAAGTCATTTCCACTCTCCTGTTCTGTGCACGGCCGGCAGCTTTATTATTATCTGCAACTGGCTTGGTTTCGCCATAACCTGTAGATGATAAACGACTTTCAGCGATCCCTTTACTAACTAAGTAAGCTTTTACTGAAGCTGCTCTCCTGTTAGACAGGTCGAGGTTATATTCATCTTTACCTTGAGCATCAGTATGGCCATCGATCTGCACTTTAAAGGTTGGATTCTCATTCAAAATAGTAACCACATCATCTAATCTTTTGTTAGATTGCTTTAATAATTTATCGCTTGCTGTTGCAAAGAATACATTTTTAGCAGCGAGATTAACACGCTTGATGATCTCTTCACTGATTATAGGACAACCATAATTTGAAGCCGGCCCTTTTTCATTGATACACTTATCTTCTTCATCATTTACACCATCACCATCAGTATCAGGAATCGGGCAACCCTGGTAACGTGCAACACCCGGAACAGTAGGACATTTATCAACTTCATCATTGATACCATCTTTATCAGTATCGGGAATTGGACAACCCTGGTAACGTGCCAAACCCGGAACATCAGGACATTTATCTTCTGAATCAATAATACCATCACCATCCCTGTCAGGACAACCTTGTAAAGAAACAAGGCCAGCTACATCAGGGCATTTATCAAGCGAATCCAATACACCATCGCCATCCCTGTCTTTTGGAGGCTCCACAACCGGAAGCGGAATTACAACAGGAGCTGGTGGTTCTGGTTTCTTAAATAAAGGAGCAGCCACACCAGCGCTATGATAAAAATGATACGATGCATTTTCTGTAACCGGTACACGGTACTGCGAATTCAGTATCAGGAAAACCTCGTCAACAATTTTCACCTGGGCCCCGATACCAAAAGGCATAAATGCGGCATAGTATCCACCAAATTTTGAACCGCCGATACCAGCTGTAAGAAATGGGTTCAGGATATATTTATCAGACAATAATTTTAAATTGAGCGTAGCAACTCCTTCAAGTAATAAAATATTATCAGTAGCTATTACTTTTGAATTGGGATATTTTAGAAAAGAACCGGACAGGGTACCAACAAAATCAAGATTATTATTCATCCCCTGCAAATAGCTGATCGCCATTCCCGCAGTCATGTTATTGGTTTTATGCCATTTATGTGAGTTGATCGTATTTGCCAGGCCAACACTACGAACACTTTGTGCCGTTTTAAAATCATTCAGAAAAAAGTGAATTCCGAATGATGGTCTCTTTTTGTATTCACCTTGTGCAAAAGATGATACAAACAGGCCTAGGCCTATAAATGCTAATAAGATTTTCTTCATAATAGTTAATTTTCTAAATCGCAACAAAAATAGCTGCTTAACTTCAAAACATAAAATATTATTACAATTATATTATCCCCCTAAAATCAACCTATATGGTAAAAATAGCACATACTATTAGCGGGAAATTGCTTTTTTATCCACCAACTCTACTTTTACCCTTGTAAGTCCCCCTGAAATATAGCCAAGCTTTTGAGCAGCAGCTCTCGACAGATCTACCACTCTTTTCATTTTTGGGTGAATCCGGTCGTTTACTTTCACAATAACTGTTCGCTTATTCTTTAAGTTGGTTACCTTGATCCAGGTTCCAAGGGGTAAGACATTACAGGCACAGGTTAATTTTTTTTGATCGAAGGTTTCGCCACTTGCTGTACGCCTGCCATTAAATTTATTGGCATAAAAACTGGCCTGCCCGTAAAATACCCGGGTTGTTTTTTTAGTAGTTATTTTTTTTGAGGCGGGAGGGGTTGGGCTTTCTTTAATGACATCATTTCTTTGTGCAGTAGCCGGTAAAAACAGCATGAAAAAAGCAAATAAGATCGCCGTAAAAAAGTGAAGTAAAAATCTGTATTTAATAGCAATTATTTTCATACACATTTTTAAAGATACCATTAATTAGCCGTTCACAATCCCTCACTTTTTTGCGAAATATTTTTCCATGAGCTGCCTGTCTTCTCCATATATATCTTCATAAAATTTTACTTCCCCGTTCCTGCCTTCACAGGAAAAATACCGGATATACAATGGAATGTGATTCTTAACATCGATCATGTGACGTTCCTTATGGGCTATCCAGTTTTTAATAGAGTCTGTCGTATATTTTAATGAATCAGTTCTCCTGCTTAAAGTGCTGTCATTGTCAGCAATATAATAAGCCAGTTTCTCCCATTCCTGCACACGCACACATCCGTGGCTTAATGCACGTGAGGCATTTTTAAAAAGATAGCGCTGGTTTGTATCGTGCAGATAAACAGCATAAGGATTATCAAAATTAAATTTGATCACCCCCAGGGAATTATTATCGCCGCTCCCCTGCACTACCCTGTATGGAATACCCCTTGAATATTTACTCCAGTTCACTGAGCCTGGACTGATCGTTTCGCCCTTGTTGTTTATTAGTTTAAGACCAAGCTTTGAAATATAATTGGGATTATTTTTAAGCCTGGGTAAATATTGTTTTACAATAATGCTGGTTGGGACCGTCCACGTAGGATAAGTAATGATATCCGATATCTCGGATGTAAGCAGCGGTGTCCTGGTTTCCGGCCTTCCGCAGATCACTTTCGATTCAAACACAAGAGTATCTGCATTTATCATGTGCAAATAGTAACCCGGAAGATTTACCCAGATATATTTAGGAGGCAATTTAGCAGGCAGTTGCTTGTACCTGTCGAGTGTAATAGCAATCCGCTTGAATTTTTCTGCATCATTAGTATTAAGTGAATTAATTAAATTTCTACCATATTTACCGTCAATAGTAAGACCTTTTTGTCCCTGGTATTTTTTTATGGCAGTTGCCAGCGTTGCCGAGTCAGGTATTTTTATCGCCGGCAACATACAATTACTTTCCGTAAGTCTTTTCTGCAAAAGCCTAATAAAATACATGGAATCCCTTGCATCGCTTCTTTTAAAAGGATATACAATATGAGTAAAAACACGCCTGTCCATACTATCTACAAATTTCTTAATTCCCTTTTTAAGCTCCCAGTAGTTTTTATGTTTTGGTTGAAGTGAGATCAGCAATCCGCTAAAGTCTTTTTTCTCTACCAGTTCATTCAGCGTAGCAATAAAAAATTTATCAACGAGTATTGAATCTTTATTCAATGATAAACTGTCGGGTTGTAACCTGCCCTGCTTGAGGTCTTTAATAATATGCATGAATCCATCGGTAAGTAAAAGTTCGGCCCTTGTCCAGAAATGTGCATTCATGCGTGCAAGCGAATCCCTGTCTAAACTATCCTTTAGTACTTTTAAACGATTGTAATGATAATCATTGGGAAAAAGCCCTTCGTTTTCTGCATACTTAATGAACTGGTATAAAGAATCGGCCAATGGTTGCCATTTTGCTGCACTGCTCCATATAGGCTTATATTCATTCTTTTGATAAAACTCTTCAACTATCTGGTATAAGGTTATCTGGGTGCTGTCATCAATTTTTCCCGAGTTTGTAATACCCTTGTTTAATACAGCTTCTACCTGGTCAATTACTTTTTCATTCATTGCATCAGGGCTGGTAACTATATTCTTATCCTCCTTTTCGCTGTGATTGGTGCATGATAATGCCAGGAACATGATACAAACTGCATAGTACCTGTATTGGTTTAGTGAGTATGGCATATATCGGGTTAAATATTTGTAACTTGACGCTATATTTTCAATACGGATAACTTATGAGGCTGATACTTATTAACAAGATAATACTTCGTTTTGATTTGTCTTAATTTATAGATAAGTTTTTATACGATTTCGAAAACATCAAAAAATAAGCAGAAAAATATGGTAACCAGTGCATTAATTGAACTTTTTGAAAGGGACCTTCAAAGACTGAGAACTGAAATTGAATTGTATAAGGATGAAGACAACCTATGGGTTTTAAAGGAAGGGATCAGTAATACTGCCGGAAATTTATGCCTGCACCTGCTTGGCAACCTGAACCATTTTATTGGGGCAACATTGGGTAATACCGGTTATGTAAGGTACAGAGATGATGAATTCAGTTTGAAAAATATACCCAGGCAGGATTTGATCATGAACCTTGAGAACTGTACATTAATTGTAAATGAAACCTTGCAAAAATTAACTGCTGCTGATCTTGAAAAAGATTTTCCGTTGGAGAAACACGGTACTATTGTAAGCACCGGAAATATGCTGATCCATTTGTATGGGCACCTGAGTTACCACCTGGGACAGATCAATTATCACCGGCGCCTGCTTGATCAGTAAATGATCCGTGGTATTTTTTGTTCCAGCAACATGAGGTCGGCCAGGACAAAGGCTGTTACAGCTTCTAATATAACCGGCACCCGCAATGCTATACAAAGATCGTGACGGCCTTTTACAGAAAAGCTTTCAACAGAACCGGTCTCTGCATTTAAGGTTTGTTGTTCTTTAGGTGTTGATGAAGTGGGTTTGATCGCAATTCGAAAAATGATCTCATTGCCATTGGTTATACCGCCAACAATTCCCCCTGCATGATTAGTAAAAGTTTTTCCTGCTTTATCTTCAATAGCATCGTTGTGATCGCTGCCAAACATTTTTGCTGCGGCAAAGCCGGTCCCAAATTCTATTCCCCTAACAGCTGGTATCGCAAATACTGCATGGCTAAGCATTGATTCAGCAGAATCAAAGAATGGTTCTCCCAATCCAACGGGTAAACCGCTGACTTTACATTCAATGATGCCTCCAATACTGTCTTTTTCATCAATGGCTTTTTGCAAACCCTTTTCTAAATCTGTTTCTCCTCCTATTTCCAAGATGCTTGCAGTTATAGAGACCCCGGTTTCCCCTTCAGGGGGCGGAGGGGGTAACAATTTTTTTGCAACCACTCCTGCAGCTACCAGGCATACGGTCAACCTTCCGCTGAAATGCCCGCTGCCACGGTAATCTTCGTTACCACCAAACTTGGCCGACGCAACAAAATCGGCATGGCCAGGCCTGGGAACTGCACGTTGTTTTTCATAATCACCACTGCGGGTATTATTATTCTCAAATAAAATAGTAATGGGCGCACCGGTTGTTTTTCCATTGAACAAACCGGTTTTTATTTGTGGCATATCGTCCTCTTTCCTGGGCGTTGTTCCTTTGGCGCCGGGTTTTCTTCTTTCAATGTCTGCACTAAAATCTTCAACAGATAAAGGCAGGCCAGCAGGACAACCATCAATGGTCAATCCCACACAATCGCCATGCGATTCACCAAAAATATGTACACGGAATATGTGGCC
>Ga0193752_1000827_pt1 | contig 27846 bp, 22 predicted proteins | sample H1c1metaG_FD_144924 | JGI IMG/M metagenome (GOLD analysis project Ga0193752, IMG submission 144924) | Soil microbial communities from a riparian zone of the East river system, Colorado, United States - H1c1 | ecosystem: Environmental > Terrestrial > Soil > Riparian zone | place: USA: East River...
ACACACGAACACCAGTATCACCTCTCGGGGTTTCCCGGCCTCCTCGACCTGTTCAAGAAAGAGTCCGCCGGTGAAATCTGGGTGGCATGGACCGAGGACGGCAGCGACGCCTTCGCGAAAAGCCTGCGCGCCAAGAAGGACAAGGCGCTTGCCGCGCTCTCCGGCGCGCGCATGCGCATGACCCTTGCGGGCGCTTCCAGTGAAGAAGCGAAGCTCACTTCCCTGCTCGGCTTTTTCGGAGACGGTTCGGGCCCCAAGCTCAAGTCATTCGGCAACGCCCTCAAGGCACTGTCGACAACCGTAAAATATCACACGCCGGGCGAACCCCCCATCGAGCTGCTGGACGGGCAGGCACGCGTGTTCGTGCTGGGGCCGCCGCGCGACAAGAAACTGCTCGGCCAGTCGGCGCCGAGCACGGCGGACAACGGCCAAGTCTACAAGTTCGGCGCCTATGCCGCGCTGCTCGACCAACTCGAGCCGGCGCTGGGCAGCGAGCCGATGGGACCGTTCGACGATCGCTTCGCCCTGCCGCTGGATGGCACCAGGGCCGTGTCGTTTTTCAAACGGCATTACTGGGCCGATACCAACGACGAGAATCTTCAGGACCGTATCGACAACACGCAGGACTGGCGCCGCATCGACACCGACTGGATGACTTCGGCAACGACCCTGGCCTTGCAGCTCGACGAGGACACCAACAACACCAGCCTCGTGCTGGCGTTCGAATTGGGACCGAAGGACAAGGACGGTCCCGTCTTGCTGTTCGCCGCCGACGCGCAAGTCGGCAACTGGCTGTCGTGGCAAGGGCTCAAATGGGAATATGCCGGCCGCACCATCACCGGACCTGATCTTCTCAAACGCACCGCGATCTACAAGGTCGGTCATCACGCCAGCCACAATGCGACGCTGAAGAAGCTCGGCCTCGAACTGATGACGTCGCTGGAGCTCGCTCTCATCCCGACGGATGCCGAAATGGCGAAAACCGTGAAATGGGGAACGCTTCCGTGGCCCCCCCTGCTTGATGCATTGGACATGCAGGCGAGGCATGGGGCTATCCGCACCGACAAGCCCCTCGGCAAGAAGTCGTCCGACGCCAAAGTGACGGAAAACCAGCTCTATTACGAGATCGAGTTCTAGCCCGCTTGCGCAGGACGCCCGGCCGGGCGAAGGTCGGGCAAATGTCTTTGGCCAGCGCCCCTGGCCGCCTGACGGCGGTCCTCGGCCCCACCAACACCGGCAAGACCTACCTTGCGATCGAACGCATGCTCGGCCACGAGTCGGGCATGATCGGCTTCCCGCTGCGCCTGCTGGCGCGCGAGAACTACGATCGCATCGTTGCGGCCAAGGGGGCCAAGCAGGTGGCGCTGATCACCGGCGAGGAAAAAATCGTCCCGCCCGGTGCCCGCTATTTCATCTGCACGGTCGAATCGATGCCGCTCGAGCGGCCGGTGTCGTTCCTCGCCGTCGACGAGGTGCAGATGGCGGCCGACCCCGAGCGCGGGCATTTCTTCACCGACCGGCTACTCCATGCACGCGGCATGAACGAAACCATGCTGCTGGGCGCCGACACCATCCGGCCGGTTCTCAATCGCCTGCTGCCCGGTATCGACATCGTGGCGCGGCCGCGCTTCTCGCAGCTCTCCTATGTCGGACCAAAGAAAGCCACGCGCCTGCCCCCACGCTCCGCCGTGGTCGGCTTCTCGGCCAGCGAAGTCTACGAGATCGCCGAACTGATCCGACGCCAGCGCGGCGGCACCGCCATCGTCATGGGTGCGCTCAGCCCGCGCACACGCAACGCCCAGGTCGAGATGTTCCAGTCGGGCGAGGTCGATTACCTGGTGGCGACCGATGCCATCGGCATGGGCCTCAATATGGACGTGAATCATGTGTGGTTCGCGTCCTTGCGCAAATTCGACGGACGAACGCTCCGGCCGCTGCGCAATGTCGAGATGGCGCAGATCGCCGGTCGGGCCGGCCGCCACATGAATGCCGGTACTTTCGGCACGACCGCCGATGTGGGTCCGCTCGATCCGGAGGTCGTCGAGGCGATCGAGAGCCATCGTTTCGATCCGCTGCGCGATATCCAATGGCGCAACAGCGAGCTCGACTTCCGTTCTGTGGCGCGGTTGATCGCGTCGCTCAACGAAATGCCGACACATCCTACCCTGCAGCGCGTGCGGGAACAGGACGACCAGCTTGCCCTGCAGACTCTGGCGCCACGTTCGGATTTTCTTGGCCGTCTGCGCAGCCCGCAGCGCGTGCAATTGCTGTGGGAAGTCTGCCAGGTGCCGGATTTCCGCAAGACCATGACCGAGGAGCATACCCAGCTGCTCGGCCAGCTTTTCGAGCATTTGACCCAAGGCGGCGAGCGGCTGCCCGAGGACTGGATCGAATCGCAGGTCAAAAGGCTCGAGCATTACGATGGCGATATCGACACATTGATGTCACGTATCGCCCATGTTCGGACCTGGACCTATATTTCGCATCGTCCGGACTGGATCCAGCGCTCCATCCATTGGCAGGAGCGCGCCCGGGCCATCGAGGACAGGCTGTCCGACGCGCTTCACCATAAGCTCACCCAAAGGTTTGTGGATAGACGGTCGGCTTTGCTGGTAAGAAGGCTACGCGATGAGGGAGACATGACGACATCGGTCGCTGCTGCGGGCGAGGTCACGGTAGAGGGCGAGCACCTCGGCCGCATCGAGGGCTTTCGTTTTGTTCCCGACGCGACTGAAGCCCAGACCGACCAGAAAACCGTGATGAGCGCTGCCCTGCGGGCTTTGCGCCAGGATCTGCCTGCGCGCCTGCAAGCCTTTGCGGCGTGCGGCGATGGCGAGATTGTGTTCGACGCCCAGTTGCGCATCTGCTGGGGCGGAGGCCCGATTGCGCGTCTGCAGCCAAGCGGCGACGTGCTGGCGCCAAAGGTCGAAGTGATCGCCTCCGACCTGCTCGACGGGCCGGCACGCGAGGAAGTGCGCAAGCGCGCCGCCACCTGGGTCGAGACTCGTATTCGACTGGGTTTGGCGGAGCTGATGACCGCCCGTGCCGCCACCGACCTGCCCGCGGGTGCGCGGGGCATCGTCTTCCAGCTTTGCGAAGGCTTGGGCGTGCTGTCGCGCCGGCCGATCGAGCAGCAGATCGCCGAGCTCGGCGAAGAGGATCGCAAAGCGCTGGCCCGCCTGGGTGCCCGCGTGGGCATCTATTCGGTCTACTTGCCGACCATGCTGAAGCCGGTGCCGATCCGGCTACGCGCCGGGCTTTGGATGATTGCCAAGAACCGCGAGAGCATCCCGCTGCTGCCGCCCGAGGGGCGGACCTCAATGGATCTGCCGCCCGACGCCGATCGCGAATTCTACACCATGATCGGCTATCTGCCGCTCGGCGACCATGCCATCCGCGCCGACATGGTCGAGCGTCTTGCAGCCATGGCGCGCGCCGCCGTGCGCGAAAGCCGCGAGGCCGCGCGCCGCGCCACCGAGGCGAAGAAGGCGGCCGAAGCGCCGCCCGCCGCTGTTTCCGAGAATGCGCCGCCGATACCGGCCGCCGCGACCGACAGCGAAATCAGCGAATGGGCGATCGTAGCTGCGGCGTTTGGGGAGAACGAGCCGGTCGCTGCGGTCGAAACCACACCGGAAGCCGCACCGGCGGTCCTGCTCGAAGAGCCACCGCCCTCGGCACCCGAGCCCGCCATCGAACCGGCGCCGGAGCCAGCACCGGAGCCTATCCCGGAACCGGCTCCAAGCGTCCTCGAGCAGCCCGTCCTCGAACAGGACGAGATGGTCGAGGCCACCGCCATTGCACCAGCGACGCCCGCCGCGGACACACCGTCCCACGAGTCGCCGCCGCCCGAATCGCCGCCCGTCGAGCCATCGTCCACCCCGTCACCGGACATCGCAGGCGAAAAGGCGGACTCGGAGAAAAAGCCCGAGCCGAAACCCCTGCCGCCGGGTCATTTCCGCGTGGCGCCGCAGATGATGTCGCTCGTCGGCTGCTCCGAGCCCGAGATGGCCAATGTGCTGCGCGCACTGGGCTATCGCGTGCATCCACCCTCGGACGAGACCGGGCCGCTCTACAGTTTCTCGATGAAGCCGCGCTTCCTGCGCGAACGCGAGGAGCAGCGCGCCCAGCAGCGCAAGGAACAACGCGAGCGCCAGCGTAATCGACCCGAGCGGCCGGAGCGGGCGCCGAACGAGCGGCAATTCTTCGCCGACGCGCCGCGCCGCGACGGGCCTCGCTCCGATCGACCGCGTGGCAATCGTCCGGGCGAGAATCGCGGGGCGGACAGGCCGACTGAAAATCGGACCACGGAGACTCGCGCACCGGAGAATCGCAGCGGGGACAATCGCCCGCACGACAACCGGCCGAACGACAATCGCTCATCCTATAAAGGCCCGCGCGACAACAGCAAGGGCGGCGGCCGCGGCGACCGGCCGCGCGATTCGCGCCCGCCGCGCCGCGATAGCGGCGGCCCCGCCTTGCGTCTTTACGCCACGACTGAAAAGAAGGGCGAAACGCCGGCGACCGATTCCCCTTTCGCCAAACTGCTCGAGTTGAAGCTCGGCGGAAAGAAATAGCCGCTGGGGATGCGGCTGGACAAGTGGCTCTGGCACGCCCGTTTTTTCAAGTCCCGGACTCTCGCCGCGCGCTTCGTCGAACGCGGGCGCCCACGGCTCGATGGCCGGGTGGTCGATAAGCCGCATGCCGTCGTGGCCGCCGGCATGGTCCTCACCCTGGCCCTGGGGCCCCGTGTCCGGGTCGTGCGGGTGGTGGCTTTGGGGGAACGGCGCGGGCCGGCCGCCGAGGCCCGAACGTTGTATGAAGAAATTGACGTGGCGTGATTGAAGCTCGGGCCACGATGAGAAGAAGTGCGGTCTGGCCGCCTTGCGCGCAGCCGCAGCGCACGTTAATGAGCCGCCCGTTCCAGAGTCGGCAAGCCGATCGCCCTTGCCGGCGTCTACTATATGTTGCCCGTTTCGGGAGCCGTTGATGACCTATGTCGTTACCGAGGCTTGCATCAAGTGCAAGTATATGGACTGCGTTGAAGTATGCCCGGTGGATTGCTTCTATGAGGGCGACAATATGCTCGTCATCAATCCCGACGAGTGCATCGATTGCGGCGTGTGTGAACCTGAATGCCCGATCACCGCCATCCTGCCCGACACCGAGAAGGGTATGGAGAAGTGGCTGGGTCTCAATCGCGACCTTTCCGCCTCCTGGCCCAACATCACCCGCAAGGGCGAGGCGCCGGCGGATGCCGACGACTTCAAGGACGAAAAAGACAAATACGATAAGTATTTCAGCGACAAGCCCGCCGCGCGTTAGATTCAACCTCGGCTTTGGAGAGCCTCTCTCGGCATTTTCGCAGTAGACATGCGCAATGCACATGGGAAACCGTTGCCGAAATGCAACATTCCACGCGACTTTAGCCAAAATATCTGATATACGGATCGGGTTGGAAGCGGTCCTCGTTCGGTCCGCCGCCGGCTCGGTCGCCATGTCGGTATCCGAATGAAACCGACTCTAGGTGCCGTGCCTGCACGCAGGGGAGCGTGCGCGGCGAATCATGGGGTCGTAACCAGCGGGGTGCTAAAGTGGAGGATCTAGACATGCCGAAGAAGATCGCCGTCAAGGCGAAGGAATTCGCTTTCGAAAAGGGCGACTTCGTCGTCTATCCGACCCACGGCGTGGGCCGTGTGGTCGATATCGAAGCCAAGGAAATTGCCGGTCACAAGCTGGAACTGTTCGTCATCTCGTTCGAGCAGGAGCGCATGATGCTGCGCGTCCCGGTGGCCAAGGCCAAGATCTCGGGCCTGCGCAAGCTGTCGTCGCGCAAGATCATGGAAAACGCGCTGGTGACCCTGAAAGGCCGCAGCCGTGTCAGCCGCGCCATGTGGAACCGTCGCGCCCAGGAATACGAAGCCAAGATCAATTCGGGCGACCCGGTGTCGATTGCCGAAGTCGTGCGCGACCTGCATCGCAATGCCGGCCAGCCGGACCAGTCCTACAGCGAGCGCCAGATTTACGAGGCGGCGCTCGATCGTCTGGCCCGTGAACTCGCCGCCGTCGAGCGCATCGACAAGGATTTGGCGACACAGAAGCTCAACAGCGTCCTGACAAAGGTCGCCTAAGCACTGCCGATCGTGAATCGCTGAAAAGGCGGCCGACGCTTCCCGTCGCGCCGCCTTTTTGTTTGCCTTGCTGCAATCGCTCGCCAGGAGGAGATGTGGCACAAGGCGCTCCGCCTGCAATTTGCACTCACACCGCTGCAGATCTTCGACTGGATGCTGGAGCGCGGTTTGGCGGCAACGCCGATCTGTTGAACGCCTTGTCGCGCGCAGCCCGTAACGCCGACGGCGCAATCTTGGTCCCGGCTGCAGGCGCGATCCCGCCCGCGCCTTCGATTCGTGGCGCCTGGCCGTCCTAGGACCGCGCCAGCGATGAAGAACGCGTCGTTACCGTCGCCCGGCCGACGCCCGCACTGATCGGCTTGGCCGGCGACGGCTCGGTCATCGAGCGGATCGAGGCTTAGAATCGTCAGCCGGTGACGCGGGAGTTCGCGACGTACGCGAGATCTTGACTCCGTTCTACGGCTCGACGGTCTTCACCAGGCGCCGGCGCGCCAGCTCGGCGGCATCGTCGACGCCGTTCAAGGTCAGCAGGCGGTTCATCTTGAAGTCGGGATAGGGCAGGCGCGCGGCGAGCTGGGCCGGCGTGGTGCCGTCCAGCGGCAAAACGCGCAGGCGATAGGGCCGCAGTGCTGCCGCCTCGGCATCGGACAGGGAGTGAAAGCTGCGGCTGGCCGCGACCATCGTCTCGATCCGCCGGTCGCGATCGAGGCCGTCGCTGACCAGATTGAAGTAGCAGACCCCGGCGTCGCGCCGGATGACGACATACCGCACCTGGCTCAGCCCTGTATCCGATCCGCGCGGCCGCGCGCCGATGGCGGCCTCGGCGCCGCCGATCCGGGTCGATTGTATGTCGGTCGGCGTGGGTTTCACCTGGTCGCGCATCCAGTCGGTAAGGGTGCCCGGGATTTGCGCCGCCTGGCAGGAGAAGTACATCACCGCGCCATCGCGCGAGACGGCCAATACGCCGTCGGTATCGTTGAACAGGCGAAAGCCTGGCGGCACCCGAAAAGCGAACTTGAGCGTGGGATGGAGGAAGGCCTGGCCGCGCACAAAGCCCTCTTCGGGCGTGTCGTCGACCGACATGCCGTCGATCCGGGCGAAATAAGCCGCACGGGCGGCGGCATCATCGGGTGGTGCGGCAGATCTGCCCGATACGGCAACGATATCGTGCAATGCGGCCAATCGCTCGTCTGGCGCGGGATGGGTCGACAGCGCGCTGCGCCGCACGGCCGTCTCCGGTGTCTGGTCGAAAAACAACGCCTCCAGCCGCGACTGGCGCTGCAGCTTGTCGATCAGGCTGGTCATGGCGTCGCCGCGGTAGCCGGCCTGCGTGATGTAGCCAACACCGGCGCGGTCGGCCTCGAGCTCCTGCTCGCGCGAATAGGCGCGCAACGCCAGAAGCTGATCGTGCGCGACCGAGCGGCCGACCGCGATCGAGCCGGTGACGCGTGCGGCTTCGACCGCGGTATTGATGGCGTTTTGCCTCTGGCGTTCGCGCTGGGTGGCATGGCCCTGAGCGAGATGGCCAAGCTCATGTGCGAATGCCGCCGCGAGCTCCGCCTCGTCGTCGAGCAAGGCCAGCAGGCCCCGCGTCACGAAGACATAGCCCGAGGGCAGCGCGTGAGCGTTGGCGAGCGGCTGGTCGAGCACGTAGAAGTGGTAGCTGCCGCGCAATTTGGCGTCGGTCATCAGTTTCTGGCCGACGCCGTCGACATAGGCCTGCAACGCCGCCGATGGATAGGTCGGCCCGACCACTTTCTCGACGTCGCGCGGCAACGCGGCCGGGCGGGCCGAAGGCGTCGGGCTGCCGCTCTGGGTGCCGGTGGTGGATGCCGTTTGCGGCGGCACGCCAGCCGGCGCGCAGGCTGCGGCCAGCAGCAACGCCACGAGTGCAAGAAGACGCCGGAAAATCACGCCAGGACCTTAGACGCAGCCCGCCAGCGTCGGCAATCGCCCCAGACCGGCGCAATCGCCGCGGGGCTGGTATGAACGCCTGTGGTGTGGCAGTGATGCGGACGGAAACTGTCATGCCACGCTCCGAGACCCCACTTCGTTCCGAGCTATTTCCCGAGGCATCGCCTTACGCCAGCGGCATGCTGTCCGTGGATGGACGCCATACGATCTATTGGGAGCAAAGCGGCAATCCCGAAGGCGTACCGGCTCTGTTTCTGCATGGCGGCCCGGGAGCCGGTTCCGCTCCGGTCCACCGCCGTTTCTTCGATCCGCAATTCTACCGCATCATCGTGTTCGACCAGCGCGGCTGCGGCCGCTCCGTGCCCTTGGGCGAGCTGCGCGACAACACCACGGATCACCTGGTGGCCGACATGGAGCGGTTGCGTGTCCATCTCGGCGTCAGCCGCTGGCTGCTGTTCGGCGGCTCCTGGGGCAGCACCCTGGCGCTTGCCTACGGGCTGCGCCATCCAAGCCGGGTGATGGGCTTCATCCTGCGCGGCATCTTTCTTGGCTCGCAGCCGGAGATCGATTGGTTTCTGCGGGGCATGCGCACGATATTTCCCGAGGCGTGGCGCGACTTCGCCGAGAACGTGCCGGCCCACGAGCGGCAGGACCTGCTCGCCGCCTATTACAGTCGCCTGACCGATCGCAGTCCCGACCTGCACCGGCCGGCGGCGCGCGCCTGGAGCCGATACGAGGCCGCCTGTTCGACGCTCTATCCGACAGCCCGCGCACCCTTCGATTCCGATCATGGCGGCTTCGCGCTCGCGTTGTCGCGCATCGAGGCCCACTATTTCGTCAATCATACCTTTGTGCCCGACGGCTGGCCCTGGGCCGAGCTCGACCGCGTGCGCGGCCTCTCCTGCACGATCGTGCAGGGCCGCTACGACATCGTCTGCCCGCCGGTGACCGCTGATGCGCTGGCCCGAGCGTGGCCCGAGGCCCGTTACGTCGTGGTGCCGGATGCCGGCCATAGTGCGCTCGAGCCCGGCATTCGCGCGGCGCTCGTCAACGCCACCGAGAGTTTCCGCCAATCGATGAGCGAGGATCTGTTCGCTCCGCGATTCCCCTGGGAGACGCCGTGACGTCGGCTTTCGACAAGGGTGGCGAGCTGCCGCCCGAGCAGACCGGCCGCGCCGCCTGGTACGGCCCGCAAACCACGTATTCGTCCGATTGGCTGATGCCGCTCGAGCCCTCGGAGATCGCCGAGATCGAAGCCGCGACCCTGCCGCTGGCCGCGCGCGAGGCCGATATCGCCGCCATTACCGCCGCCGATTTTCCGCTGCCGACGTTCGGTCCCAGGCTCAGGGCGCGGGTGAGCGACGAGGTGCTGAACGGCCTCGGCTTCGTCCTGCTGCGCGGCCTGCCGGTCGAACGCTGGACGATGCGCCAGGCGGCCACGGCCTTTTTCGGCCTCGGCACGCATTTTGGCAGTGCGCGCTCGCAGAACGGCAAGGGCCATGTGCTGGGCCACGTGCAGGATCTCGGCCTCGATGTCGACGATCCCAATGTCCGCATCTACCAAACCAGCGTACGCCAGACCTACCACACGGATTCCTGCGATATCGTGGGGCTTCTGTGTCTCAAGACCGCGCAATCGGGCGGGCTGTCGGCGCTCGTGAGCTCGACCACGATTTTCAACGAGATGCGCCGGCGCCGGCCCGATCTGCTCGAGCTTCTCTTCAAGCCGGTCGCCACCGATCGGCGCGGCGAGGTGCCGGAGGGCCAGAAGCCTTATTTCGAGATCCCGGTCTTCAACTGGTACGAAGGCAAGCTGACGGCGATCTACCAGCGCCAATATGTCGACTCGGCGCAACGCTTCGCCGACGCGCCGCGGCTCACGCCGGCCCATGTCGAGGCGCTCGACCTATTCGATTCGCTGGCCAACGATCCGGCGCTGCACATGTTCATGGAGTTCAAGCCGGGCGACGTGCAGCTCGTGCACAACCACACCATGCTGCACGACCGCACCGGCTTCGTGGACTGGCCCGAGCCCGAACGGCGCCGGCATCTCCTGCGGCTCTGGATATCGGCGCCCAATGCACGGCCGCTGCCGGAGGTCTTTGCCCAACGCTACGGTTCGGTCGTTCCCGGCGACCGCGGCGGCATCATCGTGCGCGGCACAAAGCTGCATGCTCCTCTTCAGGCGGTATAGCGGGCGACTTCACCAGACGCCGAAGAAAATGCCGTGCTTCTTGTGGGTGGCGGTGCGGGCGGCGACATAGGGATTATCGACGGTGACGCGGGTCTTGCGCAGGCGGAGCCAGGCTGCGAGGCGCTCTTCCATTTCGTGGCGGACGGCTGAATGCGCATCGGAGGTGCCGAGATCCTGCAGCTCGCGCGGGTCGTCGGCGAGGTCGAAGAGCATCGGCCGGAAATCCTGCCACCAAACGTACTTCCAGCGGTCTGTGCGGACCATCATGGCGCGGCATTCGTCGGGGCGGCGCTTCAGGATCAGGCGCGCCTCGCGAAAGGAATAATCGAGCTCGGAGAAGACGGCGTCGCGCAGGTCTCTCCCATCGTGCCGCGCAGCAACGGCAGCAATGAGCGACCTTCGACCAGATGCTCCTGTCCCGGCAGGCCGAGCGCTCCCAGGACGGTCGGCACCACGTCGATCGCCTCGACGAAGCGCTCGTCGATCGTGCCGCGCGTGGCATCGGCCGCCGGATCGGGATCGTAGACAATGAAGGGTACGCGCAGTGCCTCTTCGTAGAACATCTCCTTCTCGCCAAGCCAGTGATCGCCGAGGAAATCGCCATGGTCGGCGGTGAAGACGATCAGCGTGTCGTCGAAGCGGCCGAGCTTCTTCAGGAGCGCGAACAGGCGACCGAGCCAGTCGTCGATCTGCCCGATCAGGCCCATATAGGTCGGCCGCACGGTGGCCGCGGCATCCGGACGCTGGAAGGATAGCGATTCCTCGTGCTGGCGATAGGCGGCAAGCACGGGATGCTGGTCGGCCAGCTCGGACTCGGCGCGATTGAGGGGCAGGCAATCCTCGGGACCGTAGAGCGCGTGATACGGCGCCGGCGCCATGTAGGGCCAATGCGGCTTCACGTAGCTCAGATGCAGGAACCAGGGCTTCTCACCCATCTCCTCGACGAAGCGCATGGCCTCGCGCGTCATGTAGGCGGTCTCGGAATGCGCCTCGGCGACCCGCGCCGGCAGGCGCGCATTGCGCATGTGCCAGCCGGACAGTTTTTTGCCATCGGGGCCGTCGGCGGCGACGACAAAGTCGCTCCACGGATCGTCGGAGATATAGCCGTGCGCGCGCAGGTAATCGGCGTAGCCGCTCTCGCTGCCGGGCGGCGAATGGCCGTCGTAGCGGTCGATCTCCTCGAAGCGGCCGGCGCCCATCAGCGCCGCCAGCGCCGAGCCGCCTTCGATGCCGTAGCGCTGTAGTCCCTCGGTATCGGGCAGCACATGCGTCTTGCCGGCTAGCGCCACGCGAATGCCGGCGGGCCGCAGGAAATCGCCGATCGTCTTTTCGCGCAAGGACAGCGGCACGCGGTTCCAGGTGGCGCCGTGGCTGAACATGTAGCGGCCGGTGTAGTAGGACATGCGCGAGGGGCCGCAGACGCCGGACTGCACATAGGCGCGCGGGAAGCGGACGCCGCGCGCCGCCAGGCCGTCGATCGCGGGCGTCTTGAGGTGAGGATGGCCGACGCACGACAGATGATCGGCGCGTAGCTGGTCGCACATGATGAACAGGATATTGCGGACCTTGCCCACGCCTGCCTCCCGGCTTTCATTCTTTTGAATCGGCGGCTATCTAAGACGCATGGCCGACACCGCGTCCATCCGGGACATCCTCGATTTCTGGTTTTTGCCGCTCGACGACCCGGGCCACGGCGCCAGACGCGAGCTGTGGTGGAAGAGCACCCCCGAACTCGATGATGAAATCGGCCAGCGTTTCGGCGCGGTGTTCAACCGCGCGGTCGCCGGCGCATTCGACCATTGGGTGCGCTCGCCGGACGGGGCGCTGGCGCTGATTTTCGCGCAACATGCACCGTCGCACGGCGCACGCTTTTGCCGGTGACGAAAAGGCACTTGCGATCGCCCGCATAGCCCTGGCGTGCGGCTATCCGTTGCTCTTTCCCATACCCATTCGGATGTTTTTCTACATACCATTCGGCCATAGCGAAGCCTTGGCCGACCAGGAACTGGCCTGTGCGCTGTTCGCCACGCTCGGGGATGAGCAGGGCATGAAGTCGGCGCTCGAGCACCGTGACGTCGTGGCTCGCTTCGGCCGCTTCCCGCATCGCAACGAAGTCCTCGGCCGCGTGAGCACGACTGAGGAGATCGAGTATCTCAGGCAGGCGAACCGCTACGGCCAATGACGTCGCGATAGAGCGCCGCCATGTCGGCGCCGAAGCAGCAGAAAAGCACACGATCGAGATCGGCACGGGCGCGCACTTCGCGTACGGCGATTACGGTCGCCGGTTCCTTGGGATAGCCATAGATGCCGGTCGAGATCGCTGGAAAGGCAATACTTTCGAGGCCGTGCCTTTCGGCCAGCGCCAGGCTGTTGCGATAGCACTTGGCCAGCAGGTCAGGTTCACCGGCGCCGCCGCCGCGCCATACCGGACCGACCGTGTGAATGACGTGGCGCGCCTTGAGCCGATAGCCCGCGGTGATCCTGGCCTCGCCCGTCGGGCACCCCCCCAATGTGCGGCATTCAGCGAGAAGTTCCGGGCCGGCGGCACGATGGATGGCGCCGTCGACACCGCCGCCTCCGAGTAGCGATTCATTGGCGGCGTTGATGATCGCATCGACATCGAGGTGCGTGATGTCGCCTTCGACGACCTCGATGGCCGTCACGACGTTTACCAGTAGCGGACGGGGCCGGTGTCGAGATGCACGAAGCCGGAGCGCGGATAGAAGCCCACGCCGCCCATGCTGAGCGATCGGGCGGCGGCGCGAATGCGCGAGACCGACATGCCAGGGAAACGGATGTCCATGGCGTTGCCGTTGATATGCTGGCTGTCCTGCGCCACGCCACGGCTGACGCTGGCCAGCCACGCATTGCTGTTGGGCGAACGATAGCCTGACAGCACTTCGACCGTGCCGTCGAAGCCAGTGATTTTCATCGTCTGCCACAGCACGTCGAACAGCAGCGGATCCATCTCGGTCTGCGCACCGTCTCGCGTATCGCGCAGGAAATGGTTGAGCTGGTCGAGGGCGTCGCGGTGATAGGTGCCGTCCGACCAGTAGGTGACGGTGAGCGCCTCGTTGGTGTTCACGTTCACCAGGCTGAGGCTGCGCGGGCTCGTGGTGTCGAGATCGGGCGGCGGTGCCGGCGGCTCGGAACTGGCCAATGGCGGCGCTGCGCCAAAGCGCGTGATGCGCAGGGCTCCCCGTTTGGCGGTGGAGGAGGTCTTGGCTGCCGCGACCTTGCTGACGGGGGCGGCGGATCTGGCGGTCGTGGGCTTGGCGGCAGCCGCCTTGGTCGTGGCAGATTTGGTGGTTGTGGTGGATTTAGGTGCTGCCGCTTTTTTAGGCTGTGGCGTGTTGCTGAAGCCACGCAGGGCGTTAGGGGTGGTCGAACTGCCGGGGTCTAGCGCTAAAACTGGACCAACAAAAAACAGAGTTATCGCAATACTTAGCGCAATGCTTTTCATTCCTCGCCCCAAGTTGTTGCAGTTTTGCCACAATCTATTTACCAGAGACCCATCCTGGACTCAAAGCGAAATTCGGGGCTCCGGGCGAGGGAGGCGCCGACGACTTCGCCGACGATGCAGAGGGTCGGTCCCTCGAACCTCGCCTGGAGCGCCTGCCGCTCGATCGTGGCCAGCGTGCCGACCACCCGCCGCTCGCGATCCGTTGTGCCGTTCTCGATCAGCACCACCGGCGTCGAGGCAGGCAGGCCGTGGGCGACCAGCTGGCTGGCGATGGCCGGCAAGGCGGCGGCGCCCATATAGATGACGACCGTTTGCCGGGGCCGCGCCAGCATCGGCCAATCGAGATCGAGCTGACCGCTCTTGAGATGACCGGTGACGAATACGCAGGCCTGCGCATGATCGCGATGGGTGAGCGGCACGCCGGCGCTTGCGGCGCAGCCCAGTGCCGCGGTTACGCCGGGCACCACTTCGACCGGTATGCCGGCGCGCAGGAGCGCATCGATCTCTTCGCCGCCGCGGCCGAAGATGAGGGGATCGCCGCCTTTCAGCCGCACCACGCTCTTGCCGGCGCGGGCCAGGGCGATCAACCGGTCGTTGATCTCGGCCTGCGGCACGCAGTGATGGGCGCGGCGCTTGCCGACATAGAGGCGCTCGGCGTCGCGCCGCGCCATCGCCAGCACCTCGGCCGACACAAGCCGGTCGTGCACCACCACGTCGGCAGTCTGCAGCAGGCGATGTGCCTTCAGCGTCAGCAGGTCCGGATCGCCGGGTCCCGCGCCGACCAGGTGAACCATGCCCATCGCGTCGGTCGGCGCAGCACGTGCGCTGTCGAGCGCCCGGATCAGCTCGCGGCGGGCGCCGATCTCGTCACCGGCCAAAGCGAGCTCGCCGACGCGGCCGTCGAAGATCCGGTCCCAGAACAGGCGGCGGCTGCGTGGCTCATCGAGCGTGCGCCGGACCTGGTCGCGAAACACTTCGGCGAAGCGCGCGAGGCGGCTCACCGTCAGCGGCACGGCGCGCTCGATCTGCGCCCGCAGCCGCCGCGCCAGTGCCGGCGCCGTTCCCGCCGTGGAGATGGCGATGGTCACCGGCGCGCGATCGACGATCGCCGGCATGATGAAACTCGAGAGAGCGGGCCGATCGACCACGTTGACCGGCAAACCGCGGTGCTGCGCGGCATGCGACACACGCGCCTGCAATGTCTCGTCGTCGTCCGCACACAAGACCAGCGCAACATCGTCGAGATCGCTGTCGTCGAAGGTGCGGCCGGCCCACGAGATGCGACCTTCGTCGATCCATTGCGCGATCTCGCCCACCACGGTGCTCGCGATCAGCGCCACCCGCGCGCCGGCCGACAGCAGCAGCTCGGTCTTGCGTGCGGCCGCGTCGGTGCCACCGACCACCAGCGCCCGGCGATCGCGCATCGACAGGAAAATCGGGAAGGCCTGCATCATGCCGCCTTGCGCGGCCGCGCGGCGCGGAGCAACACGCGGATGTCCGAGCGGCAAGAACCGCAGTTGGTGCCGGCCTTTGTCGCGGCACCGACCTGGTCGAGGGTGACGGCGCCGCAGGAAATCGCCCGCTCGACACTGCTGCAAGACACGCCGAAGCAGGCACAGACTTCACCGCCGCGCCCCGTCTCGCCACCGCGTGCCGCCTCAGGGCTGCCTTCGAGCAGCGCTGCGCGCTCGTCGACGCTCAACCGTCCGGGGCGCATGAAGACAGAGAGGCGGTCGCGCATGCCGTCATCGACCTGCTCGCCAAGCGCAAGGATCGCCTCGACATGCCCGTCGGCAATGACCGCCGACACGCCGGCATTGCCCTGCAACCAGGGACCGGGATTGGTCGCGCGTAGTGCCGCGGCGAGCCTGTGTTGCGCTGCAGCAAGGGATTCTTCTCCGGCCAGCACATAAGCGTGAAAGCCAGCGCCGCGAACTTTCGTCCAATAGGAGACATTCGGAATCATCACCGCACGCTCAGCGAGAATCGTGCCATGCCAACGTGTCGACACGCGTTCGACCTCGATGGGCGTGTGTTTGAGCTCGGGCTGCCCCGAAATCGGATCGACCGCGGGATTGACCGCAGCATTGATGCGTCCGGCTCGTGACACTTGCGCCGTCCAGTGCATGGGTGCGTAGGCGTCGCCCGGTCGCAGGGATGCCACTACCCGGACTCGCAAGGTGGCGCGGCCCCAGGCGCTCGCCACGCGCGCGATGTCCCCGTCGGTCAATCCGCGCGCCGCCGCATCGTCGGGCCGAAGCTCCAGAAACGGCTCGGGACGATGGCCGGCGAGTCGCGGCGATTTTCCCGTTCGGGTCATGGTGTGCCATTGGTCGCGTATGCGGCCGGTGTTCAATCGCAACGGTGCCGTAACAATTGGCGCGTGGACGGGTGGGCGCGGAGTCACAGCCACGAAGCGTGCACGCCCGCCGGGATGGAAGAAGCCGCCCTCGGCAAAAAAGCGCCCGCCGGCGGCGCGTCCTGTGCGCGCCGGCCAGACGAACGGCTCGAGCGCCTCGTAAGTCGCAAGGTCGATCTTTGCATGCGCGCCAATATCAAAATCGCGATGGCCGTCATTCTCGAAGCTCGACAGCGCGGCATGCTCGGCGAAAATTTCGGCAGGATTGGTCCAGGCAAAGGCAGAGCCATGCCCCAGCCTCTGCGCCACTTGCGACAGCATCCACCAGTCGGCGCGCGCTTCGCCGGGCGGCGGCAGAAAGGCGCGTTGCCGCGAGATGCAGCGCTCGGAGTTGGTGGCGGTGCCGTCCTTCTCGCCCCACGCGAGCGCCGGCAGCCGGATGCGGCCGGCATCGACGGTGTCGGTGGCGCGCACCGCTTCCGACACGATCGACAATTCACAGGCCCGTAGCGCAGCGCGCACTGCATCGGCGTTTGGCATGCTCGCCACCGGATTGGTGGCCATGATCCACACCGCCTTCACTTCGCCGCTTCTCACCGCTTCGAAGAGATCGACGGCTTTCAGGCCCGGCGCGCTGGCCATGCGGGTGCTGCGCCAGAAGCGACCGACGCGCTCGATATCGGGTGCGGCGAAATCCATGTGCGCCGCCAGCGTGTTGGCGAGCGCGCCGACCTCGCGGCCGCCCATGGCGTTGGGCTGGCCGGTGATAGAAAAAGGACCCATGCCGGGCCGCCCGATGCGGCCGGTCAGCAAATGGCAGTTGAGGATGGCGTTGACCTTGTCGACGCCGGCGCTCGACTGGTTCACGCCCTGGGAATAGAGGGTGACGGTCTTTTCGCTGGCGGTGAACCACTCGAAAAACTGCGCGAGGTCTTTCGCCGGCAAGTCGCAATCGGCGAGCCGGGTCGCTTGCGCGGCAGCCAGCGCGGCATCGAGGCCTTCGGTGTGACATTCGACGAAACCTCCGGCCATGGCGCCGCCTGTGGCCAGCGCGGCCAGCAGGCCGTTGAACAAGGCCGCGTCCGAGCCCGGCCGCAGCGCCAGATGCAGATCGGCGATGTCGCAGGTTTCGGTGCGGCGCGGGTCGATCACCACCACGCGCATGTCGGGCCGCACGCGCTTGGCGGCCTCGAGCCGCTGGAACAGCACCGGATGACACCAGGCGAGGTTGCTGCCCACCAGCAAGACGAGATCGGCCAGCTCGAAATCCTCGTAGAGGCCGGGCACCGTGTCGCTGCCGAAGGCGCGCTTGTGGCCCGCGACCGACGAGGCCATGCAAAGCCGCGAGTTGGTGTCGATGTTGGCGGTGCCGAGGAAGCCCTTGATCAGCTTGTTGGCGACGTAATAGTCCTCGGTCAGCAGCTGGCCCGAGACATAGAAGGCAACCGCATCCGGCCCATGACGATCGACGACGTCTCGAAGGCCGGCGGCGACCGTATCGAGCGCCGTGTCCCACGACACGCGCCTGCCGTCGATCTCGGGATGCAGCAGCCGGTCTTCCAGCGACAGCGTCTCGCCCAGCGCCGCGCCCTTGGAACAGAGGCGTCCGAGGTTCGCCGGATGGGATGCATCGCCTTCGATGCCGGCGCCGCCCCTGCCGTCGGGCGTTGCGATGACGCCGCAGCCGACACCGCAATAGGGGCAGGTGGTGCGGACCGGCTTCGTCATCGTCGGCGAGTCGTTGTTTCTAGTACACATCGCGCTGATAGCGGCCGGCTTTCACGAGCCCGTCGAGCCAGGCCCTGGCCGCATCCGGCGATTTGCCGCCCTGTTCGATGGCGGTCTCGATCAGCGTGTCCTCGACATCCTTGGCCATACGCTTGGCGTCGCCGCAGATATAGAAGTGCGCGCCGTCTTCCAACCAGCGCCACAACTCCGCGGCCGCCTCCCGCATGCGCGTCTGGACATAAACCTTCTCGGCCTGGTCGCGCGAGAAAGCGAGATCGAGCCGGTGAAGGAGGCCGCGGCGCTGCCAGTCGGCGAGCTGGTCCTGGTAGAGGAAATCGGTGGCACGGCGCTGATCGCCGAAGAACAGCCAATTGCGGCCGGCGGCCCCGCGAGCCTCACGCTCCTCGAGAAAGGCGCGGAACGGCGCGATGCCGGTGCCGGGGCCGACCATGATCATCGGCGTGGCATCGTCGGCGGGCGGCGCGAAAGCGTGGCTCTTCTGCACGAAGATCGGGATGACGTCGCCCGGCTTGGCGAAATCGGCGAGATAGCAGGAACCGATGCCGGTGCGCTGCCGCTCGCCAGTCTCCCAGCGCACCGCCGACACGGTGAGATGCACCTCGTGCGGATGCGCCTTGGGCGAGGAGGCGATGGAATAGAGGCGCGGCTGCAAACGATCGAGCGACTTCAGGAGGCCGGGCAGTGACGGCGTAACCGAGGGAAAGGCCTGCAGCAAATCGAGCAGATCGGCCTCGGCCAGATGCGCCGGCCCCTCGCCGCGCGCCAGTGCCTGGAGTTGCAATGCCTCCTCGCCATTGAAAGCACGCTCGGCCAGGAACAGCAGGCTGTCGTCGCTCGGCCGCGCGATATCGACCTTGCTTAGCAGCACCTGACGCAGCGGCAGGGCATCGCCGTCGAAAGCGACCATCTCCTCGCCGCTGGCGCCCAGTCGATCGAGCACGGACTGGACGAGCAGCGGATTCTTGCGCGCGAAGACACCGAGACTGTCGCCCGCTTCGTAGGTGACGCCCGAGGTCGAAAGATCGAGCACGACATGGCGAACGTCTTTTTCCGAGCCGTTGCGGTTGAGCGAATGAGCATCGACCAAGGTGGCAAGCGCCGGCCGGTCGCGTGAGGCGCCGGGCGTGCCGGCGCTGGCGGCCTTGGAAACCGGCGCCGAGACGGCTCCGTCGCGTTGCGGTTCGAGGGCCGCGACCAGTTCCTTGAGTTTGCGCTGGGTTTCCTTGCCACCCGGCACGCAGCGGCCGAGATCGCCTTCGGTGCCCGACCACACCGCTTCGGCGTAGGTCTGGCAGAGATAGCCGCATTGGCCGCAATCGAGCTGCGCCATCGCTGCCATCAACTGCCGCTCGGGTTTCTTGTCCGTCGCGAGTGCGAGCCGTTCCGGCATCGCCATGGCGGCGTCATGCCAGGGGAAATCCTCGGGTTCGGCCGGCGCGGCGGCGCCGCCGCTTGCGCCTTCCGCACCGACGCCGAGATAGGCTGCAAAGAAGCCGTTGAGCCAGGCGCGCTGCTCCGACGAGAAAGGCGCGTTCTCTGGAATCAGCGATGGCAGGGGCGAGATCGCGTTCATGCCGCGAGTGCCGGCGCCGCGGTTTGCGCGACCAGCGCCTTCAGCGCGTCGGTGTCCTGGCGGCGGCAGAATTGGTGAAACGATTCCTGCGCATCGAGACGGTGCGCGAGGTAGGTCGCCAGCAGCTTCTCGATCATCGGCGGCAGGTCGTCGAAGGCCACGGACTGGGCATAGTCGCGCGCCATCGCCTGTTCTCCGGCGGCAGCGGCACCGCCGCCGATATAGACGTGGTAGCCCTCCACACTGTCCTCGCCGATATCGACTTTGGCCGCCAGCAGGCCGATATCGCCGACATAGTGCTGCGCGCAGGAATGATGGCAGCCGGTGAGGTGGATGTTGATCGGCGTGTCGATCGCTAGGCGCGCTTCGAGATAGTCGGCGAGCTTCAGCGCATGGCCCTTGGTGTTCGAGGCCGCGAATTTGCAGCCGGCATTGCCGGTGCAGGCCACCAGGCCGCGCCGGATGGCGCTCGCTTCGACTGCCAGTCCCAGCGCCTCGATGGCGGCCACGCATACCGCGACGTCGCCGTCGGCGACATCGGAGATCAGGAGGTTCTGCCAGACCGTGAGACGGATCGTGCCGCTGCCGAAGCGCTCGGCGATCTCGGCCAGGCCACGCATCTGGCCGGACGTGAGGCGGCCGACCGGCAGCACCAGCCCGAGATATTTCCGGCCGGCCTGCTTCTGGCCATGCACGCCGACATGGCCCTGCTTGTCGACGGCCGGACGCGGCGCGATCCCGGCGGTGCCGACACGGCGCAGCGGCGCGCCATATTCCTTCTCGACTTCCGTGACGAAAGCGTCGTGGCCCATCCGGTCGAGTAGGTATTTCAGCCGCGCCTTCTGCCGGTCGGTGCGGTCGCCCTGGGCGATGAAGACGCGGACGATGGCGCCTGCCACCGCCACGCACTCGGCGGGCTTCAACAGAACGCCGGTGTCGCGGGCGAAATCCTTGTGGCCGGTGATGCCGCCCAGTTGCAGGCGGAAGTAGATGCCAGGCTCGATGTCGGCGCCGCCAGTCACTTCGGCGGCGACAAAGCCGATGTCGTTGGTGTCCTCCAGCACCGGCACGCGACCGCCGCCATCGAAGGCGATGTTGAATTTTCGCGGCAGGCCGAACATCTCGCGGTGATTGAGGATGTAATGATGCATGGCGCGGCACAGTGGCCGCGTGTCCAAAAGTTCCTGGGGGTCGATGCCGGCGGTCGGGCTGCCGGTGATGTTGCGGATATTGTCGGCGCCCGAGCCGCGCGAGGTGAGGCCGAGTTCCTGCACCGCCTCCAGGAGATCGACGGCGTGGCGGGCGGGAATTTCGCGGATCTGCAGGTTGGCGCGTGTCGTTACATCGGCGTAGCCGCCGCCGAACGAGTCCGCGGCATCGGCGAGGCCGGCGAATTGCCGAGCCGTCACGATGCCGTTAGGCATGCGCAGCCGGCACATGAACGAATCCTGCGCCGGCGCGACATAGAACAGGCCGTGGTACTTCGTCAGGAAGACGTCGATGCCCTTGGGGAACTGGCCGGCCTCGGCGCGGCCCACGACCTCGTCCCAGCGGTCGAACGGATGGCGTGCGCGCTTGGCGGTCTCTTCGGCGACCAGCTTGCCGCCTGCCGCGACCGCGCGGTCCTGGGCAGCGTGCTGCAGCGCATCGGGACCGGTCGCCTGGCCCGCTGGCGCAGCGGCGGCGCGGCCGGTCAGCCGGTCGGCGGCCTTGCGCGCCTCGAGGCCGCTCATGAAGCCCTGCAGCCACTGCTTCTGCTGGTCGTCGAAGTCGCTCATGCCGCGGCCGCCCGCGCCGGTACGCGATGGCGCGCATAGAGGAACTCCAGCACAGCGGCGCGGCAGCGCGCATACTCGGCGTCGATGGCGAGCTCGAGCCGGCGCCGCGGCCGCGGCAGGTCGATGGCCAGGACCTCGCCGATGGTGGCCGCCGGGCCGTTGGTCATCATCACCACACGGTCGGAAAGCAGCACGGCCTCGTCGACGTCGTGGGTGATCATCATCACCGTGTTGCCGAGCCGCGCGTGGATTTCCATCACGCTGTCCTGCAGATGGGCACGCGTTAGCGCATCGAGCGCGCCGAAGGGCTCATCCATCAGCAGCACCTTGGGCTGCATGGCGAGCGCGCGGGCAATGCCGACGCGCTGCTTCATGCCGCCGGAGATCTCGTGCGGGCGCTTGTCCCTGGCCTGTGCCATCTGCACCAGCTCGAGATTGTGCATCACCCAGTCGTGGCGCTCGGCCTTGGTCTTGGCGGAGCCGAACACCTTGTCGACGGCGATGGCGATGTTGCCGTAGACGGTGAGCCAGGGCAGCAGCGAGTGGTTCTGGAAGACGATGGCGCGGTCGGGACCGGGCTCGTCGACCACCTTGCCCTCCAGGAAGACCTCGCCCTTGGTCGATTTCAACAGGCCGCCCAGAATGTTGAGCAAGGTGGACTTGCCGCATCCCGAGTGGCCGATCAGCGACACAAACTCGCCTTGGGCGATGCGCAGATTCACGTCGCGCAGGACTTCGGAATCCATCGCACCGCGGCGGAAGCTCATGCCGATCTGCTCGAACTTGAGGTAGGGCTGCTGGGTCATGGTCGCCTCCTATTGCGCCGAGACGCCGTGCGACACGATTTGCCCGACGGCCGCGATCATGCGGTCGAGCAGGAAGCCCACGATGCCGATGTAGGCCAGCGCCACGATGATGTCGCTGATGCGCGAGCTGTTCCACGCGTCCCAGATGAAGAAGCCGATGCCGACGCCGCCGATCAGCATCTCGGCCGCGACGATGGCAAGCCAGGCAAGGCCGATGCCGATGCGCAGGCCGGTGAAGATGTAGGGCACCGTCGCCGGCAAGGTGATCTTCCAGAAGAACTCCCACCAGGAGAGCCGGATGACGGCAGCGACGTTGCGGTAGTCCTGCGGGATGTTGCGCACGCCGACCGCGGTGTTGATGATGATCGGCCAGATCGAGGTGATGAAGATCACGAACAGCGCCGACGGGGCGGAATCGCGGAAACCGGCCAGGGCAAGCGGCAGCCAGGCAAGCGGCGGCACGGTGCGTAGCACCTGGAAGATCGGATCGAGACCGCGCATCGCCCATTTACTCTGACCGACCAGTACGCCAAGCGCGATACCGGCCACGGCGGCCATGGCAAATCCCATGGCCACGCGGCTGAGACTCGTGGTGATGTGCCAGAAGGCACCCTTGTCGATGCCGCCATTGTCGTAGAATGGATCGGCGATGAAATCCCAGGCGTCGCTCACGACCTTGGAGGGCGACGGCAGGCGCGCACCGGGCTCCGAGCACAGGAGCTGCCACACCCCGAGAACGATCGCGAGCACGATCAGTGGCGGCAGCACGGCGGCCGCGACATGGTTCGCGCCCGCCGTGAGGCGCTCGAAAAGCGGCCGCACCGGCGGGCGGAATGCCACGACCGCCGCACCGGCCTGCGCGGTGGCGCCGGGCACGGGGACGGACGCGGCGATGGAATCCGACGTTGCGGCGCGTGCGCTGGTGGACGCCATCACGCCACCTTCTTGATCTGCAGGCTGGCGAGATAGGCCTTGGGATCGGCCGGATCGAAGGTCTTGCCGTCGAAGAACGTCTCCTTGCCGCGCGACGTGGTCTTGGGAATGTCGGACTCGGCGGCGCCGATGGTCTTGGCGGCCTCGCGCCACAGATCCTCGCGGTTGACCTTGGCGATGATTGCCTTGGTGTCGAGGTCAGGCGGCAGCTTGCCCCAGCGCTGGTTCTCGGTGAGGAACCACAATTCGTGGCTCTGATAGGGATAGGAGACGCCGCCCTTCCAGAATTTCATCAGCAGGTCGCTGCCCGTCACCTTGCGGCCGTCGCCGTAGTTCACGTTGCCCTTCTGACGGTTGATGATGTCGGCCGGCGGGACGTTGAACCATTGGCGCTTGCCGAGGATGGTGCTCATCTCCTCCTTGTTTTCCATCTTGTCGCACCATTGCTGCGCCTCCTGGGTTGCCATCAGGATGGCCAGCGCCGCCTTGGGGTTTTTCTCGACCCAATCGGCGCGCACACCGAGCGATTTTTCGGGATGGTTCTTCCAGATCTCGCTGGTCATGCAGGCGGTGAAGCCGATGTCCTGGTTGACGAGCTGCTCGTTCCAAGGCTCGCCGACACAGAAGGCGTCCATGTTGCCGACCTTCATGTTGGCCACCATCTGCGGCGGCGGCACGACAATGGTCGAGACGTCCTTGTCGGGGTCGATGCCGGCGGCGGCGAGCCAGTAGCGGATCCACACATCGTGCGTGCCGCCGGGAAAGGTCATGGCGCATTTGACCTCCTTGCCCGCCGCCTTCTTCTTGGCGAAGGCCTCCTTCAGCGGCGCGGCGTCGACCTTGGCGCCGCTGCCCTTGAATTCATTGGAGACCGAGATCGCCTGGCAGTCGTAGTTGAGCCGCGCCAGGATGTGCATCGGCACCGGCTTGTTCTCGGTCGTCACGGTGCCCATCGATATCAGGTAAGGCAGCGGCGTCAGGATATGCGCGCCGTCGATCCCGCCCGAGGCCGAGCCCAGCACGAGGTTGTCGCGCGTGGTGCCCCACGAGGCCTGCTTGGCGATGTTGGCGTCGGTGATGCCGTATTTGTCGAAGAGCTTTTTTTCCTTGGCGATGATCAGAGGTGCCGAGTCGGTTAGCGCGATGAAGCCCAGCGTCACCTTGCTGGTTTCCGGGCCGGCGGCTTGCGCGAAGGCACCGGCCGGAAACGAGGCGCGCACCGCGCTCATCAGCGCCGCGGTCGCGGCCACGCCGCCGGCGTTTCTAAGGATGCCGCGGCGCCCGAACCGGGTTGGTGTGTTCTTGCTCATCGCTGATCTCCTGAGAATGAAGGTCTCGAAAACGTGTCAGTTTGCGCTACGCGCAATGCCGGCCATAGGTGGTGCCGACAGTCGGCCGTCGAAAGGCGGTACAGGCGGTTCGCCGTGGCCACCGGGCGGCAGGCGATCGCCGTCGGGGCAGGCGACGTTCATCTCGCGGGCGGCGGCACGATAGAGATCGGTGCGATAGACGCGGTCGGCCGTGGCCTTGATGTCGATCGTGGGCGGCGCCTGACCCCACCGGACCATCTGCGCCAGGAACCAGTCGGCGTGACTGCGCCATGGGAAGTTGGCGGCCTCGCGCTGGAAGATGTGGAAGTCCGGCAGGTCGAGCGTGCGCGATATCACCTCGGCCGGCGTGTTGAGATACCGCGGGCTCGACAGAACGCGCGCGGCCTCGGGGCGGTTGGCTGGCTCGTCGAGCCACAGGCATGCTTCGATCAGCGCCTTCAGGAGTGCCTTCAAGGTCAGCGGATTGCGCTCCGCCCAGGCCTCGGTGGTGCCGAGCACCTTTTCCGGCATGCCCTTCCAGATATCCGGCCCGGTGAGCGCGATGCGGCCGATCCCCAGCGCCGCCGCCCGCTGGTTCCATGGCTCGCCGACGCAATAGCCGTCGATCACGCCGCCGGACAAATGGGCAACGGTGTGCGGTGGCGGCACGACGGTGAGACGAACGTCGCGGTCGGGATCGAGGCCGGCCGACGACAGCCACAGGCGCAGCATGTAGTTCTGCGCCGAGTAGGGGAAGACGGAGGCGAGCACGAGCTGCGGCGCACCGGCCGCCGCGCGTTTGCGCACGACGGCGGCAAGGGCGCGCGCATCGAGCGGCGTGCGACCATCGCCCATCAATTCAGGTGCTGTCTCCTCGATCTCCTGCCAGAGCCGCTCGGACAGAGTGAGTGCGTTGCCGTTCACCTCGAGCGTCATGGCGTTGATCATCGGTACGCTCACGCTGTCGATGCCGAGCGTGAGGGCGAGCGGCAGGGGCGCCAGGATGTGCGCGGCGTCGAGCACCCCCAGCGCCAGCTTGTCGCGCACGTTGGCCCACGACACTTCGCGCCGGATCTCGACCTCCAGGCCCTGCCGCTCGAACGCCCCCAGCTCTTCGGCCAGTACGATCGCCGCGCAATCGATGATCGGGATGTAACCGAGTTCCAGCTTCGGCTGCTCGAGGTTGGCCATTACGTGCTTACCCACTCCGCAAAACAAAAAAGCGCCCCGCTCAGCCGGCAAAGATGCCGACCGCTCAGGACGCCGCTGTCCAACAACGGACCTCCATTGGTCCGCCGTTCAAATTCAGGAAAGAACCCGTCATTGGGTTCGTCCTGATACACGAGCAGAAACTATGCCAATCGCAGCGCGATCTGGGATATCCGTCTAAAGCATTGGAATCGTTTTCTTTTTCCAAAGGCCGCCAATATCGGCAAGCCGTTGGGTTTCTGCGTGCCGTGACCTCGCCTGAGCGGCATGGCTATTTTCAGTGCAGAGTCATTTCCTGAGCACCTTGGCATAGGTGACGATGTCGTTGGCGACCTCGCCGATCCGCTTGTTCTGATCCATCGCCAATTTGCGCAGCAGCTTGTAGGCCGCCTCCTCGCCGAGGCCGCGCTGCTCCATCAGCAAGCCCTTGGCCCGGTCGATCGCTTTGCGTTCGACAAGGGAGAGGCGCGTGCGCTCCAATTCCTCGCGCATCGAGTGGTAGCGGTTGAAGTGGGCGACGGCGACGTCGACGACCGGCCGCACGCGATCCTCGGCCAGGCCCTTCACGACATAGGCCGACACTCCCGCCTCCATGGCGGCAGCGATGGTTGCGGGATCCGAACGGTCGACGAAGAGCGCGATCGGCCGCGGCTGCTGATCGGTGGTGCGCCGCATGTCCTCGATCGTATCGCGACTCGGACTGTCGATGCTGACGACGATGACATCGGGGTGGAGTTCGCTCACCCGCTTGGGCAGATCCTGCGTGCCGCCCAGCCGCGCCAACAGGCGATAGCCAGCGTTGCGCAAGCCCACTTCCACGATTTCGGCGCGGGCGGGATTGTCGTCGATCAACAGGACGGACAAGGCCTTGGTCAAGCCCTGTGGGGCGCAACTTCCATGCCAGCCCGTCAGGGCGCTGAATCGACCAGCTTTCCGTCTTTCCAGCGGCCGGCATGGGCCACCCCATCCGCACCTGTCAGCAGGCCATAGCCATTGCGCAGGCCGCTGCGGAACTCGCCTTCGTAACGTTCGCGGTCGCCTACTGTTTCGACCCCGGGACCATCGAGCGAATCGCCGCGCCATTCGCCTGCCAGGACCGTGTTGGGCTCGCCGAGCGTGCGTCGCAGGCCGGGACCCTCCAGGCGCCCGTCGACGAAATTTCCCTCCGCCCGCTCGCTGCCTGGCTTCTCGCGAACGCCAAGGCCGGTCGACTTGCCGGCCTGCCATTGCCCGCTATAGCGCTGGTCGTCGGCCAACCGCACCGCTCCCAGGCCCTGCATGCGATCGGCGACCCATTCGCCGGCCTGCCGCTCGCCGGACTGGAACTCGGCAACACCCAGCCCCTGGCGCTTGCCGTCGGCGATCTGGCCGATATAGCTCGCGCCATCGTCATAAGGGACGCGCTGGGCGTCTTGCAGCGAGGGGGCGGCCGCGCGCGCCGCGACGATACGCGCCTCGCCCGCCATCGCGCGCGCTTCCGTGGCCGCCTGCTCGGCCAGCTCCAGCTTGGCCCGGGCCTCCTTTGCCGCGCGTTGAGCGTTCTCGAGCAGCGCGGGCACCACAGGCGGCGATGTGGGCGTGGCGACGGACGGCGTCGGCGCGGGCGTGGGTGTCGGACTCGGTTCGGGAGCTGGCGTCTGCGTGGCAGCCACTGTCGGCGGAATCGCCGCCTGCTTGCCGCGCAGCTCGTCCCTGAAATACCTGCCGCCGAACACGGCGAGGACGATCACGGCGGCAATGATCCAGCGTCTGCGGCGCCGCGGGATCGACGCCAGCGCCGGCATCAGCGCGTGCTGGTCGCGGCTGACGCCGCCCAGGGCAGGCGGTGCGGTCGATGCCGGACTCATCCGCCGGGTCGGCAGATCGTCGAGGCGTGGCGGCGAAAGGCCGAACAGAGCGCTCCACTCATCGATACTTTGCGGCCGCTGCTCGGGGCCGAGCGAAAGCGCTCGGTCGATCGATTTGAGGAAGACAGGATCGAAACGGTCGGCGGCGACCGTCGCCAGGGGCCGGTACGGATCGGTGCCGAAACGCGCAAGGGCTTGCGGTGGCGGGGCGCCGGTGACGGCATGGTGCAGCACCGCGGCGGCGGAATAGATGTCGCTCCACGGCCCCTGCTTGCCGTCGAGGGCCTGTTGCTCGATGGGCGCGTATTGCGGGGTCATCACACTGGTCAGCGTGCGTCCGCCGATGGCCTGCCGGGCGGCGCCGAAATCGATCAGGATGGGCACGCCGTCGCGCCTGATGATGATGTTCGAGGGCTTGATGTCGCGGTGCAGGAAGCCCTGGGCATGGACGGCGGCGAGTCCGGTCAAAAGGCCATCGCGCAGCGTCAGCACCTCGGCGGCCGGCAAAAGCTGTCCGGGATCGCGTAAAAGCTCGGCAAGGCTCGGTCCGTCCTCGAATTCCATGACCGTGTAGGCCGTGTCG
>Ga0193752_1000828_pt1 | contig 27843 bp, 27 predicted proteins | sample H1c1metaG_FD_144924 | JGI IMG/M metagenome (GOLD analysis project Ga0193752, IMG submission 144924) | Soil microbial communities from a riparian zone of the East river system, Colorado, United States - H1c1 | ecosystem: Environmental > Terrestrial > Soil > Riparian zone | place: USA: East River...
TCCATGCACCAAGGCTCATTTGCTCCGATGCAATTTCTTTCAATGCCGTTCCTTTCAATTTTCCTGTAACTGCAACACCCGTTGCCTGCCGCCACCAGCTTTTGGTGGTTGCATCTTCAAACATGGCGTTAAAATGATCCATACCTACCAGGCGGAATTTTTCAAACTTCCCGTTTACAAAGGGACTGAAAACACGGCCCGTTCTGCAAACCGAACAATAAGTAACCATCACAGGCTGCCCCCCAATTGTATCTTGCACCTGGTGATGATAACCTATTATTTCAACCGGGTATGCTTTTGCCTCGCCGTTTATAGTTACGCCAATGATCAGCTTTGTACTGTCAACTTTATTGGCGGCAACTGTAGCCAGTATTTTATTTTTAGGCTGATAAAACATTTTATCTGCCAGGAACTTAAAATTGAACATGTAAAAGATAAAGCCATACACCAATACAAAGACTGCAAGCAAGATCTTTCTCCACCAGCGGCTGTTTCGAAAAATATAGATCATGGGGGGCACAAACAAGATCAATCCCAATATCCTGAACCACCAGATATAATTATTGAGGAAATAAGCGATTTGTACCGTATCAGATTTCTGGCTGCCGGGAAATGGCATGATGAAATAGACACGAAGTATTTCGGTGGCGAGGAGGATTAAGAAGCCGGCGATAAGTAAAAGTGATCGTTTCATTGATAATTATTGTAGATAGTAAGATAATAAAAAAATGTTTCTTTATAATTTGCCGATGCTGTTTATAAGATGATATACCTGTTCAACGGCCGGCCAAAGCTGTCATCCCGAGGCACGAGGGAACCGCCTGGCCCAGGTTTTTATACTTCGTCATTCAAAAAATTCCAATCAGGATTCATTGAATTGATAAGCAGTTCTTTTTTCTCTCTCCGCCATCCTTTTATTTCTTTCTCTCTTGCAATCGCATCCTCCACCTGCTGAAACCTTTCGTAATACAATAAAAAGTATGAATTAAATCTACCAGCAAAAGAAGGATGGCCAAATGGTATGGAATTTTCTTTGTGCTCTTGTAACCTTCTGTATAAGTCGTTTGTAATGCCTGTGTACAATACAGTTTTGTTTTTGTTAGTAACGATGTACACATAATAATTATGCCCGTTGGTAATTTTCATTTATTGTGTTTTGCTTGCCGGGTGGTTCCCCCGTTCCTCGGGATGACAGCAATGTTCAACAATGAATATATTTTCAGTGATTGGTTATTGATCGACTGTTATTTATACCCTTGCCACCAGCAAAAATTACACACACCCGATAAAAAGAACGATCATACATACAGGAATGATTATGGATCTATTTTTTTGCATAAAAAATTACATCTTCTCCAGCATCTCCACCACACCTTCCCTCTTCAATATCAAATAACCCAATCTATCGTTACTGATACCGTCTTTCAACTGGTAAGGGAAATGAAGCTGGTCGTTGATGACCGATGTTTCAAAATATTTAAAATCAATATTGGGATGTTTCTTCAGCTCTTCGCCAATTTCGTATAAATGTGTGGAGAGGATAAATAATGAATTCCTGATCTTTAAGAATCCTTCAATTACCGTGCTGCTGCATTTCATAGCATCCTGCACATTGGTGCCTTTAAAAAGTTCATCGATCAGTATCAGCCATTTTTTACCATCGCTTATTTTAGTAATGGTGGCTTTGATACGCTGCACTTCATTATAAAAATAACTTTCGCCCTTGCTGATATTATCCACCACGTTGATATTGCTGAGCATACCATCAAACAAAGTGAGTTTCATTTGCTGTGCCGGTACGCCCATGCCGATGTGCGCCAAAAAAACAGAAGCGCCTACTGATTTAATGAAAGTGCTTTTACCGGCCATGTTGGCACCGGTCAAAAAAAGAAAATTTGTTTGCTGGTTCAGCACCACATCATAAGCCACCGGCTCCTGCACCAGTAAATGATACAAACCTTTTGCTTCAATTACCGGTTGATCATTTTGTACAAACTGCGGAAACACTAAACTGAATTTTTGTACCGCCCTTGCCATACCATACCAGGCATCTATCTGTGCATACAACACAACTAAGTCAAGCATATTGTGTTTGTAACCGTAGCGTATAAAATGAGCCAGCTCCAGTTTTTGAGCATTGGTTATCTCATCTGAGTTCTTATACTTTTCTACGATCTTAAACTGGTCTTTGGTGATGATCTTTTCAATAGCCGTTAAAACCCTCTGGAGCGGTGCAGGAATATTTTCTGCTGAAAAAAGCTGCAGCAAGAACTGGAAACCTTTTATAAAATCAAAACAATGTTTGGCAGAATAAGTAACCAGCGCAAAGTCGGGGCCGTGCAATAGCTTATAGCTATATGCCTCTACAGAAGACGGATGTGCAGGAATGGTACTGATCTGCGAATCGAAGAATTTTTCCACCACCATCACAGTTCCATTGGTGATCTGTGTGGGCCATTGCGGCTGCTTTTTAATGAAGAGCTGCAGGGTTTGCTGTACAGCAACGATCTCTTCCTGTGTTTTTAATGCCGTGGAAAAATTGATCTTCAGCTGTTCGCTGCCATGTGCTGTGGTGCAAAGGTCAAGTTTGCCAAACACCGACATATCATCGCCACTGTTGAACATTAAAAGATCGGCAAGTGTTGTTTTGTCTATATCCATACAAAGAGAAAAGTTATCTGTTAAATGTTAAACGTAGGCCTTTTGCTGTTTCATCAAAGCTTCCATTACTATATACCATGTTGCCACTTACAAAAGTCTTTTCTATAGATGCAGGAAATGTGAAATTCTCTAAAGAGCTCCAGCCGCATTTATATAAAATATTTTCTTTTGTTACTGTTGAAGGTTGCTTAGTATCAACAACAACGAGGTCGGCAAAATATCCTTCCCGTATATAACCACGGTTTTCGATCAGGAAACAATCAGCAACTGCATGGCACATTTTTTCTGCTATCTTCTCTAAAGTGATACACCCTTCTTTATTATAGTGCAGCATTAATAAAAGCGAATGCTGAACTAAAGGCAAGCCTGCATGGGCCTGCTCATAAGCTCCTTGTTTTTCTTCCCAGGTATGCGGCGCATGATCGGTAGCAATAACATCTAACCTGTCGTCTAACAAGGCTTTCCACAAAGCCTCTTTATTATGGGCGGCTTTTATGGCTGGGTTGCATTTTATTTTATAACCTAGTCGTTCATAATCATCAGCTGTAAAATGTAAATGATGCACACAAACTTCAGCAGTGATCCTTTTTTCTTTCAGTGGCATCATGTTACTGAAAAGCTGTAATTCTTTTTCGGTGCTGATATGTAAGATATGTAAACGGCTACCGTATTTCTGTGCAAACTTTATGGCGATCAGCGAAGATTCAAAACAGGCTTCTTCATCTCTTATTAAGGGATGATCAGATGCAGACAATGTTCCTTTTGAACTTTTCAATCTTTCGTAATTGGCTTTAATGATACGTTCATCTTCACAATGCGTGGCTATCAGCATTTCGCTTTCCCTGAAAACCTTATCCAATGCATTGTGGCTGTCAACCAGCATATTGCCTGTGCTGGCACCCATGAATATTTTTACACCACATACATCCTTTTTATGGTCATTCATTTTTAAAACCTCATCAGCGTTGTTATTACTGGTGCCCATAAAAAATGAGTAATTGGCCAGTGATGTATTAGCTGCAATGGTGTATTTATCTTCCAGCAACTGTGGCGTTAATGCATTAGGCAAAGTATTGGGCATTTCCATAAAACTGGTAACGCCGCCGGCAACAGCAGCCTTGCTTTCTGTATAAATAGTTGCTTTATGCGTAAGGCCGGGTTCACGAAAATGTACCTGGTCATCAATGGCACCCGGAAAAAGATGCTTTCCTTCGCCGTTAATTTCCGTAACAGCATACTTTGTTTCTATACCTGTTGCAATTTTCTCTATTCTTTCGCCGTTTGTTAATACATCCAGCGACTGAATTTTTCCTTCATTTACAACCTGTATGTTTTTAAAAAGGTATTTTTGCATAACTTGAATACTGATATCTATTAAACTAAAATTATCTGATGCAATTTATTAAAAGCTTATTCAAACTGTTGTTTTTTATTTGCCCCGCATTTGCAACAGCCCAATCTACTTTTTTAACCCCGGGATCAAAGGATGTGCATTTTGTTGACCGTATGGAAATAAAGCAGCAGCGGAACACCGATCTTAATTTCTCTGCCGTAAGGCCTTTTAACAGGATGTACATTGTTGAGCAGGTTGAATTTATTGACAGTGCCCGGCTTGGATACATAGATAAAGCTACGCACAAGGATAAATATGTGGAATGGAACAGCCAGGGGCTTACCGATCTTGATGAATACAACCTCACCAGTTTTTTAATGAATAACAGCGAATGGGTGACCGGCCCCAAAAAGGATTTTTTAAGCAAGCGGCCTTTCCTGAAAACATTTTACAAAACCAAACCGAATTTCTTAGAAGTAAAGACCAATAATTTTTTCCTCGCAGTGAACCCGGTCTTTCAGTATGTGATGGGTGTTGAGACCGGTTATAGTAAACCGATCTATTTAAACAGCAAGGGCGTTACCGCCCGTGGTACCATCGGGAAAAAGATAGGCTTCTCTACCTATTTAACCGATAACCAGGAAAGAGGGCCGCAATTTTTTCAGCAGCAGGTAAACGGCGCCAGGGCGGTACCGGGTGTAGGTTTTTACAAGCCATTTAAAGTAAGCGGCTACGATTATTTTGATGCCCGTGGTTACATAACTGTACGTGCCGGTAATGCCATTGATGTTCAGTTTGGTTATGATAAGAATTTTATCGGCAATGGATACCGCAGTTTATTTTTAAGCGATTGGGGCAACAGTAATTTATTCCTGAAACTGAATACCCGTATCTGGAAAATAAATTACCAGAACTTATTCATGGAGCTGATGCCACAGTTTAAGAAGAATGGCGATTCTTTACTAGACCGTAAATATGCAGCTATGCACCACCTGAGCATGAATGTAACCAAGTGGCTGAACATTGGTTTGTTTGAAGGTGTGATCTTTGGACGCAAGAACCGTTTTGATTTTCAATACCTGAACCCGATCATTTTTTACCGGCATATAGAAGGTACGGTGGGTAGTCCCGATAATGCCATTGCCGGTTTTGATTTTAAAGCCAATATTGCACACAGGGCGCAACTTTACGGCCAATTCTTATTAGATGAATTTGTTTTATCAGCAATTAAAAACAACACAGGCAGCTGGGTTAATAAATGGGGTATACAGGTGGGTGTAAAATACCTGGATGCATTTGGTATTGACAACCTGGATATACAACTGGAAGCAAACCGTGTAAGGCCTTTTACCTATACACATAACGACACTATTTCCAATTATACACATTACAACCAGCCGCTGGCACACCCGCTGGGCGCCAACTTCCAGGAGTTCCTTGGCATTATACGTTACCAGCCTGCTAAAAAATGGCATGTCTATTTACAGGGCATTTATTATTACAAAGGGCTTGACAGTGCAGGCCAGAATTTTGGAGGAAATATTTTCAGGGATTATACAACCCGTACCAAAAATGACGGATTTAAAATTGGAAGCGGTGATAAAGCAACTGTTTTAAATGCTTACCTGCAGGTATCTTACGAGATAAGAGAAAATGTTTTCTTTGAAGTAAGCGGACTTTACCGTCATGCTAAAACATTACTTAATCCAACAGCAACTACTACAACTATGTTCACCGGGGGGGTAAGGATCAATATGTTTAACAGGAGATACGATTATTGATCGTAAGATTTTATTCCACTGTTAATGAAAGGAAGACAGACCGTGAATTGATCTGATCAATAACATTTGAGAATTTAAGATTCCTATCCCTGGCATGCAGGTTACCAAGGCCCCAGCCCATTTTTATTTCGGGTGTTAGTACAAACATGGGAAAATAAAAATGAAAACCCATGCCTACTTCCACACCATAATCAAACTTCTTCAGTTTTATTTGCTCTTCTGCTTTCCTGGCCCCGGCATTGGATGCAAGGTCATACTCTATTTTTCCTCCGGCGATCATGTACACTTTAAAATTGTTGATACGGTCGCTGCTGAATTTTATCTGCACCGGTATACTCAGTGAAATAGATTGTGTTTTTTTCTGTGTTACAGAATCTTCACCGGCCGGCTTATCCGGGTACCTGAGGTTATACAAAAAATTACGTTCGGTAAAAGAGAGGTTCACGGGATAGGTACGCAGGTCGAAATGATTGCTCAAACGTAAATTAACCAGCCAGGCGAGGCTTACACCTGTACTGTTAACACTTTCGATAACAGTGATACTATCTAATGGTGCCTGTGTAAGAAAGATAGGATTATGCGTAAAGGCAAAATGCGACCGGTTAGAACCCAGCGTAATACCAAAGCGGATCCTTTTATCATCGTGATCTTCCTGGTTAACTTCTTTCCTTAATTGCGCAGAGGCGATCAAAGGAAAAAAGAGAACGGCTATACCAATACTAATTATTTTTCTCCGCAATAGATACTGCATATTCCTAAGCTCAGTGGTTTAGTGTAAGTATTCTTATATCCCAGGTTGTCCAGGATATTCGTAAAATTTTTTCCTTCCGGAAACTTCTGAATTGATTCGTCGAGATATTGGTATGCGTCGCGGTTTTTAGAGAATATTTTACCTGCCACAGGGCAGATGATCTTCATGTAAAAATTATAAAAGCCTTTTACAACGGCAGACCTTGGTTTACTGAATTCCAGCACTACCAGTTTTCCGCCAGGTTTCAGCACCCGTAGTATTTCAGATAACCCTTTTTCCAGGTTCTCAAAATTACGTACGCCAAAAGCCACAGTTACCGCTTCAAACGAATCATTTTTAAAGTTTATTGTTTCGCAATCTCCATTTAACAGTTCAATTTTATCTTTAAGTCCGGCCTTTTCTATCTTTTTACGGCCCAGTTCAAGCATGCCGTCGCTGATATCAATACCCGTAATTTTATCGGGATTTAATATACCAGATGCCATAATGGCCACATCTGCTGTACCGGTTGCAACATCCAGTATTGTTTTGGGCTGTATTTTCAGCAATTGCTTAATGGCTTTTTTGCGCCACCTGATATCGATACCGGCACTTAAAAACCGGTTCAAAAAATCGTAGCGGAAAGCGATAGCATTGAACATGCCGGCTACCTGCTGCTTTTTAGCAAGCGTCGAATCCTTATAAGGTACAACCGTATCGTGAGCATAATCTGACATGGGCAGCAAATATACGAGGTTTTTAGGGAGTAGGTTGCCAGGTAAACTGTGCAGGAATCGTTAAAATAAGTTAGCAAAATCTATCAGTATCTTTGCCTTATGCAGATCAAATCAGCCAAATACGTTATCAGCAGCCCCGATTATGAAAAATGCCCCCTGCCCGACAGGCCGGAGTATGCTTTTATTGGCCGAAGCAATGTGGGTAAATCATCGCTTATAAATATGCTTTGCGATAATGATAAGCTGGCAAAAACCTCCGGCTCGCCGGGAAAAACCCAATTGCTGAATCATTTTGAGATATCTTCGGCTCCTACCCCAAAAGCAAATCAAACCGGCCCGGCTGCTGGCGGCGTAAAAAGAACGAACTGGTACCTCGTTGATCTCCCCGGTTATGGTTTTGCCAAAGTGAGCATTAAAAGCCGTAACCGCTGGGAGCAGATGATAGAGAATTACCTGCGTAAAAGAGAGAACCTTACCATGGTTTTTGTACTGATAGATGCCCGCCACACCCCTCAAAAAATTGACCTGGAATTTTTACTGCAACTGAGAACCTGGAGTGTTCCCTTCTGTTTAATTTTTACAAAAAGTGATAAGGAAAACCAAAGCACGGTAAGTAAAAATGTGAAATCCTTCCTGGAAGCCATGAAAAAAGACTGGCAGTTCTTACCGCAGCATTTTGTAACCAGCGCTGTAAAGAAAACAGGTAAGGATAAAATACTTTCTTTTATTGAGGAGACAAATAAGAGTTTGGAAGCTAAATAAATACCAGCTACTGGGTATTGCCTCAACTACCTTTTATTTTTTTCTTTGAGTAAAAACAAAAATGAAAAAAATATTCATCATCCTGTTATCTACATCGGTAGGTATAAGCTGCTCAGCGCAAGACATCAGTAAAGGAATAGATAGTATGCGAAAGCAACTTAACAAGGACATGGCTTCTTACGACAGTGCCAGGAAAAGATCAGAAAGCCTGATGGTAGTAAATAATAAAAGATTTGATTCAATTGAGATAGCACGGCAGATGGAACAAAATGGCCGTAACCTTGATGGCCTTTTAAGAACGATGAAAGAAAGAGATCAAAAACAAAAGAAAGCTATGTGGATGCGGTTAATTTTTGGAGGGGCACTGCTCGGCGTTGGAATTTTTGCCATGTTAAGAAAGCGGAAGAAGAAAGATATTCAATAAAAATTGGGAAGTAGATGCCGCTGCCTGTGTTTTTAACACATGCAAAAGATAGAATTTTACAAACGAATTTTAGTTCACTACCTTATTGGCACAACTGCTGCTGGCAAAGGCTTCGGGTTTGGCTTTAAAGGCAAATCCCATTCCCAGGATGTAGCCCATGGCTTCCCGTAAGGCTTCGTTGCTTTTAAAATGTGGATTGGTATTGATGTCGGCATGCACTTCCATATCCACATCGTACAAAGTGAACAGGTCGCAGAGCTCATAAGCGATCTCAATACTTTTTGCTACTTCCACCAGCATCCTTTCTTTAATGCTGTACTTAAGTAAAGTTCTTTCGTTGTGGATGAACATGAATCCCCCATGTCCTTCACGTAAAAAAACAATAACCGTGGCAAACTCTGTTTCCTTGCCTTTTACCTGGCTGTCGGTACCAATACAAACTTTTAAATGATAACCTGCTGTTGTTTCTCTTTTGATGGCCTGTTCAACAGCTTCTTTAATGTGTAATTGGATGGGGTCTCCGTTAAATTTTCTCCATAACATAAAATTGGGTTTTTTAAAGTTACGGATAAATTAATACAACACACAACAGTTAACCATTAATTAATGGGCACAAAAAAGGGGGCAGCCCCTAACGCTACCCCCCGACTTACACATGAATCTACCTTACTGTCTTATAAATCGTTCTGTTTGTTGTTGAATGTTGTTAAAGAATTGAATGATGTACATACCTCTTGAAAGGTTTGAAACATTAACACGGTTAGTGCCTTTAAGGCCTGTCCCAGTGCTGATCGTTGCACCATTCATATCGCTTATCCTGTATTGATAATTCAGATCAGCATTGATCGTTACTTCATTATTTACCAATGTTGATACCCTGATCAGTTTTTGATTATCCCCTTCTGCTTTCAATGCAATAGTGTTTGAATACACAGTTTGGTTTATTACCGAAGTAACTTTTAAGCGGTAAAAAACAGTGCTGGTCTTATTAGGCAGGTATGAGAATTTTGTTGAGCTAACTGCTGCATCTGCAAGTTTGGTAAAATTGCTACCGTCGTTTGATGTTTGTATCTCGATGGTTTTAATTGGTTCGTCTGCAATGATCTTCCAGTCAAGGTTATGTTTACCTTTATCTGCAGTGCCGCTAAGGCGCACATCACGTATAGGCAAGCCGCTGAATGAGCCGCTAATGGTGTAAGAGCCCAGGCTTCCATAAGCCCCCACATTGTTGTTGCCGGCACCAAATATTTTTATGTAATAAGTACCCGCAGTTAAAATGGTATCTATAGTAACACTTAATGTTGTCAACGGATCATAGGTCCTGATAAGTGTTGCAGATGAATTATATAGTTCAACTGCAACATCAAGGTTTGCACCTGAAGAACCGGATGCAACGCTGAAAGGGGAAACTGTTAAACGAAAGTTTGAATTAAAATTCAGCGCAAACTTAAATGCATCTTTATCTGCATTGGTAGATATTATTCCGCTGGTGTTAAAATTGCTTCCCGGCATGGTGAATGTACTTGTATTAAGTACTTCAGTGTAATCATCGTTACGGTATCCAAATCCGTTGTATGTAACGATCGTGTAGAGGTTATCTTCTACATATCCGCATCCATCAGGTGTTGGACCGTTGTTCCAGTTGCTGAAATTCTTATTCTGGCTATTACCCATTATAGGTGCCCAGCCGGTTTCGCCTGTTCCATAACCTGTACTATATTGTTCCATCAGGTTACAGGCTCCGCCATATTTTGATTGATGTGATAAGCTTACCGTATGTCCGCTTTCATGAGAAATAGTTTCAGATATTCTTTTGGTATTGCCTGTCCCCAGCCTGTCGCTGAAAACAAAGCCTGGTGTATCATCTCCAAATGTAAATGAACCAGCAAATGCCACCCCGCTATAACCTACAGCATACCAACTGCTGGTTGTTGTTACAATAATACGTGTACGCAAAGCTAATGGTGCAGCTAAAAAAACGGCTGAGTCTGTAGTAATATTAAGATCGAATGGCCTGTAATCTTCTGCAACACGGTAAAATGCTTCTGTTATTTGTGCATCTGTCATGCCTGAGGACGCACAGTTGATAGTGTTACCGTTATTCCAAAAAGTGCTTTGTACAGTGTGGCCGTCAAAGTCAAGAAAAATGGTGGCCACTGCTGAAGGATAGCTATTTAGTTTGGGCACACTAAAAGCACTGAATGAGATCAGTACGAGTACTGTGCAGATGAGTGATGTAAAAATCTTTTTCATTTTCAGGGGTTTTTGGTGGATCGTTGGATATATGTGTTAAGTTCTTGAATTTTAATTCAGGTTGCAATCCTGTATCACACGGTCAGTCTCTACTTTCTTCAGTTGATAAGTCCCGGATGCATTTTTTTTCAGTTGAAATCCGTCGAAATAATTTTTATTGATGATACGGCCGATATAACCAATAGTGCCGTCGGCATTGGTGATTTTTGAAACACTGAAAATTGTATTGGAATAATCAGGCGATTCGATCACTGCCGATTGCAGGTTGGCATATTTAGCAATATTGCTTTTTACAGTGCCTGCAAAAGTAAAATTGTTTGAAAAAGAAAGGCTGATGGTTTGTCCCGGTGATGTAGTGAACACTTTCGACAATTCCTGTTCGCTGCAATTGATTATTTCAGGAAAATTATTGAACTGCTTTGGTTTTGGATTGTTGTTCTGGCAAAATCCCTTCGTCATTATAAAGGACAACAGTAAAGACAATGCATAGGGGGCATAGCGTTTCATAGGATTCATTGTTTTCTTGGTATTGGATATATAAAGTTCTATAGGTGAAACGCAAACGTTAATGCTTTATTATCTTTTTAAAAAAATAATTTAACAGCCAAGTATTAAATCGTAAATCTACTACAAGGGGTCGGGGGTTTATACGAATGCCCTGCAAATCAATACTGGCCTGTACTTAACAATACCAGGGTGCAGGCTTCCAGGGGTTTGATATTGTTGCTGAGTGCAAGTTCCGCCAGCTCATCATTTTCTGTACCGGGGTTGAAGATGATTCTTTTGGGATGAAGGGAGATGATATAATCGTAATATTGTTTTTGATGTGCAGGATTTAAATAAAGGGTGATCGTATCAATATCTGTAGCGGGTATCTTTTCAGTTTCAATAGGTATGCCGGCAACCGTTCCTTTTTTTTTGCCAATGGCAACAATGGGATGTTGATTGCTCTTCAATCGGTTTATAGCAAGATAACTATATCGTGACGGGTTATCAGACGCACCAAGCACCAATGTTTTTTTCTTTTCCATATTAATCTAAAAATCTTGCTCTTACTTCGGGTGTGGGTATCATGCATGACTGCTGTATACCAAACCATTTGTACCGGTTCTTAGCTATCCAGTCGTAAATACCATCCCGTATAAACCTGGGAACAATAATTAAGCCATAACTTAAAGGCCAGAGCCCTCTTAAATACCTGCAAACTTTTAAAGCAGCAGTAGACCGTTGATACGCCTTTCCATTTTCTATAAAAACAAAAGACTCCATGTCTTTTACCGGTAAATTATACTGCTGCAATAATTTCTGTCCCGCTTCGCTTTGAAGGGGAGCAAAACGGATGTTTGCTTTTTTATTTCTTTTGAGGGTAAAGTTTACTGCACTGTTACAGAAATTGCAAACGCCGTCGAAAAGTATGATTGGTTGCTGTTCCATTTTCAGTACAAAGTTACTTCATTGGTCGCTCATTTTATTTCAAAGCGATCATCCAAAATATCAAGCTTAAATATGTCCACAAAAAAGTAAATAAAATATGAACCGAAGTTTCAAAAGTTTTGCCTTTCCAAAGTTTTGATGAGTAGCCAAAAAACTGGATAAACAGCCTTATTCCCCAAAATACACCAAGTCCTAATGATATTTTTTTGCCAAGGTCTGTTTCTATAAGGTCACGGGATGATGTTAAGCAAAGCAACCCCATAAGCAAGATCGTCAGCGCAATAAAGAATGTATGAACCCAGATCAATTGCCGGTTGATCAGGCTTAGTGAACCAAGTTCTTTATCCCAGTTAAAATATTTAGGGAAGACAATGTGAACCATTGCCAACACAATTAACAGGATACCAATTATTTTCAGGTGGATTTGCATTTGTTTTAAAATTAGCGGCTACAATTAAATATAGACATGAAGGGTGTGAATTTGGTTTCAGCAAACGATGAAAAGCCTGCTTTTTCAAACGCCTTTTTCCAGGTTACTTTGGAGAAGAAGTGTGTAAATCCTATAGAAAATGCCAGGAAATTTGGAAGATCCCGTAAGTGTTCTACCATGATCACTCTTCCATTTTGCTTACATAACCGATGGCATTCCTTTAAAAACTGAACTTTCTCTTCCTGCGATCTTATTTCGTGTGCAGCTGATAATAAGAAAATGATATCGGCTGATCCATTCTCAAGTGGAATGGAGTTTGATATTATTTGTTTCGTGTTGGGATAAACCAAACTTACTTTCCTGGCTCTTATGATCGCCGGCTCTGTATGTCGTTCAGCATCATAAAAATCAAACACGCTTAATTCTGCTTGTGGAAATGTATTCTTTATAATAAAGCTTGTTTCATCAAACCCGGCATTAATGTTTAAGATCCGTTTCGGGCCGGGATCTTCAATATTCAACCTCTTTAACCAGTTAAAATCATAGTAACCCGAAAAGTCGTACACATAAGCCGATACAATTAATGGCATTATAAGGCCATATAGAAAAGCTCCAATGATCATCCAAAATAGCAGAGCAGGCCAATGGAAGGTGAGATAGCTTGCAATTATTAAAGCCAGTGTTATTAAGCCAAATACATAGAAATGCCGGTTAAAACTCAAAATATTTAAGACCCCCTGAAATTTTCGTCTTTTTATTTCCATGTTTCAATTTTTCCTTTTTTCCAATAGTAAGGAATGTTTTTAATAGCAAAAGCATTTGCTAATATTGGATCTTTAAGTTTTAATGAACGCAAAAATTCAAAATCATAATCAATTACTTTAACAGGGGCCGGCGCCCAGTTTTGCCTTACACCCTCAATAATTAAAACTTCTTTAGAAACGGGGTTGTAAGTGAATGTAAAAGGTAGTGGCCCCGCAAACCTCCTGGCTTCTTTCCAGTCATGAAATGGCGAATTTTCCGGCAAAGAAATTTCTTCTTCTGTCAGATCTATCGTTATGCTGAATTTTGATCTGGCAGAGGATATCTTTTTTGAGTTTCCATTTTCCTTTTGCAGAATATCGGTCGTTGTGTAATTGTAATGGGTAAACATGTTTCCCATAAATTCCATTTTCTTTTTGTCAGTTTCTGATTTAAGAATATATAATCCACGTAAATTCTTTCCGGTATTGGTTGTATAACGTACAAATACACGATACCCGATCAAAAAAAAGTCATTACCCATAAACTTAGGAAAACCCTTAGGCCGCAGGTCTTTTGTTTGAACCATGGCTATTGCAATAAAGGCCCATTTGTCATTAAATATATCTAATTGTAAACATTCGGGAATGTATTTTTCTAATTGTTCTTTGGGGACTGCAAATGTCAATACAAGTGAACTTTCAAAAAAAGCTTCGACTGCAAACGGATGATTTTTTAAGAATGAAAGCATTTTAGGTTTGTTGAGCTGATCTTTTATTCAGGTAAAATTCATTAAAGTAAATAACAAGTATTAAGATGAAGGCAAAAATTATATTCGCTCTTCCCCAAAGCAGCATCTCAGGCACAAGTATAAATTCAAGAAGATTCATTGCCGCAATAATTAAGATCTGAACTATGCTATTTAGCCTTGATCGATGACCGCTTAAAACCCAAATTGCCATTAAAATTTCTGCCCAGCCTATGATCATTGTCAACGATCCTGAATATTTATCGCCCAGGATCTTTGCTACTATAAGTTCATGTCTTGGCACAAGGTTTAATATCTTACAAAAAAGCCCGTTAGCGACCCAAATTGCCACTATGCAAAAGGTGAGGATTTTATGGGCCGATTTGTCGTTCACAAAATTTATTTTAAGGTAATAGAAATTATTTTAATAATGCCAAAGGCCGTTGGTTCATTTTTCTTACTTCATCAAAACAAAGCCAGACATAATACACGGCCATGAATGGCGAAACGAATAATAGTATAAAAAGTAAATAAAAAAGTATAGGATAAATTGCAACCCCGAGTAAAGCAATCATAAAAATGATAGCAACAATCCAATGGTATGTATATCTCTTTGAACCTCTTTCGGCAAATCTTCCATCAAAAGCATGAACGATCATACTAATAACCTGCCAGGCTCCAACAACAATGTATCCTATAAGAAATGTATAATCAAGATTTATTAAAGAGATTATAGTAAAGCTTATAATCAGGATTATACTTATCCAGATATCTATGGTCTTAAACTTTTTCATGATTGTGTATTTTGTATTTTCAGATAATTTTGAAACATATTTTCCAAATAAAAGCCGGAATTTTCCAGCTTGATTTTTTGTTCTAAAGAACAGCTACTTAAAGAACTTTAACAAGCTCCCAAGTATCCAACTTTCATCTGCCTTTATCATCACGTCCAATACCTTATCAGCCTGGCCACCAAATTTGCGGATACCTGCTATTGTTTCGGTGAATTGTTTTACTTCCTTGTCCTTTTTATCACCATCGATCTGCTCCAATTGCCCCAATAATTTAAGCATGGGATCCAGCTCTCTTTTTTTTCTTTCCTTGATGATCTGTGTAGAAACTTTCCAGATATCTTTTTCTGCTACAAAGAATTCTTTTCTTTCACCGGGGATAAGTACCCTTTCTACCAGGCCCCAGCCGATCAGCTCCCGGGTGTTCATATTTACATTGCCACGGCTGATGCTCAGCTGTTCCATAATATCATCCTGTGTAATAGGATCGGGGCTGATAAGCAACAGAGCATGAATTTGCGCCATGGTGCGGTTGATGCCCCAATGCGTACCAAAGGCACCCCAACTGCTGATGAACTGTGCTTTTGCTTCGGTAAGTTTCATGATCGATGATTTATATCACAAAGATAGAACAGTTTTTGAATTTTCAAAACTTATTGAAAATATATTTTGAAATTAGGTCCCTATTTCTTCAATTGCTGCTTTGGTTTCCTCTTGCGACTTTCTATTTCTGAAAATAAAATAAGAAATCATTGAGCCCGAAACTACACCGCTAATAATTGCATACTCAAAATATAGTTTTTCGATCGGAAAGGGTATTGGAGCACCCAGGGGTGATATTACCATTTCGTGACTGCTGATCCTGAATACATTTAACATAATAGTTAGTACCATACATACAAGTACGATCAAAACAGAAAATGACCTTTTCCGGAATGATGTAATATTGCCGGAGATCCAGGCAACCAAAAGTAACAAAGGTATTGTGCCGATACTTACGCTCACTTTTAAGGCTATTATAAAATAACTGTTAAGAGCATATACAGCAAATTGCAGATTGCTTCCATTAAAAAGCGACAAAAAGAAATCGGAAATTGTACGGCTGAGAAAAAAAGAAACAATAAACAGGATAACAGAACTGACCATGCAATATAAAATGGTACGTTTCACCTGCTTTTATTTTTTTGTGAGGTTAGCAAACATAAAATATGCATATACACCTGCGCAAACCGCAAGCGACCACATACCTATTGTAAGTGTTTTATCCGCATAAGCCTGGTGGGTTATCTTTGCCCAGTAACCAAAAATGGTGACAAAAATTGAAAGGCCTGCAAAGACTCCAAAAAATTTAAACCTGTTCATAATGTTATGATAACTTTTTCTTCTTACTGTACAAGGTTCACCGAAATAAAAAAGCGCCAGCTTTTTAAACTGACACTCTCTCTTATTCTTTTTAGATTTACAGTAGCATGGTTACCGGGTTCTCTAAATACTTTTTAAGTGTTTGCAGGAAAGCCGCTCCCACAGCACCATCCACAGTACGGTGATCGCAGCTTAAAGTAAGCTTCATAACATTGCTTACACCAAATCCAGCGCCTTTTTTAACCACGGTTTCTTTAATACGGCCTACGGCTAAAATAGCGCTGTCGGGAGGATTGATGATGGCAGTGAATTCTTCAATATCCATCATACCCAAATTGGAAATGGTAAATGTATTGCCGCTGAATTCCTGCGGCTGTAATTTTTTATCTTTTGCCTTACCATATAATTCTTTGGCTTCGGCGGCAATTTGAGATAAGGTTTTCTGATCGGCAAAACGAATTACCGGTACAATTAAACCATCTGGAGTTGCTACCGCACTGCCAATATGAATATGATGGTTCATGCGGATAAAATCCGTCATCCAGCTGCTGTTTACATTTGGATGCTGGCGCAATGATAGAGCCACTGCTTTTATAATAAAATCGTTGAAAGAAATTTTAACCGGGCTCAGTTCATTTAACTGTGTACGGGCTGCCATCGCATTATCCATGTTTATTTCCATGGTTAAATAAAAATGCGGTGCACTAAACATGCTTTCACCCAGGCGACGTGCAATTACTTTACGCATTTGGGTTAAAGGCATATCGGTGTGGCCTTCCTGTCCGCTTGCAGTAAATGCTGCAACAGCGGTAGTTGCTTTTGGTGCTGCCGTTTGCGCAGGAGCCGCAGCAGGAACATAACCATCTACATCTTTTTTAGTAACCCTACCACCATCACCACTGCCGCTAACTTTACTGATGTCGATACCTTTATCGGCAGCCAGTTTTTTGGCAAGTGGGGAAGCTTTAACTCTTTCGTTGGAAGAGCTTGTTGATTCTTCAGCAACCGGTTGTGTATTGCCCGTTGCAGGTTGTTCGTTATTCGCTGCAGGTGCTTCACTTTCTGCAGCTGGACTTGCCGCAGCAGCATTTCCACCAGCTTTTTCAGCAGCTACATAAGCACTCACATCGGTTCCGGGTTTGCCAACAATAGCAATGATCTCATTTATTTTTGCAGCATTACCTGCTTCCACACCCACATATAATAAAGTGCCTTCTTCATAACCTACCACTTCCATCGTTGCTTTATCGGTCTCCACATCAGCCAATACATCATCTGCTTTTACAAGATCGCCTACTTTTTTATTCCAGGACACGATCTTTCCTTCGATCATCGTATCACTCAATAAAGGCATACGAATTTCTTTTGCACCGGCAGGAAGGGAAACTTTTTGAGTTTGGGGTTTAGGGTCTTGTGTTTGGGGTTGGGCCGCTTCGGCAGGTTTATCAGTTTTTTCTGCCTTAGGTTCAGCAGCGGCTTTAGCTGCCCCCGCATCTCCATCCAGTAAAGATTTATAATCTTCTCCTTCCTTACCCACAATTGCTATGATCTGGTTGATCTTTGCAGCTTCGCCGGCAGGTACGCCAATGTATAATAAAGTGCCGTCTACATAACCATTCACTTCCATGGTGGCTTTATCGGTTTCCACATCAGCAAGCACGTCATCTGCTTTTACCTTATCCCCTACTTTTTTATTCCAGGATATAATTTTCCCCTCTGTCATCGTATCGCTTAAAAGCGGCATGCGTATCACTTCTGCCATAGTATAAATCGCTTATTTTAGATTGAGGTTCGAAATTAAGGCAAAATAGGGAAAAGTATAACTGTTTGCCTTAATAATCGAGTTCAAGCCGCAGCCTGTCTTTCAATTCTTTAACCAGGGGGTATTCTTCTATTATTTTAAGGTATTGCTCCCGGGAACTCAAAGGCTTCTCTGCTATTTCACCTGTTCCTTCACTTTCTATGATGATCACCGTATAAGTCAGTTGCCGGTTACAGAAATATTGTTGCAGGTCATCAACCAGCTCGGCCCTTTCCTGCTCAATGAATTTTTGCTGGATATTATTGCCTGTAATGATCTCGATGGAATTATTGTCAATGATCCTCAGCTCGGCCATTTTAAAATTGGTTACTGCCGAATGGTTCTTTTTAGCGTTCAGTTTCTCAATAAACTTATCCCAGCATGCTCTCAATTCTTCACCTGTCAATTCCTTAACCTCGTTGCCATTTGCCTTATTTTGAGCAGATACTTTTTTGCGGATGGCATCCAGTGAACCAAGCGGTTTTTTTGTTTCAGAAATTACAGGTTCGGGGAGCTTCGTTATTTTTTTTGCTTCAGGTTCTTCAATGATCAATTTAGCTTCTTCAGTTTTTTTGATAACCGGTATGGCCTGCACTTCCTGTTCTTTAACCCTGATCGGCTGAATAGACCTGAATGCAACCGGCCTGGCTGTTTCAACTATTTTTTTTTTAGAGATAGTGCCTTCGTTATTCACCATTTCAACAGCCTGCAAGAGATAGCATAGTTTAATGATGGTAAGTTCAACATGTAGCCTCTTATTGCGTGCCTGCTTGTAATTTATCTCGGCTTCGTTCAGCAAATTCAATGCAGCAATAAGCCAGCCTGTTGCAATTTGTTGGGATGCCTGCAAATATTTTTGTTTGAAATCATCCGCTACTTCCAGCAGTATGGCAGCTTTTGCATCTTTGCTTACCAACAAATTTCTTACGAATTCACTGTAACCTTCCAGTAAAGTATCGCCTTCAAAACCTTTACGGTTTATTTCATCGTATAGCAACATCGCATCGCTCAACTGTTGCTGCATCATACAATCCAGCATTTTAAAATAATAATCCTCATCAAGGATATTCAGGTGCTCTAAAGTATTGCTATAGTTTAATTTGCCATTGCTGAAACTTACGATCTTATCCAGGATGCTCAATGCATCCCTCATACAGCCTTCGCTTTTTTGGGCTATAACATGCAGGGCAGCTTTCTCAGCTTTTATCTTTTCCTTATCGCATATTTCCTGCAGGTGCTCAATGGTATCGGTATTGGTGATCCTTTTAAAGTCGAATATCTGGCAGCGGCTGAGAATGGTTGGCAGTATCTTATGCTTCTCTGTGGTAGCTAAAATAAAAATGGCATAAGGCGGTGGTTCTTCCAATGTTTTTAAAAATGCATTGAATGCTGATGAACTTAACATGTGAACCTCATCCACAATATACACTTTGTATTTTCCGGCTTGTGGTGCAAAGCGAACCTGCTCCACCAGGCTTCGGATATCATCCACAGAGTTATTACTGGCCGCATCCAGTTCATGAATATTCATGGAAGTACCGGCATCAAAAGAAACACAACTGTTGCAGGTGTTGCAGGCTTCGCCTTCAGCAGTCTGATTTTCGCAATTGATGGTCTTTGCTAAAATTCTTGCACAGGTTGTTTTACCAACTCCCCTTGGACCGCAGAACAGAAATGCATGCGCTAGCTGGTTATTTTTTATAGCATTCTTTAAAGTGGTGGTAATATGCGCCTGCCCAACCACAGTCGAAAAATTCTGTGGCCTGTACTTTCTTGCCGATACAATAAACTTATCATCCATACGCTGCTAATTTCGGTAATCTAAGTTGTAAAAAAGAATTTGTTTTAAACTACTTCGTAGTTTTTTTGTTTGCCACGGATTGCACGGACTTACACAGATGGGGTGTATTTATCAGTGAAAATTCGTGCAATCCGTGGCTAAAATTTAAGATACCATCGGGTGGCGGTGAAATTCCTTCGTTCTGTCGAATAAATAGCGGTAAGTGGCCAGGTTTCGGCTGCGGAAGGTATCGCCAAAACTCTCAGCCACATTGATCATTTTAGGATTAAAATCGCCGATCCACTGCATTTCATATTCCAGGTACAATTGATTGGGTTTTTGTACAATTCTGCGGCATTCACCAATAATGTATGAATCAATTCCTGTTCCCTGCCACTCAGGCACTACCCCAAAAACCATCCCCACAAATTTTCTCGATTTCCTGAATTTTTGCCGCCATACAAATTCCAGTTTCTGCAACAAACCGAATTTGCCATTAAAGTGTTTAAAATACTGGTTGATGTCGGGCAAGTTGATAAACATGGCAATGGCAGTACCCTTATGATAGGCGAAATACAAAATATCTTCATCCATTACGGGTTTCATTTTTTTGAACATCAGCAATACCTGCTCCTTATTCATTTGTTTTAACCCGCCATGACCTGCCCATGCCTTATTATACACTTCCACAAAATCCACCGCATATTTTGCCAGGTTATTTTTCTTCATTGTTTCAAAACTGATATCGGGATCATCATCATGCATTTTATGCCTGTCCATGATCTTTTGTGCCAACGGTTTTTTAGCATCTAAAGCAAAACATACCTGGTTATAAAACAATTTAAAGCCGTAATTCTCAAAAAGTGTAACGTAATAAGCCGGGTTGTAATTCATGCAATATAATGGAGGGGTATAACCATTAGTGATCAGTCCCCACCAACGGTCACGTTCACCGAAATTGATAGGGCCATCCATAGCTTCCATGCCATGCTGCATCAGCCATTGTTTGCCATTATCAAGCAACATATTTGCTGCAACCTGGTCATTAATGCATTCAAAAAAACCAATACCGCCAACAGGCACATCATCTCCCTTATTCTTATATTTTTTATTGGTGAAAGCTGCAATGCGGCCTATGAGTTTGCCTGCATCGTCTTTTAATATCCAGCGAATGATTTCTCCAAAACGAAAAGCCTTGTTCTTTTCTTTATCAAAAACCTCATTAATGTCCTTATCCAGGGGGCGTATCCAGTTTGGGTCGTGTTTATTGATATCAACCGCAACCTGCAGGAATTGCTGAGCGGTTGTTGTATCGGTAACAGGTATAAGTTGCATTGCGTAAATTAAAGCTGCAAATATACTAAAGCTGTACTACTTGCAGCTGCTGGTTATTTGTATTAAGTTTGTTCATACAATGTATAAGCCTGATGAAATACCTGGGCACGATATTATTTTTTTCAATGCTGATCCAGGCCTTAGTTTCACTGGCTCAAACCCCTAAGCCAAACCCCTACGAGATCCAACGCCAAAAAGAAATTGACTCCCTGAAACATGTATTACCAGGCACACCGGAAGATACGCTGAAAGTAAACCGGCTTTTAAAACTGTCGCAATCACAATATGACCCTGCAAATACAAAAAAGGAATTTGCATTACAGGCTTTATCCATAGCAGAGAGACTTGGTTATAAAAAAGGTATGGTACTGGCTGCAAACGAGGCCGGATCTGTTTACCAGATCAATAAAGATTATCAAACAGCCATTAACTTTTACAAAAAAGCAATAAGCCTGTCTGAGGCCTACGGCTTTAATTCTGAAGAAACAGATATTTACCCTGCATTGCTAAACCTGTATTTTTATTTGGGGGATTATCCCAACGCCATGGAAGCCATCAGCAGGGAAATGATAACGGCAGAGAAGTTTAAAGACAAAAAAAGGATAGCTCACTGCAACAATATTTTAGGATACATTTATTTTAAACAGGAGAATTTTCCGGCAGCCGAAAAGTATTATGGCCTCTACATTAATAATGCAAGAGAGTTAAAAGACAGCGCCCTGCTGGCTCATGCCCTGGGAGAAGTATCAGATGTATATACACAGGAAAAAAAATACAAAGAATCAATAGATGCGTTACTCACCACGATCCGGATATGTGATAAGCTGGCAGTTAATCCGGATAAACAGGATAGCCGCACAAATGCATTATTACCACATTATAGATCAAAGGCCCTGTACCGCCTGGGAATTAATTATAAGCTATCCGGCAAATTAGCCGAGGCATTGCATTATGCTTTGGAAGCTATTAAATATGCCGCTCATATTTCCCCGCCAAAATATGAAATAGCCCGGTATTATACCAACGCCGGTGATGTGTATAAAGAGCAACATGATCTTAAAAAAGCAATAGACTATCTCCGTTTTGGGTTTGATCTATCCCGTGAAATTCAACACCGGGAAAATACCCGTGACGCTGCGGAATATTTATCGCAAACCTATGCATCACTACAGCAGTATGACAGTGCGTTTTATTTCTACCGTGTATACACCGGACTAAAGGATTCGATCGTTAATAATGAAACAAAAATGAAGATAGCAAGTATACAGGGCCAGTATGATATTGCAAAAAAAGACAAGGAAATTACCCGGCAGCAACAGATAAGGAATATACTGATCGGCAGTTTTGCTTTTTTACTCATCGTGTTATTGCTGGTGTATAACAGCTATCGTTTAAAACAAAAAAATAAATACCAGCAGCAACTGAACCGCCAGCAAAATGAATTGTTCAATGCCATTGTAACCACGCAGGACCAGGAACGCAAACGCATTGCACAGGATATACACGATAGCCTGGGTTCGGTACTTTCGGCAGCAAAATTAAAATTATCATCGCTGGAAGAAAGTAAAAAAAATCTATCCCCCGATCAGCTTGAGAAATACCAAACCTCACTCGACCTATTGGATGAAGCATCCGCAGAGCTTCGCAATATTTCTCACAATATCATGCCGGCGACTTTATCAAAGCTGGGCCTGGAAGCCGCCCTGCAAAACCTGATCAATAAGATAGCAGCCCATTCCAACATGCAGGTAAATTTTACAGCCCATGGTTTTGAAGACAGGCTAGAAGAAACGACCGAGATGAGCATTTACCGCATCATCCTGGAACTGATCAACAATATTGTAAAACATGCCGCTGCCAAAAAATTAACTATCCAACTCATTAAATACCCGGCATACATAAACCTGATGATAGAAGATGACGGGCAGGGTTTTGACTACCATAAAGCATTTGAAGAAAAAAAAGGTATAGGCCTGGGCAATATTGCATCAAGAGTAGAATACCTGAACGGCACGCTTGAAGTAGACTCTGCAACCGGTAAAGGGACCACGGTTATTATCGAGATCCCAATATAGGCCTGGATACAAATACCAAGTTGTTGGTATAGGCACAGAAACTGAATTGAATAAATTTGTTGAATACTTTTTATCATGGCTGCTATAAAATTACTGATCGCTGATGACCATAAGATACTGCTGGACGGCATTGTATCGCTGTTGCGATCTGAAAGATCTTTTGATGTAGCCGGAACGGCAGGCAATGGTTACGAAGTGATGGAACTGGTAACTAAAAATGATTATGATGTTTGCCTCCTGGATATAAATATGCCCGGCATGGATGGTATGGAAGCAGCAAAACTGATCAAAGCATCAAAGCCAGGGATAAAGATCATCATGCTTACTACTTACAACGACAGGGAGATCATCTCAGAACTGATCCATATTGGTGTATCGGGTTATCTTTTAAAAAATTCTGACAAGCTTGAACTGGTGGAAGCTATTAACAGGGTGATGAGTGGCCGGTATTATTTCAGTGCTGAAGTGGAAGAGATCATTATGCAGGGAGTTGCCGAAAAGAAAAATACAGAAACAGTTGTATTAACCGACCGTGAAATAGAAATTGTAAAACTGCTGGGTAAGGAATACACCAACGACAAAATTGCGACCGAACTCCACATCAGCTATCGCACAGTAGAAACACACCGGAAGAATATCATGCAAAAGACAAAGTCGCATAATTTGGCAGGATTGCTTAAACATGCGTACAGCAAAGGGTTGATAGATTAATACCACTTTAACATTTCTGTTAACCGGAATTTATAATTACAACGTTGTTCTGCTATGAAAAAATATACCAGCATATTCGCCCTGATCATTTGCACCTTTGGTGCATTTGCCCAAAACAATCAGCTAAACAGCATTCTTGTTCGCCACGATACGACATTATTAAACGCCGAAGAGTGTGAGTGGATCATCAAATCACTTATAAAGAATGACCCTGCATTAACTTCCCAGATCGGTAAGCCGGTTCCATTGATCATGCTGGAAGGCATTGAAAAAGGCAAGCTGAAAGCCATTGACCCCGAAACAAATAAACCGATACCGGCAAAAGAGATCTTTACCTGGAAGATGGGTACAGATACAATACCTATATACGATAATGAAGGTAATATAACAAAGTACCAGGCTGTTAAGCGGCTGCATTCATCAGACCATCTTAAACAATTAAGAATTTACCAGGATTGGTATTTTGATGTTTCAACCGGAAAATTTCATTCGCAAATAAAATGGATCGAATTGATGGCAGATGTCAGTACAAGCAATGGGGTATATCTTGGTAAGGTTGCCCTGTGCCGGATCTATTATTAAACCTAAAAAACAAGGGCTATTGAAAAATAGCCCTTGTTCTGTATTACAATTCAACTTCTCCAATAAATATTTCACCCTGCTTTCCCTTTTCCATCTGCAGTGTAACAATCTTTTTTTCTTCCTTGCTTGTGCCATAATAGAGGTAGATCTCAGCCATAATGGTAGTTGGGCCTGAAATCGTTACCTGGTTATCACCATAATAATTTATCTGGATTTTATATTTTCCCTTTGCGCCGGTTTTCAACATGAATTGTTCCGGGCCAAAACCTTCAGTAAAATCATCAGAGATACGCCCACCCATTGCAGTTGTTTTATGACTGTAATAACATTTCTCTGCATTGGGATCGGTTACCCAAAGATCAATATCCGTATTATTTTTATTCCAGTTCATCACCACCCTTACATCTGAAGGCATGGGAACAATTAATTTTTTATCAATATTCTTCAGGTCCAATTTATTTTTATGCAGGCTGATCAACCGGTTTATTTCTGTTAAAAATATTTCTTCAAGGCCATAGTACATTCTGCTCATTTCGGTACTGTAGCTTTTTGTCATGCCTTCATAAAGCATATCCAGTGCCTGTTGATAATTTCCCAGGTCTGCATGTGCCAGGGCACAATCCCTGTAGCTTTGCGGATCTGAAGGCCTTAGTTCCAGTACTTTTATAAAAGCAGCAAGTTCTCCATCATATTCACCTGCTTCTTTTAATTTATAACCCAGCATTTTATATAATTCATAATTACCGTTTTCCAATTCTGCCAGGCTGGTAAGTACAGTAAGGCCATTAGCCTTGTCGCCTGTTTTTAACAGGTAAGTAGCCACTTCAAAAAAGTATGTTGGTTTGCTGCTGTAATATTGTCTCAGCTCAAGGTATTTTGCATAACGGTTTATTTTTTCAGTTTGCTTTATTGCCTTGATGTAATCAAATGTATTGATATCGAAAGGCGGTTCGGCTGGTTTATTTTCTGTTGCTATTTTATCCTGTATTTTTCTGTAAGTAGAATCTGGCTTGAAATTTTTTGTGGTAATGATCACTGCACCGTTTGATCCTTCGGATCCGAATAAGGCCGCTGCTGCAGGGCCCTGCAGCACGTTAAGATCTTTAATATCATCAGGATTAATATTTGCACGACCCGGCACTATATTTCCGTCAACCACATATAATTCATTACCAATAACCCCAAATCCATTTTCACCACGTAACCTTACTGTGGTTTCGGCACCGGGATTAGCAACTGCCTGACTACGAACCTGTGCACCAGCCGTTTTACCAGCCAAAGCATTATTTACATTGGTTTGTCGGATTTCATTAACCTGGTCGCCGCTTATTGTTTGAACACTTGATGATGTGCTTCTCGCTGTACGCTTCACTCCAAAGGCACTCGTTACAACTACTTCCCTTAGTTCTGTACCTGTAGGTTCTAAAATAGTATTCATAGCAAGCTGTTCACCAACAGGCACTTCTGTAATTTTAAAACCTACCACCGATATTTCCAGCACATCCCCTTTTCTAACTCTTATGGAATAATTACCGTTCGCATCTGACATTACACCGGCCCTGGTTCCTTTAATTTTCAGTGATGCAAAAGAAACTGGATTACCATTTATATCAGTGATTTTTCCTGTAACAACTTTTGAGTCTCCTGTTGGCCTTGGCGTTTCAGTTCGACGTTGAGCTGTCTGCCTCGGGATATTTTGTACAGGCGCTGTTGCAATTACTGCTTTTTGCCTTGCAATTTCTTCTTTCTTTGCAGCTTCCGGATCGTACCATTGCTTTAAGGATGCAATCATATTCAATGAATTTTGCAACTCGTTCTTATTTTTTGTAATCACATCGCCACGGCGTTGCTTCATGATCCGCTCATATTCCGGCCTTAGTTCTGCAGGTGGTTCAATATCATACAAAACATAATCGTTCACCGTTTCCAGCACGATCAAAGAAGTGTTACGTGTAACAATACCGAACTGCCGGCCAATGCTTTCTATTTCACGTTTGTTTTGGTTGTATTGAATATCCAGTTCTGCAATTTTCTTTTGCGCAAATACTTTGGTGATATCAAAATTTTCACAGAGTTGTGTTTCGGTATTAATGGTTATTAGTTTTTCATAAGTAACAGTACTGCCGTAGCCAAATTGCAAAACAATTTCCTGCACGCCTTCCATTGCAATACCTGCAGCCGTAAAATTTGTATTAACCACAACAGGTATAGATGGATAATTTTCTTTTATAAAACTATTTTGTTTAATACCCAGGAAACGGAATGGCTCATTGGTAAGCTTTTTCAGCGCTTCCGCAATGGTCAGACTTTGTAGATCTATGACAAGCCCCGCTGTTTTACCGGCAATGAATTTTAAGTTGCTGTAATCGGCAGATGCTGCGGTATTGATACAATAAACAGGTTTATTGCCCAATTGCATTTGTTTATTTACCAATGTTTGTTGCCCGTCGCTCACTAAAATAAATTCATCAGCTTTTATATTTTTTAAATTGAGGTTACCAAAATTTGTTGAGCCATCATATTGAACAGCTGTAAGTATTTGCTTCAATGCATCCCAGTTTCCCTGCTGTATCAAAAATTGTTGTGTATTTTTTATGGTATTACTGAACACAACCAGGTTCACAGATGCATTGTTTATCTTTTTAAAATAAACATCCAGCAGTTCCATTTCTTTTTTTGTATTGCGGTTACTGCCACTAAGTGAAGCATCCCACAGCAAACCAATGGAAGCTGGTAACACTTTTTCCCGTTCATTCTTTTGCAGCATGGTATTGATGAGATAATAATACTTATTCTCAAATTCCTGCAGCATCACTTCAGCAGCATCCTGTGGTTTGGGTATGCTAAAGGAAAGGGAATGACCCGGCACATAATTATTCTTTTGAAAAGACGCTGTGTACAGGTTATTCTTATTGTTGAATTGAATGTTCTCATTCAGAGACGAATCAAAAACGGGCTGTATGGCAGATTGTATTACAGATACGTTAAGACTGAAGTCTGCAACTGTATCTTTTAAATTCAAAGGCAGGTAATAATGCAATGAGGCATTGTTGGCGAGTGGTAATTCTTCCTCGTAACCAATTAAAACTGTCCTGGTACTATTTGCATTAATGGGATAAATTCTTGTACGAAAATTATTGCCATCTACTTTTTCCAATAAACCCGGATCTACTCTTCTTCTTTCGATGGTCTCAAACACTTCTGTCCCTTTACTTCTGTCAACAGGCACTGCTTCTCTCATTTTACCGTTAATATCAATAGCATAGCGACTTATACTTAAACCATCTTTCAACGGAAAATTAAGAGAGCCTTCAAGTATTCGTGATGTTATGTTTTTAAAAGTCATCTGCCAGGTGGTTCTGGCAACTGTAC
>Ga0193752_1000829_pt1 | contig 27816 bp, 20 predicted proteins | sample H1c1metaG_FD_144924 | JGI IMG/M metagenome (GOLD analysis project Ga0193752, IMG submission 144924) | Soil microbial communities from a riparian zone of the East river system, Colorado, United States - H1c1 | ecosystem: Environmental > Terrestrial > Soil > Riparian zone | place: USA: East River...
AACCCCCTCGGCATGCTCGGAAACTGCGGCATCTCGAGGGGGTTTGCCCAGTCCATGCGAGCTTCGTGAACATCTCCAACTCACCTCGTGCATTTTGCACGAGGCCGCCCACGTCGCGGGCGCTCCAGGCGACACCGTGGCTGAGGGGGCGCTCGAAGGAGTGCAGCGAGCCGCGGGGCTTCCACGCTGACTCAGCGAAACGCGATCTCGATCGTGTGGCTCTCGCCATCACGGACGTGGATCTCTCGGTTCATTCCGCAGCTCTCAGCGGCGAGCCCGCATCTGGATGTCTCGTTGTAGCAGCCGAGTCCAGTTCGACCCAACTCGGCATTGCTTTGGTACGCCGCGCGAACGCATAGCGTCGGCGTAGAAGGCTCATACCGCCGACAGATTTCGCCATTCAACTAACCCGCAAAGCCGCGCCCTCATCCGTGCTGTGTGCCATGTACGAAGTTGTGACACCGTCCGCATCTGCTTGGTGTGCCGATGTGGAGGTTCTCAATGCACGCGTATAGAAGGTTCACTCGCGCTTCGCTCGTGGCCATTGTCGCAGTTTTGGTCGCAGCCGGCTGTGGCAGCGACGACACAAACGATCTGATGAATCCAACGTTGCCCGGTCCGGCCGGAACTAACGCCCTTCCGGTCAGCGGCACGGGCGTCGCCGGGCAGACTGGCACCGCTGGGACCGGAGTCGCCGGTAGAAGTGCAGCCGGTGCGAGCGCGACCGCAGGCGCAGGCATTGCGGGCTCGGGCATTGGAGGCTCAGGCCTCGCCGGTTCAGGCGTAGCAGGTGCTCCGGCGGTGGCCGGAACTGGAGCCGCAGGCATGGCAATGGCGATGGCCGGCAGTGGCGCGGCGGGCATGCCCGCAGCAGGCGCTGGCGCCGCGGGCATGGGTGCAGCCGGCAACGGCACTGGCATGATGCTCTCGGGAATGTGCTGCCCGAGTGGGGACTGTTTGTGTCATGGCGACGTCCCAAGCGCACTGACATCGGCCACCGGGAAGTTCAAGACCCAGACCCTGCGTGTCTCGACAGGCACCGTCCACTACCCCACGGACGCCGAACCTCCGTTCGCTGGCGTTGCAGTCTGCGGCGGCTTCCTCAACACCGGGCCCGAGATGGATACCTGGGGTAGTTTCTACGCGTCTTACGGCATCGTAACCATCATCACGTCCACTGGTGCATCTGATCAGCCAGCAGTGCGTGGAGATAAACTGTTAGGTGCGATCGCGTCTCTCAAAGCAGAGAACATGAAAGCGGGCAGTCCGCTGATGGGGAAGATGTCAGGTCGCTACGGAACATCGGGCTACTCGATGGGCGGCGGCGGCACGACTATCGCGACGGGGATGGATCAGACCCTAAGGACTTCGGTAGGGATGGCGCCGTACGGCGGAAGAGCGACGAACGTGAAGACTGCGACGCTACTGTTCTGCGGGTCATCCGACACGACCGCGCCGTGCAGTATGGCTTCAGGTGTCTTTCGAGGCATCGCGGCGCCGACGCCTAAAATGTTCGTGACGCTCACTGGGACCGGCCACCTCGAGTGGGTCGGGAGTTATTCGGGACCCGGCGGCGGAGCTGCTGCGAAGCTTGCGCTCGCATTCCAGAAGGTATTCTTGGAAGGCGATGAGCGCTGGAAGCCTCTTCTGAAGATGATGCCCCAGGGCGAGCAGTCGACGATGTCTGCCAACATCGACTAGCGGGCCTCACTCGACCGCAGCCGCACGTGTCACTGCGGCTGCGTCGAGGTGACGGACGCGATCGCGCGAGCAGCCCGAAATCCGAGCGGGGTCGCACCGGTCCAGCGTTTGAACGCGCGGTGAAACGACTCGACGTGAGAGAAGCCGAGGAGGAACGCGATCTCGGCAATCGGCCGGTTCGGCTCGCGGACGAAAGTCAGCGCGAGCTCGCGCCGTACGTTATTGAGCTCAGCGATGAAGCTCGTCCCTTCTTGTTCGAGCTTTCGACTGAGTGTGCGGGTGCTCAGGTGCAGGGCGCGTGCAACTGCGGGTGCCGTCGCTTCGTGGCTTTGCCGAAGTCGCTGCTCGATCACGCGCCGCACGCGAACCGCCATTCCAAACGATTGATTGACGTTCGTCACGATCGCATCGAGGTGACCGCGCAACAACTCGTGGAGCAGCGGGTCTGCACCGGGACATGCCGCCCTCTCATAGCTTCTGTCGAATGCGAATGCTGAGAACGGCGCATTGAACTTCAAGGTCGCACCCGGGAACGCGCTCTCGTAGGCGCGTAGGTCGCGCGGGGTTGCATAGGGAAACCAGCACTCGACGCCTGAAGTAAACGGTGGCCTGTCTGCCACATGAATCTTGTACGAGGCGCTCATCGCGAGGTCCAAGACGACTCTCGGCCAGGAGTCCTCATCGAACAGTCGAATCAGCCCATGGCTGCGCCAGCTCTCAAACCAGACGCGATAGCCGTCGGCGAGTAGCGGGCTATACCGGCCTGCCGCTTCGATCGATTCGCGTACATTCGCTGACGATTGAATCAAGTAATCGAAGGGCCCGGTTTGCCCCAGGCACATGCTCTTTCCCAACTTCAGTCCGAGTTGATCGTCACCGAAGCGTTCGACGCCGTTCTGCATCATTCCGTGCACGGCTTCGACTGGAACGCGGTCTTCGAGATCGGCCGACCAAAACTCCGGCGGCACCAAATCACGATGCGTCTCGCGCGTCTTGATCAGATTCAGGAACGGACCCAGCTGGCGGGCCGAACACAGGGAGCTCATGATTCAGTCTGCTAGCACAACGCGGCCTTTCGTCATCCAGCGGCGTGCGTTTCCATCACGGACGACCCACACGGCATGCTCGGCGACGCCGGTGGCTGCAAAAGATAGCGTTGTTTGGCCAGTGGCACCCCGCTGAACTCGTCGCTGCGTGCCCCGGCAAGGCTTGCCGCCATCGGCGGCAACCGAGCGCGACGTGTTGCGCGGAGCTGCGTGCGTCGAACTTCGACTAAGCGATTAGTAGCGTTCGTACTTCGACGAATCTGCTCTGCATACGCGCGACATCGCCTACGTGACGCCGATCACTCCAACACCCGGCCCACGCTCCAGCGCTAGCGCTCGCGAACGATCGCATCAGATTCGCGCGTTGTGTGAACCGACTCACTACGCAGGCGCGCGCCGATTGCTAATCCAAGCTCTACATCCCGCCGCCGTCAGCGGCGCGTCTTACGGAAGGTTGACTCTCGGCATGAGCTCGATGGTCCTCGACGATCTCACATCCACATGGCTAGCCCAAGGATGGCAAGCCATGCTGACGCAAGTGGTTCTCGCCGACGGACGCACGCAGCCGGCGTTGCACGTCGCCGCCGTCAGCAGCACGGGATCCGAAGCGGTGCGACGCGAGTGGAGCCCGGCTCTCGATTTGCGCGCGTTCGATGAACTGCATCTCACTTGGCGCACGTCGCGCCCCGCCTCCGCGAAGACTAACCAGCCACTTTATCTAGCCGTCGAGTGTTACGAAGACGCGACGATGTCCGGCGCGAGCTGGGTGCGCCTGTTGCCCGCGGCGCGGGCAAACGTCTGGGAGAGCGTGGAGCTCTGGCTCGGCGACATGCCAGTTGCATTGCGGCAGAACGTCGGTCTGATCGCGCTACGACCGATCAACACGTCGGCGGTGTTCATCGCGGACGTCTTGTCGCTCCTCGGCGTGACCAAACAACCGATAGCAGACGTAGATGCCGCATGGTTGGCGCGACTGCACCAGCGTTTCAGGGTCGAACACGAAGGCTCACCACTCGCCGTGCCCGCGCTGGTCGATCTCCCCGAAGAGACGGAAGCGCACCCTACGATCTGCATCGTGATCAGTCCGTGGGGCATGCGGAGTCTCCCTGACCGCGCTGCAAGCGGGCAGATCGTCGACAACTTTACGCCGAACGGTGCAGCGTATCGGCGACAGACGGGTGTCCTCGAGCTCAGCTTCCGCATTGATGTGTTCGCCGCGACCCGGGCGCAGAAAGCCTCGCTCTTCGACGCCATCGTCTCGGAGTTGACGCGCTATCCCGTACTTGCCGTACACGGCGGCTTCGTGGGTTGCGAGAACTTCGCACCCGATGCAACGCAACTACTTCAGGCTCCGCCCGGGCGCGCGTCCTTGTTCTATCGCGTCCACGCGCCGCTCGAGCTCGCCAACCCGATTCTCGTGTCGGCCGCTCGTCCCTTCTTTCAGTTTGATCACGCCGATCGCGGGCCGCAGCCCGAGAACCTGGTCCTCTAACCCGAACCGCGTAGACACACCATGTTGAACATTGGCATCAACGTCGTCGAAACCGATGGAAAGACCGCGCCCGCGCTCGCTGGCGCACCGACTTCAGTCGCCGGATTGGTCCTGCGCAGTCGACGCGGACCCACGACCGGGACCGTCCGGATCTCCAAGTTCGGCGATTTCATAAGCCGCTTTGGCGCGCACAGCACTGCGTTTCCCGGCGCACATTGCGTCGAAGGCTTCTTCTTGAACGGCGGCCAAGAAGCACATGTCTCGCGAGTTGTCGGCGCGGGCGCAGCCGCTGCAAGTATCACTCTGAAAGACCGCGCCGGTGCCGACTCGCTGACGATCTCCGCCGGCTATAGAGGCGCTACTGAAGTCGGATCGTGGGGCAACGAGCTCTACGTCGACGTTCGCGACAACCCGGAGTTCTCCACGCGTTTGCTCGCGAGCCGCAGCGGCAATCAACCCGCGCGCCTTCTCGGGAACGCCATCGGCGCTAGTGTGGACCTCACGACGGCTTCACCGCCCGCGCGACAGCTGCAGCTCGAGATCGATCAACCGGCGACTAACATCGCGATTACATTCGACAGCACCACGATTCCGGTGCTCGCTGCCGCCACCGCTCTCGACGTCGCGACGGCCATCAACGCAAAAGCCGGCGCCCACGTGTTGGCAGAAGTAGTCGGAGGTGGCGTCCGGATCACTTCGCGGAACAAGGGCGCAAACAGCCGCGTGGGCATATCGACCGGTGTCGACGACCCGACGCGCACGCTGCTCGGATTTCCAGACGGCAACATCACGGCGACGGGGGCCGCAGTACCCGCCGGCAACTACGATCGCGTTCGAGTCACGAGCATTGCGGGGTTTTCGATTGGACAACAAGTCCGGCTCGCCGACGGGCTCACGAACAACTGGCACGCCGTGACACAACTGGTCGCGGAGGACGACGGCGCAGGCACCACCAACTACTTCGTCGTATTTGCAGAACCAGTCGCTGCGCTGCGCAACGAATATCGGGTCGAAGACGCTGCGTCCTTGTCGACGGTGGAGTTCGACCTCATCGTGAAAATGCAGACGCCCGTCGACGCGCGCCCTGGCGTGGTCGAAACGTGGGAAAAGGTCACGCTCGACCCAGCTGCATCCGCTTTTGCGGAGACGCGCATCAACGGCGCGTTTTCCGGTTCGACCTACATCACGGTCGATGCCCTTCAGTCCGGCGCGTTCAGCGGACAGAACATCCCGGCCAACATCAGTGGCGCGCGCCTCGGCTTGGCTACGCCATCGACGAGCAGCCTCACACGCACACAAGGCGGCGACGGCGGAGCGCCCCCGGTCACCACGTACACCGGCGCGTTCGGCCGCTTCGACACCGTCGCGATCCAGCTGCTCTCCGTGCTGGACGACATGCCGGATGGTGCGCTCAGCGCAGTGACGCGCGCAGGACTCGACTACTGCGCCAGTGAGATCAAAGGTGACTGCATGTTCGTGGGCGCGACGCCCGCGGGTCGCGATCAAGCGGGTGCCAAAGCGTTCGGCCAGGATTTTCGCGCCAGCAAGGTCTACGGAGCACTGTATTGGCCGTGGATTTCTGTCACCGATCCGTCGAGCACCGCCGCCAATCCCGTGCGCGCGATTCCACCTACGGGCCACATCTTGGGCGTCTACGCGCGCACCGATCAGACACGCGGGGTCTGGAAAGCGCCGGCGGGGAATGAGGCGACGATCCGTGGCGCGTTGTCGATCGCGACCGAGATCACCGATGCGGATCACACCGACCTGGTCAAGAACGGATCGGTGAATGCCGTGCGGCGCTTGCCGGGCGTCGGCGTCGTCGTCGATTCATCCCGCACACTTTCGACCGACAACCGCTGGCAATACGTCAACGTTCGCTTGTTGTTCAACTACGTCAAAGCGTCGCTGCGCGATGGCCTGCGCTGGGTGAAACAGGAGCCGAACACCGAGAGTCTGTGGCGCAAGATCAAATACAACGCCGTCACGCCGTTCCTACTTGGGTTGTATCAGAATGGCGCGTTCGGTCCGGGCAAACCCGGCGACGTGTTCACTGTGATCGTCGGCCCGGAGAACAACCCGCCCGATCAGATCGCACTCGGGAACCTGAAGATCGAAGTCTACTTCTACCCGTCACGGCCCGCCGAAACGATCTTGATCGTGGTCGGCCAGCAGGACAACGCAGCCGTGGCTTCCGAAGCCTGAACACCAGCCGAGAGAGCACACCATGCCCGTCATCGAACCCTATCGCAGTAACGAGTTTGTCGTCGAAATCGGAACCCGCGAGAGCCCGACCGTCAACAAGGTGTCGGGCCTCTCGTTGGGCGAAACGGAAACCATCGAGGTGCCCGAAGGCGGGACCAACATCGTTCACAAGGTCTCGAGCGGCGTGGTGAAGTTCCAACCGCTGACGATCGAGCGCTACGTGGACGGCAGCGAAGACGACACCGCGTTCAAGGACTTCTTCGAAACGATGTTCCACCTCGGCCAAGGGGGCCAGGGTTCGACCGTGCGCCAAAACGGCTCGATCGTGAAGAAACACTTCGGACGCGAGGTATTTCGGCTGGCCTTCTACGGCGGCTGGATCAAGTCGGCATCGTTCAGTGACCTCGAAGCCGGCACCAACAGCCTTCTAAAGCAGACGATCGTGATCGAACACGAAGGTCTCGAATACATCCCAGCATCGTGAGGACTCGTCATGACAGCGACTAACACGACTAACTCTTGGGAACACACGGTCGAACTTCCGGTCGGTCTTTTGGATCATGCAGAGGGGCGCACTGCGACCCTGCGCAAGATGACCGGCAACGACGAAGCCATCCTCGCTGATCCAAAACTCCGCAACAACGCGGCGCGTTTGATAACCAACTTGCTCTCGAGTTGTTTGACGTCATTGGGTGGCGCACATCCCGTCGATGCCAAAGCGACACGTGCACTCACCTCGGCGGATCGCAACTTCTTGCTGCTCGAGCTGAGGAAGTTGACGTTCGGGACCGAACTCGAGTGCAGCTACAAGTGCCCGCGGTGCAACCACCTGAACCGCGTCAGCGAGAACTTGGACGAGATCGAGATTCGTCGGCCCGAGTGCGCGGTCGCCAACGAAATCACGATCAAACTCGAAGACGGCTATCGCGAGGCCGAGACCGCCTGGCATCACGAGCTCTCCTTCGTCTGGCCGACCGGCGAAGACGAAGAAGCGGCAGCATCGCGCCGAGAGGTGAATGCGTCCCGTCAGCGCGACGCCCTGCTCGCACGTTGCTTGCGCCGCGTCGGTTCCATGGATCCACGCAAAGTCAGCGCGGCTGGAATCCGCGTGCTCGCCGAGCTCTCGATGGCTGATCGGCGTCGCATTCAGCGCACGCTCGATGAACACGCCCCTGGCCCCGACCTCACACGCACGATCACGTGTGAAGCCTGTTCCGAAGACTTCCGCACGATGTTGGATATGACGCACTTCTTCCCTTTGGCGTGACCGGGGACGAGCCTCTCGCGCAGGAGACGTTTTTTCTGGCGTACCACCTGCATTGGAGCCGCGAGTCGATCCTCGCCATGCCCGTCCCCGAACGACAACGTTACGTGCAGCTGCTCAGACATCAGCTCGAGATGGAAGCCCAAGCAGTGAAGCGATCATGAGTAACGGCGACACAGCATCCCTTTCCGCATCCGAAGAGGTCGACCGCATGACGGCGAACCTCTCGGCCGCTCTCACCCGTCAGGTGGGCGCGGTGTCGGAGCGGGTCCGCACGTTTGGCGACGCGCTGCAGCGCCTCTCCGACCGACTCTCGGCGTTGTTCCCGGGCTCTTCCACCGGCGAAGTAAGTGCGGCGCCGTCGGGAACCGGCGGTGGGCTGGCTTCGGCAGCGGGCGTCGTCAACGTGTTCGTCACCAACGGCACCGATCATCCAGTGCCGGTCACGCAGATCGGCAGCAGCGGCGGCAGTGGTACCGGCGCGGCGGGCGGCGTCGGGAGCTTTCTCGGAAACTTGTTCGGGGGTCTGGCGGGCGCGTTCGTGGGCGCGCTCGCGGCACCGTTCCTCGGACCGATCGTGATCGGTGAGATGATCGTATTGGTCGGAATGGCTATCGGTCTGGCCGGCGAGATCAGCGGCGTCTTGCGCGTCGCGGAGCGCATCATCGGCGCGGGTGGGATTCGCGGCATCGTCGACGCGCTCGGCGCGATCGTGAACAACCTCTTCACGCAGCTCACGGCTGCAGGCATCTTTCCGATTACGCGTCTGGTCGCCACAGTATTGCTCCTGCTGGAAACCGCGATCCGGATCGTCATCTACTACGCAGGCGTGCTGATCAACTGGGTCGTGCAGTTGCTCGACGCGCTCAACAGTTGGCTCGGACGTTTCATCACGGCGCTCGGCCACTGGGTCTCGAGCCTACTCGACAACTTGGTGGTGTATCTCGGGCGGCTCTGGGACTACCTCTTGGCGATCATGCGCCAGGGCATCATCGACGTCATGCACCGCGTGGTGCAGGGCTTAGTCGAAGCGATCGGCATGTTGGTGTTGCGCCTGCAGGCTGTTGGCGAGTTCATCGCCGATGCGATCAAGTTCGCGTTGCTCGAAGGCGTCAACGCGCTGATCGGTGCGATCAATCGGCTGATCGACGGCATCAACGCCATCGGCGGGCATCTCGGAATTTCGCCGATGGCACACTTGGCCACGGTCGCGAACCCTGCGCCCACGCCACTCTCCGGCCGCTTGACCGCAGCCGATGCAGCGGCTGAAGCACTCGGTCGTTCGGTTGCCGATCGGCTCTTTCCGACGGCGGGGGCGACACCGACGCGCCCCACCCTGGAGGTGCCGGACTTCACGAGCCCAGGGCTGCACTTACCGGCGTTTCCCGAAGATCCGGGATCGTTTCTCGAACGGATCTTCGGCACGAGCGACTCGGCCACGCGTCCCAGCACCGAAACCGCAACTCCCACCGACGCCACAGCGCGCAGCAGCGCGGCGAGTGCAGAGCCGATTACGGTCGCTGGCGGCATCCACGTCACGATTCAGACGCAGACGCTCGACCAGAACAACGCAGAGGCGACCGGCCGCGCCGTGGCCGGACAGATCTACGACGAGTTGCGACGCTTGATCGAGCTCGAACGCTTTCGGCACGGCTTACCCACCACTCACATCGCGTGATCGACCATGAGCCACCCTCAACTCACTGTTCCGAAGCGCGGCTACCTCGCGAACATCTTGAACGTGCCACCGCTGATCTATCCGTTCCAATACAACCCCACCCAGATCAGCGAATCCAAGGCCAACACGCTGCGCTCGAGCACACCCGCAGCCACACTTTCGTCGGCGCTCGAAGCCACACTCGGGTTTGCGGGCGCGGCCTTGAGTCTCAACATCAGCGCTGCAGCGAGCGGCTTCAAGACGGCGCGCCAGAAGCTCGCCCGCACACTCTCGAATACAGAGCTCTACGACTTCAACGTGGAGGGACCGCGCAAGTTCTCGTTCAAGTTCGTCGTCGATGGGCGCGAAAAGCGGCCGGGTGAGCCGGACCGGCGGCGCAGCGACTCCGGCAGCGTGTTGCCCGACCTCGCGATCATTCGGTCGTTCGTGTTCCCCGCGCTCGCCGATCTGATGGACCTCGCGAGCGCCGCGCTTGGACCGACACCCGAAGGTCGCGTCTTCTTCAAGAAGCCGCCCACCTGTCTACTGGTGATGGGTAGCCGGAGCGTCGAAGGTTTCATCACCGACCTCAAGATCACCGAGACCGCGTTCAACGCGGACCTGGAGCCGACGCGCGCCGAGATCGAGATTCAGATGACCGAGAACACGGACTCCATCTCGTTCATCGTCGACGCGTTCAAGCGCATCGGTCTGACCGCTTACAACTCCGCCTACGAAGACATCGGCGAGGTGCTGTTCTGAGGAGGACTCCGATGCCGACCGATCCACTTTCCCGTTATCGAGCTCTCACCGCATTTGTCGTCCAGCACGCCGCGCGCGGCGTGACGCTTGCGCTACCGATCCGGCGCGAGATGTTGAACACGCCGAGTGCTGCCGATCGCGTGCGCCGCTTCGCGAGCTACGACACCGCGGATTTGCTCGCACTCAAGGGCTACGGCCGCGAAGACCTGTACTGGATCATCTTGGACGCCAACGGCGGCAGGCTGCCCGAGACTTGGGAAGTCGGCGAAACATTACGAATCCCACCTGCCGACCGAACCACACGCATCGACCGACGTTAATCCCATGCCCGAAGCTTACTTGAGCGCTACGTTGGAAGGAGAAGAGACGCGCGGCCTCTTGCGCGCCGTCTCGGTCGAAGAAAGCGACCGCCGAGCGTCGCTCGCGACGCTCGTGTTCGGCGATTCAGACCTCGTCCTCGGCGACATCGTGCAGGAAGGTCTGACAGTTCAGATCGACTTGGGTGTACCCGACTCACATGCCGTCGTCTTCCGCGGCCCGATCACCGGCCTCGACGTGCGCTATCCCGCCGCCGAGACCGCGACCGTGCGCGTACAAGCGCTCGACAGTTTGGCGCAGCTCGCCTTTCGCTACGAGACCAAGCGCTGGTGGAACACGACACTCAGCCAAGTCGTCACCGAGCTAGCGACACGCCATGGCATGCGGCCGGGAACCGTCACGCCGACGAGGGATGCGACGTTCTCAGAAGCGCGACCGCTGCAACAAGTCGAAGAATCCGACTTGGCGTTCCTGCAACGTCTAGGCAAGGAACACGGCTGCCGTGTCTACGTCGACCATCCGGAAGGGCCAGACGCGCTGAACTTCGTGTCGATCGCAAACCTCGTAAACGAACCGCCGCTGCCCGGAGCGCTGCGCTTCAACGACACCTTGTTCGACTTCTCGGCGCAATTCGAGGCCTTTGCCACCGATCCTGCGGAAGACCTCGTCACGACAGATCCCGAAACTGGTGAACGCGTCGCGCTCACGACCCAACTCGCCTCCGCGACCGACGCGCAATGGGTGCCGGACGCAAGCCGCATCGCGCGCCTCGGTGCTGATGCCGCGGCCGTAACTGCACTCGTCGCCAAGGCGGCAGCCAAGCGTGCGTCACTCGCAGATTTCTGGCGTAACCCGCCGCGCGCCGCCGGTTCGGCGTCGCGCGCCACCGCCGATACCTCCGGAACACACGGCGATCCGGCGCGGCGCCTCGGCCAAACCGCACGCGGGCGCATCGCAGGCAACGCGCTGCTCCGGCCGCGCAAGCGCATCACGCTCGAAGGCTGCGGTGGGCGCTGGTCGGGCGCCTGGAACGTCGCATCGGTGCGCCACACGATCGATCTCAGAACCAACACTTTCGACAGCCACTTCGTGGCGACGCGTTAGTCATGTTCGAATTTGAAACCACACATCGCTCCTCACCGACGCTGTTTCCAGGCGTGTACGCGGCTATTGTGAAAGACCACGGTGCGGAAGGTGAATTGAAAGTCAGCGTGCCGGCGGTGTTCGAAGCGGACGACCCCGCGGCGTTTGTGATCGCGCGGCCGTGCTTTCCGTATGGCCACTTTTTCGTCCCGGAGATCGGCGAGTTCGTATGGGTTGCGTTCGAAGGCGGCGATCCGCGGGCGCCGGTCTGGCTGGGCGTGTTTTATCCGCGCGGTGCCCGACCGGCGGAGGCCGATACCGGTTCGGACCCACCGCGCAAACGCGTCATCAAGACCCGGTCAGGCCACGTGGTGGTGTTCGACGACACGAGTGGCAGCGAAGCGATCACGCTGACGGACAAGACCGGTAACGCGATCGAGCTGCGACACGACGGCGTTCTGATCAAATGCACCCAAGACCTGACCATCGATGCGAGCGGTCAGACTGTCACGATCACAGCAAATGAAGTGAACGTGACGAAAGGTTGAGTGGACCGTGAGCAAGGTCATCACCACCAGCTCGGACGCACGTTGCAGCCACACATCGAGCGCCAACGTCACGCTCGTTGCCGGCCAAGACGTGCTCAAGATCGACGGGGTTTTCGTGGTCGCGCAGAGCTTGGCAACTGCCGCAATCACGAGCGCGAGCTGCCAAAACAAGCCACCGCCGCAATCCAATATCCCGTGCGCCGCTTCGACGGCCCAAAGCGGCGGTGAATCGACCGTGTTGAAGGTCAACGGCACCGCAGTCGTCCTCGAGACTGCGACCGGCAAAACCGGCAGCACGCCCCCCGGAACCTGGACCGTTCAAGACGCCGCACAAACCGTACTCAACGCCGACTGAACATCGTATGGCCGACCAACCCCAAGGCTTTGCGTTTCCCTTCGCGATCGACGCGCGCACCGGCGGCATCGCGCGCGCCGAAGGCGCGGAGAAGTTGCGTCAGAACTTGAAGCACCTGCTGCTCACGAGCGTCGGCGAGCGCGCGATGTTGCGTGAATACGGCGGCGGCGTGCGCGCGCTCTACCAGGAGAACATCAACGACGGCTTGTTGGCTGTCGCGCGCCACCAGATCACGCGCGCTCTGGTCCGCTTCGAGCCGCGAATCTTGCCGCAAGAAGTCAATGTGGTGCCGCGCGAAGGTCAGCTGTTCCTCGTCGTCCGCTACATCGTGCCGGGCAACGCAGCCGTTCAACAAACCGTGATCCCGTTGGACTGATCGACCATGGCAGCCGCTCCCATCACCGCCGACTACACCCAGCGCGACTACGCCTCGATCTTGGCGTCGCTGCTCGATCACGCCACGCTGCGCGTGCCCGAGTGGACCGATCGTTCCGCAAACGACCTCGGGCGACTCTTGCTCGAGACCACCGCCTACTCGGCGGATGTGATCCTCTACTACCTGGATCGCCTGGCGGCCGAATCGTTTCCCAACACGGCGAGCGAGCGCCGCAGCGTCATCGATCTGCTCTCGTTGATCGGCTACACGCTGGCGACGCCCGCAGCTGCAGCGGCGGATCTACAACTCACGTTTCCAAACGACTCGAACCTGCCGGTGACGATTCAGATCGGAGCGCGCTTCGCGACAAAAGCAGCACCCGGCAAGCCTCCGATCGAGTTCGTGTTCTTGCCACAAGCCGGTGTGGATACCACAATCGTGCGTAGCGGCGCCGGCGGCCAGGTCACGGCGCAGATCAGCGCGCGGCAAGCCACGCGTGTGGTCGCTGAGATCGTCGGCCGTTCAACCGGTGAGGCGAACCAAACACTCGTCCTGAAACAGACGCCGGTCATCTTGCCGCGTGATCCGGAGTCCCAAGAGGTCCTCGAGGTCGAAGTCGATCCCGGTACGGGTCTCGAACGTTGGACGAAGCGAGCCACCCTGCTCTACAGCCTCAGTGGTGACAAACACTTCATCACTCGCGTGCGCGACACGGACGAGGTCGAGATCGTCTTCGGCGACGGCACGTACGGCGCGGTTCCACCGCCCAACGCGGAAGTTCGCGCGACCTATCTGATCGGTGGGGGCAGCACTGGGAATGTCGGCCCGGGCACCATCACAGAGGTGAAGTCCGGCGTCAGCGTGACCGGCACGTGTACGAATCCGCTCGCCGCTTCCGGCGGCGCCGATCGCGAGACGCTTGAAAATGCACGCCGCCAGGCGCCGCTCGTGTTCCGCAGCCTGCAGCGCGCGGTCACCGCGACCGACTATGCGGTGCTCGCCCAGAGCGTCGAAGGGGTCGCGCGCGCAGTGGCTATCGCGCCCGGTTGGAACTACGTGGACCTATACGTCGTGGCAGCTGGAATCGCCGCGCCGTCCGTCGATCTACAGGCGCGCCTGTTGACGTTTTTCAGTAGCCGCAAGTCGGTCACCACTCTGCTCAACGTGCGCGCGCCCGTGTTCGTGAACGTCTCGTGTTCGCTCAGCGTCGGCATCGAACCCAACTTCTACCAAGCCGACGTATTGCGCCGCGTACACGATGCGATTCAAGCGTTGTTCACGATCGAACGGCTGGAGTTCGGGCAGACCTTCTACAGCAGCAAGCTGTTCGAAGCCGCCGAGCTCGTCGCGGGCGTCGCGTTCGTGCAGCTGACACTCTTTCAGGGCGCCCGTTCGACGACCGGACAAGTCGTGGCCTCGAACAATGGCGTACTCGCGCTGCAAGCTCACGAGTTTCCGAAGCTCACGTCGCTGGTGCTCACGCCGCAAGGGGGGCTTGCATGAGCGACGTCGCTCCAGCGCTGGCGCGCCTCGAGCGCTTGCAAGCCGCGCGTAATCCGCTCACGGCGTTTTGTGCCGAGAGTAGTGCCGCTGGAGGCTGCGAACTGGCTTGGGAGCCTTCGGCGGTCCTCGACGCGCTCGGTGCACCGACGCCCGAAGACCGCCCGGTTCTGATCTTGCGGCGTCTCGATCGTTTTCCAGGCCGGTCGCGCCGCGGCAGCGTGCCGCGTTGGGCGCGCACTCAAGATCTCGCCGATGGAAGCAGCGTCTACGACAGCGCGAGCTTCCCGATCGCATTTACCGAGCTGCACACCGAGCGCCAAAACGACATCGACGTCGCCTCCGAGCTCGGCTACCGCTGGGGTGCCACTCCGCCCGATCGCACGCTGGTTCGAACGGATCGCACGCTGCGAGCCGAGAGTGGCGATGTCTTGAGTCGGACGCTACGAATCCACGATCGCGACGCGCTCGTCGACCGCCGCGTCCACTACTACACGCTCTACACCGGATACACACTGGCCGAGCTGCAGAACCTGCAGCTGTTGGCAGCGGGTGAGCTCGCAGACCTCATCGCCGCGACGATCGTTGGCAATGCATCGGCGCCCTACTACGTGTTCAGCGCGGACACTCAAGCCGCTGCGCTCGCTACACCTCCCGTCCAGCCGCGGTGGTTCGCTTCGTTGCCGCAGGTGCACCGCAACTTCGACCGCCCGCTCGGTCAGCTCGAACGTTTCATCCACAACCTCGAAAGTCACCACGAGTTGGTCAAAGCGCTCGTGGCCGGCGCCGCCGATTTCCACGCCTCCAGTCGCGCCGATAGCCGCTTGTTACCGCCGATGGCCGCTTGGCTAGGCTGGCCGCTGCGCGCCGATCTCGATGAAGCTTCGCAGCGCAACGAGATCGCGTACGCGCCGGAGTTCTACCGAACCGTCGGCACGGCCGGCAACATTGCGGCGATGGTCAACCGCTTGACCAACTGGGACACGCGCATTCGCGAGTTCGTGCGCAACGTGCTGGTCACATTCGATGCATCTCGGATCGAGCTGTTGTCGGACGGACGCGTGCTCTACATGGACGGAAGCACGCGCGGCGATACGGCGGCAGTCCCGCCTGTCATCGGCCGTCGCGTCCCGCCGGGTTCACTCGACACGACGCAGGCAGATGCGATGTTCCGCCTGCGCACGCACGCATTCGAAGATGACACCGCGTACACCTACGATACGCGCCAAGCCCGTTCGCTCACGCCCGGGGGCCAGCCCACGATCGAAGGCTGGTACAGCCGGCAGACCATCGGTGTTTACATCGTGCCGGACGACAGCTCGGAAGTCTTCGCGCCGGGCGACCAGTTCGAACGCATCGGCCGCGCGATCGGCGAGTTCCTGCCGATCAACGTGCGTGCGATCTTCGTGCTCTTGCCCGGCACGATCGTCGAAGAGCCGTACGACGCACCCAACACGGTTCAAGAAGTCGTAAGCGACCTCGGCCTGCTCGAACAGAGCGAAGCGTACGGCGGCGCGGCCGACGCCTCGGGTGACGCAATCCCCGAGTGGACTCAGTTCATCACCAACCAACTGGCTCACCGCAGCGTCGACACGACCTTGCTGCCGGTCGCGTCGCTCTCGCGCACGTTCCATTCGGCCCTGCAACCCCTACCGGCGACATCATGACCAGTTCCGAACACGTCTATCCTGCGGAGCACGGCTTTCCCAACGGCCGCTACACCGACACGCTGCTTGCCGCTGACGGCGGCGTGATCTGGAGCACGCCTTGGCGCCACAACTTGATCGTCGACCGCCTCAGCGCCGTGCTCGCAGCGCTGATCAAAGGTGACATCCAGGCTGCCGCGCTCGGCTATTGGGCAGTCGGCCGCGGCGAAGAGTCTTGGGACAGCGGCAGCGTGCCGTCCGATGCCAACCGCCGCGCGTACGTACAGCTGGTCAACGAGACTGGTCGCAAGCCGCTCAGTGCGGGTCAAATCGCTTTCGTCGGCGGCAGCTTCACTCGCCAGATCGAGATCACGGCTGAGTTCACGGCCATCGACTTGTTGGTGGGTCCGCCGAACCAGCGCCTACGCGAATTCGGCTTGTTTGCCGGTGGAATTTCTGCAGCCAACAGCGGCTGGCTGATCAATCACCGCATCCATCCGCGCATCGACATGCAACCCGGCTTCACGCTCCGCCGCACCTTGCGACTCACCTTCTAGTCCAGACGAGCACACATCATGGGCAACTTTTCACGCAACACCTACGCTCCGCAGAAAAACTACGTCGGAGTCCGCCTCCAACAAGGCGTGCCACTGGTCGACGCGGATTGGAACGAGCTCAACGACGTCCTATTGCAGGAGACTTACCGAACGGCGGCGGAAGGCATCGGATCGGGCGTGCGACCGAGCAACACGAGCCTGCCGCCGTTTGACGTCTGGGTAGGCGGAGCCATGGCTAACGATTTCTGGACACTGGCAGGCACCCTCGTGTTAGCCGGGCAGTCGATCCAGATCGGTCACACCCGCTATACCTCGCAGCCCTATTTCAATGCCGCAACGGCAGCCGCTGCAGGCGTGCCGGTGGTTCCGCCGCTCATCACACCGGCTGCACCGCGAACCGACGTCGTGTACCTCGACGTCTGGACGCGTGAGATCAGCTCGACCGAAGACACCGATCTCGTAAATCCCGTGATCGGCGTCGAGACAGCGGTCCGAATCAAGCGCGACTACGCGGTGCGCGTCGCGGAGGGCACGCAAGTCGTGCCACCTCCGCCAGCGGGCCACACGCATTTTGCACTCGCGTACCTGAACCGAACAGCGAGTGCGTCGATCTTGTCGGCGATGGTCATCGACATGAAGCCGACGTTGCTCGGAGCAGCGGGTCCGCGGCGATTGTCCGTGCCGCCACTATTTCAAAACGGAAGCGCTACCGGGGCTTGGCAAGTCTTTACTCCGTTTCTTCCCAAACTCTTTGCGTTCAAGAACTCCGCCGATTCTGCCGCGGGTTATCTTCCAGTCTCTCTGCCCGAAGGCTGCCGGATCTCGAGCGTGCGGTATCGCGGGCGTACTACTGGCGCAGTTACGTTTCAATTCATACGTGTCGCGACACGCCCAACCACCGCGTTTGCGTTGTTTGGTCCGCCGCCTCCACCCGACAAAGCGATCACGGCCGAAGACTATCTCGGCCTCGCCAGCATCATTATCTCGCCTCCGACACTTGGCACGGATAGCGCCTACGACCAAACCGTGGCGGTGAGTCCATCTGCCAACGGCCTGCACATCGTGCGCAACAGCGAACACTTCTACGTTCTCACGGCGTACGCAAACTCCGGAGTCGAAGCATTCATCACCGGCATCACGATTCTCTACGAGGTTTGAACATGATCGCTAGTCTCAACCCTGCCTTGGCCGAGTTAGACATCCCAACTCAACCTGCGGTGCATCGCAAACCGCTCGTGATGCCGTTGGACGCAAACACGCTGATCCTGCGGATGCGCGGCCAGAGCTTCGTCTCGGTCGTGCAGCACGGCCGCGAGCTCACGCGTGCGCATGGCACCGACGAACGCATGTGTCTGCACCTCTTGCCGGGCGACTACGAGCTTGAAACCGATGGCGAGACGCTGGGGATCGAAACCATCCAGCGCGCCTCGGTCACTCTCACCGCGGATGTTGCGGTCATGCCCGGCATGCTGCAGATCAGCTCCGACGCACCGGATCAACACGTGGTCGACGGCGTCGGAGAGATCAAAGCCGACGGCGCGTCGTATTGCACGATCACCGTGCGCAAGCAGAGCTTCGATGGCCGACCGGCCGCCGGCAAAACCGATACCGACGAGATCTTCATCCGCGCGACGGGCGGCACGGTCAGCAGCACGGATGCCAACACAAAAACGCGGATCCGCTCGATGCGCTTGAAGAAAGGTGAGGCCAAATTCCGCCTCGTCTCGGATAAGCAGCCGCGCCTGGTTCAGGTCACCGTGTTCGGTCGTGCGCCTGCGCTGCCGCAACCCGTCACGCTTGCGATCGAGTTCGTGTAATCGCGGTCGGCTCGTAGTCACCGCGGATAGTTAGTCGTAGTCAGATTGTAGTCGCGATGAACCGGCGTTCTCCCGTCGGCTCAAGCGAGGAACTAAACCACATGTATGTCGCTTTTCGGATCGTTCCTCATGGCTGATCCCTTACGGCCCGGCAATTCCGTGCGGCAGGCGGGAAGAAACGCTCAGCAGAGCGTTTTCTGCGAAAGCCGAGCGCGCGTTCGAAGCGCTCGGTCACAGCTCTAGCGAACGCAGGGGTGTTTGCGCTCCGATTGACCCGCTGGACGGCGTCACGTATGACCGGCGCTGGGGCAGCGACACGTGATCGGCGAGCACTACGAATCTCGGGAGGAAGAGGAGCCCGCTTCGCGCGAGCTCCGCGCGACGAGCAACCCGAGCACGGATGCGCCGGTCGCGAGCGGAATCCGACTCGCGACCGGAACTCACCTCGCAAGTGGCCGGCTGACCATCCACCGTGTGCTCGGTGAAGGCGGCATGGGCGTCGTCTACGAGGCACGGGACGCCGAGCGGCGCTGCAACGTCGCGCTCAAGACTCTGCTGCGCGTCGACCCCGCCGGGCTCTACAGCTTCAAGAACGAGTTTCGGCTGCTCGCCGGCATGAGCCATCCAAACTTGGTTCAACTGCACGAGCTCTTCGCCGTGGGCGACTTCTGGTTCTTCACGATGGAGCTCGTGCAAGGCGAGACGTTTTATCAGTGGGTGCGGCCGGCGGGTCGGCTCGACGAGGCGCGGCTGCGGCGAGCGCTCCCGCAGCTGTTCGCTGCCGTGGCGGAGATCCACACGTTCGGGCGCCTACACCGCGACATCAAGCCGAGCAACGTGCTCGTGTCAAAAGAGGGGCGCGTGGTCGTGTTGGACTTCGGCCTCGCGATCGAGCCGGAGCTCGGTGGCGTTGGGCAGACGGTGTTGAGCTTGAGCATCACCGGCACGCCTGCGTACATGGCTCCCGAACAATCCACCGGCGCCCCCGCGACGAGCGCAACGGACTACTACGCCGTCGGCGTCATGCTGTTCGAAGCGCTCACAGGCCACTTGCCGTTTTCGGGACACGTCGTCGAGATCCTCACGGCAAAACAACGCGACGACGCGCCGCGTCCGAGTTCGCTGGCTCCCGATCTGCCGGCAGATCTCGAGTCGCTCTGCAGCGCACTCTTGGCGCGCGATCCACGACGGCGTCCGACGCTGGCTGCGATCCAAGCGCAGCTCGGAGCTGCACCCTCTACACCCCCGCCGAGTGATCTCGCGCTGGCCACGGTCCGGTTGGTCGGCCGCGAGCAAGAGCTATCCGAGCTCTTATCGGCGTACCGGACGACGTTGAACGGCGAGGCGGTCGTGGTCGTGGTCAGCGGCGAGAGCGGCATCGGTAAGACAGCGCTCTGCGATCACTTTCTGCGAGAGCTGCGCGATTCGGGCCCGGCGGTCGTGCTGGCCGGCCGCTGTCGCGAGCAGGAGACCGTTCCTTTCAAAGCGCTCGACACATTGATCGACGAGCTCAGCCGCTACCTGCGACGCTTGCCCGATCAGCGTGCGGCCGCGCTTCTTCCGCGCGATTCGTTTGCACTTCGCCGCCTGTTTCCGGTACTCGGGCGCGTCGCCGCGATCGCAGAAGCGCCGCAACCCGCCCACTTCACGCTCCAAGAGTTGCGCCGGCGCGGCTTCGCTGCACTCGGCGAGCTGCTCGCGCGGGTTCGGGACCGGCAACCGATCGTCGTGGCCATCGACGATCTGCAGTGGACCGACGCTGACTCGGTCGCGCTCTTGCGCCACTTGCTCATCGATCGAAACCCAGTGCCGATCCTGCTCTTGATCGCGCATCGCTCGGAAGACGCGGACGGTCCGCTCCTATCGAGTGTGCTCGAGGCAGCGTCGTCCAACCCAGGGATTCGCGTGCGGCACTTGCCGCTCGGCCCGCTTAGCCAAACCGACACCGAGGTGCTCGCCGCGCAACTGCTCGCCTCACAGGGGCCGATCGACCATGCGCTCTGCGAAGCGATCGCGCGCGAGTCGCGCGGCAGTCCGTTTTTTGCAGCGGAGCTCGCGCGCTCGGCGCACGAGGACGGCGCGCCTTCGATCTCGACTGCGCTCTTGTCTCGCGTCGATCTATTGCCACCCGGCGCGCGCCAGGTGCTCGAGATCTTGGCGCTGGTCGGCCGGCCGCTGGCGGTCGATGTGCTCGGGGATGCGGTAGCCGGCGAGTCGAATGACTTCGACGCGCTACGCATCGCCCAGCTGATCCGCAGCCGCGACGACGGCGGGCGGCGAGCGGTCGAGTGCTATCACGACCGCATTCGCGAGAGCGTGCGCGCGAGCTTGAGCGCCGCGAAGAGAGCACGGCACTACGCGGTGCTCGCCAACGTGCTCACTGCGCGAGACGAAGCGAGCGCCGAGCTTTGCAGCACGTGCCTCGAGCACATCGGCGAGCACGCTGGCGCCGCGCGCTACGCGGTAACGGCCGCGGAGCAAGCGAGCGCGAAGATGGCGTTCGGACAGGCGGCCACGTTTTACCAGCGCGCGCTCGACCTCACGCACGGCCAGCTCGGCGAGCGCCGTGATCTGCTGGTGAAGCTAGCCGCCGCACTCGACAACGCGGGCCGTGGCAAAGCAGCGGCGGATTCATTTCGGCTCGCCGCTGAGCTGAGCACCGGAGACGAGGCGATCGAGCTGCGCCGGCGTGCTGCGGAGCTCTTGCTCGTGACCGGTCATCTCGACGAAGGCCTCGCGCAGCTGAAGACCGTGTGCCGCGCAGTCGACGTGCCGATGCCGTCCGGCAAGCGGCGCGCGCTCGCCTCGTACGTCTGGAACCGCGCGCAGCTGCAGTGGCGCGGCCTACATGTTCCCGCGCATCGAGAGCGTGCGATCACCGAGCGCGATCGGCTGCGGCTTCGCATCGCACGCACCATGCTCACCGGGCTAATCGGCTATCTGCCGATCCAAACCGCGAGCAACGCCGGCCGCTATCTGCTGCTCGCGCTCGAGGATGGCGAGAGTACGGACTTGGTCCGCGGGATCGGCTTTCACGCCTACATCCAAACGATGATCGAGCCCGCCGGGCGTTACGCGAACGAGCTACTCGATCGCATGAACGAGCTCGCGACGAGCACCGGGACACCCGAGGCGACTGGGTTTGCGAGCTTGATCCTGGGCACTAGCGCGTATCACTGCGGGCGGTACACCGTGGCGCGGGAACATCTCGCGCGCGCCGTCCGCACCTTGCGTGGTTGTTCCGGCTCCGACTGGGAGATCGACTGCGCGAACGTCTACGATCAGCTGGTCGCCTCCGACAGCGGCAACTACGGGCACATCGCGCTCACAACGCCGCTGTTGATCGACGAAGCGCTGCGGCGCGGCCGCGTATGGACTGCCGCGATGCTCAGCGGCTTCGGGGTTCACGCGTGGCTCGTGCCCGATGATCCCGCGGGCTATGCGACCGTGCTCGCGGACGCAAAACGAAGGTGGCGCGGTACGCCGCAGCCGCGCTGGCCGGACTTCGTGATGCTCGCGGGCGAGTCGCAGCAGCTGATCTACCAAAGTCGCGCGGTTGCCGCGTTCGAGTTGTTCGAGTCCGAGTACGATCGCTACGCGAAGTCGGAAGTCATGCGAAGCGCCGGCTCCGGCATCGGCGGCTACGCCGTGCACCAAGGCCGCGCGGCCGCGGCGGCGCTCCGTTCCGGAAACGCGAGCGCAGCACAGCGGGCGCGGATGCGCAGGGTGCTCCGAAGCTCGGTCGCCGCATTGCAGCGCCAAGGCGGGCCCAAGCGCACCGGCATCGCGAGCACGTTCGAGGCGGCACTGGCAGTCGACGCACGAGACTTTCAGCGCGCTCGCTCGCTGTTGGGCTCGGCGGCGGACGTGCTCGAGTCTGGCGGCGCGCTGATGCTGGCCGCAGCCGCTCGGCGGCGCGCGGGGCAGCTCGCCCACGGCATCGAGCGCGCAACGCTCATCGAGCTCGGCGATGCTTTTCTACTGGCGCAAGGGGTCAAAAATCTGGAAGCGCTGACCGAAGTGAACTGTCCGGGCTGCTCGCGTTAGTTTTCAGGGTCAGTGACTTCGATCACACCGCGCAGCCTTGTCTGCTCTTACAACGGCGATAAGCATTTCGTAGTCGATGGAGAGTGGGCCGATGCCAGAAGCGGAGCACGCTATCGCACGACAGACGACTTGGTTGTCGAAGGGGTTCGAAGAGCTGGCGCCGCGCTTGGCGGCGGAAGTCGATCCGGCTCGACGCGATGTCGATTTCGATTTTGTAGTCATCGGGTCGGGCTACGGGGGAGCGGTCGCGGCGGCGGCGTTGTCCGCGCAGCATGGAGCGCAGGTGTGCGTGCTCGAACGCGGTGCAGAATACTTGCCCGGCGCGTTTCCGACGCGCCTCGCGGAGGTTCCGAGACACGTTCGGTTCACCACGCACGACCAGGGCCCGCGCGGAACGCGTACCGGCTTGTTCGACTTCCGGTTGAGTGACGACGTCGCCGCACTCGTGAGTAACGGGCTCGGTGGCGGATCGCTGATCAACGCGGGCGTCATGGAGAAACCGACCGCCAATGTGTTCAGCAACGGCGCCTGGCCGTCCGGGATCGGAGCTGCGTCGCTCGAGCCGTGGTTCATCGAAGCGAGCCAGCTGCTTGGAGCGACTGTCCGCGGCGCGCGAAACGAGTGGCGCGACGACGTTCTCTCGAAGCTCGTGGTGATGAAGACGCTCGATGGCGCGACGACTAAACCGGCGTTGACGGTGTCGATGAACGGCGGACCGAACCTCGCGGGGGTCGAGCTCAGCCCATGTGTCAGCTGTGGCGACTGCGCGACCGGCTGCAACTACGGCGCGAAGGAGTCGCTCGACACGAACCTGCTGTACCTCGCGTGGAAGAACGGCGCGCAGATTTTCACCGGAGCGACGGTCTACCGGCTCGCCAAACGTGATGACAAAGCGTGGGCCATTTATCTCAACCACACCGATGACAAGCTCCGGCGTCGGCAGGGCGCGCCGCTCGTGCTGCTTGCGCGGCAAGTGATCCTCGCAGCCGGAACGTTCGGCACGACCGAGATCTTGCTTCGGTCGCAATCCGACGCGCTGCGGTTCTCGAAGAAACTGGGCGAGCGCTTTTCGACGAACGGGGACTCGCTCGCGAGCATGGTCGAGCTGAAGCAAGCCGCCAAAGCAGTCTCGGACGAGCGAGAAGCTCCGAGCTCGCGCGAGGTCGGGCCAACCATCACCGGGATGGTCGACCGACGGTCAGGCACGCTCGACGAGAGCATCGTCATTCAGGATCTGACTGTGCCGGGGCCGCTCCGCCGCTTGTTCCAAGAGACTGCCGCGATCGCAGCCGGGTTCGACGACTTGGCGCGTGGCGACCCGCAGCCGCATTCCACCACCGACGCGGATCCGTGTGCGATAGACGATCGGGAGACCGAAAAATCGATCGTCGTCGCCGTGCTCGGTCACGACACGGCGAGCGGTCGGATCGAACTACAACGCGAACTCGGCGATGAAAACGGCGCGTGTCGCGTGTCGTGGCCGGAAGCGCGCGACGACAAGCGGCTCGCAGCGCGCCACAAGGTCATCGAAAAACTTTTGGAGAGTTCGCCCCTGGGCGGGCGCACCCTCGCGAACCCACTCTGGCGCGTGCTCCCGGAGAAGCTCGAGTTCTTGTTCGAAGGCGCACGCGGGCCAGTGCTCACGGTGCACCCGCTCGGTGGCTGCCCGATGGCGGCCGACGTGCAGACCGGAGTGGTGGACGAATACGGGCGCGTGTTCGCGCCGACTGCGCCTCGCGATCCCAGCCAGTTTCACGCAAACCTATTCGTGCTCGATGGATCGATCGTACCTTCGTCGCTCGGCATCAATCCGGCGCTCACGATCACCGCGCTCGCACTTCGCGCGGTGCAGCAGAACTTCGGCCTGAAGATCCCTCTTCCGAACGCGCCGCCGCCCACAACGCGCCGGCCGGTGTTTCGGATCCTCGATCCTGCGCGCAGGCCACCGGCAGCGCGACCGACGAAGGTGGAGGTGTTCGAACGCGCGTATGCCGAGGTAAAGGTCCCGGGCCACCCAGGGCCGGCCTATGCGGAGGTGACCCTTCAGTTCGAACCGACCGAGCTGCGCTCGTTGATGGATCGAGATCCATCAAGCCGCAAGCTGGAGTTGGCCAAGAAGGGCAACGAGCTTCGATTGTTCACCGCCGAGAAGTGGGCGCATGCTCGGCAGCGTTCGGACGAGGAGCCCGGGGACGACGACGCGTTTTTCGTCGCGGGGATCGAACAAGGGACACTGCAGATTTTTCACCGCGAGCGGAGTCAGGCATGCGACCGCAAGAAACGAGCGCTGTTTGCGTGGGCGTTCAATCGGGGAGCTCGCGATTCCTGGCAGGAGCTCGTGTCTCGTTGGAAGTGTCAGCCCGAGCCGAACGTGCCGGACCTGCAAGGGACACGCTGGATCGTCGATCGGATCGAGAGCCTTGGCAAACTCGCGTCGTTCGCGGGTGAGGTTCGACTCTTCGAATACGGTCTGACGGTCGGCGAGTCGCGCGGCCCCGAACGCGCTTCGCCGGTCCCAAAGGGATCGAAGTTGATCATCCGAAAGCGGCTCACCTACGACCGGCGCGCGAACCCGTGGAATCAAATGATGCAAGCGACGCTCGAATCGAGCGCGCTTCGCTCACCGCACCGCTGCAAACCCGCCGATATGAAGCTCGATCTTCGCTTTCTCGAGCGGCGCGGGGTACCGCTGTTTCGCGTCGTCGAGCAGGAGGATCAGGTCACCGCGCTCGTCGATGTGGCCGCGTGGATGCTCTACCTGTTTCGGATCATGTTGCGAGTCCACACCTGGAGCTTTCGCAAGCCGGACGACCGATCACTCGATGCGCCGCAGCCGGACCGGTTCCCGCGCGCGCCGCGCGGCATGGCGATTCGGCAAGTGGACCTGTTGAGGGCGCGCAGAGCGATCGGTGCCCCGCCCGAGGAACCCGAAGCGTTCGTGCGACTGACTCGCTTCGAGACCAAGCGCTGCGGCCACGCGCACCCGGTGCTGATGAATCGCCATTACAGCGTGAGCGGTTCGACGTTCGCGCATCCCCACGCACCGAGCCTCGCGAAGCACTTGTGGAAGCGCGGCTTCGATCCGTGGGTGATCGATCTGCGCACCAGCGCGGCACTTCCGTCCGCGCGCTACCCGTGGAGCTTCGAGCAAGCGGCGTACGCGGACATCCCGCTCGCGGTCGATCACATCCTGAGGAAGACCGAACGCCAGAAGCTATCCATCGTGGCGCACTGCATGGGATCGGCGATGACGTGCATGGCCCTCCTCGGCGACCTCGACAACGAACAAGACGCGCACGCAGCGCCTCTACGATACGTGCCACCGGATCCGTATCCGGAGCTTCGTCTCAAGTTGCGCGAGCGCATCTCCGCGCTCGTGTTGTCTCAAGTCACCCCCTACACGCTATACACGCCGGCCAACGTGTTTCGTGCGTTCGTCCTGCGTTACCTGCTGGAGTACCTGAATACCGACAACTATCAGTTTCGCATCGACGGGAAGCTGAGTGTCACCGACCAACTACTCGATCGGTTCTTGACCACCCTGCCGTATCCGAAAGAGGAGTTCGACTACGAGAACCCACCGTATAGGTTTTGGGCGAAGACTCCATGGACCTCGACGCGGCATCGAATGGACGCGCTGTATGGGCGAGACTTCTCGGTTCGGAACGTCGAACGCAAAACGCTCGACTACATCGACGATCTGTTCGGACCGCTGAGTATGCGCACGGTCTCGCAGGGGATCCACTTCGCGCGACAACGCGTGATCACAGATCGGACCGGCATCAGTCAGTATCTCACGACCGATCGCGCACTGCGCTTGAAGGACATCCCGATCTTGAGCCTGCACGGGGACGAAAACGGGCTGATCGACGTCGCAACCCAAAGCTACGTGGACGCGATCTTCAACTCGGACGTCGTGCCCGGATTGCGATGGACCTCGCGTCGGCTCCGGGGCTTCGGCCACCAAGACACGTTCATCGGCAAACACGCCGCGCGTGACGTGTTCCCTGTGATAGCCAAGTTCCTCGAACAGGAGGTGAAATAGTCATGTTCGTGAGCCTCGGGCCTAGGGTGCAGCTCCCGGAGTTCGGCATCGGGATTGGGACGTTGGAAGCCGACTATCTCAGCGTGCACGTGAACAATCGGATGGAGGGCGGCGAGGTTCAAAACATCGTCGTGGTTCCGGTGAAGTTTTCCGAGGTCCGATATGAACGGCAGCGGTACCGGCTGTTTCGATCCAAAGCGTCGCCCGAGGATGCCGGCGAAGTCGTGGACGGCGATCTCGGAGTGTCGATCCTGTTCGAGTCGTCGGCTCCGACCCCACGTCTGTTTCCGAATACGGTGCAGCCCGATGCCAAGACCAACATCGCTCAGTCACCGTCGAAGCGTCCGCCGGCCAAGCCAAAGAAGCCTCGTCCGCTCACGCTCGAGAGCTTGCGCACTACCTCGCGTTACGTCAGCTACCACGTCCCGCTCGCGCTGTGGGATGGCACCGACGGGCTTCTGTTCCTGCAGTACTTCGGTCCACCTTGGGAAGAGCACCGTAGCGAAATCACCATTCAGCTTCGCGGCGTGTTCAAGTACAAGAATGTCGAGCGCTGTGTCGTTCCGCGCCATGCGATCACTCGGCGCGCGGGCTCGGACAAGCTGTGCTTCGCACTCGGCAGCTGTCAGTACACTCGCGGCCTTCTCGATAGCAGCCCGCGCTGGGACGAGTTTCGCTATCTCGTTCCAGGGCCGGCCGATTCGTCGTACGCAAGGCTCTCATCGAGTCTACGCGTTGAGCCGGAGGACAGCCGGCCCGAGCTACTCGTTCTCGCGGGAGACCAAGTCTACGTGGACGGAACGGCGGGCTTGTTCGATCCGGCGATCGAAGACGGCCGCTTCCGAAAGCCGTACGAGCAGCTGCTGACCAGCATGTACGTACAGGAGGTCACGCGTCAGATTCCGATCTGCGCGATGCTCGACGACCACGAAATCGAAGACAACTGGGAACGCGAAGACGAGAAAGCCGAAAACAACCTCAAGTTGGGGCGGCAGAGTTATCTCGACTATCAGCGGCAGGGCAGCTTACTCGACGATCCCACAGACCCAGCGCGGCTGTGGTCCCCGTTGAACTTCCGCGGCTTCCACTTCTTCTTCGCCGACACTCGCACCGACCGCGAGAAGCGCACGGCCCGCGATCTCGCCACGAAGCAGTTGATGAGTGAGGTGCAACTGAAGGAGCTGTTCAGCTGGCTTCTCGCAAGACACAAAGAAGAAGATCCCGACCGCCCGAAGTTCGTGGTCACGCCGTCGGTTCTAGTGCCCGCTCGGCTCTCGGTCGGAGCCAGCCCCAATGCGGCGCTTCGCTCGGATGCGTGGGACGGCTATCCGCGCTCACGATACGAACTCCTCGACTTCATCGCCGAAGAAGGCATTCGCAACGTGTTCTTCCTGTCC
>Ga0193752_1000830_pt1 | contig 27814 bp, 37 predicted proteins | sample H1c1metaG_FD_144924 | JGI IMG/M metagenome (GOLD analysis project Ga0193752, IMG submission 144924) | Soil microbial communities from a riparian zone of the East river system, Colorado, United States - H1c1 | ecosystem: Environmental > Terrestrial > Soil > Riparian zone | place: USA: East River...
CACTGGCATCACAGATCATTTTACTTATATTCCAAAACAGGCTGGTACCTGCCATTACTGTCCAGGTTACGCCATTGTCTAAGCTGCGCCAGACTCCTGCGCCCCTTACTGCATCTGCATTTATTGCTTTTTCCCCTGTACCAAAGTACATGATGTTGGTATTGCTGGGATCCTGGCATATACTCGATACCGCCAGGTTTCCGAAGAAATCATTAATAGGCACCCAGGTTGCAGGATTAGCAGTGATATCTGTCGTTTTCCATAAACCACCGTCAATACCCCCAACCCATACAGTTTTACCGGTAGCATCGGCCAGGTCAACCCATACTGCTCTCATTCTTCCGGAAGTCTTTCCGTTACCAGGCCTTGTATTACCATTACTTGGTCCTACGGCATCAGTATAAGAGCCACGTTCTGTCCAGCCAAATAACATGGCCCTGTTAGTTAAGTTTAACTGTGCAATCCTGGCTTCTCTAACCTGGTAAGCCTCTACTAACCTGCTTTTAGGTACATACCCAAGCTTAGGGTCTTTTGTAATATCAATTTCATATTGTAATCCTTTTAAGATCCCTACCGGATTTTCTTCAATTGGCTTTACTTGTGCAAACCCGGTTGCAGAGAATACAAAAAAGAAAGCTATCAATAAATATTTTTTATTTCGTTTAAAGTTAATAATCCAATTAACTGGTAGTTGATGTTTCATTTTTTTAAATTTATATAATAGAAATTACGAAACCATTATTAGGGTAATACAAGGCTAAGGCGGAGGAAAGGATTGAAATATCCTAAGTATACTTTTCATTTAATTTCAGTTTAAAAAGATGGTATTAAAACTTAATTAAAGTATTTATATATACGAATATAATTTAAATTACTTATAATGTATAATTTTTTATACAAATTTATAAAAATACTTATCTGCATAGGAAAAACTACTTGCGCTTCTACTTCCATCTGGAGTTCGATGGGTGAATATGCCATTGATAAGCACAGTAAAAAAAATAATTGCAGATAATTTTGAGTTGTTTCTCAACTATTGCGTACGCTTTATGACCGGCAGGTTATTACCCGCGATGATGAACATAAAGGTATTTTGGAAAAATTTTAAATTTTATTGACTGAATATTTTCAAACAGATGCCTCCCTTAATTTTAATACGGCCAAAAACTCCAGGAGTATTGCATCAACATATACCAGCTGTACATTTAATGACTCTGCAGGCACCGTCATAATTTCACCGGCCTTTACGATCTCATCTTTAAAACTTATTGCATAAAAGGCATATAAAGGGTTTAGATCATGGCCAGGCAGCGAAGACGCATAACCTGTAACTGCAATGGCCCAATCGCTTGAAAAAGACCGGCCCACACCAATTGCCATATCAGCAGCTATAGCTTCAGATACACAATTGGAGCTGATGGCATTTACAAGATCAACTTGTAAATGTGTATACTTCTGCCTGGCATTATATGCCGTGATACCTCCCTGGAAAAAAACAGAAGCATTCTGGGCAGAAGCAAAAGCTGCCTGCAGTAAACCCGCTGTTACACTTTCTGCCACAGCAATTGTGTAATGCTCTCGGTATAAAATGTCAGCTATATCCTGTAATACTGATTTATTGAACATCGCCGCTTATTTAGGTATTTACTGTTGTACCTGCTTTTTTTATTAGACTGTTCGCTTTTTTGCTTCCGATAATACTTAGTACCTTAAAATCCTTCTGAGCAGCTTTATTGTAATTAATAAAAAACTCCTGTAACTGGTCAACCAGTTCTTTTGGTAACTGGCCTGGTTCATGTACATGCTTGAATATTTCTGATTGCAGGGGTATCGCAAAGTACCTGTCATTCCTTATCTTTTCTTTGCCTTTTTCTTTTTGTTCTGCAAGTATGGCCCCTATGATCCTGCAATCTATAGCACAACCTGTAAAGGTGCCGAATTCTGCAATGGCAATTACATCAAGCGGGTCGCCGTCTGCACCCTTTGTACCTGGTATATACCCAAAATCAAAAGGAAAAACCATGCCTGCCGGTAATATTTTCTTTAGTTTAAAACATTGCAGCTGTACATCATAATCAAATTTTACCCGGCTGTTCTTTGGTGTTTCTATTATAACTGTGAGGGTATCCATTTTACTTTTAAAAACTTAAACAAATACTGTTCCTTTTATACAAATAAAAAATCGTTGCATGTTTCAACACCGGGTTAAAGACTTTTCTATTAAGAATCAACCTGCCATTATAACTGATGGCTTCTTTCTTTTTATTCCCCTGTGTGGCCATGCGGAGCATCCACGGGCTTGGATTGCGGCGAACCCTTTTGCCGCAGATATATAGAGAGTACAATAATGGCAAAAACAGATAAGAACTCACTTTGCCAGTTTTGAAGTGATTCAAACCAGAATCTTGTACTGGCCAGGTGATCCGGCACGGATTCAGGAGGTAAATGCTTTGCCAGGTTTTGTTCATTCTCATCCTTCAGGCTTCCATAAAAATGTAAGATAAAACTGAAGATAAAGAGTAACAAAAGAGAAATGGTAAGAGAATGCTTGTAGACCGACAGCACCAGGCCTCCTTTTTTTACCGGCCAGGGTGCATCTTTTTTAGTTGAATCAGGCTCATGGTCCACTTCATTATCCTTATCACATTTTTTTGATTCGGATGAACCTTTTTGAAAAAGAAAAATGGTAAGCCACACAAACAATCCCATCTGCAGGAACTCGCTTTCCCAGTTCTCGAAGGTAGATTCAATAAAATGGCCGCTGGAAAAATAGCCTGATACCGTAACAACCGGCAAACCCTGCTCCTGCCTTTCCTTATTGTATTCTTTTAAACCAAAATAGCTTTGCCCTGCTATTGAAAATATAAACAGGAGCAGGAAGGCGATGGATAACCCGTTATGTTGTAGGAATTTTAACATGGAGTAAAAAATTAAGTAAGGCGCCAAAAAAAGAGTTGTGTTACCAACTCTTTTTTTTGACTGTATATATAGAACCGATGCTGAACACCTATGTTTCTTCTTCAACTGCTTCCAGGTTAATGGCGCTTTCAGCCATTTGCCGCTTTCTCTTCTTCCAGTGTAGCCTCTAAAAGGCCGGCCGCTTCATTTTCTTCCAGCAGTTTTGCAAATGCTGCCAATGTACCATAGGACGCAATTTTATAATGCTCTACTTTTTGACCTGCGAAAATAATACCTGCATCATGTACAGCCTTCAGCAGTTTCTTCCATTACACCTTCGCCTTCTTTGATCAGCCCTTCCATAGCATCACTTTTTTTGCCTGTGCCTTTTTGCCCAGTAATTCAAATACCTGCTCCAGGCGTTCTACCTGGCCTTTGGTCTCTTCAAGGTGACTGTTTCAATGCATCAACCAGTTCTTCCGATGTAGCATTCTTTGCCATTTTGGAAAGGGCCTTTGTCAAAGCTTTTTCTAAATTTTATGTATTAGAGAATAAGAACTGAAATAATAACTTCTATGCCAATATTCACAAACTGCTTTTCAAATAATTGCTTCTTTATTTTTCTTATTCCTGTGGAATTAATTCCCGCCTGGCAGATGTTATTGTTCAGAATTTTCCTCATTTATCTTTTGACGGACACGACAAAAGGTTGGCTTTTGTTTTGATGAGAACTTACCATACACAAAATAAATAGTATGGAAAAGACAACAGAAAAATTTGCGCTCATCACCGGCGCTTCCAGCGGCATCGGCCTGGAACTGGCAAAACTCTTTGCCAAAGATGGTTATAATCTCGTGATCGTTTCACGCAGGCTTGAAGATCTTATGGCCACATCACAAATTTTAAAAGAGATAAATAATATCCAGGTAGTTCCTCTTGTTAAAGACCTGTTTCAGAAAAATGCAGCTTTTGAATTGCATGGCCTGATACTGGCAAAAGGAATTAAAATAAATGTATTGGTAAACAATGCCGGCCAGGGCCAATATGGTGAATTTGTAGATAACGATATCCACCGTGAACTTGATATCATCCAGTTAAATGTGAACAGCCTGGTTATTCTTACCAAATTATTTTTGAAAGAAATGGTGGCCCGCAACGAAGGTATGATACTGAATGTTTCATCCGTTGCTTCCAAAGCCCCCGGCCCGTTGCAGGCTGTTTATCATGCAACCAAAGCTTTTGTACAATCTTTCTCTGAAGCTATAAGGGATGAGGTAAAAGAAACAGAAGTCATTATTACTACCCTGCTGCCGGGTGCCACGGAAACGGCTTTCTTCAATAAGGCAGGTATGCAAAATGCCAGGAACGTTGTTGAAGGAGAACTGGCAGATCCAGCTGATGTGGCTGCCGACGGCTACAAGGCTTTGATGAAAGGAAAGGATATGGTGGTTTCAGGATTTAAGAATAAGGTAGAAGTTGCTATGGCAGGTATTATTCCTGACACAGCGTTGGCAGCAAAAGTGCATAAACAACAGGAACCGGTTGATAAGGCAGCAGGCAAATAGTTAGCCCCTCTGAAAAGGGCATATCTGAAAACAGCAGGAATCCTTCAGCAATAATCCATTCATCAAAAAACAAAAATTATGAAAGCAGCAGTGATACACGGGCCGGGAAAAGTTACCTGCGACAATGTTGACGATCCCATCATAGAGAAACCGGATGATCTGATCTTAAAAATAACTTCAACTGCTATATGCGGTTCGGACCTCCATATTTATTCCGGTGGTATCCCTCAACCAAGGCCCATGGTATTGGGACATGAATTCATGGGCATTGTGGAAGAAACCGGTAAAGACGTAACAAAACTCAGGAAGGGAGATCGGGTAGTTGTTCCCTTTCCCATTGCCTGTGGCTCCTGTTTTTTCTGCAATCATGATTCACCGGGTAATTGTGAAAACAGCAATCCTGAAAAATATGGTCCCGAAGGCGGGTTGCTTACAGAAAAAGGAGGTGCTTTATTCGGATACACCGATCTATATGGAGGTTATGATGGCGGGCAGGCGCAGTACGTGAGGGTCCCCTATGCCAATTATGGACCCCCGGCTGGTTCCGGATAATTTAACCGATGAGCAGGTTTTATTCTTAACCGATATTTTTCCTACAGGATATACAGGAATAGATTGGGGACAATTAAAGGGAGGGGAAACAGTTGCCATATTTGGTGCAGGGCCCGTTGGCATTATGGCCGCCAAGAGCGCCTGGTTGAAAGGCGCCGGAAGAGTGGTGATCATTGATACTTTACAATACCGGCTCGATAAAGCAGCGGCTACGGCCAATTGCGAAACGATCTTATGGAATGAAGGAGCAAAAGATGTAGTTGAACAGGTAAGAGCCATGACTGAAGGACGTGGCGCAGATCTTTGTGTGGAGGCAGTAGGATTTGAACCGGACAGGAATGTAGTTGACAGGGTAAAAGCTGTTATTAATCTGGAAAAGGGTTCAACAAAAGTATTGGAAGCCTGCATGAGTGCGGTTCGCAGGGCCGGTACTGTTTCTGTTTTAGGCGTTTATCCAACTACCTATGATAATTTTCCGCTGGGGCAATTCTTCGATAAAGGCATTACCTTAAGAGGTGGCCAGGCCCCGGCACATAAGCATATTGATAAATTATTGAGCTATGTAGTTGAGGGTAAAGTGCAATTGGATGATATTATTACCCACCGCTTAAGCTTAACTGAAATTGAACATGCTTATTCAATTTTTAAAAAGAAAGAAGATGGCTGCGTAAAAGTTGTTTTGGATCCCTGGAAACAGGCGGGCGCCGGGGATGATTTGTAAGCTTACCATGATAATAAATGCAGGAAAAAAAGAGCGTTGAAAGGTCAACGCTCTTTTCTTTTAGATTAAAATATTGGCTCCTCAACGCATACCGTTTTCTTATCTCTTTATTTTTCAAATACTTAAATTTTTTTTATCCCGGATCACCGGTTTATAAAAAAATAACGAAAAAATGACTTTGCTTTTTTGCTCCTGTGTATTAATTTTATTTCCCAAAATCTCACTGATCATGAAAACAGGTGCATCTTACCAGGGCAGTGGTATCCTGGTCGTTGACGACTCAATAGAGATACTGGAAGTAATTAAACTGATACTGGAACAGCAGGGCTACCAGGTGTTTACCAAAGACAAACCCGATGGTATAGTCGATTTTGTACAGAACAATAAGATCGGCTTGTTACTTTGGATGTCTTGATGCCTGGTAAAAACGGCAGGGATATCTGTAAACAATTAAAGAAAAACCCGCTAAGCAAATCCCTCCCCATCATTTTAATGTCGGCTGCCCCCAATTACCTGGTGGATTTTACCCGCTGTGCTGCTGACGATACCCTCGAAAAACCTTTTGACTATAACCTCTTGATAGCAAAGGTCAGATCAACTATAGCAGCATAGATTATACTTTAGCCACCGGAACCCCTTTGGCTTTTTAACCAAAATATCGCCTTGTTTTGTTTGCCGGGTAAAGTTTTACCCAACTTAAACTGCTTTGCAATATTTAAAAAAATGGCAACAAATTTGAGCTTCTTCCATAATATTTATTTTTTTATTAAAACAAACTAATATGAAAAAGATTCTCATTCCCGCATGCCTGGCCTTTACCGTTTTTGTAACATCCTGTAACAATGAGGAAGACAAAACCGACAGTAAAGAAGTTGCAACCGAACAAAATGAAGCCCGAGAAGACAGCACTGACATTGACAATGATGCCTCTTTTGCAGTGTCAGCAGCCGATGGCGGCATGCTGGAAGTTAAACTGGGACAGCTGGCACAGGCAAACGGCTCATCGGCTCAGGTTAAAGAACTGGGTAAAATGATGGAAACCGATCATGGTAAAGCCGGGGAAGAATTGAAAGCCTGGGCTGCAAAGTATAATGTAAGCCTGCCGGGAGCATTAAGCGAGGACAAACAAAAAAAATACGATGAAATGGCTGCAAAAAAAGGAGCAGACTTTGATAAAGCCTATGCCGCGGATATGGTGGATGATCACGAAAAAGATATAAAGAAATTTCAAAAAGAAGCGGATGGAGGAAAAAATGCCGAGTTAAAAGCATGGGCCGCCGGTAAATTACCTGTTTTACAACATCATCTTGAAATGTCGAAGGCAACAAAAGATGCAGTTAAGAATAAGTAGTTAAAAAAATATTATTTAAAGAAACGGGATCGAAGTCCCGTTTCTTAGTTTCCTGGAAATTACCCGGGCAATTGTTCCTGTAATAAAACGATCATTGATGGAGGTATTGCGTGACTGTATTATTGATAAGCTCCGTTCCGGCGGCCCGGTGAGTTTTCGTGATTATATGGAAATGGCCTTATACCAACCGGAAACAGGATATTATATGAAACCTGTTGAAAGGATAGGCGCAAATGGAGATTATTACACAAGCCCCTGCCTGGGATCCTTATTCGGGACAATGGTAGCAAAACAACTGGAAGAGACCTGGCAACTGCTGAAGGAGCCTTCTTTTAGCGTGGTGGAATATGGTGCGGGTTCGGGCAGGCTTTGCCACGACATACTTTCTTATCTCCGGAAAAATAAAGAATTGTATGAATCGCTTACATATTTTATCGTTGAAAAAAGCCCTGTAATGGTTGCAGCCGGTAAGTTATTACTGTCCGGATTTAACGATAAAGTGAATTGGATCGGGTCGATCAGTGAAACCGGCGGCATCCGGGGTTGTATATTGTCCAACGAACTACTGGACAATTTTCCTGTGCACCGCGTAATAATGAACAATGGTTTGAAAGAGATCTTTGTAGATTACCAGCATGGCTTTACCGAAATATTTGTACCTGCCGCCCCTACCCTGGAAGCATACCTGCACCGGCACGGTATCCGTTTACAGCCCGGGCAACAGGCCGAGATCTGCAGCGAAGCAGCCGGTTGGATCAGCGATGCAGGCCGCTGGCTGCAGCGGGGATTTGTGCTCACGGTAGATTATGGCTATCCTGCAGCCGAGCTATACCATTACCGGAGGTATTCGGGTACTGAAGCGGGGCTTGAATGTTGTGGCTTTACCACGCAATCCTGCTTTTTAAGTGCACTGGGTATGACGGGTTACCTGCGGCAACTCGAGCAGGGTGGTTCCACGGCCCGGGATATGGCAGCAGTAAGCTGCCTGGCCGCCATGGGGCAAAAATTCAAAGTATTGGCGCAACAAAAGAATGCCGGTGGCCTTTCACTTTCAGGCATGCAGTTCGGTTATAAAATAGAATAGTTACCCGTTCCGCCCGAAATATTGTCAGTTCCTTTCAATCCTTTTTTTAAAAATATTTCTACTTCACTTGCTTTGTTACCTACTTCTTTGATGGCTGCAGCAAGCCGTTCACGTGTTACACCCCATTTACGGGTCCATTCATTTACTTCCCAGGCAGCGTTGATATTGATCCTTGATCCGGGGGAAAAGGATGTATTGTTATATTTCATAAATAAGTTTTTAAAAGACCATACAAATAACGGGCCTTTTGATAGTATTGCTGATATAGATTTTATAGAAAACGAGGTACAGGTTTTACACAATTTATTTTAGGATACAGTATTTTTCATTCCCTGAAATTCCATGCAGGAAGCAGGTATCCTGAAATTTTGACTTTGTAAGAACGCCAAAAATTCACCGGGCAGGAAAAAATTTCAGGTACCCGGGCCTGAACATATGGTGGCATTTACTTTGTGATCAGTGCGTTCTGATTATTTTATTTTTTGCTCCCTTGTTCACAGGGCTCGTGAACGGTTCATAACCATATGGGCAAAACTGTTTTTATATCTTTTATAGGAAACTTCTGGAGAGCACACACAGAAGAAAAGAACATTGGAAAACCATACCTTCTAAAATCAACAGTTATTAATGCAGCGATCAATTATGTTGCAAAACAGGCTAAGGGGAAATACACACAAATAAAAGCCCAGGGCCAGTCGGGTGAATATCACACTTACTGGACCTTAGAAACAGATAAATACCCCCAAAAAAGAAGCCTGATAAAATCAGGTAAATCCCGGTTCCAGGGGGCTGAGATATAAAATTATCCGGGAAATCTGGCATCAAATCTGTGTTTTTGTTTTATAAAATAAATTTTTATGGCAGACAATAAAGAAATTACATCGCACCAGGACCGGTTACAGATTGATATCAACGATTCCTCAGAAGTTGAATATGTTCATAGACTTTTCCCGGAACTGGAACATGAACAAATTGTTGAGGCTATCAGGAAAAAAGGCCCTATAAGAAAAAACGTAATGGAATATTTAAAAACCACGTACAGGGTTTAAGGTTTCCGGTCAATTACTCCTATAGCCTATTCAGGTAACAGCTGATTCCAAAAGGAACCGGCTGTTGTTTTTCTGCGTTTGTTGCAGCTGTTTTCTTAAAATAATATTGTTGCTAAAATGAAACAAAAACAAAAATGTTGTTTATTTTTTTACACAGTTAACAGAACGAAAAACTTCCAAACGGGTTATTCAATTATATTATACACAGTTTTTCCTGCTTTTTTTATCAACCGGTAACCATTGGTATAGTTTTGGAATTCCGCAATTTAACCGCGGTGCGGAAAAATCTAACACAAAAAAACTATAACCTTTTAATTTAAAATTATGAAAACTACGTACAGACTCATGGGTTTAGCATGCATAATGGCGCTGCTGACCCTTACCAATGGTTGCAACAAAAATGATGATGACACGCCATCACCATCAGGAGCTACATGGACTGAACTGGGATCAGGCTCTGCTGGTCTAAATGCCAACAACGCCATCAATACCTTGTCTGTTGACGGATCAGGCAATGTATATGCTTCAGGCAATTTTACCAACAGCAGTGGCAGGCAATATATTGCCCAATGGAATGGAACTACCTGGTCAGAAATGGGCACCGGGGCAAATGCATTGAATGCCAACAATGGTATCAATGCCTTTACAACCGATGCATCGGGCAATATGTATGCTACAGGCAGCTTTAGCAATACCAGCGGCATGCCTTATGTGGCCAGGTGGAATGGTACTTCCTGGACAGAACTGGGTACGGGTGTAAATGCACTGGCCCCCAACAATTCGATCAGGTCTATTGCCACCGATGCCAGCGGCAATGTATATGCCACAGGAAATTTCACGAACCTGTCGGGTAAGAACTATGTTGCAAAATGGAACGGACTTACCTGGTCAGAAATGGGCATTGCAGCGGATGCGCTTAATGCCAATGGTACGATCAATGTTATTAAGACCGATGCAGCGGGTAATGTATACGCAGCAGGCAATTTTACAAACAGCGCAGGAAAATATTATGCTGCCAAATGGAACGGCACCACCTGGGCAGAGTTGGGCAACCTGAATGCCAACGGGCAGATAAGGAATATCTATATAGATAACGCAGGCAACGTATATGCAATGGGCGATTTTACAAACAGCAGTGGTAAAACATATGTAGCTAAATGGAATGGCACAACCTGGACAGAAGTGGGCAGCGATGGCAGCGGGCTCAACGCAAATGGTACCATTAGTTCAATGGTTGTTAGCCCATCCGGCGATATGTATGTAGCCGGTAATTTTACCAACAGCGCAGGTCAGCAATATATTGCCAGGTGGAATGGATCTACCTGGACACAGGTTGGGCCTACCAGCGGCACCGGTTCATTAAACGCCAACGGAACCATAAACGGCCTGGCAACAGATGCAAATGGCAATGTGTATGCCACCGGCAATTTTACAAACGCCGGCGGCAGCTATTATGTGGCACGATATGCAGTACCATAGTTCAATTGATAGTTTTTGTTTTATGAAAAAGGCGATATGAATCTTCGTATCGCCTTTTATTTTTTAATTGAAAGCCTGTTCTGGCCGTTTTTTAAAACCATAATTTCCGGCCAGGCACATACTTTGTTGGGAGACCTATTTAAAATTATCTATGAAAAAATTTATGTGTATCCCCGTTTTGATCTTCTTTTCAATAAACCTTGCAGCACAGAGCGGTGAGCAAAAAAAATATACCAAAGTGCCGGGAGGATATTTAATGGTACTGCGGCAGGGTGACAGTATCATAAACATGTTAGAAGACCTGGCGGTTAAAGAAAATATTCCTGCAGCGGGTTTAACAGGACTCGGATTTGCAGCATATGTCAAATTCGGTTTTTTTGATGCGCAAACAAAACAATTTATACCGAAAGAAATACAGGATGTGGAACTGGCGGGCATCACCGGGAGTATAGCCTGGGAAAACAATAAGCCTTCTGTGCATATGCATGCTGCCGCAGGTGATAAAGACCTGCGTACATATTCCGGGCACATACTCACCGCTGCGGTAGGAGCCGGTTCAGTTGAGCTCATGATAACGGTATACGCCAGGAAACTACAAAGGAAAAAAGATCCGGCCACCGGTGCAAATGTGCTGCAGGTAGAATGATCTTTTACACTGTAAACACACAGTTGAGACAGCAACAAAAAACGCTAAAGCCCTTATGATGATCCCGAATATTACGACGATCGGCAGTATACCGGTATGCAGGTAGGACACAGCCACAAATGGTATTATGATATGGGAGAGGCCATTTACAGGGCGATGGCATCGGGTAAAAGGGAATTAATTTAAACTGCCATTTCCATACGCTTAGCAGCGAAATGAATTTATCCATTAAATTTTTATGGACGATATTTTAAACAAAGTGCGTGATTATGCAGATGCTTCGCATGAAGGGCAAACCCGCAGGTACAGCCCCGACAAGTATATAGTACACCCTTTGCGTGTAATGAATACCTGTAAAGAATTTACATCCGATCTGAGCATTTTATGTGCCGCATTGTTGCATGATGTATTGGAAGATACCAGGGTGCAACCGGCACAATTACTTGAATTTCTTTTAAGCCTCATGCATGAAACAGAGGCAAAAAGAACTTTACAACTGGTAACTGAACTCACAGATGTATATGTTAAAAAAGACTATCCCAAACTTAACAGGCGAACAAGAAAAAATAAAGAGCTGGAAAGGCTTATCCAAATAAGTGCTGCCTCGCAAACTATTAAGTATGCTGATATCATTGATAATACAGGAGATATCGTAGAAGATGACCCTGATTTTGCCAGGGTATATCTATACGAATGCAGGGCTATACTTCGTAAGCTGAACAAAGGTGAACCTGCTTTACATGAACGGGCTATGCAGGTTGTAAACAACCGCATAGAAAAATTGTAACATACCAGCAAACCTGTGAACTGCCTACCAGGTATTAGAAAAGATCCCGTTGATATTGATCTTATACAGGTAAGGCCGTAAGCGGCGGTCTTTGGAGAAGGTACGCATAACGGGCTCCTCATCGTTCCATTTAAAGAATTTCATTTCAATGTAAAAGCTGTCCAGCTGGTATAATACATAATAATGTTCGGTCGTGTCCCAGTCTGATACCTGTACCGAACGGGTAAGCCATGTGATGTATTGGTCCTCATCATCAAGACTTCTGAAGTCTGCCATTGTCATAATATAAATAAAATTTAGATGGTTGTATTAAAAGTTATTAGTTGATAAAGGCAGGTAGTTGATAAAGGCCGCAACAGTATCAACCTTTTAACCAACCGGATGCCCTCCTATTTTAAAGACACTAACTGAAAAGAAAATTCTTCCGAAGGTTTTTTAGACCGGTCGGTGATCTCGTTCAGTTTTGAGTTCACTACGTACCATTTGTTTTTGCTTTCAACAATCGTTGATGGATTCTGGAACCTGTCTTCAGCAGCGGTTGAAGCAACTATTTTAGCGGTAGCCCAGTTATCGGTGGAACTGATCCTGAAAACCTTATCAATTCCTTTGTTCACTACCATCAGCAGGTCAGTGCCCACCCGGCCCAGTCCATCTGCACCGGGAAAAAAATTATCTGTTTTCACCTTCGAAACCGTAGCTGTCCTGGTATCTATTTTTAAAATACTGCCGTTGCTGTTATTAACTGCCAGCAGGTAGCCGCCCGGAAACCATACAATACCGTTTAGCCCCACATCCGGAGATCTGAACAGTTCATTGATCGCAAACACCGTTACTTTTTGCCGGTTGTCAATTTTATAGATCACGGGAGAATAACTGTCGGTAACATATATATTACCTGCATCATCCAGCGTAAGGTCATTGGCAAAATGTTCACCGGTATATGTACCGGAAAGATCAATATCATATTTTTTAGATGCCGTAGCCAGGTCAATAGCAACCAGCCTGGCCAGTTTCTTTTTTGTAGCAGGAGTAGAATAAATGCTGTAATTGGGATCGCCTGTGCAAACCCATAACAGGTTATTGGAAGCGTCTATCTTCATCCCGAAGCTCGACATCAGTGTGCTGTCTTTATAAAATTCCTTTGTGATGCCGGATGCATTTACTGACATGATCGTTCCTGTTTTTACCGAGCCGGTGAAATAAGTATTTGTTGTAGCATCGTAAGCAATTCCTTCGGGATAAAATTCATTGCTTTTGAAACTTATCCTGGCTGTTTGCGCATTTGCAAAACCTATACAGAACAGGATGATCATAAAAGAACAAATTTGTTTCATAGATCGCGGTTTATTATTTTGATGTAATAGCATAAATGACCCCGTTTGCATCATCAGATATATAGATAATGCCTCTGGCAGAAACAGCAATTCCTGCGGGCCTGCCAAACCTTGTTTTACCATCGGCACTTAAAAAACCTGTACAGAGGTCTTCAGCTGCAACCGGCCTGCCATTGCTAAACCGTATACGCTGTACCTTATAACCACGTGGGTCTTTCCTGTTCCATGATCCATGCCAGGTGATAACCGCATCATTTTTAATGTCAGCCGGAAATCCATTTGTATTACCCGGAAATTTCAGGTTAATGGGTGCCATATGTGCCTGGAAATCCATGACCGAAGGTTCTGTTGTTTTTGCATAAGCTGCCTTGGTAGCACCGGGAGGGTCTTCCCTTGTTTCATCCGGTATTTGTTTGCCATAGATCAGCGGCCATCCATAATTACCATTTTCTTTTATAAGGTTCAATTCTTCCGGTGGTAGTTCATCTCCTTTCATGTCTGAACCATTATCAAGCCCCCATAGCTCTTTGGTAACAGGGTGCCAGTCAAATCCGATCATGTTGCGTAACCCACGTGCATATATTCTCCTGGAATTATTGTTAAGGTCGACCTGGAACAACACTGCATGCGAAGAGTCCGGTTCGATGCAATCGTTACAATCACTGCCAACGCTTAAATACAATTTACCATCGGGGCCAAAGGCCATGGTGCGGTTGGCATGCTGCCCGCCGTCCGGCAGGTCTTTATATATCTGTACCGTATCTGTTAACGTGTTGTCGGCATTAATGCTGTACATTTTCAATTCCCTGTTGGAACACAGATACATTTTATTGTCCTTTATGGCAATACCATGTACACCCGGAAATTTTACGACCACCGGCTTCATATCATCAAAGCGCCCATCGCCGTCTGTGTCCTTTAACAACAACACATCCCCCTGGTCTCTCCTTGTAATATACAGGGAGCCGTCTTTTGCCATTTCCATCATTCTTGGCTTACCCAGCCCGGCAGCTGCAATGGATATTTTAAACCCGGCAGGAACTTTCAACCTGCTTAACATCATTTCTTCCATATCCTCATGTTGCGGGTAATGCGTGGTAACATTTGTTGTAATGATATGTTTTGAAGGCAACCCTTTTTGCGCCCGCAAAACAGGGCCGGCCAGGAGAAAAATGAGACAGGAAACAACAGCTTCAATTAAAAACTTCATAAACGGCGTTTTAATCCGTTCACACAAATTCCATGCAATTTCTGAATAAAATAAAAATGATAAGTAACCGGGAAGAAAGTTGTTTTTAAAGTCAAAAAAAACGGGTATTTGTGTAAATATTTCCACATGCATTAAATTAAATGCGCCAGGCTAAGCCTGTTTTATAAATTACCTGCCGGGCCAAAAATAATTTGCCGGGCGTTACAATTTTTTGCTTGGTATCGCGGCTGAGCCGGCTCTTTTAATATATGCAGCGTCCAACAGTGCAGCATCACGAATTTACCCCTGATCCTTCCACCGGAAAGTATCGCTCGCTTACGGGCTTCCGGGGAGCCATAACCACCGCTTTAAAACAGGAACGTATAAGGTACTTACCGGTTACCTGTTTCTGTTTTGCTGCTTTTTTTGATCTCAGCATATAAGCCTTAATGATATAGCTGAAAACAAGGTGCTTTTGCCTCAGTTTTTTTAACCAGGCTGCTTTTTGCACGGGGTCGGCCATAATTTTTTGTGCATGGGCAACAGCCTTTTTAAAAAGGTTGCGGCAGTTTTGCTGCCTTTCACTGGCAACGATCCGGGTCATATCCGGGTATTTTGCCCTGATGATCCCGTAGCGGTAATGCTTGATCACGTACTCCTTACCGATAGCGCCCCGCACAAAAGTGAGCAATAGCGGCAGTGTGGAAGCTTTCCATTTTATTTCGCGGTTATTCTTTTTCATATTTCAAACCTAGGGTATAAAATGCAGCCGGTAAAGCAACCTGGCAGTTTTGGCATATAAAGACACATCATTGCACATTTTGGCCTGTTCTGTCACATGTTGCCGCATAGCGTTTTTTTCAATGCACCCGGCCCGGTAGTAAAAGAACAGGCCTTTACCCACATCACAGCTCGCTGGCAACTGCATCCTTCGGAGCTCTCAGCATGCTCTCAGCATCCTCAGGCGATGCACTCCCGTGCAGCCGCTCATCAGAAGGCATCAAAAAAAGGTCACTTTATGACAAAAATGACCGTTCTGGTACATTGATGCACAAAAGGTGCAAACATGTGTAATAATGTGCCGATAACGTACACGGGTGATTGCTTTCATAATGTTGCGTCGTAAACTTGTACCGGCTTTCATGCTGCAGTGCACAACGGATCCGTGCAGCAGGTACAGCTTATTTTTTAACAATTAAAATCACATTTTATGGCAAAGCAATCAGGACTGGTAAAGATAAGAGGCTCAGTTGACGACCTCACTTTTACCTCCACGAAGAATGGCCACGTAGTTCGAAAAAAAGGAAAGACTGTCACCAAAAAGGACATCGCAACACGTAAACAGTATGTACGTGTACGTGAGAACATGGACGAGTTTGGCCGGGCCACCGAATCAGCAAAGCTGTTTCGCATCCTGTTTAACGGGAGCATGGCGTACTGTGTTGATAAGACCCTTATCCCACGCAGTGCCACCCTTATGATGTCGGTGCTTCTAAGCGATCCCGTAAGTGACCGCGGCGAACGTACTGTTTTGAACGGCGATGCAAAACTGCTGAAGGGTTTTTTATTGAACAGTAAAAAGACTTTCAGTAATATCTGCACCAGGGAGTACACCACGTCGATCGATCGTACAACCGGTAAGCTCACATTCGGCATCGGCTCCTTTGTACCTGCCAATCTGATCTCTGCTGATGCAACGTCCACGCATTTCCAGTTTTATTCGGCTGCGGCGGCTGTTAATTACGACACAGGGGAATACGAGTTCAAAGAAGCTGAATCTGTATGGATACCGAACGGGGATAAAAACCCCACCGCCGTTATTACACAGGAGCACCAGCTAACACCCGGCAGCACAGTTCACCTGTACCTGGCCGTGGGTATCCGCTTTACCCAGGAAGTGAACGGCAAATATTACCCGTTCTTCAATGCAGCATACAACAGCCTTTGTATTGCCGATGCTGATTCGGTTTAAGGAGGTAAACGGTTGTAATGAGTAACCAAACTGTTTAAGCAGCAGAATACCGGCACCTGTTGTATTGCAAAGCAAGATACCATACCGGTTCCCGGCGCCAGTAACCGGAACCGGCCAGGCTCAAACGGCCAACAGCTTTGGAGGTATACAGGTGATATGTTCTGCAGGATTAAGCAGCAAAAAAACAGGAAATGGACAACCACTTCAGCGGCAATACCAGGGCCGGAACGGTTGGCGGAACGATCCTGGTGATCATACTGCAAACAAACGCTTATGAAATTGCAAACACTGCTTTGCACGCAGCAGTCGGGGCTGCAGTAAGTTTCACGATCGCTGTATTGCTGAAATATATTGCCGGAAAATTCCGCCGGAAATAAAAAGAGGCCGCAAGGCCTCTTTTTCATCAATCATTCTCATTAAGGTAAATCCGCAGCGTTTCTTCCCTGATACCGGTAAATGCACAAAAGGCATCGGTGCTGACATACTTTACACCACCCTGCTTTTTAATAAGAGCGGCCAGGCGCAAAGCAGAGCGGTATTTTTTACTGGTCAGTTTCATAATATCTTTTATGTACAGTATCCTGCGGAACGATTGGGTTTTCATTACGGTAGTTTAAGGTGTACAATAATGATTCAATGGCAAGGATCTCGTGCCAGTGGGCGGCGAACGCGATGATCTGCGTATACTTTTCAGCAATGTGGCACTAAGATTTATTGTTGATACCATGCAACGTATTTTATGTAACAGGTAAACTGCACGCAATATTTCCGGGTTATAAACAGCAGGAAGCAGTCAAGGTAACTTTTCCTGCGTCAAAGCATACCATACCAATATTTATCATTGCCTGTAAATACCGTTATTAATTGCATAAATAGCCAGTCCTGCTTCATTCTGCGCATTCGTTTTTGCAAAAAGCTTTCTCCTGAAACCCTCTATTGTTCTTATACTTAAATTAAGCATCTCCGCAATTTCTTCTTTTGTCCTTTGTTCACAGATAAGTTTAAGGATCTCTGTTTGCCTGGGCGTGAGCGATTGCTTTTTCGGTAAGCCCGGCTTTGAAGGGAACGCAACATGTTGCATATCCATCATCCGCCTGGTGGCATTGCAGATATATTTTTGTTTTTCCATAGCTGCATGGATAGCTTCCATAATTTGCGTTCTGCCGGCATCTTTTAATAAGTAGCCCAAAGCTCCTGCTGCCAACATATCTTCCACCATGTAATGCTCATCACATGAACTTAAACCAACAACTGCACATGCAGGATATTTTTCTGTAATGATCTTTGTTGTTTCTATGCCATTGAGGATGGGCATTTTTATATCCATAAAAATAATATCAGGCTCATATTGCTGAACTAAGTCCAACACCTCTTTGCCATTACATGCATCTGCAATTATTTGAACGGTGTCCTCATGTTGCAATGCCGTTCTGAAGCCTTTTCTGAAAAGCTCATGATCATCGGCGATCATTAATTTTAAAGGTTGGTCCTGCACATTCATATAATTGTTTGTTGGGTTTATGTGAATGTTGTTATCCGGGTTTTTCTGTATCACTGAGATTGGAAACCGGGATCTCAATGAAGTAGCTGGTACCGGGCTGCGAACGCAGGTTAAAACTACCATTCAGCAGGTGCACCCTGTTCCGGATCCCGGTAAGCCCATAACCACTATGCTGCTTAAAGCTATTCTTTAGTTTGAACCCTATACCATCGTCCGATGCAGCTAAAACGAGGTTATTGTTCCGGGTGTATATCTTAATTATAAGCCGGTTTGCATGTGCATGCTTTAAGCAATTGTGTATGATCTCCTGTATGATCCGGTATAAATGTATGGATGCATTAACATGGAGCTGCGGTATTGTTTCAACTTTTAATTGAATGTCCACATTGCCTGCATTACCCATATTGTTTATAAATTGCTGAACTGCCTTAGCCAAACCTTTATCCAGCAGAACATTTGGCATAAGCCCCCTTGCCAGTGATCTTATTTTATCACTGATCTCATCAATGTATTGAATACTTTCATTCATTAAAGTATTGTCTGATTGATCTTTCCCGTCAATGGCCGACAAATTCATTTTGGTTGCTGATAATAACGGACCAAGGTCGTCATGCATATCGGCAGCAAGCCAGCGGCGTTCGTTTTCGCCGGCCAGGATCTCAGACTCTACCTCATTATGATGTTGAGCCCGGTATCTCAACTGCTGCATAATAGCAGTTACAAAGGCATATAATAATATGCCGGCGGTAACCACGCAGGTTACCATCAAAATGTGATATAGTCCGGTTTCCTGGGAATCCATATTATAGCAAGTATAAAAAGGAAGTTTGTAACAAAGTTGCTGCCGATCATAGTTAAGAACACAATGGTTAAAAATTCAGTGGAACTTTTGGCATCATATAGCCACCATACGTCACAGGCAATTTTTATGGTAAAGTACAAAATATAGCCCGTACAAATAATAAAGCCGGGGTTTGTAACCAGTTTATTGTGATGGCTGATGATAAGCCTGTTATTGAAACTGATGGCACATATCACAACCACGGCAGCATACAACAACCGGAAATAATAATGCAGATTTTGTAAGGATTGCCAGCTGTGGATCTCGTACAGCCAGGTAGCATACAATAAAACTACAAATATTAAATAGGTATAAGGATGCAGCATATTCCATCTTTTAAACTGCCATAAGATAAGCCTGGCTTCCAGTAATATGTAAACATTATTATTGGCTATATTGGAATACCCGGACTGAGCCAGGGCAAAACTCAATGTTTCATTTATGGCACCTATCCATATGCATAAAATGAATGGAAAATACAATGGATCGATCTTTCGAAAACGAAAAACTGCTATTAATGCAGCTATGCAAACAGTAAAGCTTGTATATACAGATATCCAATAAATCATATACCAAATTTAACTATTTAATACAGACGCCGGGGGACAAAAAATCGGGCAGCGCTGGCCTTCTTCCAGGATAATATCTACCCCCGGATCGATGTCCGGCTGCGAGGGTAAAATGTCTTCATTGTCTTCATTTACTGCAACCAGTATTGCGTGTACTTTATCGTCGCCATCCATTCCATAATAGATCCTCATGGCTTCGCACCCGTCCTGGTCCAGGAGGGTTTCAATATCTGCACGGTTAAAAGTTTCACTAAGGGGCAGTATATCCTGGTTTTGAAATGCGGTGGCCAGGATACCGTTGTGATCGGTGCGGTACTTGCCGGTAAGGCCGGTAGCCGTAGTAAGGGTGATGAAGTGGCTGCTTGCAGAGGGGATCGTGTTTGTTGACATGTTGTTTAATTTTAAAGATTAGGGTTAAAATGATAGTCTAAGTTGACGAATTGTTTTTTGTGGGTATGCGTAAATTTACCTGCATGGCTAAATTTTTTTTTCTGAAACAAGGTTTGATCGCCATTTAAAAAATTCGCGGACCAGGGATGGGTTAAATAGTGCGTATATATACGTATAGGTAAAAAGAGCAATTGCTGATATTTGAAAAAAACATTGCCTCAACTAAGCACGCATGATATTGACAGCCTTATTAAATGCAAACAAACCATAGATAAGGACCTGTCTGCCAGGCATACAGTTGCCGGGCTTGCATCCATTGCCGGCATGAGCATAACCAAATTCAAAGCGGCATTTAAGATCTATGTTGGATCCAACGTTTTTGAATATGCACAGGCGCAAAGAATGGATCAGGCATATGAGCTGGTTACCCAAAATTATCACTCCATCAAAACCATTGCAAAGCTTTGCGGTTATATGCATGCTTCTCATTTTAATACAGCCTTTAAAAAAAAATTTGGCATCTCTGCCAAAAAGTTACAGTCACAAATTCCGGTAAACACAGCACGTATAAAAAATGACTAACAGGGTATAAAATACGGCTGAAAGGAATATAGATAGTACCCACTTTTGTTATGGTAAAGTTTAAGCCGGTAACCATGTCTCTATCTGCTTTCGACATCGAAGTTGTAGCCGAAATAAAAAGGATCATCCTGGCAGATCTGCAGGTGCATTATAGTATAGGTTACCTGGCCGAAAAAGCAGGCATGAGTGAAAGCAGGCTTAAGGAATGTTTTAAAGCAGTAATGAACACAAGCCTGTATGCATACCTGAAAAAGCAACGCATGCTGCTGGCCGAAACATTACTGGCACAAAATGACAAAAACCTGCAACAGGTAAGTAAGCTTACCGGTTTTAAGCACTGCAGCAATTTTACCAGGGCTTTTAGAAAGCAATATGGAATAACGCCGGGTTTATACAGGAGTACAAACAAATGAAATTCTTAAAAATATTTACGCGTAATGAGGAAGTAAGCCAAAAACCTCCAACAGAGTAGGCACTATTGTTTAACTGCAGCCGGTTTGCAAAATAAAGAACCACTGCACTATTTTATCATCGTTAAAATTAAAACAATGAAAAAAATAAGATTAATACCGGCGCTTATCGCCCTTGTATTTGCACTTGCGGGTGCATTTGCTTTCACTGCTCAAAAGGCAGAGCAGAAAAGAGACCCGGTTATATATCATTACACTTCCAGCAGTGATGATATTGATGACATGCGTAATATCGCAAACTGGGATGTAGTTGAAACTCCAACCGGTTGCGGAAGTACCGGAGATCTTCCATGCAGCAAAACATTTCCGGAAGAAGATGATGTTGCATTCCAGAACTACCTGAATACTTTCAGTGATCCGGCAGTGCTGGCAGCCGCTGTGACTACCCGCAAAGATTAGCACTATGATTGCATTATAAAAATCACCCCGCATTTTGCGGGGCGATTTTTTTTTGGGTTTCACAGGTATTAAAAACCAAACTAACCGGGGTTCTGTAATAAGGTATTATCTTGGGTTTTGCTGCATGCCCGTCATTTCTATAATTACTTCAGGGATGGGCAATGCAAATCGAAGATCGTTAGGCAGTAACAAATAAGTTTGATTGTTTACAAGCCGTTTGCAGCTTATAGCTGCACCTTCTTTATTCAGTCTTTTTATATCCATCCACCGTATGCATCGCATCAACAACTGTTTTCTTCTTTCCACAAGTATTTTAGCAAGTGCTTCATTTGCATCAACCGCAGTAAGATATATAAATGTTCCTGTTTTATATCTTTTTACCAGCAATGCATTCAGGTCGGCCAGTGCGGCATTTTTATTTCCTGCTCTTGCATGGCATTCAGCCCGTATCAAATAAACTTCATCAGTTGCAATACCTGTAAATAAGGCGCTGCCGCTATTGCCATCATAACTACCCTTAAAACCATAAGTACCATCGCCGTTACTTTTAAAGAAAACTGTTTTTCGGCAGTCATTTACAGCATAAGAACTGTAAAGAACCGAATCGATCTTAGCCCTTGAGTTGCTGAGGATGGAAGGTAATTGAACACTGTAAAAAAGCATTTCCGGGTTGAATTGGGGAACAGGATAAGTTGCTGCCGCATTGAGGCTGTTATAATCCAGCAGGTTATTGTAAAGCTGAAGGCATGAGTCAGCATAAAGCCCGGCATTGCTATAATCCTGCATAGCCAGGTATGTACGGGCCAAAAATGCAAAGGCGGCAGATCTTGAAGCCCTGATGACATGAGTAGCTCTCGCAGGCAAAAGCGGTATAGAAACTTTCAGGTCGCTGATGATCTGGTTAAAACTTTGCTGTACAGATGCCCTTACCGATATTTCGGTAAAATCGCTGTTAAGCCTTAAGGGAATACCCAGGTCAGTATTTGCACTGGCTTTATCATAAGCCAGTGCCCATATATTGATAACCTGTAAAAACGCCCTGCCACGCAGCATAAGTGCCTGCCCTTTTACATGTTTCCACTCAGCCTCGTTTTCGGGAGTAACAGTAATTTTTTGCAGGTGATCCAGCACTGTATTGTAGTAATAGATATTGCGGTATACGGTGAACCAATCATTTGCGGACGGAACAAAAACATAGTCTTTTTGCCAGGTGTACAGGCGCCTGTCCTCTTCTTTGGAGAGCGCCTGCCAGGTGGCAGTAGTAACATAATAATCATCTGCACTTACTTCATCAGCAGCAGGGTCAAGTACCAAGTGATTGTAATAATCCAGCAAAGCCTGCACATCAGCAGTTGTTGCAGGTACAGCCAGTTTTTTATCGGGTTTTTCGTCGAGAAATTTTCTACAGGAAATTAAAGCGGGGATGCTGCATACCAAAAGTAAGAGCATAACTAAAGTTACTGATTTTTTTTTCATGTTGAAATTTTTAGATTGAGGTTATGGTTTAGAAAGAAGCTTTTAAGCCGATTGCGATGCTTTTTGATGCAGGCAGCGATGTTTCGCCGTAATCCGGATCTATACCATAGCGGTTTGCCCGCCAGATGAGGCCCAGGTTGTTTACGTTTACATACAATTGCATGGAGTTAAACGGGACTTTAAGCCTTGGATTTTTACTGAGTGTATAGGACAGCGTTATATATTGCAGGCGGATATGATCGCCCCTTACCGAATGAATTTCTGAATGGGTGTAAAAAGCATCCCTGTTGCTCACCGCCGGGTAAACCATAGACGGCACATTGGTAAATACCTCATCGCCGGGCTGCTGCCAGCGGCGGTCATAATCAGGATGGCCGCTGCGGCTGGCAAACAGGTTTGAGTAGTTGATGGAACTGCGCCTGATATAATAACCAAATTTGCCGGTAAGCCTGATAGTTAATTCAATATTTTTAAAACCGAAGCTGTTACCTACAGAACCAAAAAAACGCGGTAAGGCAGGGCCAATATATTTAAGATCGCTGACCTGGGTGGCCGTGCCTGTAAGCTGTGTATAGTTCTTACTTACCTGCCCCTGGTAATAACCTTGCGGGTCGCCTGTTTGCGGATCAAGCCCGGCCCACTTGTAAGCAAATATTGCATACACAGGTTTGCCCGGTAGGGCTGTTACATTTACGCCCGACCCTACATAACTGCTGCCCTGTGTAGTGCCGGAATAATATTGCAGTACCTTATCAGTATTGTAACTAAGGTTTACATTGGTTGTCCAGCTAAAGGGGCGTTTTATATTCAGGCTGTTGATCTCAAGGTCTATACCACTGCCTTTAATTTTTGCAATATTGATTGGGAGGGTTGTAGTAGCTACGGCTGTATAATCAACCGGGTTAGGGCCAAACAGGTCAACCCCTTTTTTGCGGTAGTATTCCAATGAACCTTGTAGCCGGTTGTTGCGGGTTTTAAAATCAATACCGAGGTTAAACATATACACTTTTTCCCAGCGCAGGCTGGGGTTTGCAAATTGTTCTATATTGGCAATAGGTGTTTGTGTGTAAGGTGAGCTGCCCGAATAGAAAATGGTTGTAACAGCCGAACGGTTAGGATCGGCATTGCCGCTTACACCATAAGTAGCTCTTAATTTAAGAAAAGGTAAAGCAGTTAACCTGTACCATTTTTCCTTGCTGATATCCCATGCCAGGCCCGAGGACCAGAGCGGTGTCCACTTGTCGTTCGTATGTATACCAAACAGGTTTGATGCATCACGGCGGCCACTTGCAGATAACGTGTATTTACCATTGTATGTAAAAGCAGCATTGGCAAAGTAAGATACAAAGCGGTAGGTCTTTGATGTAAGATCTATACCATTGGCAATAAAACTGTTGCTGCCTGTAATAAAATTAGGGTACGATGTAGCGTGGTCAGTCCTTACTGTACTCAGGATATCATCATTATAACCATAGGTTCTAAATCCGTTTGCAGTATTGCCAACCTGCCGCAGTTCTGCACCTGCAATGGCATCTATATCAAGCTTTTTAAACTGCCGATTAAAACTCAGTAATGCCCTGCCGTTTTGCGACAGCATTTGTTCGTTTTTGGTTTGCTGTATTGCTCCCTTTGGTACCCGATAAGTTACCACACCGGTACTGCGGTTTAGCTGGCTGTAATAATTAACCAGGTTGCGGGTAAAATAGCTTTGCTGGTTGTAAAGGATATTGTTTTCGCCCATTTGTTTTTCGTAGCTGTATTTAATATCTATGCTTAGCCCTTTTATAATGCGGTAATTAAGGCCAACAGAAACCAGCATTTCTGAAGACCTGTTGATATTGCTTTGCATTGCATGATCATCCAGCAGGTAATAATTCCAATCCAGCAGTTTACCTGCACCGGCTGTGTCTACATAAGCCTGCCGGTATGTATTGATAACGGGCAGATGGTTGCCGTTACTGTCTGTCAGCATGGTGTAGGGCGGCAGTTTTCCGTTGCTGGTGGTTAAGCCTGTATAGTCTGGCCGGCCTGCAACCGTTTTAGCCATGGTGTAATACAGCCCGGTAGTAAGTAACAGATTTTTAGCCAGCTTAATACTGCCTGCAGTACGCAGGCTTATGCGGCTGTATTTATCATCCAGGTTACTGGTGTTCTCATCCCAGCCTGCAGCCATCAGCCATGCAATGCCGTTAGTACCTCCGCTTATGTTAATGGCATGCTGGCGGTTTACCGATGTTTGATACATGTAGCGGTTAAAATCGTTCCGCAGGTCCCGGCTTCTTAAAGCATTGATGGCTGCATCGGCCTGTGCAGCAGGCATACTGCCGTTTGCTTTTTTTACCAGCAACTCTACCACCGGCGATAAAGGCGGTTTACTGCTGCTGTTCAACTGGCTGGTATAATAGCCTTTGCTGTACAGGAACTGCTCCACATCAATAAATGAAGCTGCATTCATGTTTTTAAGATAAAACAGATCGGGCTTTTGGGTAATGCTGATATTGTTATTCATCTCGATACGCAGGGGCTGGTTAAATTTTCCTTTTTTGGTAGTAATAACAATTACACCGTTACCTGCCCTGGTGCCCCAGATAGAAGCTGCTGCTGCATCCTTGAGTATAGTAATACTTTCTACATCATTGGGGTTAATATTATCCGGGTTGCCATCGTAAGGAAAGTTATCGAGTATAACGAGGGGCGCTGCCGGGCCCTGTATGGTGCTAAGGCCACGGATGATAATTTTAGAAGCGGGGCTTGTTTTACGGTCTACATATAAGCCATTGGCAACAGCTTCCAGCCGGGCAAGCACGGTGGTGCCGGTTTGCTGGTTAAAGAGTTTATTATCTGTTGTGGTAAAAGAACCGGTGGCTCTTTCTTTGGGTAGCTGCTGGTAACCGGTATTTATAATTACTTCCAGCAGTTGCTTTGCAGCAGGCTGCATGGTAATGATTAGCGGCAAAGCTGTATTGTCATCAACCGGCAGCGTTATGGAAGTAAAATTCAGGTGTGTTACCCGCAGGGTATCTGTAGTGCCAGCCGGCAGTTTTAGTGAAAAACTTCCATCGGCTGCTGTAAGGGTACGGGCACCGCTGTGCAGCAGGGTAACCGTAGCATCCCTAACAGGATTGTTGCCGGGGTTTGCTTTTACAATACCCCGAACAACGGATTGTGTTTGGGCGCAGATGCCTGTTGAAAATAGCAACAAACAACAACTATAAAGGAAAAAATAAGCAAGTTTCATGATCGTTAGTTTTTTTTGTAAATGATAAAATTGCGTAGCTTTCTGTGGGCAGGCGTAAGTGTAAGGCCATAAGGTTTAAGTGCATGTTGAAGGGCGGGTATATCCTGTATGTTAAGCCAATCAGGCAGGCAAATATCAACGGGTTTTATAAAACCCGTTTCATTAATAACAGGCAGGGGTAACCTTGCATCCAGGTGGTTTGCCAGAGTGCTAATTTGCCGTTTGCATATACAACGGTTCGTATTTTCAAAAAGGGTATTGGATGATACAGGGCTGCTGCTTATGAAGCGTGATAGTATGCCGGTATCTGCAGTAAGTACAAAACAGGTAGTTTGCAGGGTATCTGTTTTAGCAACAAGGCCCAGGTAGCGCTGCAAATCCTGTTGCATGTATAAAAAGGCACTGTCTTTACCGGTTGGGGTAATCAACTCATAAGTAAAGCTGTTTGCATGCAGCCAGCTTTCATCTTTATTGAAGTAATTCAGGTTTGTACTATCCGGAACCGAAATGCGCAGCCTGTTCTTATTGACAGCCGTACCATAAGCATGCATCAATAACTGCACTGCCGGCATATTTGTATATAACAGGTGGGTAGCGCCACCGCCTTTAATGGTGTTGGTATGACTGGAAGATGGCAGGCCATGTATGTATGTTGCAAAACTGCTGCGGTATATAAGAGAAGCACCATTGCCGCCATTACCGGCCGTAAACAGGGGTTTTGCAGCATCAAAATCTTCCATGTCTTCTTTAACCATAAGTGGTGGCAGCTTGCCCTGCAATGCTGCGGCTATATTTTTGACCGTAATGGCTTCGGCACCGGTAATGGCGATTACTTTACCATCATTATCAAGCCATACATAATGCGGCAGCAGGCGGTGCGGAAAATACCCGGCCAGCACACTGTCAAACAATACAACCGGTAACTGCATAGGCCTGCTGTGGCCTGCGTTTATCTTTGCAAATAAACGATCCACTTTAGCTTTGGTATCACCACTGCCGGTTGTATTAACCAGCAGCACCTGCAGGGTGGCAGGGTTGGCCTGTTGCATGCTATCCAGCATCCTAAATTTTGTAAGGCAGTTGCTGCACCAGGTGGCCCAAAAATCGAGTATCACCAGTTTGCCCTTAAAATGGGAAAGCTTTGCCCTACTGTTTTTATAATTAAGCATGTTATTGAAAGCGATATCGGGAAGTTTATCGCCGATGGATATGGATAGTAAAACGGGGGCCTGCGCCATGTTCAAGTACGGGCATAGCATTAGCAATAAGCAATAAAAACATTTCATTGCAGTTGGTTTTTTAATTAAAAATGTTGTTGACCTCACCCCCGGCCCCTCTCCATCAGAGAGGGGAGAAAAACACGGGAAGCAGGATGATTTGAAGCGGCGCTAAGTGGGGTTCTTTGGCTTTTTAATAAAAACCGTTTTAAGGAGGTGTATCTGTTTATTGTTGCAGAGGGTGGGCATGTTTAGTTGTTTTGGGTATCAGGGTGAGATTGTGCATGAAGCCAGGAAGATGCTAATTTAAAAGTGTGGCCTTTAAACATGTTGCGGAGTGTTGCGCTATCTGTATTAAAACTGTTTAGATCATATACCTGCTCAAAAACTTCTTTAACTATTGCGGCGGCGATGGCCTCGTTCTTTACCAGCCTGCGGGCATAACGCTGTAAGGGCGCATCATACTTAAGGATAATAGTTACCAAAGCAGGTTCAATTTTATTC
>Ga0193752_1000831_pt1 | contig 27790 bp, 21 predicted proteins | sample H1c1metaG_FD_144924 | JGI IMG/M metagenome (GOLD analysis project Ga0193752, IMG submission 144924) | Soil microbial communities from a riparian zone of the East river system, Colorado, United States - H1c1 | ecosystem: Environmental > Terrestrial > Soil > Riparian zone | place: USA: East River...
CGTCGACGGCGACGGCGACGGTGACGGCGACGGCGACGGCGACGGCGACGGCGACGGCGACGGCGACGGCGACGGCGACGACCTCCCGACCCCGCGTTTGCAGCGCCCGGCCCTTGGGATATGGTCCCCCCTCGATGTCCAAACCCGTCGTCACTCCTGCCAAAGGCAGCCGCGATTTCCTGCCGCGCGATGTACGTCAACGCAACTACGTCGTTGGCGTCATCCGCGAGGTGTTTCAAAGCCACGGGTTCGCACCGCTCGAGACGCCCGCATTCGAACGCCTCGACACGCTGCTCGGCAAGTACGGCGAAGAAGGCGATCAGCTGCTGTTCAAGATCTTGCTGCGCGGCGAGCCGCTCGTAGCCGGCATCCGTCGTGCAGCCGAATATCTCAACGAGCCCGGAGCCGTCGTGCAAGGCCGCAGCGGCGAAACCGCACCCGGTGCTGAACCGCTGCTCGCGGACCTGGGTCTACGCTACGACCTCACGGTTCCACTCGCACGCGTCTACGCCGCCAATCAAGGCAAACTGCCTGCGGTGTTCAAGCGCTATCAGATCCAACCGGTCTGGCGCGCGGACACGCCGGGCAAAGGTCGGTTCCGCGAGTTCTATCAGTGCGACGTCGACGTCTGCGGTTCGAGCTCGCACATCGTCGAAGGCGAAGTGCTCGGCGCAGCCGCGCAGTGCTTGCGACGACTCGGGTTCGAAGACTTCGAGCTGCGGATCAATCACCGCGGCTTGTTACGCGCGATCGTGGAGCACTGCGGTATCCCGCCGCAACTCGAAGGCGATGCGATCGTCGCCGTCGACAAGCTCGACAAGATCGGACCAGACGGCGTCGCGAAGGAACTCGGCGGGCGCGGCGTGCCCGCGGAAGCGTCAGCAAAACTTCTCGAGCTGATGCGCGACGCGGGCTCACTCCCGTCGATCAAACAGGCGCTCGCGCAAAGTGAGCGTGGTCAGCAAGCGATCAGCGAGCTCGAGAGTGTCCTCGATCTCGCGAGCATCACGGCCGCGAATGGCCACCTGGTGTTCGACGTCTCGCTCGCACGCGGACTCGGCTACTACACCGGCTGCATCTTCGAGATCCAAGTCGCGGACCTCGCAGGTTCACTCGGCGGAGGTGGCCGCTACGACGGGCTGATAGGCATGTTCCTCGGCCGCGAAGTGCCCGCGTGTGGCTTGTCGCTCGGGCTCGAGCGCATCCTCGTCGTGATGGAAGAACGCAAGATGTATCCCGAGTCGCTGGACCGACCAGACGCGGTGCTCGCGCCAGTCGAGGAGCGCAACTTGCGCGCGACGCTCGAGCTTGCACAAGGACTTCGCAGCGCAGGGCTGCGGATCGATCTGCAGCCCCGCGCGTACAAGCCCGGAAAGCTGCGCCAATACGCAGACGAGCAAGCGATTCCCGGCGCGGTCTGGCTCGAGCCCGACGCGACCGATCGCGCGAGCGCATGGCGCAAGTCCGACGGCGCAACGCGATCGGGCTTGAACGCGGCCGAGCTAGCTGCATTTTTTCGCGAGGCGTCGCAGCACTAAGCTGCAGAGAAGGGGCGGCGATGGCCGAGGCGACGACTGGGTTTTTGGAAGAGATCCGCTGGCGCGGCATGTTCCACCAAGCGACTGCAACCGATCCGCTCGTGCAGCACTTGCGGACGCCGGGCCGCGTCGCGTACTGCGGCTTCGATCCGACGCGCGACAGTCTGACGATCGGCAACTTCGTCGCGATCACGTTGCTGCGGCATTGGCAGAAAGCCGGCCACAAACCATTGATCTTGATGGGCGGCGGCACCGGCCAGATCGGCGACCCGTCGGGCAAAGACGCCGAGCGCACGTTGATGACGCGCGAGCAGATCGACGCAAACGTCGAAGGCCAGCGCCGGATCATGGAGAAGCTGATCGATCTCGATCCGAAGCGCGAGAACGCCGCGCGGATCGTGAACAACGCGGACTGGCTCGACAAGCTCGGCTTCATCGAAGTGCTGCGTGACATCGGCAAACACTTTTCCGTGAACGCCATGATCCAGCGCGACTCGGTTCGAGACCGCTTGCACAACCGCGAGCAGGGCATCAGCTACACCGAGTTCAGTTACATGCTGCTGCAGGCCTACGACTTCCTGCACTTGCATCGCGAGTTTGGCTGCAGCGTGCAGATGGCTGGGTCCGATCAGTACGGCAACATCGTCTCCGGGATCGATCTGATTCACCGCGTGCTCGGCCACGATCGCGAGGTCTACGGCGTCACGGCCCCGCTGCTCATGAAGGCTGACGGCAAGAAGATCGGCAAGACCGAACAAGGTGCGATTTGGCTCTCGGCCGATCGCACGAGCCCGTACGCGTTCTATCAGTATTGGATCAACGTCGAAGACACCGACGTGGTCTCGTTCTTGAAGTGGTTCACGTTCCTCGATGAGCCCGCGATCAGTGCACTCGCCGATGAACACGCGCGCGCGCCAGAGAACCGCGCTGCACATCGAGCACTCGCACGAGAGGTCACCCGGACGATCCACGGGGAGACGGAGCTCGCACAGGTCGAAGCTGCGACGAAGGCGCTGTTCGAAGGCGACGTGCGAAGTTTGCCTGAGGACATGCTGCGCGACGTGTTCGCCGACGTACCGCACTCGCAGCACGACAAGAACCTCTTGTCCGGTGCAGGCGCGGCGCTCGTCGACGTGCTCGCGGAGACCCCGCTCGCAAGCAGCAAGCGCGAGGCGCGGCAATTCTTACAGGCAGGCGCCGTGCTCGTGAACGGAGCGAAGGCCGGCGTCGATTCACGCTTGTCGAGTGAACAGCTGTTGCACGGCCACACGATCCTACTGAAGCGCGGGAAAAAGCTCTGGCACGCGACGCAGTGGCGTTGAGCGCAGAGCACCTCACTGCCGCGCACAGCGGCAACTTCACGAAGTCTTAGATCGAGCGCCCGGCTTGCGCGTCTCTCTCTTTACACAAGGAGACGTGTTCGTCATGCGCAGTCGGTTCTGGCTTTGTTTACTCGTCTTTTCGGGATTTACCTCGTTTGGTTGCCCGGCCTCGGCGCACCCACCGCGCGCAGGAGCGCCCTACTCCATCGACATCGAGGACGAATACGGCACGCCACTCCGCACCTTCGAACACGGCGGTGAGTTGTTCGTGCTCGGCGGCTACGGCCAGCGCTACGTGGTCGTCCTGCGCAACCAAACTGGACGCCGCGTCGAGGCTGTCGTCACCGTAGACGGCCGCGATGTCGTGAGCGGCAGCACCGGCGACTTCGTGCGCGAACGTGGTTACGTGCTCGGACCGTATGCGACACTGCGCATCGACGGGTTTCGTAAGAGCTACGAAGAAGTCGCGGCCTTTCGCTTCTCTACGCCGGAAGGCAGCTACTCCTCCCGGATGGGTACGCCGGAGAATGTAGGTGTGATCGGCGCAGCGTTTTTCCCCGAGCGCGTTCGGCGCGAGCCACGCCCACAACCGCAGCCGATGGCTGCTCCCTACCCCGAATACTCGCGCCGTCGCGACGCGGATCCGAGCAGCGCGTCTCCACAGCGTGGCGCCGCGTCGGGCGAGGCGGAACGTTCGGCGGACCGCGCGGAAGCAAAGTCGGCCGAGAGTCTCGGATCGGCAGCTGCAGCTCCGAGCGTCAACAATCTCGGAACGGAGTACGGTGAGACGCGCTCGAGCCATGTCGAAGAAGTTCGATTCGTGCGCGCGTCGTCCGACAAGCCCGCGTATGTGACCGTGCTTCGATACGACAACGCGACTGGCTTGGCCGCGCGAGGCATCGAAATCGAACCGCGTCGTTATAGCTACCGCGATCCGCAACCGAATCCGTTCCCGCGCAATCGCTTCGCACCGCCGCCTCCGTGATCCGGGCTGCGAGGATCCGAAAAGCTCAGTTCTTGCCCCGGGAGTGAGGTTTTGTTAGAGCCTTTGGACGGTGAGCTCACGCACGACCAGAGTGCCGGCGAACGGGTCTGCTCGCGGTGAACGCGCGATGCAGACCAAATCGCCCCTGATCACGACCGCGATGCCTGTTCGCGTCTTTCTCAGTGTCTGCGCAATCTGCGCGATCGACTGCGGGCCGACTGGAAACGACGCACACGTAGGTGCGCGCGCTCGGCCCGCAGCGCCACTCGAAACGGCTGCAAACGATCCTCACGCGCGTCCGAAAGCAAAACGAACGCGCGAGCTCGTGACCGGTGATGCGCTCGCAGGGACTCGCGCCTCGATGTTTCTGCCGCTGGTACCTTCGACGTTCGAAGGCTTCAAAGCGAAGACGCAACCGGAAGGCAAGGACATCGACCTCGGCGAAGGCGCAGCACTCTCGATCTTGAAGCGCGCGTACTTCAAGACGAGCACTGCTCTCGAGATCGAGATTGTGGACACGGAGCAAGCGAAACCGCTGCGCACGCTCTTCGAGAAGACGCGCGAGTTGGATCGCGACACCGATGCCGCGGTGATCAAGGCCGTCAAGGTCCAAGGCCACAAGGCGGTCGCGCAGTGGAACAGCACTTCGAAAGCTGCGCGCGTGACGGTGCTCGTCGACGGTCGCTACCTCGTGAACCTCAGCGTGCGGCCCACTGACGACATCGCGTCGAGCGTGAGCTTGGCGGAGAAGCTCGAGCTCTCCGAGCTGACGAAGTTAGCGGCGGACAACGAGATCGCCGCGCACTGAGTCCGGGCTCGCGCGGCTTACGCGTCTCTACGCGTCTCTACGCGTCTCTACCAATGCCGCACGTGGCCTGCGACGCGGCCCGCGATCTCCGACAAGCCGCCGAAGTGGAAGAAGTGATCGGCGCCTGGGACCACTTCCAGAGTCGCATCGCGGCGCACTGAGAGCTTCTCCTCGAGCGCGGTCAGCGGCGCGAACTCGTCGTCGCTACCGACAACCACGAGCAAGTGGCCCGGGGCGGCTTCGAGATCGGCCGACTGCAGCATGCCTACCGGCGGCGCGAGCATGATCACGCCTTCGATCCGCTTGTCCTCACGGGCAGCGAGGAGCGCAGTCGCCGCGCCGAACGAGTAGCCCGCAGCGAACAGGCGCGCACCGGTCGCTTCGGCCTCGTCCGCGAGGGTCTGAAATGCGGCGAGGTAGTCGCTCACGGCCGACTCGAGGCTGTCCGTCTTCGAACCTTCGCTGCCTTCAGTCCCACGCCAGTTGAACGCGACGCCCGAGATCCCGATGCGCGCGAGACCTTCTGCGATGTCGACCACGACCGGGTTGTGAAACGTACCGCCGTACAACGGGTGCGGCGGCGCGATCACGGCCCTGCCGCCACCAGCTGCAGGAAGCCGCCGCGCCTCGAGGCGCAGCGCAGAGCGTTCAGGAGTTGCCGGGACGACGACCTGCCACGGTTCCCACACCAGACTGATCATGCGCGAGACCCAGCGCGCTCGGCGGACAGCGGCGCACCCGCGGGAGCGGGGACGCGGACGAGAGCGTGATGCGCGAGCGCACCACCGACGTTCAACGGCAAAAGCAGTGTCATTGTCAGCAACGTATCCTGATCGAAATTGGGCAACAGTTTGAGCACGCACAAGAGCAGCGACAGCGCTGCGAGCGCGTAGAAAACGTAGCGCGCGAGCGTGAGCCCGCGCTTCGAGCCGAAGATAATCGCGATCCCGAGCGGCAACAGCAACAAGGTCAGCGGGTTCGCGAGGAACTGATTTTCGTTGCGGTACGTCACGAGGTGCTCGGTGAACTGCCACATCAAGAAGCCGGCAGTGCCCATGACGCCGAACAGAACTCCCCAGGCGACGTGCTGCAAGCCGAACACCACGCGGGCGAACAGACTACTCGAGCGCTTGAACCAGACCGCGCTCAGCCACAGCAATCCGCCCGCGACGCAGCCGAACAGCAAGGTGAAAGGCCACGTCCGCGCGGGGCGTTCGGGGACCGGCGGCCGGCGCGCCTCGAACACGGAGTAGCTCGCAAACGCGAGAGGGACGCGCTCCCCGGTCGGCTTCGTGTACTGCGTGCGTGCGACTGCAGCTTCGAGCTCGCCTGGCAAGAAGAGTTCGTTCCACTGCTTGAGCGGCTTCTCCATCATGTCGTTCATCCAGAACACGAGGGCGAAGTCGAGTAGCGGATCTTTTTGCGCGTGCCGCCGCGTGTGCTCGCGATAGGTCATCCGCGCCGGGCGATCGAGCGCCTTGAAAAACTGACCGTCGGTCGCCCGATCGATCAGATCGCGAAGGCGCGTCGAGCAGTTGTCTTTGTAATGGTCGTAGAGGTACTCGCGATTTTCAGGCAGCACCTGGAGCGCGAGCCCGTTCGCCATCGCGACCCGCTTTGCCACCGGCAAGTCGAGCTCCTGCACGTGCACGGAACGGTTCATGTCGATGTAGTGCGCAAAGGTCGCGCGCACGGGAGTCTCCGCGACCCAAAATGTCAGCTTGCCCTTCATGTAGTTCGGCAGCATTTCCATGCCGAAGCTGAACATGCCGAAGTTGTAGAGGCGGGCGAGGTGTTGGGCGCTGTCCTCGACGATGATGCCGTTGTGGCCGAAGTAGTTGTAGATGTCGCTACCCGGCCCGAACGTGACCAGCTTGATGACTAGGTCCTCGGGGCGCGAGTCCGACCAGGCCAGGCCGTCCTGTGCACTCGCTGAGGATGCACCAAGGCCACAGACGAGCAGGAGACCTGCGAGCGCGAGCCGAACTTTGGGTTTGGGCACGTTGTCGGCGTCGACCACGGAACTCTGTGTACCACAGCCGAAACAGGAACGCCGACCGACGAAATGGTCAGGAAGATCCAAAAAATCGGCCACGCGGCCTGCCTAAATCCGCGTTTGTCGGAGCACTAGGAAATGTGGGCCACGCGCGGTCCGCTGAGCTAAACTCGCCCCTCATTCGGATTGCGGCGCTCGGCCGACCGGACGCAACTGCTTCGCGAGCGCAAAGAAGTCGATATGACCGACGAACGCGGAAGGAAACGCGACACGCCCAACGGGGTATTTGGACCCAGTGGGCCGCCCGTAAAAAGCGCGGGCCCCGCGCCGCGCGGCGCGGGCTTGAGCGGTCACTTGCCGACGAACCCGCGGTTCGGGAACGACGACAAGCCGGGTTCGGCTCCGATCAGCATTCAGAACCAGCCGCGTCGTACGATTCACGATCCTCGGTCGCAAGACGCGTCACGCGGCGGTCCTTGGGAGGGCGGGCAAACGCCAGCTCAGCGCGCGGTGCCGCATGAATCACGCGAGCCGCGCGAGCAGCCACTGGCTGCACCGCGTAGTCCTCCGCCTCCCCGTCCGCCCGCTTCGCGCGTCGATGGTTTCGCAGCGACCCGGCCCGCTGAAGTCGTCGGTGGCCGCTCGCCGAGCATGGATCCAGGCGTGCGCGGCGCAACCAGTCGTGCGCCGAGTGCGAGTCCGGGATCGTCGCGGCCCAACGAGCGCGGGCCTGCGGGTCCAGCGCGGCCGCTCGAGAATAAGCCGAGCTTGAGGCTCAAGCTCGAAGGCGACACGTACTACGAAGCGAACGAGGGGCGCGTCAAAGTTCCGAAGCGGCGCGGCCCGGTCTTCTTCGGCTTTCTGCTCGTGGTCTCGATGCTCGCGGTCGGCGCGTTCTTGTGGATCGACGGGCATGGCGGCATCGAGAACTTCGTGGCCGCGTTGTCGCACCTCGGCGAGCCGTCACAGGACCCTGCAGTTCAAAGCTCGGTCACGTACGTCGAGCCGAACAACGGTCAGCCCGCGGCATCGGGTGCGCTCGCCGCGACGCCGGGCACGCAGCCGCAAGGTACGCAGCCGCCAGCAGCAATGCCGCCTGCAACGGCACCGCAACAGCCGGCGACAGCGGCGAAGCCAGCGGAGCAAGCGGCTCCTCAACCGACCGGCCAGGTCGCGACCGGCGAGATCGAAGCGCCGGACGAGCAGCCTGCCAACGGAGCGCAGCCGGCGAACGAAACGGGCGTGAAGACCGAACAGCCGGCGGCAGCGAAGCCCAAGCCGAAGCCCGTCGCGGCGAAGCCGAAGCCCAAACCGGCGGTGCATCGAGACCCGGTGTTGAAGGTGCAGCCGCTCGGCGACGTGTTGAACGCAGCACCGCCAGATCCGGGCGGCGGACCCTCATTGCCACCACCCGATCCTCCGGCACCAGACTGAAAAAAAGGGCGCGTATACCGCGCCCTTTTTCAGTCTCAGAAGTTGATCTGCCTCAGGCCCAGAAGTCCGTGTCCGGCAGATCCATCAAGTTCGGAGCGCCGGACAACATCGTGGGGACGAGCCCTCGCGTTCGCGGCAACAGCCGCTGGAAGTAGAACCGCGCAGTGTGGATCTTCGCTTTATAGAACTCGGGATCGGGCACGCCTGCTTTCAGCTTCCTGAACGAGACGTCCGCCATCTTCGCGAACAAGTACGCGTACGTCACGTTCAGGGAGTAGCTCAGGAAGTCGTACGACGCCGCGCCCGCTTCATCCGGGTTCGCGATCGCGCGGTGCAAGAGGTCGTTCACGAGCCCGCGCCACTCTTTGGTGAGCGGCTCGAGCGTTCGAATGAACTCCGAGAGCTCCGAGCTCTCTTCGTGCTGCGCGCAAAACGCGTCGATCTCGTCCGTGAACTGCCGCAAGCTCGCACCACCGGTCGCGAGAACTTTGCGCCCGAGCAAGTCGAGCGCCTGGATGCCATTCGCGCCTTCGTACTGCTGCAGAATGCGGCCGTCGCGGACGAGCTGCTCCATCCCGTGCTCGCGAATGTAGCCGTGACCGCCGAACACCTGCATCCCGAGGTTCGCCGACTCGAACCCCGTGTCGGTCATGAACGCCTTACAGATCGGCGTCAACAACTCCATCAACGACTCGGCGCGCTCGGCTTCATCCGTATCCGGCAACCGCAGCACGATATCCGCGAGCGTCCCGCAGTAATAGGCGAGCGCACGCGCACCCTCTGCAAACGCGCGCTGCGTGAGCAGCATGCGCCGCACGTCGGGATGGACGATGATCGGATCAGCCGGCTTGTCCGGCGCCTTCGGCCCCGTGAGCGAGCGCATCTGAAGCCGCTCGCGCGCGTATTCGACCGCGCCCTGGAACGACGCTGCACCTTGCGACATGCCCTGCATGCCGGTCCCGAGACGCGCGACGTTCATCATCGTGAACATCGCGCGCAGACCCTTGTGCGGCGCGCCGATCAAGAAGCCCTTCGCGTCCTCGAACACGATCACACACGTGGCCGACGCCTTGATGCCCATCTTGTGCTCGATCGACGCGCACTTCACGGCGTTGCGCTCGCCGACTTCACCGGCGCCCTTCCCGGGCAAGAACTTCGGCACGATGAACAAGCTGATGCCCTTCGTGCCCGGAGGTGCGTCCGGCAAACGCGCGAGCACCAAGTGCACGATGTTGTCGGTCATGTCGTGCTCGCCCGCCGAGATGAAGATCTTCTCGCCGGTGAGGTTGAACGAGCCGTCCCGATTCGGAACCGCCTTCGTGCGCAACATACCGAGGTCGGTGCCGCAGTGCGCCTCGGTCAAGCACATCGTGCCCGACCAGGTACCGGCGACCATCGACGGCAAATACGTCTGCTTCTGCTCCGGCGTACCGTGCTCACGAATACACGCGATCGCGCCGTTCGTGAGGCCCGGGTACATGCAGAATGAGTTGTTCGCGGACGCGAGCATCTCGGAGCACACGAGCTGCAGTGACACCGGCAAACCCTGGCCACCGTACTCCGGGTCACCCGTCATGCAGCCGAGTCCCGCCTCGTAGTACTGCTTGTACGCGTCCTTGAAGCCCTTCGGCACACGTACGCCCTTCTCGCTCCAGTGACAGCCTTCCTCGTCTCCCGTCCGATTCAGAGGCGCGATGACGGTCTCGACGAGCTTCGCTGTCTCACCCAGCATCGCATCGATGACCTCGCGGCTCAGATCGGTCCCGCCGGGGATGTGCTCGTAGTGCTTCTCGATGTCGAGCAGGTCGTACAGGACGAAGCGCATGTCGCGCAGTGGGGCTTTGTATTGAGGCATATTCTTCGCTACTCCAGCAGCAGTGCGAGCCAGCGCGCACGTTCCAACCTTCATTTCACGTAAGCCCCGCACAAATGGCAACCCCAAAGGCGGCTCTGGCGGGGCAATCTTGTGGCGCTTCATTCGAACACACTCGATCACGACCCAAGCTGGCCCCCAGCAAACCCGGTATCATCAGCCCGAAGCATCCGTGGAACCGCCCAAGAACACGCCAGAAACGGCTCCGACCGAGCCCGCCGGAGAGCTGAGCCCCGAGCCGTCCGCCGACGCTGCATTGCGTGTTGCTGCGCCTGCGCAGTCGCAAAATGTCGGCTCGCACGCGAGCTCACACGTGGCTGAGATTGCTTCGAGCCCGCTGCCGCCGCCATCAGATGCTGGGCACGCGCGCGTCGACGCGGCGGCGCGTACCGAAGTGCAAACGAAGAGCCCGCGACCCGGTGATCCGTGGATCGGTCGCATCCTCGATGAACGCTATCGGATCAGCGAACGGCTCGGTGAAGGCGGCATGGGCGCAGTGTTCGTCGCCGAGCACCTGAAGCTGCGCAAACAAGTCGCGCTGAAGGTGATTCGCGCGGAGCTCGCCGGCAACGGTGAAGTCGCAGTGCGGTTTGCGCGCGAAGCGATGGCGACCGCGCAGTTCGAGCACCCGCACGTCGCGAGCGCGATCGACTACGGCACGCTGACCGAAGGCGGCGCGTACCTGGTGATGCAACTCGTGCGCGGGCAGAGCTTGCGCGATCTGCTCGAAGCGCAAAAGAAGTTGCCGTGGCCGGTCGCGTGCGAGTTGCTCGCGCAAGTCGCCGACGCGCTGTCGGCGGCGCGCGGCGCCGGAATCGTGCATCGCGATCTCAAACCCGAAAACATCTTGGTCGAGACGCGCGAAGACGGTTCGCGCCTCGCGAAGATCCTCGACTTCGGAATCGCGCACGTCGTGCCGCAAGCGACCGCGCTCGAGCCGCACAGCCGCGAGCTGACGCGCATCGGAACGGTGATGGGCACCCCGGGCTACATGTCGCCCGAGCAAGCGGTCGGCGACAAGATCGATCATCGCACCGACCTGTACGCGCTCGGCGTCGTGCTCTGGGAGTGCATCGCGGGTCGACCGCTCTGGGACGGGCCCGACATCACGTCGATCATCGGTCAGCAGCTGCGCGACGACGCGCCGCGCTTGCGCAATTTGCCTGGGCTTCGCGTGCCGCGCGCGCTCGACGAGCTGGTTCAGCGGTTGTGCTCGCGCACGCCGGACGGGCGGCCCGATCACGCCGGCGCGGTTCGCGATCAACTGCGCGCGCTCGCCCACGCGCCGCGACTCGCCGATCGGCCGCTCGGATTCATCTACGACGCCTGGCTGCAAGCGCGGGGCTACTTCATGGCGCTGCCGGGGCAGACGCGCGCGCTGCTCGGGCTGGGTGCGGTCGCAGCGGTGCTCGGGATTCTCGCGCTCAGCTCGGGCTCACCGCCGCCATCGGCTGCGAAGCCCGCCGAGCCGGCAGCCGTGGGCGAAAACGAGCTGAAGCCGGCCGAAGCTGGCGGGCAGCCCACCCTGGTGCAGCGGGCGATGGACGCCGCGCGCAAAGCGGTGACACCCGGATCGGTCGAACCGCCGAAGCCCGCAATTCCCGCCGAGGTCGCCGAACCGGTGAAGACGATGCAGGAATCCCAGCGCACGTCCGAGCGGCGCAAGGCAGCGTTGAAGGTGCTCGCGTACAAGGGCAAGCTGCCGGCCCACATCAAAGCGATCGCGACGCTCGAAGAAGCGCGAACGTGTCGCGAGCGCAAAGAAGCGATCGCAGCGATCATCACGCTGAACGACGCGCGCTGCCTCGATACCGTGCGTCGCTACGCGGATGCGGGCAAGACCGGCTGCGGTTTTTTGAGCCTCGAGGATTGCTACAGCTGCATCCGGAGCGACCTGCGAAAAGCCGTCTCGTCACTCGAGGCCAAGCCGGAGTGACTCGCGTCAGACGCGTGAGATCACGCAGCAGTTCTTGCCAGCGCGCTTCGCGTCGAGCAGCGCATCGTCCGCCCGCTTCAACCACTCGAGTTTCGTCTCGGGCATGTGGAGCGTGGCAACTCCGATGCTGACGCTGAGCGAGAGCCCCGGATTCGACTCGATCCGAATCGTGCCGATCGCCGTTCGAGCACGTTCCGCCATGCGCCGCGCTTCGATCGCGTCTGCATCGCGCACGATCACGGCAAACTCTTCGCCGCCGTAGCGAGATACGAAATCGCACTTGCGCAAGAACGCTCTCGCGAGCGCTTTGCCGATCGTGCTCAACGCCTCGTCGCCGATCAGGTGTCCGAGGCTGTCGTTCAGTTGCTTGAAGTTGTCGACGTCGATCATGAGCAGCGACACCGGCGCGCCGGTCATGCCGTCGAACTCGATGACTCGGTCCGAGAACGAGTCGAAGGCGCGCCGGTTGTGGACACCGGTCAGCGCATCGGTCTCCGCGTTCTTGCGCGACTCTTGGAGCCGCCCGTGCAACTGGCGCAGCTCCGCGCCGAGCGCAGCCACTTCCTCGTTGCGCCGCTTCTCCCGCGAGCCGATCAAGCTCGACAGCTCGGTCGTGACCATTTGCACTTCGCGCCGCAACTCTTCGAGCGTGGCCTTTTGCGATCGTTCGCGCAGCCGGGCAATCGACTGCTTCATTTGCACGTCGCCCTCGCCGTCCCGAAGCAGCACGCGTTCGATGTTGCCGAACACCGCCGAGATCATCGTGCGAAAGTCGGTCAGCGCAGAGCGAACGTAGGCGAGCTCGCTCGTCCGCAGGTCGCGGACGAAACGTCGAACACCGATGAAGTCGCGGTCGCTGGTCTTGCCGGTGTCTGGGTGTGGACCACCCATGAGCAGGTGTCGCATCCACGCATCAGCCCGCTTCTTGATTTCCTCGGCCTTGTGGGCCGGGGTATCGAACGCGTGGTCCCCACACGCGCGGAGCATGTCGGCGAGAGTATCGAGAGCGAGGTACTGGTGGTCCGAGTCGAGACGACTCTGAGGGGCGACATTCGCCATGGAGCACAGCCTGAGTCGGCTGCTCGCGCGACAACCTTGAGCGCCCGCGACGCGAAGTTCAGGCGCCGGCGCGCCGGCTAGCCAGGAATGCTTTAGCCAGGTCGGCGATTTCATTGAAGTCGAGCGGAGTGATCTCCTTGCGCGTGTACGACTCGATCTGATCCTCCGGCAGATTAGCGAGGAACCGAGAGGGCACGAGCTTCTGGAGCTCGCCCCGGAACATTCGCTTCTCCGGCCGCGTCAGGTAGAGCCGATCACGCGCGCGCGTGACTCCGACGTAGAACAGCCGCCGCTCTTCCTCCACGTCGGCCGGCGCAACCTCGGTCAGCTTGGGATCAGTCGTGCGGCTGTGCGGGAGCTGGCCCTCGACGCAGCCGATCAAGAAGACCACGCCGAACTCGAGGCCCTTCGCGGCGTGCAACGTCGAGAGCACGACGCCCGGCTCCGCGGCCTTGTCGTCGTTGTCTCCGCGCAGCGTGACGCGCTCGAGAAAACCTTGGAGCGACCGCTGACTGACGTCGGCGCGGGCCTCGTAGCGTTCGAGCCAGCCCAAGAAGTGCTCGACATTGCCGTGACGCACCGTACCCTGCGCGCCGCCATCGGCTGCAGCATGAAGGTCGCCCTTCAGGTTGATCGATTCGAACAGCTCGCGGGCAGCGCGCGTCAGGCCGCCGCCCGCTTCCATTTTCTCGGAAGCGGTCGACAAGACCTTCATGAACTGGCCGATCGACGCGCGCGCCGCGTCCGGGATGCCCTCGATGTCGGGCGCGTGTGCCAGTGCTTGGCCAAACGAAAGGCCGCGAGCTTCCGCGAACTCGTCGAGTCGCTCGACGGTCTTCGCGCCGACGCCGCGTGCGGGATAGTTGATGATGCGCCGCAATGAGATGTCATCGGCGGGGTTGATCACGGCGCGCAGATAGGCCGCGGCGTCTTTCACTTCTTTGCGATCGAAGAACTGCGTACCGCCGTACAACTGGTACGGCACGTTGAGCGCGCGCAGCTCCTCTTCGATTAGCCGCGCCTGCAAGTTCGAGCGGTACAACACGGCCATGTCGGAGGGTGGGCGCCCCTCGGTCGCCAGCTCCTTCAACTCGCCGGCGACGAGCTTCGCTTCCGCTCCAGCGTCTTGCGTCACGCAGAGGCGCACGCGGTCACCTTGCCCGCGTGCCGCGCGCAGCACTTTGCCATGCCGGCGCTGCGTGCTCTGCGCGATCGCCGCGTTGGCGACGTCGAGGATCGGTGCAACCGACCGATAGTTGTCTTCGAGCTTGACGATGCGCGTGCCGGCGAAGTGCTTGTCGAAGTCCAAGATGTTGCCGACCTCGGCACCGCGCCACGCGTAGATCGACTGATCGTCGTCGCCGACGACGCAGACGTTTCCGAGCTCGTTCACCAGCAACTTCACGAACTCGAGTTGCACTTTGCTCGTGTCTTGAAACTCGTCGACCATGACGTGCCGAAAACGCCCGCGCCACTTCTCGCGCACGCTCGCGTGTTCGCGCAGGTGCCGGACCGGCACGAGCACGAGATCATCGAAGTCGAGCGCTCGCATCGCGCGCAGTCGATCGACGTACTCGGGATACACTTCGCGCGCGACGTCGTCGTACTCGAAGTCCGACTCCGGCACTGCATCCGGCATGAGCCCGTCGTTTTTCCACTTCGAGATGCGCGCGAGGATCGCCATCGGATCGAGCTTCCGCGCGGCGCCACTCATGCGCATGTTGCGCAGCACGTCTTTCACGACGCCGAGGCTGTCGCCTTGATCGAAGATCACGAAACGTTTGCCGAGACCGATCGCAACTTTTTCTTCGTGGACGAAGCGCACGCCGAAGCTGTGAAAGGTCGAGAGCACGAGCGCCTCGGCCTGTTTCTTGCCGACGAGTTGCTGCATGCGATGGCGCATCTCGTCCGCGGCTTTGTTCGTGAAGCTGACCGCCAGGATGGCTTCCGGGCGCACGCCCTCCGAGAGCAGCGCGGCAATCCGATGCGTGAGCACGCGCGTCTTGCCGCTTCCAGCGCCGGCGAGGATCAACAAGGGACCTTGGCGGTGTTCGACCGCCGTGCGTTGTGCTGCGTTGAGACCGGCCATGGATTGGGGCTCGCAAACCTCAGGGACGATCCCGGTTGGTGTCAACGACAACGAACGCGCTCCACCCAGCAAAATTGTCAGTTTCACAAAAAGGTGCAGCCACGCGCGAACGTTGTTGCCACGATCGATCGCGGACCGTACTCTAATTACAGAGTGGCCATGTGGATCGACGCTCTCGCGTCACGTTCCGGCCCGCTCCTACACGCGGCGACGCTGTTTACCGCGCATCATGGTCTCGAACCTGATCCACCGCGCGGTGTCGCCGGCCTCGGGGAGCTCTCACGGTTGATCCGTCGGGCGCGCACGCAGTTTGCGAGCGACGAAGAGTCGCGCGAGTTCTTGGAAGGCGCGGGTGCGTATCTGGCGCTTTTACTGCTCGATCACTGGCGCAATGCCAGTCACACCAGCCACGCGGGCTCCCATCGGCTGAAGCTCGGTGAGTGTGGCACGTTCGATCCTTTTGCCGCGGTGGCGCACGCGCTCGACGCGGAAGACGCGAAGCGGACCCTGCTCGCGGAGCTGCAGCTGGCGGAGCATGAAGCAGAGGGCGTCAGTCCGACGGCGCGAGTCGTCGCGGAAGTGCGCCGCGTGCTGCAGGACCGCCCCGATGCGCACGTGACCGATCACTTCGATCGCACCGTGTGGATCGAGCTCGCGGGGAACCGTGTCGAGCTCGATCTCAGTCGCATCGTCGAAGTCACGCGTGACGAGCCCGAGACGATCCTGCGCTCGGCGGTGCAGCGCTTGTGCGCGTCGCTCGCGGGCGATGCGGGCCGCAGCTCTGAGCTGCCGTGGAACGTCGCGCGGACGTTGATTTTTCCCCGGCTGGTCGGGCCCAGCTTCGCGTCGGCCGTACCGGCCGACTCGGCAGACTTGTACTTGCGGCAGCTTGGCTCCGAAGTGTGGGAGACGCTCGTACTGAAGACTCGGGAGCGCGCGCGCTACATCCGGCGCCAAGAGCTCGCGGATTGGTCGAAGGACGGCGCCACACCGCGGGGCCAAGCGCTGGAAAACCTCGCACGCGAGAGTGGCCGCGCGCGGTTTTTGCAGCACGACACGCCGCACGGGCCGCTGGTCATCGCGGAGAGCCGCGACGGTCTCGATGCTGCGCGCCTGCTCTTGCCCGGCTTGCACGACCTCTTGTCGGGGTTGCTCGGCAGTCCGTTTCTCGTCGCGATCCCACATCGCGATACCTTGCTCGCAGGACCGAGCGAGCCAGCGCCGCTCGTCGAAGAGCTCAAGCGGCGCGCGCGCAGCGCCGCGCGAGGTGCGCCGCACGCGATCAGCGCGCAGCTGTGGGTGATTCGCGGCCCGAGCGAGTGAGCCCGTTCGAGAGTGGGCGAGCGCTGATCCGCGTCTTGACGAGCACGACTTGGTACGGGTTCCAAGTCGAGGCGTTCCAATACACTTCAGCCGTGCGTTCGCCGCTCGCAGCTGCAGCGGGATCTTTGATCTCTTCCGCCCAGTCGTCGATGAAGTTCACGCCGTACAAGCGCCCGATGCGGTTGCCCGACAACTCGTCTTGCGCGCCATGCACGAACTCGCCGCCCAAACAACTCGGACCGACCTTGCCGAGCTTGCTGGGATCGGTGACCGCCAGGCCGACGAGTGTCGCAAACAAGTCGAGCGGCGTATGCGGGTCGCCTTCTTTCAAGCAACCCGGCAGCGCTTCGGGATCGTCGCCACACGCCAGATAGCGCGCCGCCGCCTGCCGCGTGAGCACCGGTTCGGGAGAGCTCCACGCGCCGAGGGCATCACTTCGGGTTGGCGCGCCCCACGGATGCTGCGCCAGGCGCATGTGGATCGCGCCGGGCGCGAACGGCAAGTGCACCGGATCGCGTGCGCGGCCGCTGCTGCGGAGCACCATGAAGGCAGGTAGATCGCCGCCGTAGAACATCAACCAACGGCCGAGTGGCGCGACGTAGCTCACGGTCATCTGCGAGACGTAGTCGATCTCCGGCTCGCGCCAGTCGAGCTTCGCGCCGCCCTGAGCGGCGACGAGTTTGGCGTCGGTCCCGTAGATCGGCTGCGCGTCGTTCTCGTTGTCGGACCAGGCAGGTTTGCCCGATGGGCCGTAGCCCGCGAAAAACCGCGGATTGAACTGTGCTTTTTCGGGAGCGCCGCGCAGGGTCTCGAGCGGCTGGTAGGCGAAGAACGGCAGCGCTTGCGCGCCCTCGACTTCGACGAATGCCGCGCGGCCCCAGATCAAGAGCGTGTGATAACCGGGGCGATAGTCGTTCTTCTCGGGGTGCTCCGGATCGAAGAACGCGACGCTCTTCGCGGTGAGGTTTTGAAAGCGATTCGTGACCCAGCGCGCGACCGTGCCGTAGTCGAGCGGATGATCGGGCCACAGCGCAGCGCCGACGTACAACACGCGCGCGATGCCGCGACGCATGTCATCGTGGTACCAGGTCGGCACGACGCGGCCTTGTGGCAAATTGAGATCGAATGGCTTCGTCGCGAGGCAGACTCCGCGCTCTGATTTGCCGCACTGCGCGGGTGAACCGCAGTCGTCGCTGGTCCGGCAGTACGTCGGCGAGGCGTCAGCACTCAGCTTGATCGCGGGCGAACACTCACCGAGCTTCGGGCCGGCGTAGCTCGGATCGCTCGAGCATTGCATCCCGCTCGAACAATCAGTGTTGCTCGCGCAATACGCTGGGTCGTCGCGAAAGAAGATGCCGTAGACGCGCTCGCCGTCGCTGAACGCAGTTTCGGGCGTGCGAAGCGAGCTCATGTCCATCACGCTGTCGGCGCTTCGCGCGATCGCATTCGGAAAGACTCGAATGCGCGGCGGCATCGTGGGCGCTTCTGGATCCGCTTTGGGGATCTCGAGCAAGTTGCACGAGGCGGCCGCTTTGGGATCCGGCGGGCCCGGCTGAAACACAGCGGGCCGCGCACGTGGCAACCAAGCTTGGAGGTCGTCGCTCGGGAGTGTCGGGTATTCGCAGGCATCGACCGGCCTCGCCCACGTGTCGCCGAATAACATCGTGAGCTTGTCGGAGTTCTCGGGGCGTGCGGTGAAGCCGAGATCCGTGCCGTAGATGCCGTCGATGCCGTTGCGTGGGCCAACCAGGCTACACAACGGCCAGCTGCGAGCGGCGACGCCGCTCGGCTGACGAGGAGGCGTCGTGCGCATCGCGCGAAGGTCGCGCGAGTCGCGAACGCAAGTCGTGGTCGCAAGGACTGCGATGAGCGCAACTGCGAGCCAGGCGAGTTGCCCGGGTGCGCGAGTCGTTTGCGACGGCTTCTTCTGCATTCGGCCTGAAATAGACGCGACAACGCCACATGCCAACTAAAGCGCGCTCACGCTGCCCCGGTTGCGCACCACTAGCGCGCAACCGCGCGTCACGGCATTCTCGCGCGCACTTAAACCTGGAGATGGCCCTATGAGCGGTACGACTCGAGCTCCCGTCGGCGACATCGCGAGCTACTCACGCGAAGCGTTCACGCACCGAGGGGTATCACACGACGTGTACCGCAAAGGCAGTGGCCCGGCCGTGATCGTACTCAGCGAGATCCCCGGCATCACGCCGCAGCAACTCGGCTTTGCAGATCGCCTCGCCGCCATGGGCTGCAGCGCGATCCTACCGCACATGTTCGGAACACCGGGCCGCTCGGCTACACGCAAGCCTGGCTCGCTCGACGTGCCGTATGCGTTGCGCAGCGTCGCGAAGGTTTGCATCAGTCGCGAGTTCAGCATGTTCGCGGCCGGCGCCTCCTCACCCATCATCGATTGGTTGCGCGCGCTCGCCGCAGCCGAACACGAGCGCTGCAAAGGCCCCGGCGTCGGTGTGATTGGAATGTGCCTCACGGGCGGATTTGCACTCGCAATGGCGGTCGATCCGCACGTGCTCGTGCCGGTGTTGTCGCAACCTTCGCTACCCGCGACGCTCAGCGCGAAGCATCGCAACTCGATCGACTGCAGCGCGGCCGACCTCGAACGCGTCGCATGGCGTTGCGCAAACGAGCAGCTGCGCGTCGTCGGCCTTCGCTTCCACGGCGATCCGCTCGTGCCGAAGGAGCGCTTCGAATTTCTCAAGCGCGCCCTCGGGGACGGGTTCGTCGCAGTCGAATTGCCGCAGTCCGCAGGCCACCCCGAGGGGTTTCTAGCCAGACGTCACTCGATCCTGACACACGACCTGATCGATGAGCCCGGGGAGCTCACGCGAGCAGCGCTCGATCAAGTGCTGCACATGCTGCGAACGAAGCTGTTTTCGTGACCTCTCAGCTCAGGCTGCAGGGCGCGAAGGCCGCAGCGGCGACGGCGAAGGCCGCTTGCCGGTCTCGCGATACTGGATGTAGTCGCGAAGAATTTGAGCGTGGTCGAACGAGAGCTGCGTGGGCACTTCGTTCGGGTCGTAGACCTGAAGGGCCGCGGCGTCATCCATCGCTTGCGGCTCGCCCTGGGCGCTCGCCACGTACACGACTGATACGGCATGCCCGCGCGGGTCGCGGTCTGGATGCGAGTACACACCGAGCAGAACTTCGAGCCCGATGCGCAGGTTTGTTTCCTCGGCCGCTTCGCGAATCGCGGCTTGCTCGACCTGCTCTCCGACGTCGACGAAACCACCCGTCAGGGCCCAGCCGAGCGGCTCGTGCTTTCGCTCGATCAAAACGATGGGGCGACCCGGCCGATCGATGAGCTCAATCACGATGTCTACGGCGAGAAGCGGCGTCTGTGGCGCTGGCATTTGACTGTCCTAGAGCATGAAACAGATTGAACGAACAACTGAACACTAGTGCTCCGACAGCGTGGCGATGTGCCGCAGGCCAGACCGGGCGCGACATTCGTGCTGCGTCGTCGCCGCCATGCGCGGCAGCTCTCGGAGCTGACGAGCGCGTCAGCTACCGCGTGCGGCTCGAAACGTGTTCGCATCCATAGTGCGCACGTGATCACGACAGCATGGCATTTGCCGTCAAAACATCGTGCTTGTCGCGTCGCGCAGCACGCGACGACACTTGCTTGGAGAACCTCGCAGCGCACAACGAGTGCGCGATGCGCGACACGAGAACGATAAACGCGCTCCGTTTTCGAAACGTTGGCGGGTCGCACGCGTTGCGCAAGCCAGCCAACACTGACCCCGACCACTCAACCTGGCGCACCTACCTGTATGACAGATCGGTGTCATGGCTTGCCAAATGGGTGTTTATCCAGCCCGCAGACAGCCTTGCCGACCTCCAGAGGGGTAGCGGCGCATCCTTGCCGTTTCAAAACTGTGTCCAAATCGAGACAAAGGCTTCCGCAGCAAAAGTCCGGCATTTCCCCCACATTTTTGGTTTGTTATCGTCCTTGCACAGGGTGGAGCTAACCCTGGCAACTTCATGGCACTGCGAAACTCGGATGACGGCCAGTTGCAAACCGCCCCTCGCGTGAGCGCTGAGCACGAAGCCGTCGTCGCTTCGATCACATCTTCGACTCGCAGCATGCGCCCGGTGGCGTGCAGCCTCACCGACGGGTACTCGTTCGGTCGCTATCAAATCGTCCGGTTGATCGCGATCGGCGGCATGTCGGAAGTCTACGAAGCCGTGCACAACGGCCTCGAGAAGCGCGTTGCACTGAAAGTGCTCCGACCCGATCTTGCGCAGAGCCCCGAAGCCCGCGAACGGTTTGTTTCGGAGGGCATTAACGCTGCACGCATCCGCCATACGAACGTCGTCGACGTCACGGATGTCGGCATCGTCGACGAGCTTCCGTATCTCGTGATGTCCCTACTCGAGGGTGAAGACCTCGGCAGACTTTACGAGCGCCAGGGACGGCTGCCGGTAGCCGACCTAGTCGACCTGCTGTTGCCGGTCGCGTGCGCCGCTGCGGTCGGACACTCGCACGGCATCGTTCATCGCGACTTGAAGCCGGACAACATCTTCCTGCACCGCGAAGGCTGCCGGCTGATCCCGAAGGTTTTGGACTTCGGCGTATCGCGCTCCATGCATGCTCGGCGCATCACACCGAACGCACGCGTGTTTGGGACGCCTCATTACATGTCGCCCGAGCAGGCGCGCGGCCAGGCGACCGACGCAGCGACCGACCAGTACGCACTCGGCGTAATCTTGTACGAAGGCGTGACGGGACACCTGCCTCGAGACTCGGCGAACCCGCTCGAGCTGTTGCATGCGGTCGCGTTCGATCCGTTCCAGCTACCGTCGACGCACATCGATCTGCCTGAAGAGCTCGAGGCCGTGATCGTTCGAGCGATGTCGCACCTGCCGTCGGATCGGTTCGAGTCGATGATCGCGTTCGCACTCGCGATGCTTCCGTTCGCGAGCGAGGGGTCGCGCGAATACTGGAGCGTAGAGCTCAACAGTTTACCTGCGAGCGATAGCGCGGCGGCGGCTTCGTCGTTGCCGAGCGCGCGGCGGCCGTCCCATCCACCGGAGTCGCCATCGCCGTTTCTCGAATCGCAGCCGGGCACGTACAGGGGGATGCACTCCGAGGTCGGTGCAGCAGTCGTGCCGATCACGGGTGGACGCAAGCGCGATTCACTCCAGCCCCAAATCGCCGAGGCACTCCCACCGCCGTCGCGGCGCCAACGCAGTCTATTTTGGCTCGGAGGAGCAGCCGGCGCGTTGCTCGGACTCGGCGGCGCATGGGTCACCGGTCACTCGCAGCGCGCGCGCCCGCCGATCGCTGCTGCCACCTCGGCCGAGATCGCGCCACCGCCGCTCGAGGTCGACGTGCATGTGGCGCCGCCAACAGCGGCAGTGCTCTTGGATGGGCATCAAGTGGCAACCGGGCACTACCGAGCGAGCTTGCCTCGCGACGGCAAGCCGCACGAGCTTCGCGTGAACGCGGACGGTTTCATCACGCGCAGTCACAACTTTCGCGACGAGCCACCGCCGCGCGACATCGCGCTGACGCCGAGCTCTTCACTGCCAGCAGCACGTCCCGCCCAAGCTGAGCTCGCGACGCTCGTAGAGACGCCGCGCACTGCGAGCAACCGTTCCGGTTGGCAGCCGCGCGTTCGCTCAGTGGCAGCGCGCACGTCTGGACGTGATTCAGCGCGGCGCCTGGAGACACCAGGTTCAGAACGGCACATCGCAGTCGTCGATAGCGACCGGCCGAGAGTACGCATCGTGGACGAGTTCGAGCCGCACGTTCGCATCATCGAATAACACAAGGAGCCGCCGTGAACACGCGCGCATGGATCGCTGTCGGACTCGTAACCGGGTTGGCATGGACGGCGGCGGGGCCCGTGTCGGCGGAAGAGAGCGGACCCACTTCGGATGTCGCACGCGCAGAGGCGTACGCGGCCGACGCGTACGACGCGTACTCGCGTCGGGAGTTTTCGACGGCAGTCGCGCTGTATCAGAAAGCGCTCGAAGCGGCTCCGAGCGCGGACATTCTCTACAACCTCGCCCGCATCTACGACACGAAGCTGAAAGACCGTAGCCTCGCGATCGATTACTACCGTCGCTACACGCTCGACACCGGCTCCGATCCCAATCGGCTGCGGACTGTGAGCGCGCGTTTGTCCGAGCTGCGCGAGCTCGAATCGATTGCAGCGGGCGCACAGCCGACGGCGGCTCCTGCTCCGCTGGCTGCGACTGCGCCGCTACAAACTTCGGCCGCTCCGCAGAACGCTCCGCCAGACCAGAGTGGACTTAGCGGCATTCAAGTCGCCGGCGTCATCACGGGCGCGATCGGCGTTGCAGGCCTCGGACTTGGCATCGGTTTCGGCTTGAAGGCGAAGGCCGACGCGGACGTCGCCGACCGGTTTTGCGAGGGCAACGCGTGCCGCACACAGCGCGGAGTCGATGAATCGCACGACGCCAAGGACGCGGCGACGGTATCGACGATCGCGTTCGTCGCAGGCAGCGCGCTCACCTTGTTAGGTGTTACGGCCGTCTTGCTGGGTTCGGGGAGCAGGCAAGAGCGTGAGGTGACGAGAACATCGGTCACGCCTTATGCAGGCCCGGGCAACGCCGGAGCATTGCTCGCATCGCGCTGGTGAGCGCCCCGACAACTGCCGGGTTGGGTTCGTTGGATGGATTGGATGCGTGGGATGTGTGGGGCAGGTGGCGGGCTCGGCCGAGTCGCGTACGCGCGCACGACCGAGCCCCGTACGAACGTCAGTTGCTCGACGCTTTGATCGAAACGGAGATGTTGCAGGTTCCGCCTGTCACGTTCCCATCGACGTCCATGCCCGGCTCTGCGAATTTCAACGTCGCAGTAGTGTCGGTGAACATGTCCCAGCCGCACCCCAACCCGAATGTACCCCCACCCCTCGGCCCCGTGACCGAAACTGTTTGCGGAGATCCGGGAGCGGGTTGGACGACCGTCATACCGACGACTTGCGGCGCCATCGCGCTGCGGAACAGGCCGCTGCTGATGGTGACCGCGTCAGCGCCACTTTGCGAGTCCACGGCGAGCCCGTAGCCTGCGTTGACCTGGACACTGAAGACGCCCGGCAGCAGTTGCACCACTGTCATTGCAGCGCGCTGAATGCAGCCGAACACGATGCTGCAACGCTCACTCGCCGAGCAATCCGAATCGAGATTGCAAGCCACGCACGAGCCAGCGAGGCTGCAAACCTTGCCGCCATCGCTCGAACACGCTGTGCCGGCCGACTTCAATTGCGGCGAAGTGCACATTCCCTCCGTGCACATCGTCGTCTGACAATCGTTCGGCGCCATGCAGTCGTTGTTGCTCATGCACTGCACGCACTTGTCCGTGATGCACATGGGCTTGTCCATCGGGCAGTCCATCTCCTGCTTGCCCGAGCCATCCGCATTGCACACTTCGAGCTTGCTGCCGACGCACATCTTCGAGTTGGGCATGCAGACGTTGCACTTCTTGCCCGCCTCATCGCACAGCTCCATTGGACACGGCGTCTTCGACTGGAACTCCGTCAGATCATCCTGACAGCGCAGCAGCTCGCCGCCTTCACACTTGTGCTGATCCATCTCGCACGCCGCCGGATCGCACTTCTTACCGACGTCATCACACAACGCGGGCGAATCGCAGTGCTGCGCCATCACCATCTCGCCGGCCATGCTGCACTCGTACAGATCCGATTCCATGCACATGACGATACCCGGATCGCACGCGCCACACTTTCCGGCTTCGAGACCCGCGCGACAACGCGCTTCGTTCTGACAGGGCTGCGTATCGGCGGCTTCGAACATGTCGCCGCACTTGATCATCTTTGCGCCGTCGCAAACCATCTCACCGGCGCGACCCATACACGCCGGAACGACTTTGACGGATGGCAGCGAGCTCGACGAACCCGCGTTGCTCATGCTCGAGCTGCTGGAACCACTCGATCCAGAGCTGCCGTTGTTCCCGGTGCCGCTCGATGATGAGCCCGAACCACCGGCTCCCCCGCTACTCGGCGCGCTAGTGCTGCCGCTGCTTCCGCCCTTCCCACTCGCGCTGCTCGACGAGCCGCTCGACCCCGTGGTCATCGACGAGTTGCCGGCCGAACCCGACGCGCCGCTCGTGCCGCCATCCGCCGCACGCTGACCTTCCTCGGACGTGCCCTCGGGATCCGTCGCGGGACCCTGCACCGGCAGGTCGTCACTACAGCTGACAGCTGCAAGCACGATCACCGAACACCATGAACAGATTGCCCGCGAGCTAAGACGCTGAGTTGACACAACTGCGCAGTTCATAAGCTCCCCCTTTCATATCTATACATTGAATATTCGCTCGCCTTACCAATGGAGCTTCGGACTGTCAACGAAGCAGTTGCTTCGATTCGTTCGATTGATCACGAGCGCGAGTTCATCCGCCATCGCAACGCGTTGCAACGAGCGATCTGCACGCATCACACGCCTCGCTGTTCGAACGCTCAACGCACGCATTGCCCGCCAGTGCAATGCAAGTTTAGTTTCCCCGCCGACATAAGCGACGGCCGAGTTACATCCGACGATTTCAGCGAACGCAGCGCACGCGCAATCGATTTGTGCCAACGAAGTAGCCCGTTCCGCCGGTCTCGAATGAAACGCTGGCAGTACCGACGGAGTAGCGATTCGATGCAGTCCAGAACCACTCGAGCGGAGTGTTTGGAAAAACTTTGAGGTCGATCGCCGGCCTTACACGTGTTGGATCGACGAGTGTCATCAACTCTTTCAGAGTCGGCACGCGAAACCCAGTCATCGCGGCGATGGTCAAACCACGACAATACGTATTGGCGGCGTCCCACGTGTACTGCATCGCGTTCGGAGGCTGTTGCCAAATCAAGCCCGTTCGCAGATCCGTCACGAGTCCTTGACTGGAATTGATCAGATAACGATCAGCCGGCGCATCTGCACGCGCCACCCATACGCCGACCAAGCACGATGCGACACACGCGAGCCAGAGATGACACAAACCTTTCGGTGATCGACGAATCACGTAGTCCATCTTGCTCATTCACCGCACGCAACGCACATGCAAGCTGTCGGTCTTCGGACGCGCGAGAACCTGAAACGCCGCGAAGCCAACGCCCCACGCCTGACTGATATCCCCGACATTCGGCGACGCACTCCAAAAGTTGTCGGATGGCGTGTTCGGAAAAGTCGCCGCGTCGATCGACGGCATCACCGCGTTGTCATCCAGGATCGAAACCAGCTCGATCATGGTCGGCAACCGCCAGTCTTCTGCGTTCGAGAGCACGAGCCCGTCGCAATAAGCCTTGGCTTTGTCCCACGCGCAGGTTCCAGCACAGCCCGGATACGTCTCGGGCAAATTGCGCTGCCAAATCAGCCCGGTCACCACGTCCTGCACGGTCTCATCCGCCGGCAGATAGTTTGGCGCCGTTTTTGCGCCGGGGTTCGTCGTCGGCATCGGCCAATCCGCGAACTGCCCGCGACAGACGTAGGTCATATCCTTGCTGCGACAAACGTAGTCGGCGTTGCAGACCGTCGGCATCGCGCAGCGACCGACCGCCACGCAATCCTTCGTGCCAGTGCCTTCGAACTCGATGTCACACACGCAACTGTAATCGGCGTCGCCTACGACGCAGCGACCACCAGGGGTGCACGCAGTCGCAGGACACATCACGTCCGGAACGCACGCAGCGCCATCGGACTTGAAGTTGAGATCGCATGCACAACTGATCGCGCCTTGTACGCCTTCGCAGTGCGCGTGCTCAGCACAGGCAAACGCTTCGAAGCGCACGAGATCGTTGCCGCACTTTCGGCGCGTGTAGGCATCGCAAATCGCGTCACCAGGCATCTTGCTCGTGCATAGGCTCAACATCGGCAGACATATACCTTGCGTGTCACCTGGCGCAGTGTCGCAGCGCTCGGTCGGAGCGCACTCGGAACCAGCCGCCCACTTTCCATTCGTGCACACGAGCGTGCCCGTACTAGTCGGACCGGCACACGCCTTCGGTTTGTCATCCGTGCACGCGGTACCCACGGCACCGATACCTTCGCCGGTGAGCGGAGTCATGCCTGACGTGCTTCCGCCAGAACTGGCGCCAGCGCTGCCGCCGCTATGGCCTCCACTCACGCCGACTGTTGTGCCGCTACTTCCCGCGGTCGCGCCACGACCACTCGATCCCGACGCACCGCCCACGCCCGCTTCTGTTTGCGTGCCCGTCTGCGCCCCCGGCAGATCATCGATCTCCGTGCAGGCACATACGAGCAGGACCCCGCACCAAAGCGAACCGACAAATCGCTGCACTGTGCCCTCCCCGAAAGCACTAAGCCACGACCGGGTTCTACCACTACCAGTGCGACTGCCAATTGATTCAAGACACACTTGAGCGGGCAACACACGCAGCTCAGGGAGAACACGAACCGAACACGCAGTTCGGCCCGATCGACGCCGGATCGAGGCACGTGATCCCACACCCGCCGCAGTTGCGAGGATCTTTGTTCGTGTCCGCGCACGCCCCGGTGCTGCCGCAATTGATGCCACCATCGCAAGTCATGCCGCAGGAGAACCCGTCGCATGTCGCAGAGTACCCAGGCGGCGCCGCGCAGGGCGAGCATGAAAACAGCCCGCACGAGTTGATCGAACTATTACTGACACAACTACCGCCACATTTGTGCTGTCCGGTTGGACACACACACAAACCGAACGAACATCGCTCCGGCGCGCTGCAGCTGTTCCCACAGATTCCGCAGTTGTTGTTGTCCGACCCGGTATCGATGCATTGACCACTGCACACTGAGAGACCCGAGCTGCATTTGAAGCCGCAACGGCCGTTGTCACAGGTGTCAGTCGCGCGCGCGACCCCGGAGCGACACAGCTCGCAGCTACTGCCGCAAGACGTCGGCGAATCGGCTTTGCACGTGCCGTCACAATCGCGCATCAATGACGCTGGGCACTGGCACGCCCCGCTCACGCACATCTTGCCGCCGCCACAAGCTTTGCCGCACGCTCCGCAGTTCGCCGCGTCTTTGTTCAGATCGACGCAGCTGTTGCCACAGGCCATGAAGCCATCGGTACATTTGAAATCGCAGCGGCCGCTCGCGCACGTCGGCTCGGCGTGAGCGATCGTCGTCGCACACGGTGCCCCGCAGCCACCGCAGTGCATCGTATCGGTGGTCGTGTCCGCGCACGTACCGCCGCACAGCGTCGGAGTCGCGGCCGGGCATCCCGAGACGCACGTGCCGCTCGAGCACATTGGCGTGCTCGCATCGCACTGGACCCCGCACTTACCGCAGTTCGTGGGTGCAGTGACGTCAGTCTCGCAGCCCAGCATTGGGTCTTCAGAGCAGTGCGCCCAACCCTTCGCGCACGAGGTTGCGCTCAAGACGCAAACGTCACCCGAGCACGTGACGGGTCCAGCGACGTTGGGCAGCGAGACTGACGTCACT